>Ga0182034_10001672_pt1 | contig 10981 bp, 12 predicted proteins | sample flu12Cox44000172_FD_125972 | JGI IMG/M metagenome (GOLD analysis project Ga0182034, IMG submission 125972) | Lab enrichment of tropical soil microbial communities from Luquillo Experimental Forest, Puerto Rico - flux4day.12C.oxic.44.000.172 | ecosystem: Environmental > Terrestrial > Soil >... | reverse complement strand
GACCGTCGTGATCGCCCGTACCGATGCCGAAGCGGCCACGCTCATCACGTCCGACGTCGACGAGCGCGACCAGCCGTTCATCACCGGCGAGCGCACCCGTGAGGGTTTCTACCGGACCAAGAACGGCATCGAGCCCTGCATCGCGCGGGCGAAGGCTTACGCCCCGTTCGCGGATCTGATCTGGATGGAGACCGGCACCCCGGACCTCGAGGTGGCCAAGAAGTTCTCCGAGGCGGTCAAGGCCTCCTACCCCGACCAGATGCTGGCGTACAACTGCTCGCCGTCGTTCAACTGGAAGGCCCACCTCGACGACGGCACCATCGCGAAGTTCCAGAAGGAGCTTGCCGCAATGGGATTCAAGTTCCAGTTCATCACGCTGGCGGGCTTCCACGCGCTGAACTACTCGATGTTCGATCTGGCCTACGGCTACGCCCGCAACCAGATGAGCGCCTACGTCGAACTGCAGGAGCGCGAGTTCGAAGCCGAGGAGCGTGGCTACACCGCCACCAAGCACCAGCGCGAGGTCGGTGCCGGCTACTTCGACCGCATCGCCACCACTGTGGACCCGGAGTCGTCGACCACCGCGTTGACCGGTTCCACCGAAGAGGGCCAGTTCCACTGAGTTAGTCTGCCGAGCAGACGCAAAAGCACCCATTCGCGCCGCAAATGTGGTGCTTTTGCGTCTGGTCGCGCATTTGAGGAGGCACAGAAGTGAGCGACGCAGCGATCCAGCGTGTAGGGGTTGTCGGGGCCGGGCAGATGGGATCCGGTATCGCCGAGGTCGCCGTTCGCGCCGGCGTCGGGGTGACGGTGTACGAGCCGACCGAGGCGCTGATCACGGCGGGACGCAACCGTATCGTGAAGTCCTTGGAGCGTGGCGTCAGCGCGGGCAAGGTGACCGAGCGCGAACGCGACCGAGCACTGAGCCAGCTGACCCTCACCACGGACTTGAACGACCTGGCCGACCGGCAACTGGTGATCGAGGCCATCCTCGAGGACGAGGCCGTCAAGGCGCAGATCTTCGCCGAACTCGACCGGGTGGTCACCGATCCGGACGCGGTGCTGGCGTCCAACACCTCCAGCATCCCGATCATGAAGATCGCCGCGGCCACCAAGAACCCGCAACGCGTGCTGGGCCTGCATTTCTTCAATCCGGTCCCGGTGCTGCCGCTCGTGGAGTTGGTGTGCACGCTGGTTACCGACGAAGCCGCCGCCGCCCGCACCGAGCACTTTGCCGACGCGGTCCTGGGTAAGCAGGTGGTGCGCTGCTCCGACCGATCCGGCTTCGTGGTGAACGCTCTGCTGGTGCCGTATCTGCTGTCGGCGATCCGGATGGTCGAGGCCCGTTTTGCCACCGTCGAAGACGTCGACAAGGCGGTCGTCGCGGGGCTGTCGCACCCGATGGGCCCGCTGCGGCTGTCGGATCTCGTCGGTCTGGACACCCTCAAACTGATCGCGGACAAGATGTTCGAGGAATTCAAAGAACCCCAGTTTGGTCCGCCGCCACTGTTGCTGCGCATGGTGGAGGCGGGTCGGCTAGGCAAAAAATCGGGTCAGGGTTTCTACACGTACTGACGCCGACGGACGGCCGGTCCGGGACTCGCCCGGGACGGCCCGTGTAGCAGTCGCTGGCGTGAATCGGATATCATGCTCGCGATCCAATTTAACGAGAGGTATCCCCACCGCATGGCCCAGTTGAAGCCGTATTATGAAGAGTCGCAGTCAATCTACGACATTTCAGATGAGTTTTTCGCGTTATTTCTAGACTCGACTATGGGCTATACCTGCGCTTACTTCGAGCGTGACGATATGACCCTCGAGGAAGCGCAAAACGCGAAGTTCGACCTGGCGCTGGGAAAGCTGAACCTCGAGCCCGGGATGACGTTGCTCGACATTGGTTGCGGTTGGGGTGGAGCGCTCCAGCGCGCGATCGAGAAATTCGACGTCAACGTCATCGGAATTACGCTCAGCCGCAACCAGTTCGAGTACAGCAAAGCCAAGCTGGCCAAGATCCCGACCCAGCGCAGCGTCGAGGTGCGCTTGCAGGGCTGGGAAGAGTTCGAGGACAAAGTCGACCGGATTGTCACCATTGGCGCCTTCGAGGCGTTCAAGTATGAGCGTTATGCCGCGTTCTTCGACCGCGCCTACGGCATTCTTCCCGATGACGGCCGAATGTTGTTGCACACGATTCTGACCTACCCCCAGAAGCAGATGCATGAGCGCGGCGTCACACTGACGATGAGCGACCTGCGATTCATGAAATTCATTGCCACATATATCTTCCCGGGCGGGCAGCTGCCGGCGCAGGAAGATATCTTCCAGTTCGCGCAGGCGTCCGGATTCACGGTCGAAAAAGTGCAACTACTGCGGGAGCATTACGCGCGGACGCTTAACATGTGGGCGGCCAATCTCGAGGCCAACAAGGACAAGGCGATCGAAATCCAGTCGGAAGAGATCTACGACCGCTATATGCATTATCTGACCGGGTGTGAAAACTTCTTCATCAAAGGCATCAGCAACGTCGGTCAGTTCACCCTGACGAAATAGCGGGTCCGTGGGCGCGAGGCGTTGCGTGCCCGGCCTGTGATCACAAGTCAGGGCTAAGGCCGCGGTTACTTTTCCAGCGTGAACTGGTTGACGTCGGTGTAGGTCTGGCGGAACAGCTTGGCGCAGCCGGTCAGGTACTTCATGTACCGGTCGTAGACCTCGAGGGACTGCATGGCGATGGCCTTGTCCTTGTTGGCCTCCAGCGTGGCGGCCCACATGTCCAGAGTCCGCGCGTAGTGCGGCTGCAATGACTGAATCCGCGTCACCTTGAAGCCGACCTTTTCGGCGTGCTCCTCGACCGTCGGGATCGTCGGCAGCCAGCCGCCCGGGAAGATCTCGGCCAGGATGAACTTGGTGAAGTGAACCAGTTCGTGGGTCAACGGCAGACCCCGTTCCTTGGTCTCCTTGAAGGTGGGGCGCGAGATGGTGTGCAGCAACATCGCGCCGTCGGCGGGCAAGGCGCGGTACGTCATCTCAAAGAAGTGGTGGTAGCGCTGGTGGCCGAAGTGCTCAAAAGCGCCGATGGAGACGATGCGGTCGACGGGCTCGTCGAACTTCTCCCAGCCCTCCAGCAGCACTCGCCTGGAGCGGGGGGTGTCCATCTCGTCGAACATCTTCTGCACGTGCTCGGCCTGGTTCTCCGACAGCGTCAGGCCCACGACGTTGACGTCGTACTTCTCGATGGCGCGTCGCATCGTGGCGCCCCAGCCGCAGCCGATGTCCAGCAGCGTCATCCCCGGCTCGAGGTTGAGCTTCCCCAGCGCGAGCTCGATCTTGGCGATCTGAGCCTCCTCGAGCGTCATGTCGTCACGCTCGAAGTAGGCGCAGCTGTAGGTCTGGGTGGGGTCGAGGAACAGCCGGAAGAAGTCGTCCGAGAGATCGTAATGTGCTTGCACGTTCCCGAAATGCGGCGTGAGCTGCATAGACATTAGGAATAGGGCCTTTCTGTATCTCGGAGTTCCGCGCGCCCTGGCAACCCAAGGAGCCCGGTCAACCCCCGATGCATCCCCTGCATGCTAGCGGTTAAGGCGGTTGAAGTCGCCTTTCGAACACGATTTTGCGTCGCACCGTTGTCAAAAAGCGCGCAGTACGGCTCCAACCGCGAGGCCCACGACCAGCAGCGCGCCCGCCTGACGCACGTGCACCCAGGCCAGCGCCGCGTACCACAGGGGCCACACCGGAAACTTTGGTGGCGGCTCGTCGGGCCTCGGGCGGCGGAAATACGGCCACACCTTCGCCAGTCGGGGCACCGCCAACGCGACGACCAGCGCGGGCCACGGCATCGCGCCTGCCGCGACGGCGACGGCCACCAGCACATAGAAGCCGACCATCATGGCCAGCGTCACCACCCGGGCGCGCGCCTCGCCGAGAAGCACGGGCAGCGTCCGGATGCCGAGCGGTTCGTCGTACGGGATCTTGTCGATGTGCTTGCCCATCAGCACCGTCGTGCACAACAAGCCATAGGGCAGCGACGCCAGCACGACGTCCCAACCGACCGCGCCCACCGCGGAGTAGTACGTGCCGCACACCATCAGCGGACCCCACACGACGAAGACGTCGGGCTCACCGAGGCCGCGCTTCTTCAGCCGCAGCGGTGGCGCCGTGTAGGCAACGCTCAGGGCGAACCCACCCAGAGCAAAGGCCACCACGGGCCAGCCGCGCGCCCAGGCCAGCGTGACCAGGATTACCAGATCGGCGACGTTCACCACTAGGATCGCCAGCCCAAGCGTGCGGCGGCTGATCAGCCCCGACAGCACCGGGTGCGGGGCGTACAGCGCGCGCGGGTAGTCGGCGCTGTCGGTGCCGACCCGCGTGTCGTAGAGGTCGTTCATGAGGTTGTTGGCGGTATGCGCCAGCGTGATTCCCAAAATGGCCAGGACCAGCCAGCGCCAGTCCAGCCCCGGCTTGCCGACCGCCAGCAGGGCGGCGACCAGGCCGGAGACCAGAGTCATCGGCAGCACGGCCGCGCGGGTAACCACGAGCCAGCGCGTGACGGTGTCGATCGGGCCGTCCGGCGGCGGATTGGTGGTGCGAAGTGCGTACGCCCACGACCTGAACCGTGAGCCCACGCTCACGTCAGGCATGAAACCCCGATCTCATGGCAGGCGCGGCGGGACTATCGGCGATGGATGCGGCTGCTCCCGGAACTTCTCCAGCGATCCGCCCGCCTCGACGATCCCGCAGATCGCGCTCCAGCTCAGCATGGTCAGGTAGTCGATCAGCTCTTCGACGCTCATCCGTGGGTCAGAGATCCAGGAGTGCGTGGCCAGCTGCACGCCGCCGACGATCATGTACGCCCACGGTTCCACCCCGCCGGTGTCCATCCCGGCGTCCTGCATGCGCCGGCGCAGCATCATCGAGAGCATGCGGGCGATGATTCGCTCGGAGTCGGCGATCACTTTGCTCTTGGTCGGCGAACTGTTGGCCATCACGAACCGATACGGCTCCGGTTCGTCGGCGACGGTCTCGACATACACCCGGATGATCTCGCGAGTCAGGTCGAAGCCGTCGAGTTCAGATGTCAGCGCACCGGCCATATTGGGAATCAGCGTCGACTGCGCGAAGCGCATCAGCACCGCGGTGGTCAGGTCGTTCTTGTCGACGAAGTAGCGGTACAGGACGGTCTTGGAGACCCCGATCTGCGCCGCGATTTCGTCCATGCTCAGGAAACGGCCATGCCGGCGAATCGCCACGATCGTGCCGTCGACCAGCTCATTGCGGCGCTCCACCTTGTGTTGGTGCCAGCGCCGCTTGCGACCATCCGTCTTAACGGTCACAACCGGGATCCGCTCTGCCAATGTCGCCGCTTCCCACTCATCAGACGTTCCCGATACTACGGCTTGCGGGGGCCCTTTTGGCGGATCGGCCGTATGTCTGCCAGCTCTCAGAGCTGGGCGGTAACACTAACTGCTCGCGGCGATACATGATGGTCTGGTGACACACCGAGCCCCGGATAGGGGCCAAGCGTCGGGCTCGCCGGCGGCGACCCCGCGGGCACACGCCTCCTTCGCGGAATCGTTCGCCGGCGCCGATCCGCAGGCCGACGCCGAGCGGCGGCTGGCGCTGCGCCGGATGAAGCTGGTGGCGCTGAGCTTCCTGATCGGTGCCAGCGGCGTGTTCCTACTGTGTCGGTGGGCGCAGGCCCACGCCAACGTGGGCGCCTGGGTCGGCTACGTCGGTGCGGCCGCGGAGGCCGGCATGGTGGGCGCGCTGGCCGACTGGTTCGCTGTCACGGCGTTGTTCAAGCACCCGCTTGGGATACCCATCCCGCACACCGCGATCATCAAGCGCAAGAAGGACCAGCTCGGCGAGGGCCTGGGGACCTTCGTGCGAGAGAACTTCCTGTCGCCGGCGGTCGTGGAGACCAAACTGCGCGACGCCCAGATTCCCAGCCGGCTCGGTAAGTGGCTGTCGGACGCCACGCACGCTCAGCGGGTGGCGACCGAGACGGCGACGGTGCTGCGGGTGCTGGTCGAGTTGCTGCGTGACGACGACGTCCAACAGGTGATCGATCGGATGATCGTACGGCGCGTCGCCGAGCCGCAGTGGGGTCCGCCCGTGGGCCGGGTGCTGGCCACCATGCTCGCCGAGAACCGGCAGGAGGCCCTGATCCAATTGCTCGCCGACCGGGCGTTTCAGTGGTCGCTGAACGCCGGGGAGATCATCCAGAGGGTGGTCGAGCGTGACTCGCCTACTTGGTCCCCCCGATTCATCGACCACCTCGTCGGCGACCGCATCCACCGCGAGTTGATGGACTTCACCGACAAGGTGCGCCGCAACCCCGACCACGAATTGCGCCGCTCGGCGACCCGCTTCCTTTTCGAGTTCGCCGACGACCTGCAGCACGACCCGGACACCATCGCGCGCGCCGAGGCGGTCAAAGAGCAGCTGATGGCGCGCGACGAGATTGCCAACGCCGCAGCGACGGCGTGGAAGACGCTGAAACGGCTGGTGCTCGAGGGCGTCGACGACCCGTCCAGCACGTTGCGCACCCGCATCGCCGACACCGTGGTCCGCATAGGGGAGTCCCTGCGCGACGACGCCGAGCTGCGTGACAAGGTCGACAACTGGATCGTGCGGGCGGCCCAGCACCTGGTCTCCGAGTACGGCGTGGAAATCACCGCGATCATCACCGATACCATCGAGCGCTGGGACGCCGAGGAGGCCAGCCGGCGGATCGAGTTGCACGTGGGGCGTGACCTGCAGTTCATTCGCATCAACGGCACTGTGGTGGGCGCGTTGGCCGGGCTGGTGATCTACGCGGTCGCCCAGCTATTTTTCTAGGGGTGCTAACAAGTGCTTGCAAAAGCAAGCACTCTTCCGTAGGCTGATGCCTATCAAGATCGGCCCTCGGACCCAAGGAGCACGCAATGGCATCGGAGGAGAAACTCTCCGTCAAGGTGTCGACCGCGGCCTCCGAAGTGGCCTCCGACCTCGGCAGCTTCATCAGGGACCTGCGCGAGAACGCCCAGGTGTCGGTGAGACAACTTGCCGAACGGTCCGGTGTCAGCAACCCCTACCTGAGCCAGGTGGAGCGCGGGCTGCGCAAGCCGTCCGCCGACGTCCTGAACCAGATTGCGAAGGCGCTGCGCATTTCCGCCGAGGTGCTCTACGTGCGGGCCGGGATTCTCGAGCCCAGCGATAAGAGTCAGGTGCGCGACGCCATCATCACCGATACGGCGATCACCGAGCGTCAGAAGCAAATTCTGCTCGACATTTACGCGTCGTTTGCCGAACAAAACGAATCCGCCCATGAGGAGTATCCGACCGAATCCCGCACCGACGAGTGATCAGCCCCGCGGGTCGGCGCTGTCACGCGGTCGGCTCGGCCAAACGGCCTGCGCAGGGCTTTCGCATCGCGCCAGTTGCCAAGCGACGCATAGAGAACTTGCCGCTTGGTTACCCAGAGAGGAGGGCCCGACGCCAGGCCTCGGGCGCCTAGGCGCGACGCGAACTCGACAACCAACCGACCCGACCAACCAGGAGGTTCCCCGCAAGCTGCGTGCCACGTCAATCCGAGGGTCTTGACTACTCCTCCCCGGAGCCGACGCTTGCCTATTACCCAGATCAGATACGTACTAACGCCGATTACGGAAGAAATGATGAAAGGAAACAAACATGGCTAAGGCCAAGACTGACACCACCAACATCGAAGACTTGCGGGCTCCGTTGCTTGCAGCCCTCGGCGCGGCCGACCTGGCCCTTGCCACGGTCAACGACTTGATCGTCAACCTGCGTGAGCGTGCCGAGGAGACCCGCACCGAGACCCGCAGCCGGGTCGAGGAGCGGCGTGCGCGCCTGTCGAAGCTGCAGGAGGACCTGCCCGAGCAGCTCACCGAGCTGCGCGAGCGGTTCACCCCCGAGGAGCTGCGCAAGGCCGCCGAGGGCTACGTGGACGCCGCGACCAACCGGTACAACGAGCTGGTCGAGCGCGGCGAAGCCGCCCTGGATCGGCTGCGCAGCCAGCGGCCCTTCGAGGACGCGTCGGCCCGCGCCCAGGCCTCCGTTGACCAGGCCGTCGAGCTGGCCCAAGAGGCGCTCGGCACCGTCGCTTCGCAGACCCGCGCGGTCGGTGAGCGTGCGGCCAAGCTGGTCGGCATCGAGCTGCCCAAGAAGGCTCAAGCCAAGAAGGCCGCGGCCAAGAAGGCTCCGGTGGCCAAGAAGGCTCCGGCCAAGAAGGCTCCGGCCAAGAAGGGTTCGGCCAAGAAGGTCACCCAGAAGTAGTCAGCCACCGAGTTGAACTCGGTGATTGCAGGACGCTCGACTCCGAGTCGCCCTTCGGGCGGCTCGGAGTCGACGTTTTGGCCGGTGCCCGCATACGCTTGATGCGTGAACCTCGTGTTTAGCGTGCTGTCGATCCTGAAGATCGCCGTCCTCGTGACGACCGTGTACGCGTTCGTGCATGCGGCGATGCAGCGATCCGACGCGTACACCGCCGCCGACAAGTTGACCAAGCCGGTGTGGCTGCTGATCCTCGGCGTGGCCGCGGCGCTGACCTTCATCGGCGTGTTCGGCATCGTGATCGCCGCCTGCGCCGCCGGTGTGTATCTGGTCGACGTACGGCCCAAACTGCTTGAGATTCAGGGCAAGTCGCGCTAAAGGGATGAGAGCCCGGCTGGTCGCGCCGGTGGCGGCGGTTGTCGCCCTGCTGGGCCCGCTTCCGGGGCCGCCTCCCGCGTCGGCCGATCCGGGGTACCAGCCACCGTTTGTCGACCACACCGAGTGGGCACAGTGGGGAGGCCGGCCCAGCCTGCGGGTGTTCCCGACGCCGTCCGGGCGGATGGCCGCCAGGCAACCCTGGACCACCGCCCTCGCCGACGAGGCGTGGGCCGAGGTGCTCGCGCTGTCGCCGGACGCCGACACCCCCGGTATGCGCGCGCAGTTCATCTGTCACTGGCAGTTCGCCGAACTGGCACAACCCGGCAAGATCAGCTGGAATCTGGAGCCCTGGCGGCCGGTCGTCGACGACGCCGAAATGGTGGCCTCCCGCTGCAATCCCGGCGGCCCGGAAGAAGCGTTCTAGTGGCGGTCGAACCCACCCGGGCGCAGCTGGCCGCGCTGGTCGACCACACCCTGCTCAAGCCCGAGGCCACCGACGCCGACGTGGCCGCGCTGGTCGCCGAGGCCGTCGAACTGGGTGTCTACGCGGTATGCGTTTCGCCCTCGATGGTGCCGGCCGCGGTGGAGTCCGCCGGCGTGCGCGTGGCGGCGGTGGCGGGATTTCCGTCGGGCAAGCATGTGTCGGCGGTCAAGGCGCACGAGGCCGCGCACGCGGTGGCATCCGGTGCCAGCGAGATCGACATGGTCATCGACGTCGGCGCGGCGCTCGCCGGGGCCGTCGATGCGGTGCGATCCGATATCGAGGCGGTGCGCGTCGCCGTACCCGAGGCCGTGCTCAAGGTGATCGTGGAGTCGGCCGCGCTGTTGAGCCTGGCGGACGGGCGCACGCTGGCAGCGGTGTGCCGCGCGGCCGAGGACGCCGGTGCCGACTTCGTCAAGACCTCGACCGGGTTTCATCCCGCGGGCGGGGCGTCGGTGCGTGCGGTCGCTCTGATGGCCGAGGCCGTCGGCGGGCGGCTCGGGGTCAAGGCCAGTGGGGGCATCCGCACCGCCGACGACGCGGTGGCGATGCTGGACGCCGGCGCGACGAGGCTGGGCCTGTCAGGCACCCGGGCGGTGCTCGACGGGCTGAGCCAAGCCGGCTAGAGCGCGGGTCTCAGAGGTTGGCGAAGCAGGGGTTGTTGTTGTTGTCGGCGGGGATTGTGGCGTTCTGCGTCGAAAAGTGGCTTGTGACACCGGTATCGGTGACCTGAACGCTGTCGGCGTGAATGCCCAGCGGGAAGTTCTTGGTCAGGTTCGAGGTGTAGTCGTCCAGCGTCGACTGCACCGACTCCTTGGGCAGGGTGAAGCCCAGCGCGTTGAAACTGACGATCTGCAGGTCCAACCCTTTGCCGGATATCACCGGCTTGGCCGTGATGTTGTCCAGCATCCCTTTCAGTTCGATGGTGCCGTCAGCTGGGTGAGTGGTCACGCTGTTGGTGACGAACGGACCCAGGACCGGGATCGCGTTCTGCACCGACTGTTTGATGCCGTCGGACGTCCAGGTGATGGTGGCGTCCAGGGAGCCGATGGTGCCCTTGGAGTTGGCCGTCGAGTTCAGCCGGACGTCCTTGATATTGAGGGCGAGCTTCATGCCCTTGGCGTCGCGGAGCTGGTTGCCGGCCGTCTGCACCGAGATGTTGGTGTAATGCTTCGTCATCTGCTGCCACAGCATCAGCGGCGTCACCCCGAACGAAGCGGTGGCCTGATCCTTGACCTCGCACGCCACCGCTTGCGCGACCTTGCTGTTCGCCACGTGACGGACGTACAGCTCCGCCCCGATGAGCCCCGCGATGATGAGCGAGAAGACGATGACGCAGATCAGCAGGATGGACAGCGGATCGCGAAGGAAACGTCGCTTTCTTTTTGCCGGTGCCGGTTCCCCGCCCGGAACGGCAATCTGCTCCGTGGGGCCCGCCGGCGGGATCGGCGGAGGGGGGTAGCCGGGTCGCTGCATGCCCGCACTCGCCGCGCCGAGCCGCTCGGTCTGCTGCGCCTGACCGGCCGAGGGCGGCGGCGGCGCCTGGCCCGGGCCGCCAGTGCTTATGCGCTCGGTTAGCCGCTCGGTCGGGGGCTGGCTGAAGGGACCTTGGTTGCCGGGACGGGCCCAAGTCGACGGGCCTTCGTTCGGTGGTCCTTGTGGGTTCGTCACCCGACCGATTGTGCCCTATCAATCTGAGCGAAGTCCGAGAGGTTGCGCAGCACCGCGATGTTGTCGCGGGCCTCGGTCACCCGGTCGACGTCGATGTCGGCGACCACCAGTTGGGGGCCGTCACCGGCCGATGCGACGACCTCACCCAGCGGCGATACCACCAGGCTGCCGCCCACCCCGTTC
>Ga0182034_10001665_pt1 | contig 10990 bp, 7 predicted proteins | sample flu12Cox44000172_FD_125972 | JGI IMG/M metagenome (GOLD analysis project Ga0182034, IMG submission 125972) | Lab enrichment of tropical soil microbial communities from Luquillo Experimental Forest, Puerto Rico - flux4day.12C.oxic.44.000.172 | ecosystem: Environmental > Terrestrial > Soil >... | reverse complement strand
GCACCGGGCGTCAGGGTACCGAAATTGCGCGAATCGTACAATGTCACCCAATCAGATCACCGCCAGATCGTTCGAAGAATTAGCGATCTGACAAAGTAGTACTAACGAAGCTGCGCCTCAAACCGACGAGTAAGAGCGTAAGACGGAGCTATTTGCAAGGCCCAATGATGGTTCGGGATGACCGCGGGGCGCACGTTCGTTAGCTGACATTGTTCACTGCCGCTTCGCGGCGGTCCGCTGCGCGGTGTGGGAGAAGAAAAACGTCCGAGCGAGCGCGAGGGCTCGTCTCGGACGGTCGTTGGGTGATATCTCTTCCGGTGCCACCCGAGAGGAGGTACCGTGCCCAACGTTGCCGAGATTATCAAAGACCACGTGACGCTGGAAGTGCGCTGCATCGACCGCCTGTATCTCAACGCTTACGTGCCGCGACTGCAGAGTTCGGGCGGCGTGATTGATTTTCTCGTGCGGGCCTGTCGGCAGACCATCGCCTCGCCGGCGTTGTTTGGCCAGCTCACCGAGGCCTTTAAAAAGCAGCTCCGCACCTGGGCCGAGCAGCACGCGATCCCATGGATCGAGTTCCGCAGGGGCGACCGGAAGGACCACATCGTCCAACGCTACCGAGACCGGTTTGGCAAACGGAGCGGCGTCGTGCTGATCGGCGTCGCCCAAGAACGCGCCTCCGGCTGGACCGCCACGAAGCGACGTGAAGGGCGGTGGGTGAAGTTTTGGTTCCATCGGCGATCGGTCTACGTGAACCACTACTACATCTACGTGCTCGACGCTGAGTGGGGTCCCGCCTTTATCAAAATCTGCGGCTATGCACCGTATGCGATCAAAATCTGTCTCAACGGCCATGAATGGGCCAAACGACAACTCCACCATCGCCAGCTGCATTTCACCGCCCTCGACAATGGCTTCCTCACGTGCCCGAAACCGAAGACGCTGCAAACCATCTGTGACCGCCTGAGTGCCGCCGACATCGAGACCTTCTTCGCGCGGTGGCAGGCCCAGATCCCGCTCCCTCTCACCTCGACCCATCGTGCGCGCGGATTTGACTATCAGCTGTCAGTCTTGCAGCTCGAAGTGAGCCTGACGCAGGTCTTTGATCGGCCCCTCCGCGGCCGCGAATTCTTCGAAAGTGTCATTCGAGACAATCTCGATCTCGGCCGCCCCGATCACGTCCAGCTCTTATTTCCCCGGCAGATTCGACGAAACACCCCCAGTCGCTTCACCACCCGGGTGATCACCAACGGGGTCAACCCGAGTCTGCATATCACCTACAAGCGTTGCCAGATCAAGCAATATTTCAAGGAGGAGCGCGCCTTGCGCACCGAGACCACGTTCAATGACACGTACGACTTTGGCATTGGACGGCGGCTGTCGAACTTAAGCTACCTCCGCACGCTGGGTGATCACATCAACACGCGAGTGCTGCAGACCGAACGGCTCGCCCACGACTGCGGCTTGGCTGCCGCCCAGCTCGCCGATTTGGTGCAACCGACTCGAACGGTCGACGGGCTCCCGGCCCCCGCCTTAAAGTTTGGGCAGCCTCGAGTTACGGCGCTCCTCAACGCGCTCTGTCATTTTCTCTGGACCGCCGACGGCCTGACCAATGCCCAACTGCGGCCACTCGTTGCATCCCTGCTGGGAACCGCCTATACCACACGCCACATGGGCTATGACCTCCGGCGCCTGATCCGCAAAGGACTCCTGACGCGGCTCGATCATCAGAACCGCTACGTCTTGACGCCGTACGGTCGACGTGTCGCGCTCTTTCTGACCAAGGTCCACTCCCGCGTCATTCGTCCCGGATTACAGATACTTGACGTGAGTTTCACGACGCAGGCCCCACCGTCTCTGCGCACACTCTTTGCCGACCTCGACCGCGCGATTAATGAACACATTGCAGGAGCTCCAATTGCTGCGTGATCGATTTATGACCGTTTCGTACACAATCTATCCGTGCAAGCACGGCTAGCAGGATGCTGAAAAAGTAAGTCGCAGGGGATCGACAGATTGATCAACTCGTACTACGATGCTCCCGCGTTTCTCAAGGGAGCCGCACGCATGCGAGGACACGACGACCAAGCCGCCCACCTGTTTAGCTATGTGTCGCCCGAACAACGAGTGCCGGCCGACCATCCATTGCGAGCGATTCGTCAGATGACTGATCGAGTGCTCACGACGCTGTCGCGCAAATTCACCCGCATGTATTCGACAATCGGACGCCCATCGATTGCGCCGGAAAAGCTGCTGCGGACGTTGTTGCTGCAGGCGCTGTACACGATTCGCAGCGAGCGGCTGTTGATGGAGCAATTGGAATACAACCTCTTGTTCCGCTGGTTTGTCGGCTTGAACATCGACGACCCGGTCTGGGACCCGACCGTGTTTAGCAAGAATCGGGACCGTCTGCTGCGCGCCGATGTGGCGGCCCTGTTCTTCCGCGCGGTCCTGGACGAAGCCAAGGCACGGGGTCTGGTCTCGGACGAACACTTCACCGTGGATGGCACATTGCTGGAAGCCTGGGCGAGTCTGAAGAGTTTCAAGAAGGTCAGCGACGAGGATCCGCCGCCCCCGCCGACGATCCCGGGAATCCGACGGTGAATTTTCACGGCGAGACCAGGAGCAACCTCACGCACGCCTCGACGACCGATCCCGACGCCAAGCTGGCGCGGAAGGGCCGCGGCAAAGAGGCCAAGTTGAGTTACACCGGGAATGTGTTGATGGAAAACCGCAACGGGTTGGCCGTCGACGTGCTGGTAAACCCAGCGACGGGGACGGCCGAGCGCGACGCCGCGTTCGCGATGGCGGCGGAGATTCCCGGTGAGGGCCGCGTGACCATCGGCGGCGACAAGAACTATGACACCGCCGCGCTGGTCGATGACTGGCGCACGCTGAATGTCACGCCGCATGTCGCCCAGAACGACAAACACCGACGCAGTGCCATCGACCAGCGGACCACGCGCCACCCGGGGTACCAGATCAGTCAGCGGAAACGCAAGCGCGTGGAAGAGATCTTCGGCTGGTTGAAGACCGTCGGTGGACTGCGGAAGCTTCGTCATCGCGGTCTGGAGCGAGTAGCGTGGATGTTCACCTTCGCGGTCGCCGCGTACAACCTCGTTCGGCTGCGGAATCTGGCCGCGACCGGCTGAGACCACAGGGAAGGGTGTGCCAGAACAGCCGATCTTCGGGCGCCGAGGGTCAACATCAACCCTCTACCCCCTCACGCGCGTGGCGATCATCGACCATTGATACTTGTTCGATGACATGCGGACAGTAAAGCCTCTCATCGAACTTACTTTTTCAGCGCCCTGCTAGCGCTCCAGCCGTTTCGCGCTTGCGGCCGCCGTGCCTTTCGAGTATCACGCGGACGTATCTCCGCGCCCACGCCCGCAATGTGTCATTTCGCTCGAGGGACGGCCCCAAGGCCGACACGTGCGCTCCTCCGACGAGGGGTGGCAGATCCTCCAACTCGATGACCTCCCCCGCTGCCAGCGCAATCGTGCGCTCGACGAGACGCTCGAGCTCGCGCACATTGCCCGGCCAGGCGTAGGTGACGAGTGCGTCCATGGCTTCCGGCGAGAGCCTGAGCTGCCGCGTCGTGCGGTGGCGCGCCAGAAAGTAACGCGCGAGGTCTGGAATGTCGGCACGCCGTTCACGCAGGCACGGCACCCGGACGTCCACACCGCTCAACCGGTAGTACAAATCGGGGCGGAACGCCTTCTGATGTACGAGGTCCGCGAGCCGCCGATTCGTGGCGGCGACAATGCGGATGTCGATCCGGCGCGCGCCGCTCCCGCCGACGCGCTCGACAGCGAGATCCTGGATGGCCCGCAGCAGCTTCGCCTGCGCTGACGGCGAGAGATCGGAGACCTCGTCGAGGAACAACGTGCCGCCGTCTGCGGCCTCGAACTTGCCGCGCCGCGCACGAACCCCAGTGGCGATCCGATCTTCGATGCCGAAGAGCTCGGCCTCGAGGAGCGTTTCGACGAGCGCCGCGCAATTGATGGCGACGAACGGACCCGCGCGCCTCCGGCTCAGCTCGTGAATCTGGCGCGCGACCAGTTCCTTGCCGACCCCACTCTCGCCTTCCAGGAGAACCGTGAAGTCGGTTGCCGCCACGCGCTCGATCGTGGCCCGCAGCGCCTGCATGACCGGTGTGGATCCGATGAGCGGCGCGGCGCCATCGCGTCTGGTGCGGCCCGTGGTCAGCAATCCGGCGCGCGACAGCTGCGAGCGCAACCGCTCCACCTCGAGGACTAACGCCCCGATGCCCGCCGCGAGTCCCAGAATCTGGAAGTCCCAGTCGCTGAGTGCGGTGGGGACGTCGAGCGTGGTCTCCAAAACGCCCGGTCCGCCAGGCTCGGATCCAGGCACCTCGACGACGATCGACTTGGTGCCCGGTCCCCCGCCACTCTTGGGCTCGCCCGGCGCCGACCAACGGGACCAACGGTTGGCCGGGTCTCGCAGGTGGACACCCCGGACGGGCAGCGCGCGTCCAAGGGCTTTTTCGAACGCCGATCGCATTGCCGACGAGCCCTCCCGCCGATCGATCGCGCGCGTGATGGTCAACAAAAGATCGTCGATTGTCTGCCGTCGATCGCGCCGCCGCGTGACCAGCGGTCGGCTCCGGCTCTCGGAAGACGGTGCGAATGCCGCCATGCCATCGCTCCCCATCGACAGTCGGTCCAATTTCGATGCCACCGCCTGTTGCTGGCGCTCCGCGGAGATCGCTCTGTAAATCACCTGATCCTCTATCGCGCGATGACACTGCATGGGTAGGCTCTGCCCGCGTGGCGCAGCCCAAGCTCGATCCGCGAGGGGAAGGTGGGAAGCACATGCCCGTTGGCTTGGCGTGGTCCGTGCGGTTCGCGGACGTCGGCAAGTGGGCTCCGGGACGGCCTCGCTCAGAGCGGGGAGGTCTGGCCCCAACGCGTGATCGATGTCGCCGACCCGGAGCCTGCCGAGTCATTGGCAAGCCGAGATCCATTCTTCAGCGGTTCGAGGCGTCGGCAGAAGTGATTGGACGAATGGGCTTTCGGGGAAGGCGTCCCCGAATCGCGCCGGGCCATGCGTGGGGCGCGCGTGAGAGCGACGCCGAACGTTACGCTCGGGCGGTCCCCGTCAGCTCGCGCCGGCACCAGTCGAGGGTTCGGCGCAGGCCTTCTTCGAGATCGACACTGGGGGCGTAGCCCAGAAGGGTCTTGGCTTTGGCGATGTCCGCCTGCGAATCCCGGACGTCCCCGGCTCTCGGGCTTTTGTAAACGGCTTCCAGGCTCGTCCCAAGAATGCGGTTCATGGTCTTCAGCAGGTCATTCAGGGAAATGCGGTCGCCCGTGGCAAGGTTCATCACTTCTCCGGCGACGTTGGGCGCCTCGCTCGCGCGGAGCACGCCGTCGACGACGTTGGCCACGTAGGTGAAGTCGCGCGTCTGCTCTCCGTCGCCGTAGATAACCGGCGGGCGCCCCTCGAGAAGGGCTGTCGCAAACAACGAGATCACCCCTGAGTAAGGGGAGCCGGGATCCTGCCGCGGTCCGAACACGTTGAAGTACCGAATCGCGACGGTCTCGAACCCGTAGAGCGTAGTGAACAGCCGGCAGTACTGCTCGCCGACGAGCTTCTGCAAGGCGTAGGGCGACAAGGGATCGGTCGGCATCCCCTCGTGCTTGGGGAGGGTCGCGGTATTACCGTATGCGGATGACGAGCCTGCGTATACGAAGCGCTTGACGCCTGCGTCGCGGGAAGCGACGAGGACGTTCAAGACCGATGTGATGTTCGCGCGATTCGAGGTGATCGGATCTTGCACCGATCGCGGCACCGAGGGGATGGCTGCCTGGTGGAGGACGTAGTCCATCCCCGCGACAGCCCGCTCGGCTACGACCGGCTCGGCCAAGTCACCTTCGATGAACTCCACGGCCGACGTCTCGCCCCTGATGGCGTCGAGGTTGCGGCGCTTGCCCGTGATGAGGCTGTCGACCACGCGCACGCGGTGCCCGCGGCGAACGAGCTCTTCGCAGAGATGGGAACCGATGAAACCGGCGCCGCCGGTGACGAGGTAAGTCGCCACGATCAGCTGGTGAATGCGGTTGCAGCTACGTGCGCCAGGCCGGGCGTCACCTTCAACGCGTTCTGGTTATAGAGCTTTCGGAGGACCTGGTCAGGGAGGCCCAGACCATACAGCTTCCAGAACGCGTGGTAGTCGCGGTAGTAGTCGAAATATTCGTCGTTGGTTTCGAACACCCGCCAGTAGTACGGGTACTCGTCCGGCTGATAGCTGTCCTTACCGAAGAGAATCCGGTCCTGGTACTTGACGAAGAACTCGTGAGCTGCCCTGGGCTGGCGGCCGAAGTCATAGAGAACCGCCGCGACGTCGTAGAAGACGTTCGGGTTCTCATCGAGGAGCTTGCCTGCACGCGCCAGGTCGTTGGCATGCCACCCGAAGTGGGCGAGGATGAACCGCGTCCGCGGGTGCTTCTTGATCATGTTGTTGCGCTCGGTCATCAGCTGCTCGAAGCGAACGCCTTCCTGGTGGCGGCGATCCGGGTACAGGGCCAATTCGAGCCAGCGCTCGTTGGTGTAGTCCAATGGCTCGAAGAATGCCTGCGGCTCGGCGACGTGAATCAGCACCGGCACGTTCAACCGGGCGCAGGTCTCCCAGATCGGATCGAGCTCTGGATCATCGACGTGCAGGCGGCTTCCATCAGCTTTTCTGTCGAACATGCCGAGGTCCTTGAACACCTTGAGACCGACCGCGCCGGCGCGAAGGTCCTCCTCGAGTTGTCGGGCGGCCTTGGCGCCGAAGCCGGGGCTGCCCGCGTCCCGGAAATTGACATTGGTGAACAGCACCATCCGGTCTTTGTACTTGCTGGCTTTGATGGCCTCGACGCCCTGATGCAAGCGAGTACCCCAGCCGCCGCTCAGATTGACGAGGATCTGCAGGTTGTTCGCCTCCATGCCTTTGACCACTCTCTCGAGCTCGCCGGGCGAAATGGGGGTCGGCTGGTGGCTGTGGATGTCTATGACGGGGAACTTCGCCCGTGGCACGGGGTGCTGGGGCGTGACCAGGGTCGATTTGGGCTTGTACTCGCGGATCGTCGGCGGGTTGAGCTCGGGTTCGCGCCCCTGTGCCGGGCGCGGGCGGACTTGCCCCGGCCCCGCTGGGCCCGCTTGTTCAGCCCTCAATCCGGTCCGCTCCTGCCCCCCACGTTGGCCAAGGCTGAGGGCGGATGCGGCGACCAAGGTGATGAATCCGAGGAGAACGCGCTTGGTGGGGAAAAGTGATTTCATCATGGTTCCAAAGATCGCAGCGAGCCGGTAAGCCGAATTCTGTTCTCCCTCACGGGAGACGACGATCATTCCTCTAGCCCCGCCATCGCTGGCGGGATCAAGCGACCGACCCGGAAGCGTCGAACGGGCCGTCCGTGCCCGATCGGACTCGAGCCCGACCGGGCGTGCTCCCCTATTTGGTCTTGCTCCGTGCGGGGTTTTGCCTGCCACCGCTGTTACCAGCGGCGCGGTGCGCTCTTACCGCACCTTTTCACCCTTACCCACCGAAAGGCGGGCGGTGTGTTTTCTGTGCCACTATCCTTCAGGTCACCCTGACCGGGCGTTACCCGGCGCACTGCCCTGCGGAGTTCGGACTTTCCTCCCGCTTCGCGCTTTGCAGCGCTTCAGCGGGCGATCGTCTGGCTCACTGCGACTCCGAAATTGTACAACGTAAAGTAAGGAATTAAGGAAGCAGGCGAGCCTAGCCGTCGGTCTCCTGCGTAATCTGATACTGCTCCAGCTTCTTGTACAAGTTGCTTCGCGGGGTATCGATCGCTTCTGCCGTCTTGGAGATATTCCAGCTGTTCTCGCGAAGCTTCTGGACGAGATAGGTCCGCTCCGCGGTGTCCTTGAACTCGCGTAGCGTCCCGGCCCTTACGGCGTCGCCGTCGCCAAGCGCCTTCGCAATTGATCCGGTCCCGCCACCGCCGGTCGAGCCGGCCGAAGGCGACGTTGAACGCACCGCGCTCGGGAGGTCCGCCACGTCAATCGTGTCGCCCCCGGTCATGATGTACAGCCGTTCGACTGTATTCCGGAGCTCGCGGATGTTGCCCTTCCAGCGGTACCGTTGCAGCGCGTCCATTGCCGACGGCGTGATCCGCTTGGGGCGCGCGTTGTTCTCGCTCCTGAACGCTTCCATATAGTGGCGCACGAGGAGCGGGACATCCTCAGGGCGGTCCCTGAGCGGCGGCACGTGGATCGGGATGACGGCGAGACGGAAGTACAAATCCTCGCGAAAATGTCCTTTCTCGATCTCCTCTTCGAGGTTCTTGTTCGTGGCGGCGATGACGCGCACGTCGACCTTGATGGTTCGGGCGGACCCGAGCCGCTCGACCTCGCCTTCCTGGAGGACGCGGAGCACCTTGGCCTGCGTCTTGGCGCTCATGTCGCCGACTTCGTCGAGAAAAATGGTGCCGCGGTCCGCCTGCTCGAACTTGCCCATCTGCTTCTCGGTCGCCCCGGTGAACGAACCTTTCTCGTGTCCGAACAGCTCGCTTTCGATCAGCTCCTCGGGGATGGCCGCGCAGTTCACCTGAACGAACCGCTCGCGGCTGCGCAGGCTGTTGCGATGGATGGTTCTTGCCACCAGCTCCTTGCCGACGCCGCTCTCGCCGCTAATGAGGACCGTGGCGTTGGTCGGCGCCGCGCGCGAGATTGCGGCCATGATCTGTGAGAGCACGCCGCTTTCGCCGATCATCTGGTGCCGGACCTCGACCGCCTTCTTGAGCGAGCGATTCTCATCGCGCAGCTGGCGTTGGTCGAGGGCATTACGCAAGCTCACCAGCACCCGTTCACTGGCGAACGGCTTCTCGATGAAGTCCCAGGCGCCCTTCTTGGTGGCCTCGACCGCGGTGCTGATGGTCCCATGCCCGGAGATCACCACGATCGGCAGCTGGTCGTTCATGTTGCGGAGACGCTCCAACACTTCGATTCCATCCATCCCCGGCATCTTGACGTCGAGCAAAACCAGATCGGGCGCCTCCCGTTCCGCGAGCGCGAGCCCTTCCTGACCGGTCGCGGCGCCCAGGAACTCGTATCCCTCGTACTCGAGGGTCATCCGGAGCGAGTCGCGGATGGCCGCCTCATCGTCTATGACCAGAATTCGTGACTTAGGCATACGCGGGCGTTCGCGTGATGGAGGTGGAGCCTAGCGCCCTTCCACGCGGATCGTCTTGAGCTGGCGTTGCACCTGATCCGGCGCGTAGATCCAGAGGGTGAGGATATCTCCCGGCCGCGCCGCGCGTGCGATGCGGCGATAGTCCGCGACCGTCTCCACCCGCTGACGGTTGATTTCGAGCAGCACGGTGCCGCGCTCGATGCCGTTGTCGAATGACGAGCTCATCGGCTCCACGCGGGCAATCAGGACCCCGCGGGTCTGCTTCGGCAGCTCGAGGCGCTCGAGCGTCTGGCGATCGAGATCGCGGACGGTCAATCCGAGCGGCAGCGGATCCGGATCAACCTTGGCTCGATCGGAGGGCGGCTGTCCACCCGGACGGACATTGCTGGTCTCCGCTCCGTCACGCTGCGGCCGTTCCGTGAGCTTGATCAGGACGCTCTGCTCTCGCCCATCGCGCATCGTTCGGAGATGGGCCGTCGAACCAGGCGTCCGGGCGGCAATCTCGCGGATCAGCTGGTCGTCATTGCGGATCGCGTGGTCGTCCAACGAAACCACGACATCGTAGGGGTGGAGGCCCGCGTGGTCGGCCGGCGATCCTTCCGTGACGTCCTCCACCATGGCGCCGTGGCTGACCCCCAATTTCAGCGAGTGCTCGATGTCGGGATCGATGTCGCGCAGCGCCACACCGATATACCCTCGGCTCACCCGTCCGCGCGCGCGAAGTTGCGGCAGGATCGCCGCGGCGCTGCCAATCGGGACGGCGAACCCGATGCTGCTCGCCCGCGAGCTGATGGCCGCGTTGATGCCAATCACCTCGCCGCGCGAGTTGATCAACGGCCCGCCGCTGTTGCCGAAGTTGATGGCGGCATCGGTTTGAATGTAGTTGTCGAGGCTCATGTCGAACAGCTTCCGGCCCAGGAAGCTGACGACGCCCACGGTGACTGTGTGCTCGTAGCCAAGCGGGTTGCCGATCGCGCACACCCACTCGCCCATCCTGAGTTTCGCGGAGTCACCGAGAGGCGCAACGGGCAGCCCGGCAGGGGCATCGATCTTGAGGAGCGCGATGTCCGTATCAGGATCGGTGCCCACGATTCGCGCCAGGAACGATCGCCCGTCCGACAGCTTGACGCTGATCCGCTCGGCGTGATCGATGACGTGGTTATTGGTCAGGATGCTGCCATCGACGTCGATGATGAACCCGCTTCCGGATCCGCGCCGGGCGCCGTCACGGTCGCTGCGAGGGCCGAAGTCCCACGGACCATCGGGTGAATCAGGAAGGGTTGTCCGGCCGCGCCGCCGGCGGCCTTCCTGCCCCCGCGCCGTGGCGTCAATGTTGACCACGGCCGGATTGATGCGCTCGACGATATCGGCGAAGCTGACCCCCGGTGCGCTACCGGAGCCCCGCCCGGGCGCGGGTGCGGCGCCGGAACCGGCGTGGGCCGGCATTGTCGACATGAGCCCGGGGCGGGCCGCCGGTCTGCCGGCTACACCTGCCGAGACCGCCGACCGCGAGATGCCGCCGGCGACGATCGCGCCGACCAGAAAGGCAATCACCGCCGTCAGCGCCAGCGTGACGAACGTGAACCGCTTCATCCTCGAGTTTCCATTATAAGCTTCAGAAACTCCGCTTCATCGAGCACGTCGACGCCGAGCTGTCGTGCTTTCTCGAGCTTGCTCCCGGCCTGGTCGCCTGCGATGAGCGCGGAGGTCTTCTTGCTCACCGAGCTGGAGACCTTGGCCCCGAGCCGTTCGAGCCGGGCGGCCGCTTCCTCACGCGTCATCGCGGACAAGGTGCCGGTGATGACGAACGTCTTGTCCGCCAGCGGT
>Ga0182034_10001664_pt1 | contig 10997 bp, 10 predicted proteins | sample flu12Cox44000172_FD_125972 | JGI IMG/M metagenome (GOLD analysis project Ga0182034, IMG submission 125972) | Lab enrichment of tropical soil microbial communities from Luquillo Experimental Forest, Puerto Rico - flux4day.12C.oxic.44.000.172 | ecosystem: Environmental > Terrestrial > Soil >... | reverse complement strand
CTTTCCACTGCGCCGTTTCGTAGGTGACTCTGGAGATCATTTCGCCGCCAAATTGGTAGGGCTCCAACTCGGCAAGAACATCGCGATTCCCATAAAGAACGCCGATGCCGGTCGGCCCGCAGCATTTGTGCCCTGAAAAAGCGAGGAAATCGCATCCGATTTCCTGGACATTAATCGGCGCGTGACCGGCACTCTGTGCCGCGTCGACCAGCGTAAGAACTCCATTTTTGCGCGCTATGGCACAGATTTCGCTCACGGGATTGATGCACGCCAAGGCGTTTGAAATGTGGGTGAACGCAAGAATGCGAACCGGGGCCTGTTGCAATCTTCGATCCAGAACTGACCAATCGATGGTTCCTTCGTCGCCTTCTATCGGCAGATATTGAAGCAACGCTCCGGTGCGCCTGGCAAGAATCTGCCAAGGGATGAGGTTTGCGTGGTGCTCCATTTCGGTGATCAAGATGACGTCGCCAGGTCGGAGGCGCGCCGATCCCCAAGCGGTGGCCACCAAGTTTATGGCCTCAGTCGTTCCGCGGGTAAAAATGATTGAGTCCTTCGATTCTGCACCTATAAAACGCGCAATTTCTGCACGGGCATTCTCGTAAAGTCTGGTGGCGCGAGCACTCAACTCGTGAATGCCGCGATGGACATTAGCGTGATCTTCGCGGTAATAGCGGGCGATTTCATCAATGACGCATGTCGGATGCTGAGTGGACGCCGCATTGTCCAGGTAAATGAGAGGATACCCGTTGACTCTCTGGTCAAGGATCGGGAAATCACCGCGATACCTTTCAGCAAGCAGATCGGTCGACACCCCTCAACATCCACCGGCCAACGGCTCGTTGCAACCGCCCGGACGGGGTCATGTCTCAATATTCAACATTCGCCCGATTAGCCTGCATTGATCACAAATTTTAGCGGGAAATTTGCCTTTGGATGAGGTTACGTGATCAATTCAGGCTCTTTGAACAGAAAGGTCTAAAACAGGTTGTCTGGAACGTCCGTCTTAAGAAAACTGTAGTCGCTTGCTCGCTGCCGAGTGAATGTTGAATATTGAGCCATGACCCCGTGCGATCCGATTTCTCTAGGTCTGCCGCATCGCGAGCCATTTATTTTTGTGGAATCCGTCGACAAGCTTGAAGCGGGTTTGTTAGCGGAATGCTCCAAAACATTCAGCGGTGGGGAAACATTTTTCCGTGGACACTTTCCCGGGAATGCAATGGTACCTGGCGTACTCTTGGTAGAAGGAATGGCTCAGACGGCGGGGATAGCGATTGGCAGACCGGGAAAGCTTTTTTTGTTGACAGCGATCCGGACAATGAAATTTTTGCGGCCAGTTCGGCCTCTTGAGGCGATACGTTTCAAAGCTGAAAAAATCGGGGATGCCGGCGGTTTGGTTCAATGTTGGGTCGAAGCGCGGGTGGGGGAGGATTTGGCGGCTCAGGGACATGTTGTTCTCGCCGAGGCACCGCAAATGCTGAACGATTAATCCACCATGTAAACTATCGAACGAGGAATTATTGATGAAAAAGTTTTTTTTAGCGATTTTTGGAATTTTGTCATTGGGAGTTGCTGCCGGCTCAGTGCGTGCCCAGTCCGCGCTGCCGAAACCCGGCGATCGGTTTCCAAAGCTGCAGCTCAATTATCTTGGTAAAGAACCGGAGCTGACTGGTAAGCCGCTTCTGGTGGAATTCTGGGCGACCTGGTGCCCGCCGTGCCGGAAGAGTATCCCTCATCTGAATGAGATCTACTCCAAATACAGGTCAAAGGGCTTGGAGATTGTGGGGATTACCGACGAGAACGAGGCCACGGTGAAGAAATTTCAGCGACAAGTGCCGATGGATTACAACGTGGCGGTCAACACGCCTCAATCCGTCTACGAGCAATTTGGAATTGAGGGGATACCGACGGCTTTTCTGGTGGATAAGGGAGGCAAAATCGTTTGGACTGGGCATCCGATGGAACTAACGGAGGTCGAAATCCAGGGTGTTCTCAACTAGTTGGGCGAGTGGCCGCCCGCCAGTCGTTGAATTGGAGAAAGGGATTGTTTTGTCGCTCCTCGCCTATCGACGTCATTGGTCCGTGGCCTGGCAAAACCTTTGTTGCGTCGGGCAAAGTGAGGATTTTTTCGCGGATTCCCTGGACCAGCAAATCGTAATCGCCACCGGGCAAGTCTGTTCGCCCGATGCCGCCCGCAAACAGGACATCGCCTCCGATGAGAAAATTGTGAGCCGAAGAATAAAAGCAGAGGCTCCCAGGACAATGCCCCGGCACAAGCAACACGCGAAATTTCAGTCCGCAGAGATCCAATTCGGGAGTCTCTTCAATCAGGAAGTCCGCGTTTACGGGCTCTGCTTCAAAATAGAATCCAAACCGTTTGAAGAATTCCGGATCGGTGATTAAGGGGAGACTGTCATGGTGATAGGCAACTCGGCACCCGAACATTCGCTTTATCTTGGCCGCGTCATCGATATGGTCCACGTGTCCGTGCGTAATCAGCAAAAGGTCGAGTTTTGCTCCGAGGTCACTAACCCATTCGGCCGATCCGGTTGGGGCATCAAACAGAATGTTGCCTCCGTTCGCCAGAATAAGATAAGCGTTGGTGTCGAAGATACCGCCAATAAACGTTTGAATCTGGAGCATAGTGAATAGAGATTTGAAGATTTGGAATACAACAGTGATTTGGGCTCAATTCGAGAGCGTTTGGTCGTATATGTCTTGTGAACCTTGGTAGGACGCATGAAAAATATTAGCATCGCTGCGGCTGCAGTTCTGTTCGGGGTGACCTTTGATCTGGTTTTTGCAGATGAAAAACCAGGTGCTGACCCGCATCAGGTTGCGATTACCGTTGGCCGGCTGCTGGAGCAAGGTCACTATAGCCGGCAGAAGCTCGACCCCGAGATGTCGAAGAGAATCCTCGCTACTTATCTGGAGAATCTGGATTACAACAAACTGTTCTTTACACAGCAGGATGTAGACCAGATCACCCAGAAGTATGGTACGACTCTGGGCGACAGTATTCTCCTGGGAGACTTGCAACCGGCAAAGGAAATTTACAGCGTCTTTCGTGTTCGCGTAGAAGACCGCATCGCCAAGATTAGGCAACTTCTGAAGAAAGACTATTCATTTAAGAGCAGCCGAACAGTGGCTCTTGATCGGCGAAAGGAACCATGGCCGGCAAACGATGCGGAAGCCGATTCGTTGTGGAGAGATCGGATCGAGGGTGAGTTGCTGCAGGAGAAGTTTAACAAGTTTGCCATCGATCCCGGAGCCAAGGTAGTGGGGCGGAGATACGACCAACTGATTAAAAGTGTCGTAGAACGGGATGAGGAAGATCTCAATCAACTCTTTTTGAATTCGGTTGCTCAGTCGTACGATCCCCACTCGGAGTACCTGGGTCGCTCGGATTTGGAAAGCTTCGAGATCAACATGCGCCTTTCTCTCACGGGCATTGGAGCAGAGCTGCGTTCGGAGGACGGCTACGCCAAAGTTCAGCGGCTCCTGCCGGGCGGCCCCGCGCAGATGAGCGGAAAAATGAGCGTTGGGGACCGGATCGCCGCCGTTGCCCAAAGCAGAGATCCATTTGTCGACACGGTGGATATGAAACTGGACAAAGTCGTCGAGATGATTCGTGGCAAGAAGGGAACCGTCGTCCGTTTGCAAATCATACCGGCCAATTCGACGGACCCCTCCAAACGCCGAGTGGTCGAGTTGGTTCGCGACAACGTGAAACTTACCGAGCAGGAAGCCAAAGCCGAAATCATCGAAAAGGATATGCCCGATGGGACGATCCAAAAGCTAGGTTGGATCACTTTACCTTCTTTCTATCAGGACATGGAAAAGTCCAAAACCGGCAAGAGCACCTCGCGCGATGTGGTCGCTCTTTTGAAACGCCTTCAGCAGGAGCAGATTCAGGGCTTGGTGATCGACCTGCGCAAGGACGGCGGAGGATCCCTCGATGAAGCCATCAAAATGGTTGGGTTGTTTATCAATCAGGGACCGGTCGTTCAGGTCAAGGACGCTAACGGTGACATCGACGTTTTGAAAGACCGGGAAGGCAGCGCTCTTTACACCGGTCCGATGATTGTGCTGGTCAACAAATTGAGCGCTTCCGCGAGCGAGATTTTTGCGGCAGCCCTGCAAGATTATGGCCGCGCCCTTATCGTCGGCGATTCAAGCACTTTCGGCAAAGGTACGGTTCAGACGATGCTCGAGCTCGGGAGGTTTATGCCGATGCTCGGCAGTTCTTCCAATGAGGCAGGTGCTCTGAAGTTGACGGTTCAAAAATTTTATCGAGTTGCGGGCGGATCGACACAACTGCGGGGTGTTATTTCCGATGTGAAGTTGCCGTCGCTGACGGATAACTCCGAATTCGGCGAAGCCGCTTTGCAGCACCCGCTGCCCTACGACGAGGTGGAGCCGGCTCCGATCGATGTCGCTGCGAACCATAAACCATTGTTTGTTGACGAACTTCGGCAGCGTTCGGCGAACCGAGTCAACCAGGACCCACAATTTCAGGATCTTGTCGACGACACCAGGAAGATCAATGAGCGATTGAAGAACAACCGGCTTTCCCTTAATGAAGCACTTCGCCGTGATGAAATGGCGAGCGAAACCAAGCAAAGAGAGAAAGAAGAGGCGGATCGCAAAAAGGCGGAAGCCGAAGATCGGACAAGGACTTATGAGCTGGGTCTTGGTGATATCGATAAGCCGCAATTGAAACTGGCGGAGAGAAAAACGGACACGGCGGCATCAAAGTCAGCAAAGGCAAAGTCCGTGCGCCCAAGTGACAACCCCGCCGAAGCCGCGCTCGATGAGGATGATTCGCCGGGCCTTAGCGATAGTGATCCGGTTCGACGAGAGACCTTGAGCATCCTGGGCGACCTTATCGACCTGGCTAAATCACCGCGCACGGTCGGGCGCTAACCCGCAAAAATCCGCTCATTCCCGGTAGTAAGGATTTTCAGGCGACAGTTAATTTGGTCAGCGCCTGCGATCTGAGATGCGGGCCTATCCGATCTGTTACACGGCGCCGCGAGCGTCGCTCTGATAGTTCGCCAACGCAACCGCCTCCCCGAGGTCGATAGTTCCGTCAAACAATGCACGGCCGATGATCAATCCATACAAGCGCGGCATAGCCGCCAATTGTTTGATATGCTCGAGGTTCGCAACGCCTCCGCTTGAAATGATCTGGCAATGTGTGTTCTCAAGAATTCTTTCCAGGGCCGGAAAGTTAGGACCGATAAGCGTGCCATCAGTGGCGATGTCCGTAAAAATAATTGTCCCTACGCCGAGCTTTTCGACCATGCGAATGAAATCGTGAGCATTGATGGAGGTAACCTCCGTCCAGCCTCTCACCGCCACCCGCCCATCTTTCGCGTCAACGCTGACCGCAATCCTGTCTCCGCCGAAACGATTCACGAGATTCTCCAAAAAGATCGGACTATCGACCGCGCCCGTCCCAATCACGACACGTTCAACACCCGCATCAATGAATGTTGAGGCAGCCTCCGGAGAGCGAATACCTCCACCCACTTCAACTGGAATGTTCAATGTGCGGACAAGCTTTTTAATGATTTCGATGTTTTTGGGCTCTCCGGTAAAAGCGGCGTTCAGGTCGACGATGTGTAAACAGCTTCCTCCTTCTTCTTCCCATTGTCGGCCAAACGCTAATGGCTCGTTCGAATAAACGGTCTTGTCCTCAAGCCTTCCTTCGCGTAAACGCACCACCTGTCCATCCAACAGGTCGATCGCCGGTAATATGATCATGATAGTAGTGAACTAACAAACTGCCGCAAAATTGCCAATCCGTTCTCCTGGCTTTTCTCGGGGTGAAATTGCGTGGCCAGCAAATTGTCCGTTACGACGGCTGCCGCAAATTCCTCTCCGTAGGTAGCCGTGGCTGCCACTATTGAGTCCTCCTGGGGAGCAGGATAGTAAGAATGCACAAAGTAGACAAACGGATCTTTTGGTAGATCAGGAAAACGTTCGTAAGCCGGCTTCGTCCATTTCAGACGGTTCCACCCGATCTGCGGAACCTTAAGGCCGGCAGTATTGAATCGCCGAACATAGCCTTCCAAAAATCCCAATCCATCCACCCCGGGCGACTCCTCACTTGCCTGAAATAAGAGCTGGTAGCCAAGGCAGATTCCCAAAAACTTTCTCCCCTCCGCCAGCCAATCCCGGATCGGTCCAAAGAGGTTTTGCTCCTGAAGATGACGCGCTGAATCGCCAAACGATCCCACGCCAGGAAGAACAAGAGCATCGAGATCTGTGGAGAGGGGACCACTGGTGACTCGCCGAACTTCGGCTCCCACCGTCTGCAGGGCGTTTGAGACGCTCCGAAGATTGCCGGACCCATAGTCGATCATCCCGATTCTGGCAGCCGCTCTCACAGTTCTCCTTTCGAACTTGGCACACCCTTAACGCGTAGATCCAGTTGGCAGGCCTGATCGAGCGCTTTGGCCACTCCCTTGAATATTCCTTCAGCCATGTGATGGCTGTTCCTGCCGTGGAGAATATCAACGTGGAGATTCAGACTCGCGTTCAAGCTCAAGGCGCGCAGGAATTCTTCGATGAGCTCGAAATGAAATTGGCCAATCGGCCCCATTCTTTCCGGAACGCCATAGTGCAAAAACGATCTGCCGCTTAGGTCAACGGCGATACGAGCCAATGTCTCATCCATCGGGACCAGCGCCCACCCATAACGCCGGATGCTTGTCTTTTCCCCGAGCGCTTTTGCGAGGCATTTGCCCAGCACGATGCCCGTATCTTCTACGCTATGATGGAAGTCGACCTGCAAATCACCGCGAACGTCAATTTGGAGATCGAACAGGCTATGTTTGCTGAACAACGTCAACATGTGGTCGAAAAAAGGAATACCGGTTTGGATCGAGGATGAGCCGGATCCATCGATGACAAGATCGATTGAGACATAGGTTTCGCGTGTCTCACGCTGCAAGGATGCCCGGCGACTATCGCTCATTGAACGGTGAGCATACCATATTAGAATCCTTGAAAAGCAAGACCGGTTGCAGGGAACTTTGTTTTTCGTTCGTGTGTGCACACCCCTTAGCCTGCATTGATCACAAATTTTAGCGGGAAATTTGCCTTTGGATAAGGTTACGTGATCAATTCAGGCTCACTAACCCGCAATGAGCGCGTTGCTGCTCAAGCGTGTGATTTTTGCGGGTTAATAGGCGAGATAGCATTTGAAATGAGGCGGCGGCTGTAGGGTAGGAATGCAAGTATTTGCTTGCATTTAGGCTCGAGTGCAAGTAAGTACTTGCATGCAAGCCCCGGCCGCGCCTACCCATCCTAAACGATTTTCAACCTCTTCCCCCGAGCAAACCAAGGAACGCCTCCTTGAAGCCGCTGCCTGGACCTTCTCACGCGAAGGTATCCAGGGCGCTACTACCCGGCAAATCGCGCGTGAAGCCGGGGTCAATGAAGTGACGCTCTTCAGACATTTCAAAAGCAAAGAACAACTCCTCGAGGCAGTCCTCAAACGAGGCCTCGCCTCAGAAATAGCATTGATGAACGAACATTCCTCCTGGAAGGAGGATTTGCGGGGCAGCCTGGAGAAATACGCCCGTCATTACTATTCACATCTCGAAAAAAAGCAGGGATTCGCGCGAGCCTTCATCGCCGAAGGCCAAGTGCTCCCCGAGTCGATGCAGACGATGATCGCAAACGTCATTCGCCCCGTGCGCGAACGGTTGATTGGGATTCTGCTCGATGCCCAGACGGCTGGAGTTCTCCGCCCGGATGTGAACGTCGAATGCGCTCTGGATGCGTTCAAGAACACACTTTACGCGGGAATGCTCCGACAGGGTACCTATCTTCCGCGGAGCTACCCAATGGAGGCCTATATAGACACCGTGGTCGACATTTTCGTGCGCGGAATCGAAGCCTCCAAAAATTCAACCTCGAGGTCCTGACATGCCCCAACAAGTTGAGTTAGAACCACCGCAAGCTCGCATTTCAGCCGGGGAAAGAGCTGGCTCGTCCAACGAGACGAAGGCGCCCATTGCTGCCAGACCGAAACCTTCGGCCGGGCGTCTCTTTGGCAGGGTCATTGTGGCATCTCTATTCGCCATCGTAGTGTTGGCGGGATTGATCTACTTCGTCAATTCGCAGGCTTTTCAGTCGACGGACGACGCCTTCATTGATGGACACATCATTATGGTGTCCTCAAAGGTCGCCGGCCGGATTCAAGCGGTTCACGTTGATGACAATCAAACCGTGAACAAGAACGATTTGGTTGTTGAACTGGACGCGCGAGATCTCAACGCCGCGGAGCGCCAGAAAACCGCTGCTCTTGAGAGCACTCAGGCCCAGGCAACCGCCGCTCAGGCCGGACTTAACGAGGCGATTACGCACGTAAGAACGCAGCAGGCTACCCTTGAATCAGATAGAGCAACCGCTGCAGCCGACGCTGCGCAAAATGAGAAGGCGCAAAGCGATCTGAAGCGCTTCGAGGAACTCTATAGAACCAGGGTCGTCTCTCCTCAGGATCTGGATCAAGCTCGCGCCACGGCGAAAGCGGCTCAGGCTACCTATGATGCCGAAGAAAAGAAAGTGGCGAGTGATGAAGCCCTGGTCGCCGAGGCCGGCGCTCAGGCCGATGCCGTAGCGGCGCTGCTAAAAAGTGTTCAGGCTCAGATTCACGAATCGGACGCAAATCTGGCGACGGCCAGATTGAACCAGTCCTATACTGAGGTCCGAGTGCCCCAATCAGGTTGGGTGACTCAGAAGGCAGTCGAACCCGGGGCTTACGTCCAGGTGGGTCAGAGTCTTTTTGCACTGGTCCCAAAGGACGTGTGGGTAACTGCGAACTTCAAGGAGGACCAGATCACCAGGATGCGGCCCGGCCAGGAGGTTGAGGTCGCGGTGGATGCCTTGCACGGGAAGAAGTTTCGAGCCCATGTCGACAGCATCCAGGCAGGAAGCGGCGCGCGCTTCAGCCTGCTTCCACCGCAGAACGCGACCGGCAACTACGTCAAGGTTGTGCAGCGCGTTCCGGTCAAAATCGTGTTTGACGAACCGGTGAACACCAAAGGGGGTATCCCGTTGGGACCTGGAGAGTCAGTCGTTCCCACAGTTAAAGTTTCGGACCCAAATTATTCTCCGCTCAACGTGGGAATAGCTCTCGCGATCATTGCCGCCGGCGTCATTTTCATCATGAGCCGTGGAAGGAATAGGCGTCCGAACTCCTAGCACCTTTTGGAAAGCATGGCAGTTGTTTCAGCAGAATCGACTTCTTCGGCCGAATGGCGGCCGGCCGCAAATCCTTGGTTGATTGCCCTGGCGGTCATGTCCGCCACGTTCATGGAGGTGCTGGATACTTCCGTTGCGAATGTCTCGCTCAACCACATTGCGGGCAATCTGTCTGCCAGCACGAACGAGGCGACCTGGGTTTTAACCAGCTACCTCGTATCAAACGCGGTGATACTTCCGGCTACCGGATGGCTTGGCCGTTATTTCGGGCGCAAACGGTTTCTCCTTGCCTGCATCGGGGTCTTCACCGTTGCGTCGGCGTTCTGTGGCCTGGCGACGAGCCTCGGTATGCTCATTTTAGCGCGTATCCTGCAAGGCGCAGGAGGGGGTGCGCTTCAGCCGATTGCCCAGGCTGTTTTGCTGGAAAGTTTCCCGGCGGAGAAGCGGGGTTCTGCGATGTCGGTTTATGCGATCGGCGTCGTGGTGGCGCCGATTCTCGGCCCGACCTTGGGCGGTTGGCTTACGGACAACTATTCTTGGCGCTGGGTTTTCTTTATTAATCTGCCCATCGGCGTTTTGTCAGTCTTCCTTTGCTACCTCTTTCTCGAAGATCCGCCATATCTCCGCAACGCGCGGCCTGGAAGCATCGATTTCATAGGTTTTGCGTTGTTGACTCTCTGGATTGCTTGTCTTCAGATCATGCTCGACAAGGGTCAGGACGAAGACTGGTTGTCATCAAGCTTCATTCGTCTGCTCATGTTTGGCGCGATCATAGGTTTCATTGCTTTCCTGATTTGGGAGTTGCGAGTTGCGCATCCCATTGTCAACCTACGTGTGCTAAAGGATCGAAATCTTTCGATCGGAGCGCTCCTGCTCTTTTTAATTGGTGCGATTCTTTACGGGACGACCGCGGTTCTACCATTGTTTCTACAAAATCTTTTGTCCTATCCAGCTCTCCAAGCGGGCCTGGTGATGAGCCCACGAGGATTTGGAGCCATCCTCGGAAGCATCATTTCAGGGCGCATCCTCGCCGGCTCGAAAATCGACGGACGAGCCTGGATGGGCGCGGGATTCGCCGTTTTGGCGTTTTCCATGTATATGTTCGGAAATCTTACGACTCAAATCGCTCCTTCGAATGTCATTTGGCCGATCGTCATTAGCGGATTTGCGATCACCTGTATTTTTATTCCAATGACCACTTTTTCGATGGCGACCGTTTCCCGCGAGAGCATGGGCGAGGCAACCGGTCTGACGAGTTTGCTTCGAAATCTGGGAGGGAGCGTGGGGATTGCTCTGATTACAACGCTCGTTTCCCGAGGCGCGCAAACGCATCAGGCTCTCATGGCGGCTAACATGAGCCCGCTTCACCAGGTCTTCAACGAACAGTTCGCGAGGATACAGGGAGCGCTCGCTCCACAGGTCGGTTCAACCGCCGCCCAACAACAGAGCTATGGCGTCCTTTATCAGGTGCTGCAGCAACAAGCCTCGCTTTTATCCTACCTTGACCAGTTTCGGATGCTCGCCATCGTATGCCTGCTTTGTGCCCCGTTGGTTCTCTTGTTCAAGAAACCGAGGCGTGCGGCACAAGTGTCAGAGATGCCGGTGCACTAGCCGGAAACTGGTAATAGAGGTTTGGGGGCGTTGCTCGGACGTGTTTAGCGTAATCGAACGCACTTCGATTAAGTGGTACCACCGAGATTTTCCGCAAATACGCCGAAGGCGTAACAGGACTAAACTAAAGCCCAAGGAGAAGCGAAGCGGAACCCTGGGTACCGAAT
>Ga0182034_10001656_pt1 | contig 11023 bp, 8 predicted proteins | sample flu12Cox44000172_FD_125972 | JGI IMG/M metagenome (GOLD analysis project Ga0182034, IMG submission 125972) | Lab enrichment of tropical soil microbial communities from Luquillo Experimental Forest, Puerto Rico - flux4day.12C.oxic.44.000.172 | ecosystem: Environmental > Terrestrial > Soil >... | reverse complement strand
CTCGACCGCGTAATCGTCGGCTCGAAACAGGCGCACGAAGCCGGGGTCGAGAAGTTGCGCGTCGAGGACGCTCAGGTGTCGCAGGCCAAGGGCCGTCCAATGGCTTTGCAGCTCAGCAGGATCGGCCCCGAGAAACGTCACATTGTGGACCGACAGCCCTTCGTGCGTGAGCATCTCAATCGCGCTTTTCGATGCTGACTCCGAACCGCTCCCGGAAGGGCGCGAATTCAGCGTGCAGGTCTTCGACGTTCTCACCGATGCCGGCCAGCAGGCTGGTGGAGTAGCGGAACTTCCCATAGCGGTCGCCGCGGTTGCGGACCAGGTAATCACGCATCGACGCATCGGCCTCGCCGGTCAGGGCCCGCCCGCAAAATGCGTAGTAGCGGCCGACGGTTCCGACCGGGTCCGCGATGAAGTCGGTGTAGGGGATGTGCAGGATCCGCGGGTCGTCCACCATCGGGTTGGTCATGGTGTTGGCGATGCTGGCCCGGGTCATCTCGAGGTGCTTCTTCGCCTCGACCGCGAGATCGATCGGACCGACGATGCCGTCGAGGATGTCGGCCATCATCATGGTGCGCGAAGCCGCGACCTGGACCGGGTCGCGATGCAACCACAGCAGATTCGCGTCGGGATAAGTGTCGAAGAACTCCTTGAGACGAAAGCCGTGAAACCCCTTCAGGACCCAGTATCTTCGGGGCCGGTTGTACTGGAACTGTTGCAGCATCGCTCTGTGCAGACGGTACTGCGCGGCCGAGTCCGTCGGCAGACCGGCCACCAGCGTCTGCATCGGCACCCGCCACCACGCGGTCGGAGTCATTACCCGAAAGTCGAAGGCCCAGGTGCGCTCATCTTCGGGAAGACCGTCACCGAGCATGTCGTTGTAGGGGTGGCTGAGTAGCCACTTGGGCATCTTCGCATTGATCTCGCGCCAGTCTGAGTCGGCCCGGGCTCGGCGGGGATCGTCCGCGGGGCCGATGCCGGGAGGCGGTGACGGGTACATCACCTCCCAGAACCGCAGCGCGCGCGCGTTCGGGTCCACCGCCATCAACGCGTGCACGAGCGTGGTACCCGAGCGCGGCTCGCCCGTCACGAACATCGGGTGATCGATCACCTCGGCCCGGATCGGATAGCGGTTGCGGTCCTCGATGAACTGCAGCCGCGACGTAAGCAGCCAATGACAGACGCTTTCTGCCTGTTCAATGCCTTTGCCGTCCATGCCGATACCGTTCAAGTGGTCGACGGCTAACGCGAACCGCTCTGGCAGTGTGGGATCGCCATAGTCGTCCAGTCCCGTGTCGGCCCGCGCGCGGGCAAGCATCGCGGACGCATCGAGTCCCGCAGTCATGGCTGACCTCCGCACAAAGCCAACAGTTCGTCCTCCGTCTTGCGCACATTGGCTGCCGACGCGGCGCTGAACTCCAGTCCGGCCATCGCGCCGTAATCGAGGATCTTGGGAACGCGGAGCCCGGCATCGACATACGACTTGATGATTCGGGCAACCTGTCGTGGTGTGCCGTGCGGCACGACCGCCAGGATCGCTTCGGGCTCGACGCGGCCCAGGAAGTCGACGATCCGATCACGCGACAGTGTCGTCGGGTCAATGTCGTGGAACCCGCCCCAGTCATCGCCCATCGGATGGTCAAAGCCGAAGCGGCGCAGGGCTTCCGCCGAAACCTGCAGCAGGAAGGAAGACACCAGCGGAGCGCGGACGATCCGGTCGATCGCGTCGTCGTCTTCGCCGATCAGGCACACCTGCACAAAACAGGGCGTGATCGCCATCGGGTCGCGGTCGGCCCGTTCGGCCGATTGTCTGACCGCGCAGAGCATCTCAGCGTAGTGGTCGGGCGTCCACGCTCCGGCCGGCCACCAGCCGTCGGCGTAACGCCCGACGATGTCTAGCATCCGTGGACCGCTGGCGCCGATCCATATCGGCGGGAAGCGCCCGCCGTAGGGCTCAGTGTCCAGCCGAGCGTGATACAGCCGGTAGAAACGGCCCTCGAAGTCCACCGGCCCGTCGCTGTCCCAGAGCAGGCGGATGACCTTCAACGCCTCCTCGAAGCGGCCGACGGGTCGGGCGAAGTCGAATCCGTAGGGCAGGATGTTTTCGCTCTCACCACTGCCCAGGCCGAGAATGAATCGCCCGCGGGACAGATGGTCGATGGTCAGCGCGCTTTGGGCCAGCATCGCGGGATGGCGACGTACAGTGTCCACAACACTGGTGGCCAGTCGCACGGTGTCGGTCAGCACGGCCGCGGCCGCGGCGACCGCCACGCCGTCGAGGTGGCGATGCGGCGATGGCGATGACGTTGCGAGGTCAGTGAACTCGGGCGTCCACAGTGCATCGGGCCAAAAGCTCACCATGTGATCGGGCAGCCAGATCGAGTGGTATCGACCGGTATCCAGCTCAGCCAGGTCCGAGAGGTTCAACGGGAGCGTGGTGCGCACAAACGCGGCGGGCGAGACGCGCATCAGTGACCTGCGCTCAAATCGAAGCCAGGGCGAAAACGAGAATTAGGCCGTGTCAGTAACACCGCGACACTGAAACGGCGCACACGACACGCCGGGGCAAGTGTGCGTAGCTTCAGTCTCGAGGAACGCGGCTGGCGCCCGTTCGAAGGTTGGCGACACTCGTGCGCGGAAAGGCGCGGGTCTGGGCTCACCGCGGGACCCACTCCGATGTCAGCGCGAACTCCGACAAATACTTGGTCGAACTCCAGCCGCCGTCGACGACGATCGTCTGCCCATTGATGAAACTTGCGCCCGGCGAGCACAAGAACGCCACGGTGCTGGCGATGTCATCGATGGTGCCCAACCGCTGATGGGGCGTCATCTCGGTGTTGATCTTGCGGAACCGCTCGTCTTCCAAGCGCTTCTCGACCATCGGCGTTACCGTCACACCGGGTGCGACGGCGTTACAGCGGATGCCGGAGGCCCCGTACTGGCAGGCGATGTGCGTGGTCAGCGCGGTCAGCCCGCCCTTGGCCGCGGAGTAGGCGCCGCCGCGAAGACCGCCGATGACGGCGAAAGTCGACGTGACGTTGATGATCGCCGATCCGGGTCCCATGTGTGGTAGCACGTCGCGCGCGAGCCTGAACGGGGCCCGCAGCATCAAACCCAGGAAGTAGTCCAGTGTTTCGTCGTCTGTTTCGTGCAGCGGTTTGGGGCTTCCGGTTCCGGCGTTGTTGATCAGGAAGTCGATGTGACCCCACCGGCTTACGGCAAGGTCGACGATACGTCGCGGCGCATCGTCACAGGTCAGGTCGACGGCCAACGTCGCGACCCGTGTCGGGTCGTCGATGGACCTTTCCAGCTCGGCCAGCCGGTCCTCGTCGCGGCCCGTGCCGAGGATGGCCATACCCATCTCGGCGAGTCTTCTTGCGCATCCCAAACCGATGCCGCTGGTTGCGCCCGTGACGATTGCGACCTGCATCTCACCCATCCACGTTTGTCAGTACCGCTCGGATCTGATGTTTAAGGATTTTGCCCGCGTCGTTCTTGGGCAGCGCATCCCAGATGACTACCTGTTCTGGGGCCTTGAATTTCGCGACGCCCTTGCTCTGCAGTAGCGCGAGCAGGTTGGCGACATCGGGCATTGACTTACCTGGCTCGCGTGCGGGCACGATCACCGCACACGCCCGTTCTCCGGTTCGATCGTCGGGCAGTCCCACGACCGCGATTTCGGCGATGCCGGGATGGTCGGCGAGCAGGTCCTCGAGTTCCTTGGCCGAGATGTTCTCGCCGTTGCGGATGATGACGTCCTTGGCCCGGCCGGTCACGACGAGGTATTGGTCATCGATCCAGCGCCCGAGGTCTCCGGTGCGGAAGAATCCTGCGGCATCAAATGAGTCAGCATCGTCGTCGGGATGTCGGTAGCCCAGCAGCATCTGCGGTCCGCGAATACAGATTTCACCGTCGCCGGACGGCGCGGCTTCATGTGCGACGAGTTTGATCTCGGCGATGCCGGCCCGTCCGTCGGTGTCTGCGGCTCGGCGGGCTTCATCTCGCCGGGGTGCGCCGACGGTCGCGACGGGCACTTCCGTACAGCCGTACACTCGGGTTACCACCGCCCGGTCGAAATATTCAGCGGCGCGGCGAATCAGCGACGGTGACACCGAGGCGCCGCCGCAGATGAATACCTTCAAGTCGGGCAAGCGACTGTCGGCGCGCTCGGCGGCGGACAGCAGCTGTTGCAGAAACGGTGTGGCCCCGGCCATGTGGGTGCAGCGTTCACTGTTCATCAGTGCCACCGCCACCGACGGATCCCACCGGTCCATGAGTATCGCGGTCGTGCCCAGTAGCAGCGGGCATTCGAACGCGTATATCGAGCCGCCGATGTGGGCGATCGGCGATGGAACCAGGAACGTGTCGCCCGGCTCGACGTTCCACTGGTCGCGGATCTGACAGATCAGCGCATGCATCGAATTGTGGCTGTGTAGAACGCCTTTCGGGTGGCCGGCGGTGCCTGACGTGTACAGGACCATCCGTACGGCGTCCGGATCCAGGGTGGGTAGCCTCGAGGTATCCGGCTCGAGCCCCACCAACGCCGGATACGGTGTGTGCGAACCGGGGTCACCGCGCACCACCACTATTTCCGGGGCCGGGCTCATCGCGGCGGTCACGCGCTCGAGCATCGCCACATAGTCGTGACCGCCGAATTGGTTCGGAACGAAGACGATCGCGGTTTCGACGTCTTCGAGGATGAACCGCAGGTCGTGGTCGCGCAGCGACGGCAGGATCGGGTTCACCACCATCCCGGCCAGCGTCGCGGCCAGATAAATGACGGCGGCCTCGTGCCAGTTCGGCAGCATGAACGACACGGTGCTGCCGGTCGGCATGCGTTCCATCAGCGCATTCGCCAGCCCGGTGGCTTGAGTATAGAGCGTCGCACAGTCCAGCCGGATATCGTGGTCCACCAACACAGTTCGCTGCGGCGCGACGTCCGCCGCCGAGCGCAGCGAGTCGGCCAACGTGGTGTGTACCCACAACCCGTGCCGGTATGCCTGCGCCGCGCGTGGCGTGTCGTGGCGGGCTCGGGCAATCACCTCAGCCGGCCGCCTGACCGTTCACGCGGCGCATGGTCATCGCGTAGCGGAAATTCGACGACAGATGGGTGTTGATCGTCACCTGCGCCAGCTCGCCATCGGAGGTCTTATAGGTGCGCCGCATCTGCAACGCTGCCGTCCCCGCCTCGACTCCGAGGCCGTCGGCCAGCTCGGGAGAAAGCAGGACCGCGGCGATTTCTTGGTGTAACTCGGAGATGCTCACACCAAACAGGTCCTCGATCAACGGAAAAATCGGGCCGGTGTGACGCTGCAGCAGCCTGCCCACCGCGGCGAAAGTGCGGCTTATGTAGTACTCCGTTCGACACAGGGGCACCGACGCGCCGTCGGCTTGCCGGTAGCCGCGTACCGATAGCCACTGGCTGCCGGCCTCCAGTCCGGTCCGGGCGGCCAGGTCGTCGTCGATCGTCACCATCTCATTGAACTCGATGTTCAGCTGCGCGCCGGCCGCGAACGCGACCAGGTCGTCGATCGACATCGCGTCCTGCGCATAGGAACTGGACGATGGCCGGGGAACCACACGCGTGCCCGCGCGTGGCCGCGACTCGACGAGGTTGTCCTCGCGCAGTCGGCGTAGTGCTTCGCGGACGGTGTAGCGGCTGACCGCGAATCGCTCGCACAATTGGTGTTCGGTGGGTAGCTGCGAGCCCACCGGATAAACCCCGTCGACGATCTCTTTACGCAGCGTGCGCGCGATTTGTAGGTAGCGGTGCTCGCTGGCGATGGCCTGGGACATCAGCGGCTTTCCCTTGACCGGCGCACTGCCAATACGCTGCCGTCACCATCGGCCGAGATGTAGAGCGTCCCGTCGGCCGCTGCGGTAATGCCGGCGAAGGGGCCTTGTGGCCCGGAAAACGGCGGCATTCCTTTCAGCGGCTTGGCCACCACGCCCGGCGGCGGGCCGACCGGTAACCCCGTAGCGATGGTGCGCCGAGCGTTGGTGTTCAGGTCGAATGCGACCAGCTCCTTGGCGCCGGCATCGACGACGTAGAGCACACCGTTACAGACCGAAATGCCTTGCGGGCGCCGCAGGTCGGCCAAGACGGTGTCGATACTCGAGCCGTTCACCTTGACCACCCGCCCGGCACCGGCCTCAGCCACCAGGCACGCGCCGTCGGCGTGAATCGCGACGCCGACCGGCTCGCGCAGGTCGGTCGCTAAAACGTCGACACTTCCCGACCGCAACGAAAGCACCCGTCCCGTGCCCAACTCGGCAAAGACCACACCGTTGGGGCCGACCGCGACGCCGTAGAGCTGGTCGAAACCGTCTGCCAACACCTCGCTTTCGCTCGCCGCCGGCCGGTAGCTGCTGACCTGGCCACCCGACGTCGTCACCACGAACTCACCGGGTCCCCTCGACACAACGCCACGCAGGAACCCGGGGTAGCCGGGGCTGAACAGCATCCCCACGGTCTGCAACGACCCGTCCGGCAGGGCCATGTAGAAATACGTGCCGTCGGCGATGTAGAGCCGCCCGTCGTGCCCCACGGTCAGATCCAGCGGCCAGTTCAGCCCACCGGGCAATATTGTTCGCGTCTCGCCGTCCGGCGCGATCTCAGTAATCTCGCCGGTGAAGTTGGATACCAGTACCAGTTCGCCGACGAAGGTGCAGTTGTCCAGGCCCGGACTCAACTGCGCCAGCACCCGCTGCTCGCCGCTACGGGGATCGATGCGCAGCACTTGCCCGCTTGCCACCTGGGTCGAGACGATGTAGCCCTGCGAGTCGAATTTGACCGAATCGGGCACACCGAGATCGCGCGCGACGCACTGTGGTTCGCCGCCGTCGGGATCGACGCGCCAGATCTCGTTGGCGCCCATCACCGGGAAATACAGCAGGCCGTCCGGGCCGACTTCCATCGCATTCGGTGAAGGCACGCTTTCCAGCAGCACCCGCGGCGGCCCGCCGCCCGGGTTGAACTCCAGTAGGCGGCCACCCTCGCGGCATTCACCGACGAACAACCGGTCCCGATGAACGGTGATGCCGTTGGCCGACGGCACGTCGTCGCGCAGCACCCGGGTGCGGCCGGCGGTGTCGAGCACGCTGACCCGACCGTCCATGACCTCGGTCGCGTAGAGGTTGCCGCTCGCGTCGAACGCGACGTCGTCGGGCGCCACGATCTCGCCCCCCTTGGCGCTGACGGTTTCCAGCTGCCCGGTGCGGTGATCCAGCGCGCTGATCTGGCTGCCGGTCACCTGCGCGATGTAAACCCGACCGTCCGGGCCGGTGCGCAAACCGTTGGCGCCGAACAGCCGACTCGGAGCGGTGACCCGCTCCAGTCGCCAGCCCTCCGCGACTTCGACGGGGTCGGTCGGTCCATACCGCGATGGCTGCGCTGAGTTGGCCCATGTCATGAGCGTCTCGCCGAGGTCCTTCCCGTTGGCCGTTTGGGCAGGACGTTATCAAGTAGTCCTAGTCCAGACAATAGCTGCTTATGAAGCCGAGATCCTCCTTGACAGGCCTGTCTTCGCTTCGGAATAGTATTCTCCGACCGGTAGAATTACATATGTTGTCCGGACAAGATAGAAACCCTTCTGGTGCGGCCCCGGGGGGTGTCCGCCGCAGGGAAAGCAGGCTATGGACGATTACCTCAGACTCGACGGCCGCATCGTGGTGGTTTCCGGCGCCGGCGGTGGCGGCATCGGCACGACCGTGACGGCGATGACCGCCCGGGCCGGGGCAACGGTGATCGCGGTGAGCCGGTCCAAGGAAAACCTCGACGAGCACATCGTTCCGCTGGCACGACAGGGTTTGGCTGTCGTGCCGGTCGCGGCCGACGCGTCGACCGACGAAGGCATCGCTGCGGTGATCGACGAAGCGCGGCGTGCCACCGGACGCCTGTACGGTCTGGTCAATGTCGCCGGCGGCGCTGCGCCGACGACGTGGATGCCCTCCACCCGGGTGACGCGCAGCGACTGGCGCGAGATTTTTACCGACAACCTCGAGACCGCGTTTTTCATGAGCCGGGCCGTGGCGGCCGAACTCGTCGCGCAGCAGCTTCCGGGATCGATCGTGTCGATCTCCTCGATCAGCGGCATGAACACCGCGCCATTTCACATCGCTTACGGGACCGCAAAGGCCGCGATCACGGCCATGACCCGCACCATGGCGCTCGAGCTGGCGCTGGCGGGAATCCGGGTGAATGCGGTGGCGCCGGGCGTTACCGAGACCGAGGCATCACGCACCTACGTCGATGAGGACCCGGATCGGGATCGGCAGGCGATCGCGATGGGTCGGCGCGGGCGGCCCGAGGAACAGGCCGGCACCATTCTTTTTTTGCTCTCGGACTTGTCCAGCTACATCACCGGCCAGACGCTGCTCGTCGACGGTGGGCTCGACCTCAAATGGAGCCATCTCGGCGCCGACAACACCTCGTTGTTTCTCAAGGACGAATCCTTCCGCGCGGCGATAAGGAGGATCTGTTGACGTCCTCCACCGGCTTAAGCCGATGGATTCCAACTCTTGTCCGTCGCGGCTACGCAGCAGGAGAGCAGAGTTGAGGTTCACGGTTCACAGACCGGCTAGTGCCAAGGTCTCCCCGCGCTGTCACCGCCCGTCCGGCGGCGATGTTGCGTGCGGCGTTCACGTCAGCATTGCACGGCCCCGCACCGCAGGCGACACACTGGAAGACCGCTTGGCTCTTGCGGTTTTCCGGCGCGACATGCCCACACTGAGAACATCGTTGCGACGTATACGGTGCTGGAACAACTTCAAGGCGCCCCGGGGCCTTGTGTTTCAAACGGGCCACCGTCAGTCCCCACCCGTGGCGGCTGATCTCGCGATTGAGGCCGCGTTTTTGCGCGACGTTGGTACCCGGACAGTCACGAGTCCCGCGCGCCGAGCGGGTCATCGCGCGCACATCCAAGTCCTCGACGCGGATCGTGTCGAAACGGCGCGCCACATCGGTGGTGGTCTTCTCCACCCAGTCACGACGGCGGTCGGTTTCGCGGGCGCGCAACCGCGCAATGGCCAGTTTCGTTCGTGCCCGCCGGTGAGATCCGCGCTGCGCCCGGGCGAGTCGCCGCTGCAATCTCCGGAGTCGTTTCGTTTCACCAGCACGAAGGCCAGGAACACGCAACATCTCCCCGTTGGACAGAGCAACCGATACCGCCACGCCGCGGTCGACACCCACTACGCTGCCATCACCGGGTCCCGCAACGGGTTTAGGGATCACAGCAAAGGCGATGTGCCACCGCCCCGATCGATCCACCGTGACCCGGTAAGACTTCACCGTGTCGGCAATATTGCGGGTCCACCGGAACCGCACCCAACCGACCTTCGGTACCCATACCTGCCCGTAGCGGCGGCTCAGCCGCTTGAGGTGGCGCGGTTTGAATCCGACCTGACGGAACCCTTCGTGCTTGCCGGCCTTGCGCCACGTCGGGCGACGGTGGGTACCTTTGACAAAGTTGCACATCGCTTGGGCGAAGTCGCGCAAGGCCTGCTGCTGCACGGTCTGCGATCCGGCTGCCAGCCAGTCATATTCGGCGCGGGCCGCAGTCAACTGGGCACATTGTTCGTTGTAGCCGGGTGCTTGGCGGCCTGGCTGCCAGTGCTGCTGCTGCTCGACGGCCAGATTCCAGACAAACCGGGCATGACGACAGTGCTCGGCCAACGCTGCCGCCTGCTCCGGGCTGGGAAGCAACCGAAACCTGCACACATCAACAACCTAGGCACGACCACCGACAACATGCCGAAGGGAGGGAAGCGGCGTTTCCTGCCCCGACTGAAGCCGGGGATTTCCACGCCGCAAATATGATGACCGATCTAGCCAAAGACGTGAATTCCACAGCGGCAGAGGAACTCTCGAAGCCGATGACGATCGGTGTCGAGGCGTACATCAGCGAGAACTATGCCCGCGCCGAGCGCGACAAGCTATGGCGGAAGGTCTGGCAGCAGGTCGGCCGCGTCGAAGAGCTGCCCGACGTGGGCAGTTACCTGACCTACGACATCCTCGACGACTCGATCATCGTGGTGCGCACCGGCGACAACGAATTTACCGCCCACCACAACGTCTGCATGCATCGTGGCCGCCGGTTGATCGACACACCCGAGGGCGCGAAGAACGCCTGCGGGCGCGCCCGTAAGTCGTTCGTCTGCGGCTTCCACGGCTGGACCTATGGCCTGGACGGGGCGTGCACCCACATCCGCGAGCAGCAGGACTGGCAGGAAGCGCTGACTCCCGGCAACACCCACCTTCGACCGGTCAAGGTCGACACCTGGGGCGGTTGGTTGTGGATCAACATGGACCCCGACTGCGAGCCGCTGGCCGATTACCTGTTTCCCGCCGCGAAGATACTCGACCCGTTCGGACTGGAAAACATGCGCTACAAGTGGCGCAAGTGGCTGTCGTTCGATTGCAACTGGAAGGTCGCGCTGGAGGCCTTCAACGAGACCTACCATGTCTACACAACCCATCCGGAGTTCAACAAGTTCGGCGAATTCAAGGGATGGGCCAAGGCGCAGGGCAAACACAGCAATATCGGCTATGACGCTCCGGAGGACCTGGAGGCCACCAAGTCCAAGATCCGCCTCGGCATTGGCGACGATCCACGCGTGTCGACCGCGGAAATGCAGGTGTACACGATGGAGGAGACCAACGCCACCACCACCCAGACGCTGGTGAACGCCGCCAAGCGGCTGGTCGACGAATTACCCGAGGGGACACCGCCCGACAAAGTCCTCGAGCACTGGTTGGCGGCGGCGCGCCGAGACGACGAAGCCCGCGGCGTGATCTGGCCGACGATTCCCACCGACATCCTCGGACAGGCCGGCACCGCGTGGCAGGTCTTTCCGAACTTCCAGATCGGGCAGGGCCTCACCAGCGCGCTGTGCTACGGCGCGCGGCCGCACCCCAGCTACAACCCCGACAAGTGCATCTTCGAGGTGTCGGTGTTCGAGCTGTACCCGAAAGGCCAAGAACCGCAGACGGAGTGGGAGTACACGCCGGTCGGCGACCCCAGGT
>Ga0182034_10001651_pt1 | contig 11036 bp, 10 predicted proteins | sample flu12Cox44000172_FD_125972 | JGI IMG/M metagenome (GOLD analysis project Ga0182034, IMG submission 125972) | Lab enrichment of tropical soil microbial communities from Luquillo Experimental Forest, Puerto Rico - flux4day.12C.oxic.44.000.172 | ecosystem: Environmental > Terrestrial > Soil >... | reverse complement strand
GTGCATTTACAATTGGTGTGGGAATCCAGCGATTTTGCTTTTCAAGGATTCTAGCTAGCTAAGCTAGCACAAATAGCGGCACCTTTGCGATCTGCGAAAGAAATCGGGATGGAGCTTTCGACTCTGTAGGCGATGTGGTAGGGGCGGATCTCCGAGCCGCCCCTCTGAGGGCTGGCAGCCAGGAATCAGCCGGCTCGGAGATCCGGCCCTGCCAACGCTGTAATCTGTAACTCGTTGCCGCTCAGCAGATTCCACCACCAATTCCTCAGAAGTTCGTTGTACCGGACCGGTCGTCATGTTAGAAGGCCTCGAAGCACTTTCAAATTCTCAACATCTTCTTTGAGGTCCGCTTTCTTGGGGGTTTCAAGGACCTTCGGGATCGAACCGAACTCCGCAGACCGCATGATCTCGGCGAACGGAGCCAGACCGATTTTGCCTTTCCCGATGTGTTCGTGCCTGTCTACCCGGGAGCCCAACCCTGTCTTGGAATCATTCAAATGCCAGGCGGCAAGCCGTTGGCGACCGATCAAACGATCGAAATTCCTCATCATCTGCCAGAATCCTTTTTTGGAGGAAATGTCGAATCCCGCCTCGAACAGGTGCGCGGTGTCGAGGCAGGCGAGGAGGCGGTTGGAGAATTCTGATTGTTCGATTATCGCAGCCAGATGCTCGAAGGTATAACCAAGAGAGCTTCCCTGGCCGGCGGTTATCTCCAGAGCGATCCGGCATCGCAAAGTCCGGGCGGCGGCAAATACAGTGTCCAGCGTGGCAACGATTCTGGATAAGCCGGCCATCTCGCCATCACCCATATGGGCGCCAGGATGCAGGACCAGAAAGGGAAGCCCCAATTGGTCGGCTCGACGAAGCTCTTCTTCAAGGGCCCGCACGGACTTTTCAAGAAATTCGGGATTGTTTGCACCCGGATTGATCAGATAGCTCGCATGCCCGAAAACCACTGCGGGCCGATCCCGAAACGCGTAGTACTGCTCCAGTTCTGATGCCGGGAAGGGTTTCGCAAACCATTGCATGTTGTTTTTTACAAAGATCTGGATTGCCGTGCAGCCGATCGAGCGGCCGCGTTCCAGCGCTTTGGAGGGTCCCCCTGCAATGGACATGTGCGCCCCAACCAGCAGGGGCGGGCTATCTTTCTGCTTGGGAATCGCTTTAGGCTTTCTTCCTGAGGGCATAGCGTGGATTACCGCTGGATTGAAGGGGCTAACTCCCAAGCGGGCTGGTTGAGCGTTCCGATCCCCCGGATATGCGTCGCGCCGCCTTCGAGGTTTCCCGCTAGATCAAGGAAGCCTCCCAGCAAGTGCACAGAGCCACTCAAGCGAACTGTGCGTGTTGCTGAGGCCAGTTGCAACGAACCGAGCTTCAGCGCCTCGGGAGTCAGTTGAAAGGCCAGTCGCATTTGAAGCGGTTCATGTATACCTAGCGGCGCCAAGCGCGCCATCAAAGGCGCAAACAGGTGCGCCTGAGCTATTCTGGCATCCGCCACCTCCAACATCCCTCCAACTGAGAACCCTGTGCCATTCCCGGCTTCGTTCCGCAATTGGAGGTTGCCCGAAAGCTGACCCTGATAATCTTTCAGGAAGCCGATTTTCTTTGCCAAACTCTGGACACTAACGTTTTCGAAGTGCAGGGTTGAACGGCCTCGACTTAAGCCGGGCGACAATCCGAATTCGGATTGCGCCAACAATCGTCCGGCCCCGATTTTGCCGTCAAAGTGTTGCAACTTTATTCGAGTCGGCATCACCGCGATTTCAGCCCACCCGCTGTCGAAGGGAATGTTCCACTTATCAAAATCGCAGGCAAAACTTGCCTGGGATTTGATCCGCAGACGAAGATCGTTCCGGTTGCCTCGTTTGTACTGAACCGTTCCTGCCGCCGAAATATCTGGCGGTTTCGTGAAGTGAAAGGGTTGCAGGATCTTCGCAGCCGCCGGATGCAGCCAATTGGCGAATGTCTCCGGAGAAAGATTCGCGTTGAAATGCTCAACGGTTAAAGCGTCTTGACCAAAATCATAGATCAGAGAGCCACTTCCGGCGCCTTCGTCACGACTGACCTGCACTTGATTGCAGTAGGCCACTCTGTCTCTCAAGAAAAAGCTGGTCGAAGCGGAATTCAAAAGCGCCCCTCGCAGTTTGGTTTTTCCCAGCCAGAGTTGGCCGTTTCCGGAAAGTCTTTCGAATTCCGGGGCGGTGCCCGACAGGCTCGCCTGAAGCAGGGGTGAAGTTTCGAATTGCCACTCGGACAAAACGCGTTGGGCCCGCGGCGGCAAAAGCGGAAGGATCTCTGTCGGATTGAGCCCCGAATAGACCCGCATTCGAAAATTCCCTGGCAAACGAAGCAGATCGGCCGAAACGGAACCGGACCGATGGGTGATTTGCGCGTTGGTAATCATCCAAGATTCGCCGGATCTCGAGAATTCCGCTTTGAGGTTTTGAAATTCCACGCCTCGAACGGAGAACCGATCGATGTTCAGTTTTCCGAGGAACTGCAAGCGCCCATCGGGACGGGCCGCCCCGCTCACCTCGATTTCCGATGGGCCATCAAGCCTAGTCTCCTTGGCCCAGGGCACTCTTGGATCGTCGGCAAGCAATGCGGCAAGATTCAATCCGCTGCGGGCCTGAAAATTTTTCTCACCGGTGGCAAGATTCCAGCGACCTTTTGCAAAAAATTCGCCGAGCGGATCTCTCAGAAACAGGCGCTGAAGATCCAAACGCTGATTTTCAATCGAGAATGCGCAATCCAGATCCCGGAGTTGATAGTTGTTTCGGGTCAAAGCATCGGCAAACAACCGGCCGCCTTCGAGGCGAACGGATTCGGGCTGAGCGAGGTCCACTTGGAATGTAAAAGCCAGCCGCGCCGTATCCCCCGAGAAATTGAGGGTTTCGAACTCCCTTACGAACATTTGAACAAAGGATTTTGGGGTTTTGTTCGCGTCCCGAACTCGCGATTCGGAGGACGGAACAAAATGAAAGGCGGCAGGGTTAATCAAGGTGCCGGAAGTCTCCAACCGGAGCCCGTAAATGATCCCGGAAGCTTGTCGAACCTCGATGCGACCGGGAAAGAAATAGATTCTGGATTGAAAATTCGTGATCCGCAGTCGCTCCGTCTTTGGATCAAGCGGATCGATCGGAATCGATATTTTAGCGTCGTGCAGATCGACAGCGTTAAGGGCGGGTTCCTGTTGGAAAAGGTTCGCATAATTAATGTCCAGGGAGAGATCACTTACCTGGGCAATCACTGTCTGCTTGCGATCGCTTTCGTAGATCTCAATGTCTTCCGCGACGAGGCCCCGAAGTGGGTTTAGTGTCAGGCGCCGCACACGGATCTGGAAGCCGAAGCGTTGGAACTCCTTGCTCAACAGGGCGCGCCAATGGCGTCCGAATCCCTTATGATAAAAATAATAACCGCTCCAGCAGAGGAGTAGTGCAGACGCGACAAGAGTCAACCATTTGATGGCATGGAACGGACGGACAGTCATCGGAAGCAAGGCCAGTTTTGCTTTTCAAGGATTCTAGCGGCAAAAATGAAGAATTCTATTCACAAAAGGGCATAAATATTGCTACATAGTTAGTTCCGATGATTCAAGCGAACTGTCGGGCAAGATTTACCGGAGAAGATTTCAATTTTGTCGTTCGCACGCTTGCGAAACGCCCTGGCCAGGAGGTCAGCCTGGTCCAATTGCTTACCGACCTCGAGACCAGGGATGAAATTCTCGATCACGAAGCCTTGATCCGGGCGGTATTGGAAAAGCCGGGCAACTTGACGATTTCTCCGCAGTTTTACTTCTACATCCTAGCTAGACTCGTGTTGAAACGGTCCGGCATCGATGACCGCACTTTGGCAGACTACGTTGCTGCATTGTTGGAGAAATTTTCGCAGACGCGTCAATTGAGGTCACCAATCGAGAATGTTGAAGCTCATTATATTTCTGATCTGCTGTTAGCCTTAAAGAAGGCTTCGCCTTACGAGACCTTCCTCATTCGCGCGCATGTCGGAAACTATGCGTTGTTCATAAGCGGTATCTTTCATGAAAACATTGCGAGCCGAAGCCAACGCGGCGCGCCGAATTGCTCCTACTATGAGGAGATGGGCCGTTCAAGTTTTAAAGCGGTCGCCAGTCACGATGTGGCGCGCAGATACCAAATGAGCGGGCTGTTCAAGAAATTGGCAGACCAGTTTCATGAATGCCGGCTCGCATTGAATCGACTTGCTGACGAGCTAGTAGACTTGGGAGATAACAATTTCATACCGGCATTTGTATGACCCAGACCCTGTTCAGCGAGGTCCAGCGATTATTCGAGCGCACTTATGCGGCAGTGGGAATCAATCTTGAAGAATGCTTGATCGATCGATCCCGATGTTCGCAGTTAACCAAGCTTGCGGGAGCATCGGCACGGGAGTTGAGCGAATTGGCGCGAACGTTCCTGCGGACGGCAGACGATCGCCTGTACGTTGGAATTTATTATTCCAAATGGCTGATCGAACAACTCGAGCGCCACGACCCGCGCAGCGGCCTCTCTGACAGCAATATCCGTTCGCTGATCATGTTTGTGGAGGAGATTAACCACGCGCTTCATGCGGCGCTGCAATTCAGGGCGGGATTGCGAAGGATTGATAGCGAAGATTTTGCGCGGAACCTGGAGTTACAGGGTATGGTGGATACCTATCTCGTGTTGCTGTTGTTTGTAGCTTTTTTCCGCAAGACGCAGCGGGTCTCGCGCACTGACCGCCGCTGGCTCCGATTCCATCTTTTCGAATGCAGGTCTTCGGGCGGATTTGAGAATGAAAATCTGCGGGCACGCTATCTGGAAACCGGCGAACTTGCTTCGAGCTATACCCACTACCTCGACACCTTGAACGGCGTGCGGAGGCTTGACGAGATTCGAAATTTCCATGCGCTCAGCTACGAAGCCAAGAAGCGGCATATTTTAGCTTTGATGAATCGCCCCAAATCCTAAACCCGGAAAAAATCGTTTGCTGGGAGAAGCGGCGCACAGATTGCGGGTTAGCAGGCCCCTTAAACAGGCGTCGCTGCGCCAGTTCAAGGACTGGTTTCAGAGAAAGTGATGCACGAGAGATTGTTTTAAAATTCTCCTTCAAGGCGTTTTGAAAAACCGAAATCACGCGATGCGGTTTGACCTCGGACCCACGTTGATCTAGAACGCGAAGCGTCATGAAGATTTGGATCAACCGAGCCGGTCAAAATCTCGGGACATTCACAGAGGAAGAAGTTCGGGGAGGGTTAACTCAGGGGCAATTCGTAGCGACTGACCTCGGCTGGCAAGAGGGCATGGAGACGTGGAAGCCGCTCTCAGAATTTCCGGCTCTGCAAATGCCTCCTCCGCCCGTCCCCGCTGCGCCGGAGATGCCTACGCCGAGCGGCACCGCTCCGGTCCCCCAAACCGCTCTGGCCGCTACTGAGAGCAAGGAGGATGGCCCTGCTTGGGAACAGCGCCAAACGCTAGGAGTTGTCAAAGCGCTTTTTGAGACCTGGAAGGAAGTTCTCCTCCATCCTGGGACAGCCTTTTCTCGCATGAGAACGACCGGAGGATTTACCGAGCCGTTTCTTTTCACCGTTGTGATGGCAATTGTTTGGGCGGTCTTCATGCTCATCTACCATTTTGTTTTTACCGGATCATTCGGCGCCATGGCCGCCTCCTCGCGGGCCGATTCGAGCACCATGGCAGCCCTCGGCGTCGGTGCATCGGCGTTCTCGGTCATTTTGATTTTCATCGTCGCCATTCCACTGATTCTGGCCATGAACTTTGTAAGCGCCGGGATCACGCACCTCTGTCTTTCGCTGTTCAAAGCAGCATCGAAAAGCTACGAAGCCACCTATCGCGTCATTGCTTATTCTTACAGCGCATGGATTTTTTCGGCCATCCCTTGCGTCGGCGGTATCGTAGCGGGGATTTGGGCGCTGATCTGCACGATTATTGGATTGTCAAAGGTTCATCGAACAGAAGGCTGGCGCGCTGCCGCCGGGGTGTTGCTGCCGGTGTTTGTGTGCATGTTCCTGACGGCTGGAGTTTATCTGGCGATACTCGCGATCGTTTTTTCTTCCCTTCACAATGCGAACAATTAAACGCAGGCCCGATATCTGTTTCCGGCCCCTGGCTCCGCAGGAAATAGACATTGAATTCCTGTTTCTTAGCGTCTCATTGACCACCGCCGCAAGTTGCTTTGTGTGGCTGGCTTTTGGACTGCCTTGGCCGAAATGCTGGTTTCGCCAACTGACGGGCTTACCCTGCCCAACCTGTGGCGCTACCCGTTCTGTTCTATCGCTCGTGCACGGGAATCTTGCTGGAGCTATCGGCCACAATCCGCTCCTGTTTTTCTGTTATATCGGGACGCTAGTCCTCGATCTCTACAGCGCCTTGGTCCTGGTCTTCCGGCTTCCGAGGCTGCGATTAACCGGTCTGTCAGCCAAGGTCAAACATCGTTTGTGCGCCCTGGCATTTACTGCAGCTGCGGTAAACTGGGTTTACCTCGTTGCAAACCGTTGAACCGGGGGCGGGGTCCACAATAAAAGTCGGGCTCACGTTGTTCTGCTCGGCACAAAAAAGAGAAAGACCCGCTACACCGTTTCGACGCATCGCTTCCAACGCCAGATCGGGCCGATTGCAGTCCCTGCTCAAATGCCCAAGGACGACACGCCGCAGCCGGTCCCCGGCAATTTCGGCCACCAGTTTCGCACCCGCATCGTTCGAAAGATGGCCATGCCGGGACATGATACGCTGCTTTACCGACCAAGGTCGTTTCGGATCTTCCTGCAACAACCGTTCATCGTGATTTGTTTCGATGAGGAGCGTGTGCACATTGCGGATTCGTTCGAGGGCCAGTTTGGGCGCATACCCAAGGTCGGTCAGAAACCCGATTGATCCGTCGTCGCTGCTGAAAACGAAAGCCACCGGATCGACAGCATCATGCGGCACGTAAAAACTCTGAATCTCAATATCCTTGAGTGAAAAGGAGAGGCCCGCTTCGAAGAGATTCCAGGTGGAATATTCAGCCAGCCAGCCATGACGTAACATTTCCGCCGTCCGGGAATTGGCATAAATCGGAATCCCAAATCGACGGCAAAAAACCTCGAGCCCGGCAACATGGTCAGTGTGTTCATGGGTAATGAGAATGCCGTCAAGGCTTGCAGGATTGACGCCGGAAGATTCGAGTCGCATCGCAATCTGTCGCGCGCTGAAGCCGGCATCAATGAGGACCCGGCACCGGTTCGTGGCGACTAAAGAGCAATTACCCCCGCTACCACTGCCAAGAACCGTCAAACTGAACACGTCGGCTATTAAAGCGCACAAGGGCAAGGAAGCCAATCCAAGATATCAGAATTTCACGCTGCATTCAGATGAGTGGTGGAGGACAGGTAGCCGGATGGCTTTGTTGGGATCAAGAGCGAAGATCGCCTGGCGCGAGCCTTGTCAAACGGTTACGGATCGTCTTATGCTGACACGCCATTAAAGCTTGTGCAAGTTGGTGCGCACCAACAAGTCGATGTAGCAATGCCGAACGTCGCCGTTCTTATCCCCTGCCATAACGAGGAAACCGCCATCGGCAAAGTGGTCGGCGATTTCCGGCAGGTGCTGCCGGAGGCGGCGATTTATGTCTACGACAACAATTCGCGCGACCGCACGGCGGAGGTCGCGCGCGCCGCCCGCGCCATCGTGCGCACTGAGACATTGCAGGGCAAAGGCAACGTTGTGCGCCGCATGTTCGCCGATATCGAGGCCGATATCTATGTGCTGGTTGACGGCGACGCGACCTATGAGGCTGCCTCCGCACCCAAGATGATCAAAGCATTGCTGGATGGACCGCTGGATATGGTCAATGGCGCACGGGTGACGACCATCCAGCAAGCCTATCGTCCTGGCCATCGTTTCGGTAACTGGCTTCTCACCAGCATGGCGGCATGGATTTTCGGCGACCGCTTCCGCGACATGCTGTCGGGCTATCGAGTGATGTCGCGGCGCTATGTGAAAAGCTTTCCGGCGCTGGCCGCCGGTTTCGAGACGGAGACGGAGCTTACCGTCCATGCGCTGGAATTGCGCATGCCGAGCGCCGAAGTCGAAACGCCATACAAGGACCGCCCATCCGGTTCGGTGAGCAAGTTGAGCACGTTTTACGACGGTTTCCGCATTTTGTGGACCATCCTCGTGCTGGTGAAGGAAGAGCGGCCCATGCAGTTCTTTTCGCTGCTGTCCGTACTTCTCGCGCTGCTTTCGGTCGTTCTCGTCATACCGATCGTGATCGAATTTCTGCATACCGGTCTGGTGCCGCGCTATCCAACCTTTATTTTTGCGACCGGCCTCATGATTTTGAGCTTTTTGAGCCTGACCTGCGGCCTGGTGCTCGACACGGTCACGCGTGGGCGGCGCGAGATGAAGCGCATGCGTTATCTTGCTATCCCCGCACCCAGCACCGGCAGCGCCGGAGAGCCGCCGCAAAGAGAGGGTTGAGCGGGGCTAAGCTAGTGCATCGAGTCTTACCCAGCGGCTCGGATGAACCTCGCCCTACCGATGGTCTACCAGGGAAAATTCAGGCGGTAGGGCGAGGTTCATCCGAGCCTGCGGGTAAGCACCCGCTGATCGTCCAATTAACGGCGCACCTATGCCTTTGGCTAGCCCGCAATATGCGCGTGGTTTTTTAGAACGCCTGATTGTTGCGGGCTAGCGCCGGTGGATCGAAGCAAAAAAATCTCAACAGCCAACCAAATTGTCATGGTGTGCGGCAACAGACAATAAATTAACTGGTTGGTCGAATAGCGAGCGACCTCTAAGGAATGAATAAAAGCAATCCCGAGATTATTGGCAAAACTATATGTGTAGAAAAGCATAAGAGCTGCCGTAAACCACCCATAATTGTTTCGTAAAGTACGGTTTTTTGCGATCAGGATTGCCATCCCTATTCCAAAGACAAAGCATAAAGTAAATGTTCTCTGCAAGACAGCGCCAAGCAAAGACACAACAACCGGCTGAGACATTTTATACGTGTTATCCGTCAGTTGTTTTGATTCCATCATAAACTCACGCAGCGGAGTGTAATCGATCGGCAAAAAGAGGTGTGCCAAGTCGACATCGGTTATATTATGCTTATACCTCTCACCCACTACCACTTGCTTGTCTGTCTTATAGGGGGAAATCCCACCCATGCTGTTGTAGAAAAGGGTGATCTGCGTAAGAACTTTGCTGAGCATTTGTGCTGGCTGGTGGGTCCACGCTCGACAAAAATAGTAATAGTAGAATCGTATTTGTGCGTCGCGCGCGTCTCCCGGATCCCAATAGGTCGAGAATTTCCGATTAAAAGAATCCGCATACATCAAGTAGTCCGGGTCATATCCGAGCGATTTATATTTTCCGGTCCGCCTGGAGATGCCGATTTCCTGATCAAGGAGGTTGAACGTTCTCTGCAGAAAAGGCGTCGGATACGGTGTTCTGGCGTTCGTCTTGATATCGCTCAGTATTTGATCACGGATGACGTTGGCATGGATCACGAATAACGTGGTCGGCAAAAATGCTTTGGCCGACAAATCATCCTTATGGAAATGCTGTTCAGGAAAAAAGAAAAAAACAGGGATGCAGATCGCAGCAACGGCAACTAGCAACAGCCTATAGACACGCGGTTCTCTTTTATCGAAGAGAGAGATACAAACCGGTAACAAACAAGGGCATGTGGCGAGAAAGAAGCTTGGCTTAAGGAAAAACAGTAAAAACGCCGTGAAGAGATTTAGCGAGCCTAGAAGCAGTGTTGCAGCGGGGTTCGGTTTTAGCCACTTGTGCCTAATGAACTCTATGTTGAACAACATGCTTAGGGCGGCAAGAAACGGAAATATCGCTTCTGGCCGAATGGAATGTTCAAAGCGAAACGTGTTTGTATTGAACAGATATAATCCTGCGACGAGTATCCCAAGGAGACGATAAAACGCGATTGGTGTCATTGGTGCTTTCACGAGCCGCCTACTGCAATTCCAAGCGGCAAGTAATACACCTCCTGCAGCGACGCCCAATAGATGCTGCACTGTGGTTATCGCGTGGAAATTCGGGAACAGGGACAGGATGATGTAAATGAAACCAGGATACACAAAGCTTCGGCCATCGATGGATTGAAACCCTTCGTGGGTCAGCGCCAGTAGTTCTGGCTTTAGATACCCCCTAATATCAGCGTCAATAAATGGCGCGCCCGGTGCGCTCAGACGATAGACAGTAGCTGCAAAGAATAGCAGGAGGATTAGTAAAGCGTAGACGATTCTCGAGGTTAATGCGTTAAGTGCAGTATTCATGAGGCAGCGGGAGCAATAACCAAATTGCGTTGATTAGGATGACAAAAAACGGGCATATTTTCAGCAAGAAAAAACAGAGCGGCGTCACTGGAGGGCGGCCAATGCCGGTTTCCTGCTTTGTCCCGCTTCAGGCGGAATTGGAAAATCGTGAGCTGAGCCTAAGCTGTATGCGGGGACAAAATAATTAGAAAGGCACGTGGGGCATCGCAGGGCGCAGGGCCTTAGGCCGCTCCGCCGCCTCAGTGCGTGCGATTTGCAGGCCACGCTCACAGAAATAGTTATTGCATCACAGCATTGATCAGCTTGATTTTTACGGTCGTTATACTTTTATCCCTCTGAGTTCTCACCGAACCTGCAAGAGCAAGAAATGGATTTCTCACAGAAAATAAAAAAGGTTTTCCGGGTCGATACGTACACTGTCGGCGCTGGTGTTCGGAACCTCCATCGGATTCGGTGGATGCTCAAAAACGCGCCCCGCTACATCCGAACGGGTTTGAACGTCTATCTCAATAAAGATCTACGTAATCAACTGCATGCGCGCAAACAGAAGTTGAAACCCGACTATTTACTTGCCCAGATTGACGTGCAGGAACTTGATCGAATTTTGCGAACCTACGCTGGGGGAAATCAATCGACCTGGACGAAATACCTGGACCCTGGGAAATGGCTGACGCGGAGTGCGCAGCAAGTGAGAAAGCTTGGATTGGTGCTCAACCCGCCACGGGACGTTCTGGATCTC
>Ga0182034_10001650_pt1 | contig 11038 bp, 10 predicted proteins | sample flu12Cox44000172_FD_125972 | JGI IMG/M metagenome (GOLD analysis project Ga0182034, IMG submission 125972) | Lab enrichment of tropical soil microbial communities from Luquillo Experimental Forest, Puerto Rico - flux4day.12C.oxic.44.000.172 | ecosystem: Environmental > Terrestrial > Soil >... | reverse complement strand
TAACCGTAAGTCGGGCGCGCTGGTTCTCGTGCCGACCTACGCCTTAGCGTGCCGGTGACGAGTGGGCGCCGCTGCGTGGACGTGCCGATAATGAGTAGGTGCCGTGGGTGCCTGGACACAGTAAAGCGCGTCAACACTGCCTGGCGCGGCGATACAGTGGCCATGATGCATTACTTGCGGATTGTAAATCCCCGTGGCAATCAATAGTGGCATCGCTAAGAATAAGGACATCTATCCCTCCCCCTTTGGCGTGGCACACGTCCCCGCGACGGTACCACCGGCGTCCAGGCTACCACTGAAAATGAATTCGCGATATGGCGAAAGGTGGAGCGTGGGGAGGGGTGGGCGCACCATAACCGCCGTGGTGAACGCCTTGGCCAAGGCCGAGAGCCTATAACCGAACTTCCAACGCGGGCACCAGGCTGCGCCGGAAAGGCGCGGGCCTTGGAGCTTTCACTGCGCGCCCGCCTTCCGTACATTCGCCACGAAACTTTGAGGACCTCCCGCCCGTGACCGCGAAGTCAAACGGCAAGGACGAGCGTCTCTTTCCCGCTTCGGCTGCGGCCGAGGAGGAGACGCGCGCGTCGCTCCGTCCGCTGCTTGCGCTCAAGCCTTATCTTCTTCGCTACAAGGGCATGATCGCGGGGTCGCTGGTGGCGCTGATTGTCTCCGCTGCAGCCACGCTCGCCGTGCCCCTGGCCGTGCGGCGCATGATCGATGTCGGGTTCAGCCGGATCGAGCCTGGTCTCGTCGACAAATATTTCGCGACGCTGCTCGGCGTGGGGCTAATCCTCGCCCTTGCCAGCGCCGCACGCTTCTACTGCGTGAACTGGCTCGGCGAGCGCGTAGTCGCAGACCTGCGCGCCGATATCTTCAAGCATCTTACCGGCTTGAGCCCGGCCTTCTACGAGTCGGTGCAGTCTGGCGAGGTAATGTCGCGGCTTTCCGCCGACACCACGCAGGTCAAGGCGGCAGCGAGCACAACGATCAGCCAGGCGTTGCGCAACCTCGTGATCTTGGTGGGCGCGGTCATCATGATGATCGTCACGAGCCCGCGCCTGTCGCTGCTCGTGTTATTCGCCATTCCGATTATCGTGCTGCCGCTTTTTGCCTATGGACGCGTGGTACGGTCGCTGTCGCGCGAAGCGCAAGACAGTCTTGCGCATGCTTCGGCCTATGCGAGCGAAAGTCTTAGCCAAGTGCGGGTGCTTCAGGCCTTTACGCATGAGAGCGCCGCAAGCGCGAAATTTGCAGACGCCGTCGAGCGCGCCTTCGGAGCCGCGAAAGCTCGCACCAAGGCTCGCGCCGGGCTCACCGCGCTTGCAATATTTCTTGTCTTCGCCAGCGTCGTGGGCATCTTGTGGTACGGCGCCCAGGACGTGCTCGCCGGCACCATGACCGGCGGCCGTCTCGGGCAGTTCGTGCTCTATGCCGTCCTCGCTGCAGCCGCCATGGGCGAGCTCAGCGAGGTGTGGGGCGAGATCAACCAGGCGGCGGGCGCTGCTGAGCGGCTCGGCGAGCTGCTTGCGGTACAATCCGAAATCAAATCGCCTACGCATCCGGTTATCATGCCGGCTCCACCTCGCGGGGAGATCGCCTTCCGGAGCGTCACGTTCCATTATCCGTCACGGCCCGCAATGAGCGCGCTCAGCGGCGTGTCGTTCCGGGTGAAATCTGGTGAGCGCGTGGCCATCGTCGGTCCTTCCGGCGCCGGCAAGACCACGATCTTCGCGCTGCTGCTCCGGTTCTACGATCCGCAGAAGGGAACCGTGGCGGTCGATGGCGTGGCGGTAAGCGAGGCCAGCCTCCAGGATCTCCGCGCGCATTTCGCCATCGTGCCGCAGGAGCCGGCGCTGTTGGCCGACACGGTCGCCGCCAATATCGGCTATGGCCTCGGCGAGGCCAGCCGGAGCGACATTGAAAAGGCAGCGTGCACGGCCTTTGCTCATGACTTCATCGCCGCGCTGCCGCAAGGATACGACACCATGCTTAGCGAAGGCGGCGTGACATTGTCAGCGGGACAGCGCCAGCGCATCGCCATCGCCCGCGCCGTGCTGCGCAATGCCCCGATTCTGCTGCTCGACGAAGCCACGAGCGCGCTAGACTCCGAGAGCGAGACGCTGGTGCAGCGGGCGCTCGATTCCATTATGCAGGGCTGCACCACGCTGGTCATCGCCCATCGGCTCGCAACCGTGACACGCGCCGACCGCATTCTCGTCCTTGATGACGGACGGCTGGTGGAGGAGGGTACGCATCAGAGCTTGCTCGGCAATGACGGCATCTATGCGCGACTCGCCGAGCTGCAATTCGCCACCGACGCGGCTTAAGCCGATTCAATCCTCTGTCTCGATCAGATGGGCGCCAATGTCGGTAAGTAAAGGATCATGCACGCCGGCCTCCTGCAAGTGCCGCAGCGTCCTCATCACATATTCCACGTTGCCGCCGGCGTGGCCCTTGCCGCCTTTGACGATGCGGATCTGCGCTTCAAGCGGAAGATCGCCAGCATATTGTGGGTGGTTACGGTCGACGAGGTAGGTCAGCGCCTTCAGCACGCGATCTGAGCCATCGAGCAGTCGTATGGGTCTGATGGCCTCGACATAAACATCCGTGACCTGCTCGCGATCGCGCAAATAGGCGATTGTCTCATCCTCGACCCCGACGGTCACACGAAAGGCCACGCCCTTGCAGGCGCCGCCGCGATCGAGGCCGAGCACCAAGCCGGGTTCGGCATGGGTGCCCCGATGCACGACGGAATAGACGCAGAGCGCGCGGTGCGCCCCTTTGAGGAGCGCAGGCTGCGCCTCGGCAAAAGGGAAGCCGGGGCGCCACATCAGCGAGCCGTAGCCGAATACCCAAAGGTCGGCCATTCCGTGTTTAGCCCGATTCTCGACTAATCCTCATGGCCGTGCGGGCGGCCGAAATCCGCCGCCGCGGTGTCCTGCCCAGCCTCGATGATGCCGCGGCGGATGGCGCGGGTGCGGGTGAACAGCTCGAGCAGCGCGGTGCCGTCGTCCCAGCGGATCATGCGTTGGAGCGCCGCCAAGTCTTCGGAGAAGCGGCCGAGCATCTCGAGCACCGCCTTCTTGTTGTTGAGGAATACGTCGCGCCACATCACCGGATCGGACGCGGCGATGCGGGTGAAGTCGCGGAAGCCGCCGGCGGAGAACTTGATGACCTCCGAGTTGGTGACCTCCTCGACGTCGGCGGCGGTGCCGACAATGTTGAAGGCGATGAGATGCGGAACGTGGCTGGTGATGGCGAGAACGATGTCGTGGTGCTCAGGCGTCATGGTTTCGACGGCTGAGCCTAACCCCTTCCAGAACTTAGCCACCTTCTCGACCGCTTCCGTGCTGCTTCGCTCGCAGGGAGTGAGGATGCACCAGCGCCCCTCGAATAATTCGGCGAAGCCCGCGTCAGGGCCGGAATGTTCGGTGCCGGCGATGGGGTGTCCCGGTACGAAGATCGCGCCCTCGGGGAGCACCTTAAGGACCTGGCGGATCACCGCGGCTTTGACCGAGCCGACCTCGGTGAGAATGGCGCCGTCGGCGAGATGCGGCGCGACCAATTTGACGGCATCTGCCGTGGCGCCGACCGGTACGGCGATCAGCACCAGTTCCGCGTTCTTCGCCGCTTCCGCCGATGTGTTGGCGATCTGATCGCAAAAGCCGAGCTCCTTGGCGCGGGCGTGCACTTGCGGCGAGAGGTCGTAGCCCACGACGCGCCGGGCAAGCCTGCGGACCTTGGCACCGCGGGCGACCGAGGAACCGATCAGCCCGAGCCCGACAATAGTGATGGTGTCAAACAGCGGTTCGGTCATTGGCGGCTTGCACCCGAAGCGCCCATGAACGATTTCAGCGCATCAAGCACCGCAAGGTTCTCCTCCTCGGTGCCGATGGTCATGCGCAGGGCGTCGGGAAATCCGTATTCCTCGACCCGGCGCAAAATGATGCGCCGCGATTGGAGAAATGTGTCGGCCTCGACCGCGGAGTGACCGTTGGCGCGCGGGAAGTGGACGAGCAAGAAATTTGCAGCGCTTGGGGTGACGCTGAGACCGAGTGCCGACAGGTCCTCTGCCATGCGCGCGAGCCAAATCTCGTTGTGCTCGACGGCGCGCGCCACGCCGGCGCGGTCCTCAAGGGCGGCGACGCCCGCGGCGATGGCAGGGCCGGAAACATTGAACGGGCCCCTGATGCGGTTCAGCGCGTCGGCAATCGCTTCGGGGCAATAGACCCAACCGATGCGGAGCGAAGCGAGCCCATAGATTTTGGAGAAGGTGCGCGTCATCACCGCGTTCTGGGTAGTGGCCACGAGCTCTATCCCTGACTCGTAGTCGTTGGCGCGCACATATTCGGCGTAGGCCGCGTCGAGCACGAGCAGCACAGCATCGGGCAAGTCGGCGCGCAGACGCTTAATCTCATCGAACGAGAGATAAGTGCCTGTCGGGTTGTTTGGGTTAGCGAGGAAGACCACGCGCGTGGCTGGCGTCACGCGCGCGAGAATCTCATCGACGTCGGCGGTGAGGTCCTTCTCCGGCGCAACCAGTGGCGTGGCGCCCCGCGCCAAAATGACGATGCGGTAGATGAGAAAGCCGTGCCGCGAGTAGATCGCCTCGTCGCCTGGCCCGAGAAACGCGGTGGCAAGCAGGTTGAGCAGCTCGTCGGAGCCCGCGCCGCACACGACGCGCGCGGGATCAAGGCCGTAGAGCTTGGCGATCGCCTCCCGCAATCGGCGCGACGAGTCGTCAGGGTAACGCGACAGGTTCTTCGCCTCGGCGAGATAGGCGTCGACGGCGCGCGGGGAGGGACCGAACGGCGTCTCGTTGGACGAGAGCTTGATCACCGGGCCGCCGCCGGCGAGCGCGCTCCCACCCGGCACATAGGGCGCGATGTCGAGAATACCCTGCCTTGGCTGCAGGGCCCGCTTCGCCGTCATTGTCGTTCTCCCGGTATAAATCCGCCTTTTGGCTCTGCCTGGCAGCGGGCCTCTCATAGGACCTTTCCTTTGCCCGAGGCAAAGAAAAGATTGACTTTCGGGCTTAAGCTCCTAGCTAACGCCGAATTGTCAAATTCGCAGGCATAATGCCCACCGAACTGAATGGGGCCATGGGCTTAGACTGATGAGTGAAGCGCCGGTATCGCAAGCGTTTCTGGACCATTCCGTTCGGCTTGCGCAGATCACCAATCCCGAGAGCCAGATCGTTCATTTCGCCGATCCGCTTCCGCTCGACTGCGGCGAGACGCTCGCGCCCTTCTCCATCGCCTATCAGACCTACGGAACTCTGAACGCCGACAAGTCAAACCTCGTGCTCGTCTGCCATGCGCTCACCGGCGACCAGCACGTGGCCAACATCCATCCCGTGACCGGCAAGCCTGGATGGTGGGACACCATGGTCGGCCCCGGCAAACCCATCGACACCAACCGATTCTTCGTCCTCTGCCCCAATGTGATCGGTGGTTGCATGGGCTCGACCGGTCCAAGCTCGACCAATCCCCGGACCGGCCGCCCATACGGACTCGATTTTCCGGTCATTACCATCGCTGACATGGTGCGGGCGCAAGCGAGGCTGCTCGATCATCTCGGCATCCCCGACGTGCTTTGCGTGCTCGGCGGCTCGATGGGCGGCATGCAGGTGTTGGAATGGGCAGCGACCTACAAGGACCGCATGTTCTCTGCGGTGCCGATTGCCTGCGCCGCGCGTCACTCCTCGCAGAACATCGCCTTCCATGAGGTGGGTCGCCAGGCTGTCATGGCCGATCCAGACTGGTGCCAGGGCCGATACCTTGAACAGGGCACAAGCCCGCGCAAAGGCCTCGCCGTTGCGCGCATGGCCGCCCACATCACCTATCTCTCCGACGAGGCGCTCCACACCAAGTTCGGCCGGAACCTGCAAGACCGCGACAAGATCACCTTCGGCTTCGACGCCGATTTTCAGGTGGAGAGCTATCTTCGCTATCAAGGCCTGAGCTTTGTCGACAGGTTCGACGCCAACTCCTATCTCTATATCACCCGCGCCATGGATTATTTCGATCTAGCGGCGGATCATGGCGACGTGCTTGCCAACGCCTTTCAAGGCACACGAACTCGCTTCTGCCTCGTATCCTTCACGAGCGACTGGCTGTTCCCGACCGATGAGAGCCGGGAGATCGTGCACGCGCTTAACGCGGTCGCCGCCAATGTCAGCTTCGTCGAGCTAAAGACCAAAGGCGGTCACGATTCCTTCCTGCTATACGAGCCTGAGCTGTTCGACACGATCAGGGGCTTCCTCAATTCTGCTGCGCGGCATCGCGGCATCCTCGAGCCTAAGGAGTGGCGGCCTTGAATGTGAATGTCCCGCCCCACGCAGTGCGTACGACTGATACATCCCGCGTCGATCTTCTGCTGATTGCCGAGATGGTGATGCCTGGCGCGCGTGTGCTCGATATCGGCTGTGGCGACGGCACGCTCCTGCGGTTGCTAGCCTCCCGGCGGGGTGTCGATGCGCGCGGCATCGAACTGAGCCAGGCCGGCGTGAATTCTTGCGTGGCACAAGGGCTTGCCGTGATTCAGGGCGACGCCGACACCGACCTCGTGCACTACCCTGATCTTGCCTTCGACTACGCCATTTTGAGTCAAACCATCCAGGCGACGTACTCGCCGCGGCACGTGCTCGAGCAGCTCCTGCGCATCGGCCGGCGGGCCATTGTGTCGTTCCCCAATTTCGGTCACTGGCGCGTGCGCACTGAGCTTCTGTTGGGCGGCAGGATGCCGCGCACCGACAATCTGCCGGACCGCTGGTACGACACGCCGAACATTCATCTTTGCACCATCAACGATTTCCTGGGGCTCTGCCGCGACATCGGCGCCAAGGTCGAGCGCGCGGTGGCACTCAACGCCTACGGGACCAAGCTCGGCGTCTCAATGCCGCTCTTCATGCAGAATTTGTTCGGCGAGCAGGCAGTGTTCCTGCTGTCGCGGTAGACGGTGTAATGCCGGCCGGTACCGGCACCACGCGGCGACGCTTGCTCCGAACTTCGGTCACCGGCAAACCTGCATAGATCTGTTTCGTCGCTTCCACCAGGATGACGCCGGAGAAGGCCGGCCACAGCACGAGGCCTAGCCGCTCCCAGAACACCGGCCATCTCAGCAGGACGCGCCAGCTAAAGGGCGGCATGTAGAGCGCGTACTGCCAATCCTCGGGCGAGAACATGGCGTCCTTCAAGAGCCTGGTGATCTGCGAGCGGCTGAACGGACGCCCGTAGCCGAAGGGCGTGGTATCGACGCGCGCCCACAGCCCGCGGCGGTTCGGCACGATGATGAGCAGTCGGCCGTTTGGCGCGAGCACCCTCCACAGCTCGCGCAGCAGCGCGCGCGTGTGCTCGCTCCATTCAAGCATATGCGCGAGGAGAAGTCGGTCGGCGCATTCGTTCGGGAGCGGCAGCTCTGCCTCGTTGACGAGCATCGTCAATGCGTTCCCTTCTTTCGGCCAAGAGACTACGCCGAGTTCCTCCGGCATCAGCGCGCCGACCGGACAGGCATCGGAGCGGAAGGCACCAAGATAGGGTGTAGCGAAGCCGAGCCCGAACAGACTTTGGCCGTGCAGATTGCTCCAGCGGGCTCGGAGCCTCGCGCCGAGCAGGCGGCGCACCACGCCACCAAGTGGTGAGGCGTAGAAGTCCTTAAGGTCGATGGCATCGAGATGCATCGAGCATTCATCCTCGAAAGATGCGGTTCAACGCCGGCGGCGTAGGATACTATGCCGCCACGCTGAACGGTCGACCCCATTTCAATCCGGTCTAAGGAGATGCTACGCAAATCGGTGGCGGTAGGCTCAATGGCAAAGCTTGAAGTTCACCAATTTCCGGCGCGCAGCGACAATTATGGAGTGCTAATCCACGATCCCGAGACCGGCGCCACTGCCTCCATCGATGCGCCAGATGCGGATGCGGTGATAGAGGGCCTTTACCAAAAGGGCTGGACGCTCACCCACATCCTCACCACCCATCATCACGGCGACCACACCGCCGGCAACAAGCGGCTTAAGGCGCTGACCGGCTGCATCGTCGTCGGCCCGAAGCAGGAGGCGGGCAGCATCCCGGCAATCGATGTCGAGGTGAGCGAAGGCGACGGCGTCGCCGTGGGAAAAAGGAATGGTCTCGTGATTGAGACGCCTGGTCATACGCGCGGCCATGTGAGCTATTTCTTTCCTGACGATGGCATCGTCTTTGTCGGTGACACGCTGTTCTCGGTCGGCTGCGGCAAGCTGCTCGAAGGCGACGCCAAGACGATGTGGTCCTCGCTCGAGAAGCTCGCCAAGCTCCCGCCGGAGACCAAGCTCTATTGCGGCCACGAATATACCAACAACAATTGCCGCTTCGCGCTGACCGTCGAACCGGAAAACGCGGCCTTACAATTGCGGGCCGCGCAGGTCGCGACACTTGCCGAGGAGGGGAAACCCGCTTTGCCCACGACCATCAAGCAGGAGCTTGCCACCAATCCCTTCTTGCGGCCGTCGAGCCCGGCGATACAGAAGCGGCTCGGCATGGAGGGCCGGCCGCTATACGAAATCTTCGGCGAGATCCGCCGCTGCAAGGACCGGTTCTAAGTCATGAACAAGCCGCTGACCGCAGACGAGATCATCAAGGAGTTGAACCTCAAGCCCCATCCGGAGGCGGCTGGTTCCGGGAGACTTTCCGCGATAAAAAGGGTCACGGTGATCGCGCCCATTCGACTGCCATCCTCTATATGCTCAAGGCCGGCGAGGTCGCACGCTGGCACCGTGTGGACGCGACCGAGATGTTCCATTGGTACGGCGGGGCGCCGCTCCTGCTCGAAATCAAGAACGGCGAGACGCGTCACGACTATCGCCTAAGGGCCCGACTGGCTAAAAGGCGAGCACCCGCACGCCATGGTCCCTGGCCATGCCTGGCAGAGGGCACACAGCCTCGGTGCATGGACTCTGGTCGGCTGCACGGTCGCGCCAGGCTTCGAGTTTTCAGGCTTCGAGATGGACCCAGAAGGCTGGGAACCTTAGGTTTTTCCTGCAAATAGCTGAAGCGATCTCCATACCTACCCTTGCGGCGCGCTTTGGCGCGCCGGGTGGGGCAAGGTATTCTACGCGTCATGGCCAATGAGATCTCGCGCAAACTCCGCAAGAACATGACTCGTCATGAAGTCAGGCTCTGGCTGCGGCTGCGTGAACTGCGCAAGCTAGGGTTTCATTTCAGACGACAGGCATCCATCAAAAGTTTCGTCGTCGACTTCGCCTGTTACCACCCAAGAGTCGTCGTTGAGCTCGATGGCAGTCAGCATTCGCGTAGGTCAGGAACTAAGGACGCGGCGCGCGACCTAGCACTCGGAGCTGACGATTTCAGAATTATCCGCGTGTGGAATGCGGACGTGGAAGCGAATCTAGAGGGCGTCTTTGACCAAATTCTCTAGGAGCTAGAGCGTAAGTAGCCAGCCCCCCACCCCGCGAGGGGGAGGGATGGAGAAATGCTACCGCGCTCAGGAAATGGTCCTTCAGCGGAGCTCAATCAATCCATGAATTGGCCGCCGTTGATCGTCAGCGTGGAGCCCGTGATCCAGCTAGCCTCGTCGGAGGCGAGGAACACCGCGCAGCGGGCGACCTCCTCGGCCTCGCCAAGCCGTCCCACCGGGATTTGCCCGACGATCGACTTCATCACCTCCTCCGACACGCCGGAGAGCAGATCGGTCGCGACATAGCCAGGTGCAATCGCATTCACGGTGATGCCCTTGCGCGCGCTCTCCAATGCAAGTGCGCGGGTAAAGCCGATCATCCCGGCCTTGGCCGCGCAGTAATTGGTAAGCCCTAGCTGGCCCTTCTGTGCGTTGATGGAGGAGATGTTGATGATGCGGCCGAAGCCGCGCTCGCGCATGGCATTGATGATCGGCCGCGTCATGTTGAATAGCGAGTCGAGATTGGTGCGGATCACCTCCGACCATTGCTCGTGGCTCATCTTCTGCAACATTGCGTCGCGCGAGATGCCGGCGTTGTTGACCAGCACCTCGATGTGCCCGACCTCGTTTTCGACGTTGATGATCCCCTGTTCGCAGGCGGTGTAATCACCTACGTCCCATTTGAAGACCGGGATCTTGGTGTCCTTCTTGAAGGCCTTGGCGGCCACGTCGTTGCCGGCGTAGTTGACGGCGACGTTGTAACCGGCCTTCCTCAGCGCCTTCGCGATCGCGCCGCCGATGCCGCGCGTACCTCCAGTGACCAAAGCCACCCTAGCCATGCCTCTCCTCCCTTAAGAAGCGCTACTTTGGCGCCTGCTTCGACTCAAAACCGATTCCTCCGCGAAGTGCCGCGAAGACACGAATGAAATCCGAACTTCGAGCGGGACCGATCAGTCCCGCTCGACGCACATGGCGATGCCCATGCCGCCGCCGATGCAGAGCGTGGCGAGGCCCTTCTTGGCGTCGCGCTTCTGCATCTCGTGCAACAGCGTGGTGAGAATGCGGGCGCCGGAGGCGCCGATCGGGTGGCCGATGGCAATGGCGCCGCCATTCACGTTGACCTTGCCAGTGTCCCAGCCGAGGTCCTTGTTCACGGCGAGTGCCTGGGCGGCGAAGGCCTCGTTGGCTTCCACCAGATCGAGGTCGCCGATCTTCCAGCCCGCCTTCTTCAGCGCCTTGCGCGAGGCTGGGATCGGGCCAGAGCCCATGACCTTGGGATCGACGCCCGCCGTTGCCCAGGAGGCGATGCGGGCGAGCGGCTTCAAGCCGCGCTTTTTGGCTTCCCTTGCCGTCATCAGCACGACAGCGGCGGCGCCGTCATTGATGCCCGACGCATTGCCGGCAGTGACGGTGCCTTCCTTGTCGAAGGCGGGTTTGAGCTTTGCCGCGTCCTCGACCTTGGCGCCCTCGCGGATATATTCGTCCTCGGCCACCACCGTGTCGCCTTTGCGCGTCTTGACGGTGACCGGCACGATCTCGTCCTTGAACTTGCCGGCGTCCTGCGCCGCCGCGGCCTTCTGCTGCGAGGCGAAGGCCAGCGCGTCCTGCTGCTCGCGCGAGATGCCGTACTTCTTGGCGACGT
>Ga0182034_10001637_pt1 | contig 11065 bp, 7 predicted proteins | sample flu12Cox44000172_FD_125972 | JGI IMG/M metagenome (GOLD analysis project Ga0182034, IMG submission 125972) | Lab enrichment of tropical soil microbial communities from Luquillo Experimental Forest, Puerto Rico - flux4day.12C.oxic.44.000.172 | ecosystem: Environmental > Terrestrial > Soil >... | reverse complement strand
TGTCGAGCGGTGCTCCAGTACTGTCGAGCGTATCCTGAATTTTCGGGATCGGAAACAGGCTGGAGATGCTCGGCATGCCCAGCTCGGAGAGTAACGCTCGCAGCTGCATCGCTGCTCGCACTCCGCCAAAGGCGCCTGCTGAATAACACACGATGGCCGACGGGCGAAAAAAATACTCCTCGAGAAAGTGATCCAGCAGGTTACTCAGGGCCGGCGGAATACTGTGGTTGTATTCGCCGCTGACCACTATAAACGCGTCGGCCGCTCGGTACAGCAGAGCGAGCCGTTCGAGAACCGCCGGCGCCTTCCCTTTCTCGTATTCTTTGTACATCCGGTCCAACAGCGGCAGCTGCACCTCGACGGGATCGACGAATGTGAGATCGTGTCCACGCGCGGCCAGCGACTTCTCGACTTACCGGACGGCCTTGATGCCTTGGCGGTCGGACCGGACGGAGCCCACGAAGACGACGCAGTTCAGAGCCATGACTGTTTCGCCTTCGCGGTTCGACTTGAACGCTTCGGTTCCGCCAAGACGACGCGATCCAACCGCAGCAGCTCGCCGAGCGACCACGCTTGAAACGGACACCCTTTCGGGGCAAACGGGGGCTCGGCATCGGCGATTTCGGAGACGTGTCCGAGACCGGCCGACGCGAGATGGGACAAGAGCGGCGCCATGAACCGCTCTCGCGCTTGACGCCGGACGTTTGCCGTATTCCCCCGTACGCGGACCCACGCGTCAACGAACGGTCCGATAAGCCACGGCCACACCGTGCCCTGATGGTAGGCCGTGTCGCGAGCTGCGGGGCCACCTTCGTACCGCTCGGCGTACCCGGGTTCGCCACGCGCCAGTGACCGCAACCCGATCGGCGTCAACAGATGCTGTTCAACGGCATCGACAATTCGTCGCGCGCGGGCTCCGTCGACGAGCGCGACCGGCAACCCGCCGACGGCTAAAATTTGGTTCGGCCGGAACGTGTCGTCGCGTGTGCCAGGCGTGTGATCGACGTCAACGACATCGGCCAGCCGTCCCAGCTTCTCGTTCCAGAATCGATCAATGAATGCCAGCCGAGCGGTTTCGAGCGGGTCGCGCCAGTTCGGCTCCAGTACTGCGGCCACCTCCAAGGCGTTCACCCAGAGCGCTTCAACCTCCACCGGCTTTCCGATGCGGGGAGTGATCACACGATCGCCGACGCGGGCATCCATCCACGTCAGCTGCATGCCAGGAACGCCGGCCGACAACAGACCATCGTGATTCATCCGAATCCCGAAGCGCGTCCCGGCCGCGTAGCCACCGACAATTTGCAAGATCGCGGATTCGAGCGCTTCTTGCTGCGGGACACTCAACACGGTCCCAGGACGTCCATTCAACCGCAACAGCTCGTAGGCGGCGACCACGTACCACAACGAGGCGTCGACCGCGTTGAACTCCGATGCGGCGCCTCGATCCGGGAATCGGTTTGGCAGCATGCCTTCCGACACCGCGCCAGCCCACTCGATTAAAATGTCGCGCGCCTCGCCCAGCCGCCCGGTGGCCAGGCACAGGCCTCGAATCGCAATGAACGTGTCGCGGCCCCAGTCCGTGAACCACGGATAACCGGCAACGATGGTGCGCCCCTGGCCGCGCTGAACGAGGTACGCATCCGCAAACCGATCGAGTGGCGAAGGAAACGACTCGCGCCGGCGGCGCTCGGCCACGCGCGTGTGGTTCGCGAACGCCAGAACATCGTCCGCAGTCTGCTGCTCACCGGGCGCGCCGGCCTTCAGAATCCAGACCGCTTGATCACCTGGAGCCGTCAGCGTCCAACTGAACTCCCCCGGCGTCGCGAGATCTTCGAAGTCGTCGAGCCCGCGTTCCCGCTCAGCCGAGTACAAAAATCGTCGGTACCAATCCGGCGCATGCCGATACGCGCCGTTCGACAGCAGCGCGATGGCGGAAAGGCCGTCATAGGGTCGGAATGCCACCAGTGCGGCGACTTGTTGAGCATCGAAGCGGAAGGCGCCGTTTTCATGATGCAACGCATGGTAGTCGCGACCGGACAGGAACGGTCGCACCCGGAGCCTCGCGGGACCCGCGGCCCTGGTGAGCGTCCAGACGAGGACGGTGGCTCCGACGCCGTGCTGAACGAAAATCTCTTGCGTGACACACGTGCCGTCGCCGAGTTGGTACTGCCACGTGGGCCACGGATCGTGCGTAAAACTGGTGATGTGAGACGCGCCATCCGGATAGAGGACGTCTGGCGCGTATCGTTGCGTCGAGAGCCCGAAGCATCCCGCAGGCGTGTCAATCCACGCGTCGAAGCCGTTGACCAGGACAACCCGCCCGGTTGGTGGCGTCATCGCGGTGAGGAGCAGCGCATGATACCGACGCGTCCGCACGCCGGCAGTGGTGCCCGACGCAAAGCCGCCGAGCCCATCGGCTTCGAGCCACTCCGTTTGATCGTCAATGTGCAGGTGCGCCGGCTGACCGCTATCGCCACCGGTCGTGTTGGTTGTCAAGACCGTCGATCCGCACCTGGTTGTCCCGCCTCTCCTCGCAACGCCGGGGTTGATGACCCGGACAGGGGAGCAACGAGGCTTCCCCCGGGTTTCCGCGAGACGGCGGGCACTCTCACCATCGCCTTCATCACCCGTCGGACCACGAACCGCGGCAGGATGCGATCGAGCAGCGCGAGCTGCACACTCAGCAACCCCACAATCTTGACGACGCGACGGTGTTTCAACGCCGAAAGGCCCGCAGCCACCACCTCCTCGGCCGTGAGGCTCGGAAATTTTCCGAGCAAGCCGGCGTTTTTCGAAAAGATGTCCAGCTCGGTCCGGATCGCACCCGGACACAGCGCGAGTACTACAACACCAGTCCCCCGCACCTCTTCCGCGATCGCTTCGGTGAACGAGAGGACGAACGCTTTCGTCGCGGCGTACGTCGCAAAATGCGGAAACGGCTGGAAGCCAACGACGGACGCGACGTTGAGGATCTGACCCCGGCGGCGCTGCACCATGCGTGGAAGCACCTCGCGGGTCAAGGAGACGACGGTCTCCACGTTGAGCCTGATACTGGCGAGCTCCGCCTCGAGTGTACTGTCAAGGAAGTCACCGGCGGTCGCGAGGCCTGCGCAGTTCACGAGCATCTCGATGTCGTGAAGCTCGCTGATGCGGGCCCCGCGCGCGGCCAATGTCGTCGCGAAGCACTGGCCGACGCCGGAGGAGGCTCCGGTGACGACAGCCCACTGGTGAATAGCCATGCATCCTCCTCACGCGCGTCCGCGGTCGTGTTCGACGGCCTTGTCAACACACTTCGCAGTAGATCTTGATGGCGCCCTCCGAGTGTTCCAGGTGCTCGAACAGCTCGGCGTATCGCTCCAAACCACGGACCGGGTGCGTCAGCAACTGGCGCAACCACCCCGGATACTCCGCTTCCGCCTGCGACATATCGCGGACGCCCGTCTCGAAATTCTCCCGACTGGCATTGACGCTTCCGAACATGACCTTATTGCCCAGGACAAATTCGAGATTGGTCTGATCGGCCGGAATTTCAACCGTGCGGTGGCCACCGGTAATACTCGTCAACGCGAGGACGCCGTTCTTTGCGAGTGCCTGCATACTGTCGAACACCACGGCGGATGATCCCGTCCCTTCGAAGATCAGATCAAATGGGCCGTACTGGGCGGTCCACTCGGCGATTGGTCGCTCGGCCGTGCTGACATACCGGGCGCCGAGACTCACGATCAGGTCCGCGTTGAGGTACGGCGCCGGCGTTCTCCCGAAGGCGGTCACGTCCAGGCCGCGCAAGCGCAAGACCAGCACCGCCAGGAGTCCGAGGGTGCCGGTTCCCATCACCGCGGCGGTACGAGGGCGCCAGACTTTCAGTCGACGCTGGATCTCGTACGCCTGGGTGATCCCCTTCTGCGCCACGGTCATGGGCTCAAGGAGCACCCCGACGTCCTTTAACCCCTGGGGAATCTTCACGACGAACTCTTCGTCCTCCACGTAGTACTCGGTGAGATAGCCATGACACAGGTTGATGCCCCGCTCGAAGTACACGCTGTCGGTCGTCATGTCCTGCAAGCCGATCGTGTCGTAGAGACTCGTGCCCGGCCGACGGACCGTGGCGACCACGAAGTCACCTGGGCGCAAAAAGGACACCTTCGGTCCCACCGCTTCCACCTGACCGAACCCTTCATGGCCGATGACGAGAAAGGTGTAGCCCTCGGGCGCAGCACCGTATTCGGCCGCATTGATCTCCCGATCGGTCCCATTGACGCCGACCCGCAGTACCTTCACCAGGACGCCGCGCCCGGTCGAAATGTCTGAGATGGACGGCTTGGCGAGCTCGGCCAAATGGACGCTGCCGGCTTTGCCGGGAATGACTGCCACGGCTTTCATCGGTCTGCTCCACTCTGCTGCAACAATTTCGCGACCAGCGCGGTCCAGCCGGTCTGATGGCTGGCGCCGAGACCGGCTCCGGTGTCGCCATGAAAGTACTCGTGAAACGGAATGAGATCGTGCCAGTAGGGATCTCGCTGGAACACCTTGACACTGCCGAAGACCGGCCGCCGGCCAGCCCCGTCGTTGAGGAAGATCCGGGTGAGCCGTCTGGAAAGGTCAGCCGCAACCTCCCACAGCGTCACCATGCGGCCTGATCCTGTTGGGCACTCCACCTGATAGCTGTCGCCGAAGTAGTGATGAAACTTTTGCAGCGCTTCGATCAGGAGGAAGTTGATCGGGAACCAGATCGGGCCGCGCCAGTTCGAATTTCCGCCAAAGAGACCCGTTGTCGATTCGGCGGGCTCGTACTCGACGCGATACTCGGCACCGTTCACCTGAAGGAGGTACGGGTGATCCCGGCGCACCTGTGACAGGGCACGAATCCCGCATGGCGACAGGAACTCCCGCTCGTCCAGCATGACGCGCAGGACCCGACGCAGTTGGGTGCCATCGACGATCGAGAGCAGGCGCCGTTCTTGATGGCCACGGGTCCGCATGCAGGCCACGCTCGCGATCAGATCCGGCCGATGATCGACGAACCACTCGAGGCGGCGGTGGAACCCCTCCAGCTGCCGCAACACGTCGGGCTCGAGTGTCTGGACCGCGAGCAGAGGGATCAGCCCGACGAGCGACCGAATCTTCATCGGCCTTCGTGAGTCGTCCGGCAGATGCAGGACGTCATAGAAGAACCCGTCCTCCTCATCCCACAGGTTGTGGCCTCGGCCACCGTGGAGGGATCCGCCGCCCATCGCATGCGCGATATTCAGAAAATGTTCCCAGAACTTGCTCGCCACATCCTCGTACGCGGGGTCGTGCATCGCGAGCTCCATCGCCATCGCGAGCAAGTTCAGCGCATACATGGCCATCCAGCTCGTGCCGTCGGATTGTTCAAGATGTCCGCCCGTCGGCAGCGGCGCGCTGCGATCGAAAAGGCCGATATTGTCCAGGCCGAGGAAGCCGCCCTGGAAGACGTTCATCCCTTCGGCGTCTTTGCGGTTGACCCACCAGGTGAAGTTGAGCAGCAGCTTGTGGAACACCCGCTCGAGAAACCGCACGTCGCCAGTACCGCGCCGCTTCTGCTCGATCTTGTAGACGCGCCACGCCGCCCAGGCATGCACCGGCGGATTTACGTCACCGAGCGCCCACTCGTACGCCGGTAATTGACCATTGGGGTGCATATACCACTCACGCAAGAGCAGCGTGAGTTGCTCCTTCGCGAAATCGGGATCCACAACTGCGAGCGCGACGCAGTGAAACGCCAGATCCCAGGCGGCGTACCAGGGATACTCCCATTTGTCCGGCATCAGCAGAACGTCAGCGTTGTACAGATGGGTCCATTCGTGATTGCGGCCGCGCTCGCGTCCCGCGGGCGGCGGCGGCTGGGTCGGGTCGCCTTCCAGCCAGGGCTTGACCACATAGTGGTAATACTGCTTCGACCACAGCAGACCCGCGAAGGCTTGCCGCGCGACATTGGTCGCGTCTGGCGACAGCGTGTGCGGAATCACCGAGGCGTAGAACTCATCCGCCTCGCGCTTGCGCGTGATGAAGATCGCATCGAACGCAGATCCGAACATCGAGTCGGAACCAGGCCGCCGATCGGTGAGACGCAGCATGAGCGTCGCCGTATCACCGGATGGAATCGTGAGGGCATAGTGTGCGGCCGCTTTCGTCCCTCGTTCATGGGGATTGACGGCACTGCGCTCGCCCCGGACGACGAGTCGGTCGAAGGCGTCCTTCACATAGGCGGCAGCGTCGCCCCATCCGTACAGGCGCTGAGAGTTCGTCTCGTTCTCGGTGAAGAGAAGCTGCGGTTCGCCGTCGCAGTACAACCATCGCTGTCCGTATTTCGGTTCGTCGAGGGCGACAACCGCTCGGCCCCCGAACCGCGCCAGCGATGGTCGCGTGGGGTTGAGGCACCAGGACCACGTGTTTCTGAACCAGATGGTGGGCAACACGTCAATCGGCGCCCGATCGGGTCCGCGGTTCGTTACGCGTACACGAATCAGCATGTCCTCGGGGTCCGCTTTCGCATACTCGACCTCGACGTCGAAGTAGCGGTTCTCGCGGAACACGCCGGTGTCGAGCAACTCATACTCGGGCGCGTGCTTGTCGCGCCGGCGGTTTTCCTCGACGAGATCCGCATACGGAAACCCAGCCTGGGGATACTTGTAGAGGAACCGCGCGTATGAATGCGTCGGCGTGGAATCGAGATAGAAGTAGTACTCCTTGACGTCCTCGCCGTGGTTGCCTTCGTTGCCCGTTAGCCCGAACAACCGCTCTTTCAGAATCGGATCACGGTGGTTCCACAGGGCGATCGCGAAGCAAATCCGTTGATGGCGATCGCAGAGTCCCGCCAGGCCGTCCTCGTTCCACCGGTAGGCGCGGGACCGGGCATGGTCATGGGGAAAGTACTCCCAGGCAGTCCCGCCGGGGCTGTAGTCTTCGCGCACACTGCCCCAGGCGCGCTCACTGAGGTACGGACCCCAGCGCTTCCAATGCTGTGTTCGTTGACGGGATGCCTCGAGCCGGACACCTTCAGCCGTGAGGGAAGCCGTGTTCGAGGTGGTTGTCGCCTGAGGTTGACGTCGTTCCGACATTCGGGGCCCCTTTCACTGGAACGCGAGAGGCACGTAGAAATCGCGGCCGAACGGCGAGACGTACTGAACCCCAAGTCGCTGATACACCGCTGCTGGAATACCGATGTCCGCCAGATACACCTCGCCGGTCACCTGGGGACGCAGTCCCTTCTTTGGCAGCGCCAGCGTCAAGGTCCATCGCGCACTGACGAAGACGCCCGGTGTGGCGCCGCTCGTCGCATCCACGCCAGAGGGAATGTCCAACGCGAGCACCCGCGCCGCCGCCGATGTCGTCCATTCGATCAGGTCCGCCACGTGACCGCTCGGCGCCGACTGGAGTCCATACCCGATCAGGGCGTCGAGCACCAGGTCAGGATGTTCATCTTGAATACGATCGAAGGAAATCTCCTGTGCGGAGGTCGACTTGAGAATCGTGCGTTGAAAGGCCGGCACGCCCTGCAATTTCGAAGGGTCGGCCAGACACAGCCTGACTCTCGCGTTGCGGTTCGCGAGATGCCGCGCCGCGCAGATGCCTCCCCCACCGTTTCCACCGCTCCCGGCAAGGACGAGTACCGTCGCGTCTTGCCACCGGTCGCCGAGCACGTCGATCGCAAGCCGTGCCAGATTCCGGCCCGCGTTTTCCATCATCTGGAAGAGGTTCGGGCCGGTCTCCTCCATGGCGATCCGATCGACTTCGCGCATCTGGGCCGCGTCGACCGCTGGCACTTCGATTCCGTGCGCCGTGACAAACCGGGAGATGGGATTAACCGTGTCGGCGGTACGTGTGCTCATGGTTCGGCAAGCTCCATCACGTGACCATCGGGATCAAGGAACAGCACCAGATGTCTGGACTCCCACGTTGACGGTGGTCGCAGCGTGCACCCGTCGATATGAAGGCGACGTGCGCGTGACACAGAACCTCCAGCGTCCGACGAAATTCACTGGCGGCAAGTGTCGTGTGATGATGGATCAGATCAGGGGCGCGTTCGTCCGCGGGCATGCGGCGACCGGTCCTGGGGCGCTGATACTCGAGGAGCTCAATCCCTGGCCCGGAGCCGGCATGCACACTCGTAATGCGGACGCGCGCTCCCGGGACGCCTGAGAGGTGTTCCTGCTCGATGCCGTAGTTCAGGCTGTGGCCACGAACCTCAAACCCAAGCAGGCGATAGAACTTCAGGCTGACAACGGTGTCTTTAACCGCGATGGCCGTGTGATCGATGCCCAAGAACAGCGCCTCGCCGCGCCGATGCCATCGTGGGTCCCCCTTGCCTTCAGGAAAATGAATGAGCTCGAGCGGGTGGCCATCGGGATCTTTGAAGTAATACGCTTCGATATCGGCCGCGTCCTTGTTCCACGCAGGCAACCGCTGCGGCCTGTCGGAAATGCCCTGAACACCGTATTGCTGCAGCCGGGCGTACGCCTTCGCCATGTCGCCGACGACGATCGCGAGATGTTGGAACCACAGGTCGTTGCTGGTGGAATCGAAAGGAACCGGCCTTCCATTGGGACTGGAAAATTGCGTCAGCGCGATGACCTCTCGGCCCAGACGCATCTGAACCGTCCTGGCTCTTGCGCCGGGAACATCCACCAGCTCCTGGTAATCCGCGCCGCTGTGATCGCGCTCTGATTCCTTCGTGAACGACAACACGGTTGAGTAAAAGGCCATGGAACGATCGAGGTCGCCCACGGTCATCTCCACAGCCGCGACACCCGTCACGAGCGGCTGTTTCGGTTCGTTCGCACGCAGGCCGGAAGGGGCAAAGAGAACCATCAGGACGGCCGCCGTCGACCATGTCTTCCGCGAGACGACGAGCTGATGTGTGAGGCGACGTCGCATGGTAATTCGTGAGCGGTTATTCAAGCGGCCGCCCGCACCGATCCGAGTCGCTCGAGCAACCGATCGCCAACGCGTAGCGCGTTCGCAATGATGGTGAGGGCGGGATTGACCGCCGAACTGGACACAAAAAAACTGCCGTCCACGACGTACAGATTGTCGAGGTCGTGCGCCTTGCAGTTGACATCCAACGCCGACCTGCTGGAGTCGTGTCCAAAACGAATGGTGCCGTTCTGGTGGGCGACACCAGCAAGCGGAATGCGTTGGCCGATGAAAAGGTTTCTGGCAAAGAGGCCTTGATGGCACTCGCTTCCGTGCTCACGGCATGTCGTCTGTTTCATTGCGGCCTCGAGGTTGGCCTTGAGGTGTTCGTGGGCTTCGACGTTGTTCGGCGTGTAGGTCAGGATGATCTGGCCGTGGCGATTGATGGAAACGCGATTGTCCGGATCGGGGAGGTCCTCAGATGTGAGCCAGAAGTCCAGCGAATGTCGAGCCATCATCTCCAGCGTGAATGTCGGCGCGATCGCCGGCGCGCCTGCCTTCAACGTGATGGCGTCCAGCTTGCCGACGAACGAAATGTGCCCCATGGGATAGGGAAAATCTTCGGTGCCGAAATAGAAATCGTTCACGGCCAGCGTCTTTTGAAAGATGGTGGGATTCGGGCACTTGGAGATCGCCATCAGGACCGAGTTGGTGTGGCCCATGTAGTGACGACCTACGACGTCAGAACGGTTGGCCAGCCCGCGGGGGTGTTTGTCATTGGCGGAGCGCAACAGCAGCGCCGCAGAATTGATGGCGCCGCACGAGACAACGACAAGGTTAGCTGAATACGATTCCGACGCGCCATGGCGTTCGACAATCACGGCGGTGACCTCGCGACCTGTCGAATTCGTCTCCAGCTTCCTGGCAAACGCATTCGTCAGCAGCGTCACGTTGGGATACTTGAGTGCCTCGTCGACGCACAGCACTTGAGCATCGGACTTTCCATGTACGAGACACGGGAAGCCGTCACACGTGTTGCAACGGATACAGCGACTGATGTGTGGATGCTCTTCGTCCAGCATGACGCCCATGGGCACATGAAACGGCTTCAGGCCGGCGCGAGCGAAATCATCCGAGAGCCGCTGAATCCGCGGCTCGTGGCTGATGGCCGGCCACGGGTACGGCGCCGACGCGGGCGGTTCCGTGGGATCTTCTCCACGGTGGCCATGGACGTGATAGAGCGCCTCGGCCTGGGTGTAGTACGGTTCGAGGTCGTCGTAGCTGATCGGCCAGGCCGGCGACACGCCGCCGCGATGGCGCAGTTCGCCGAAATCTTCTTTCCGCATGCGGAAGAGCGCCGCTCCGTAGAATTTGGTGTTGCCGCCCACGTAGTAATTCGTGTGGGGATGCAGCACCTGGCCGTCCTTGTCGAGCCAGGGTTCTTTCGTGTTGTAATGGCCGTCCACGTTTACGAGCTGCGGGTCCCAGTTAGCCTTTTCGCGCGGGACGTAATCGCCTCGCTCAAGGATCAGGATCCGTTTTCCAGAGGGGGCGAGGTGGTACGCGAGTGTCCCGCCGCCCGCCCCGGTGCCGATGATGATCACGTCGTAGCCAGGTTCTGTAGCCATGAAAATCTCGCCTCACTCTGTGGCCAGGCGGGTCTCACGTACCGCAGGCGAGATCGCCGCGTAGCCGCAGCGGAAAATGCACGGATGCCCTTGATCGTGCTGGAGCTTCGCGCACCGCACCGCCGAGCCCGTCCTGACACGCACGTAGGCGAAAGCTGCTGAGATCATGCCGGCAGGCGGCGCGACGACGTAGATCCAGAAACCTAGCCAGACATGTGCAGGCCATGCCGAGGCCAGTGTGCGCGCCGGGTTGATGCTCATGCCGGAGAGCGGGGCTCCGACGACGATAAAGAGAGCCAAGAGGGTCCCCGCGGCAAGCCCGGTGAATGGCGCCAGGACGGGTTCATTCGTCATGACCAGCACCATCGCCATGGGCGCACACGCCATCGAGCATTCAGCCACGAACGCGACGGCCACGCCGCGTGCTCCCGGTGCCGTGACGATGTAGTGAATGGGCGGCTCAGAAAACCACGTGCCCAGGGCCCACGCCGTCGCCAGCACGCCGAGCAGTCCGCCCACAACCTGGGCGACGATATAGAAGAGCGCGTCCCAGCCCGCGACCT
>Ga0182034_10001634_pt1 | contig 11068 bp, 10 predicted proteins | sample flu12Cox44000172_FD_125972 | JGI IMG/M metagenome (GOLD analysis project Ga0182034, IMG submission 125972) | Lab enrichment of tropical soil microbial communities from Luquillo Experimental Forest, Puerto Rico - flux4day.12C.oxic.44.000.172 | ecosystem: Environmental > Terrestrial > Soil >... | reverse complement strand
GCCATCTCGGCAGCCTTCGCTGCCACCGCGATGCCGCTGAGCACCAACGCGCCATCGATAACGAACGGACATTCCCGCGCGAACAGCAGCATCGGCAGGCCGCCTGCGGGCAGGATGACTTCCGCGCCATTGGCCACCATGGGCCGCACCTGCTCGACGAACGCGGCGCGAACTTGAGCATAGCTCGCCGTGTCGGTGAAGGCGCGCATGAAGCCACCGAGATCGGCACGAATAGCGCGGACGCCGACCACCCGCTGGTCGAGCCCGTGCGCCATCACCTGGCGCTCGTGCCAGGTGATGAAGCTTGGGTCGATGGTCACGAGACCGATGCGACCGCCCATCGCGAGCGCGGCCAAAAGGTTGGCTTCGCCGAGCCCGATCACCGGGATGTCGACCGCGCCGCGGATTTCCAAAAGGCCCGGTTCCTGGAAGTGGCCGATGACGAAGGCGTTGTAGCAGTTGCGCTCCGCTTCGATCGCGTGGCGGATCACTTGCGCAGCGCAGCGAAATTCCGTCAACGCGTGGAAATGACGATCGGGAGGGTCGAGGCCGTGGACTTCGAAGCGGATATCGGGCGCCGCAACCTGATCGAGAAACGCCTGCAGCCGTCCGATGTAAGGGGCCTGCTCGACCGGATGGACGAAGCTCTGATACCAGATTCGAGCCGGTCGGGATGAATGTGCCATGGTGCGGTCCCCGCGCTGCGAAGGTGCTGCGTTCCGATCTAACATGAGATGGACCGCCGATGGACGATATTTTCTATGAGGACGTGAGCCCCGGCGCCGTCTTGCGCGCCGGGCCTTACGTTATTCCGGAGCAGGAGCTTCTGGATTTTGCCGCCGCCTGGGATCCGTTGCCGATCCACGTCGACAAGGACTATGCCGCCCGGCACGGCGGCGTCACGGCGCCGGGGACTTATCTGCTCGCGGTCAAGATGCGTCTCATCCACCGGTTGCCGTTTCGCCGCACGGTCGTCGCCGGCTTCGGCTTCGATGAGGTGCGCTTCCATCGTCCGGTGCATCCGGCCGACGCGTTGACGCTCGAACTGACTTGGCGCGACAAGCGGCGATCGAAATCACGGCCCGATTGCGGCATCGTCAGCGGTCATTGCGCGCTGGTCAATGCTGCGGGCGAAATGGTCATGAGCCATCTCGATACCATCCTGATGCGATTGCGAAATCCGGAGCGCGGGGACTAGCAGCAGCCGGCAAATTATCGCTTGATCGCAAGCCCCGCGGCCTCGCGATCCCACGTGGCGGCGGTCACGCCGCGGTCGCGGAGCTTGAACTTCTGCACCTTGCCGTTTTCCGTCACCGGCAACGCGTCGACGAACTCGATGAAACGCGGCACTGCGAAATAGGCGAGCTGCGGCTGGCAGAACTCGCAGAGTCCACGCTCGGTGAGCGTGCTGCCCGGCCGCCGGACAATGGCGGCCATGATCTCATCTTCGGCGAGCTCCGACGGCACCGGAAAAACCGCCGCATTGCCGACGTCCGGGTGGCTGAGCAGAATTTGCTCCACCTCGAACGACGAGACGTTCTCGCCGCGGCGGCGAATGGCGTCCTTGAGCCGGTCGACGAAGCGGTAGTAGCCGTTCGCCTCGCGCACGACGCGGTCGCCGGTGTGAAACCAGCCGTCGCGGAAGGCCTCCGCAGTCTTCTCAGGGAGAACGAAATAGCCGGTGGCGAAAGCAAGCGGTTCGTAGGAGCGCAGGACAAGTTCGCCGGGCTCGCCGTCGGCTGCATCCTTGCCGTCTCGGTCGATGATGCGCGCATCGAAGCCCTGACACGCCTTGCCCATGCAGCCGGGATGCGGCTCCACCAGAATGCCGCCGATGACGAAATTGGTCTCGGTCGAGCCATAGCCGTCGATCAGATGGATGCCGGTGCGCCGTTCGAATGTCGCGTGCAGATGCGCGGGCACGCCGGGCGCCAGCGCGAGACGGACGCTGTGTGCTCGCTCGTCGGGCGATGGCTCACGTGACAGCAGGATCGGCACCATGGCGCCAAGCACATAGGTGATGCTGGCGCGATGCGCGATCAGCGTCTGCCAGAACCGCGAGGCGGAAAAGCGTGGCTCGGCCACCAGCGTCGCGCCGGTCAGCAAGGCCTGGTGGAACGTGCCCAGCGCGTTGGTGTGAAACAGCGGCAGCGTCGTGCAAAGCACGTCACCCTCGCCAAGTCCGAGATTGCGGACGCCGTGAAATCCCCACCAGAAATACTGCGCATGAGGACAGCATACGCCCTTCGACGGGCCGGTCGTCCCTGACGTGTAGAGGATCGCCACAGTCTGTGCCGGGTCGATTGCGGCCGCAGGAAGCGAGTCGTTGCGTGGCGGGACGGCGGAGGTGGGAATGCGATCGAACGCCACCGCCGCGCCGCCAATCAGCCAGATCCGCTCCAGCGCGACGCCGCCGAGATCGACATGGCGGAGCGCGTCCAAAAGCTCCGCTTCGATCACGAGGAGCCGTGCGCCGGAATTGTCCAAGATGTGCCGCAGCTGCGGCCCGCGCGCTGCGACATTGATCGGCACCGCGATTGCGCCGAGCCAGGCGCAGCCGAGATAGGCTTCGAGAAATTCCGGCCGGTTGGAGCAAATGATGGCGACGCGGTCGCCTGGACAGATTCCCGCGGCGGCCAGCGTTCCGGCAAAGCACGCGGCAATGTCCGGCGCTTCGTCGAAGCGCCAGCTTGCGCCGCCGCACTTGAACAACACGCGGTCGCCGTAACGACGCGCCTGCCGCTGCAGCATCGCCGGCAACGTGCGGTCGGCGGGCGCGAACGCGGCAAGAATGTCGTCGGCGCTCATCGGCGCTTCTTTGGGCACTTCGTCCGGACGCGGCCTTTCTTGGCGACGGGCGCTGGCGTGCCTGTCGGCGACGGCACCAGCGCCAGCACGCGCAACGGGCTGCCGCTGCCGTCCTTGATCTTCAGCGGCGCCGCGATGATGACCGCACCGGTCGGCGGCAGCAGGTCGAGATTGGTCAGGCATTGCAGGCCGAATCGGCCCGAGCCGTGCATATAGTAATGACACGGATAGGGGGGCTTGAGATGAAAAGCCTGTCCGGCATCGGTGCCGATTGCCTCCGAGCCGAAGCCGAGAACCTGGCGTTCGTCGACAAGGAATTTCACGGCGTCGGTGTCCGGCCCCGGCGTGTGCTGGCCGGTCGCGTCGAGATTCTGGTAGGCGACCGGATCGCTGCGTTTCGACCAGTCGGTGCGCATCAGGAGCCACGACCCAGCCGGAATGCGGCCGTGACGGCGCTCCCACCGGCGCAGGAAATCGACGCCGAGCAGGAAGTCGGCGTCGGCGGCAGCTTCGCGCGAGCAGTCGATGACGCAAGCCGGCGCGATGAAAGACGCCGGCGCTATGGTATCGGTCGCGTTGTCGGGCAGATGCCGGCCGGATATCCAATGAATCGGTGCGTCGAAATGCGTGCCCGTATGTTCGCTGCAGGAGAAATTGTTCCAGTACCAACCGGGTCCGCGCGCGTCGTAGCGGGAGGCTTCCTCGATGCGGAACGGCCACGCCTGACCCATTTCGGGCGGCAGCACGATCTGCGGAAACTCGGGCGACAGCGTCTGCGTGAGGTCGACGATGCGGATGCGACCTGCCCCGAGATCGGCGACCAATTGCGGCAGCGCGGGCTCACTCATGGCGCGTCCCCGTCGCATCATCGCGGCGTGAGCGCAAGCTCGCGCTCCAGCGCCTTCGGATTGTCGCGCCAGCGCGCCTGCCACTCTTGGGCGATGTCGCCGGGGAAGACATCTTCGGCGCCGCTCTTCAGCGCGCCCACGATGTCGGCAGCAAGCCGCTCCGGCGCGATCTTCGGCGGCGGCAGGGCCTGACTCCATTCATCGTCGATCGGGCCGGGAAAGACGTTGATGACGCGAACGCCGGACGGCGCCAATTCGGCGCGCAGACATTGCGCGAGCGACAAGGCGGCGGCCTTCGATGCCGAATAGGTGCCGTGCGGCGGAAAATTCGTCAGCGCGAAGATCGAGAGCAGGTTGACCCAGGCGACCGCGCTCGACTGTCCGTCGGCGCCGCGCGCGCGCATCGCCGGCGCGAATTCCTGCGCCAGCCGCAGCAGGCCGAAATAATTGGTGTCCATCTCGGCGCGCGCCACCTCGACGCCTTCGCGCGCCGCGATACCGTAAGTGCGGTGATGGTCCGCGGTGTTGATCAGGATGTCGACCCGGCCGCCGATCTCGCCGGCAAGATTTTTCACGGCGCGCGAATCGGTGAGATCGAGCGGTATCAGCGAAACCGGCGAAAGCTTCGACAGGCGCTCGAAACCAGGCGGCTTCTTCCACGGCTCGGCGTAGCCGGCCCAGATCAGGTCGGCGCCGGCGGCAACGATCGCCTCGACCAGCGCCTGTCCGAGCGCTGTTTTGGCGTCGGTGATCAGGATCTTGCGGAATTTGGGATCGCAGGTCATTTCGCGAAGCTGCCGATCGTCGGCCATGTTGGGCGTATCCTTCTGCGGAACCGCGATCAGCGCGGCCTGTCCGGCTTTGTCGAGGCCAGCGCGGACGTGCACAGGCGATGGCGCCGGAGGGCAGTCGCCGTGCAGATGCGCGATGACGACGGGTCCGGAGTCGAGCTTGATGACGCCGAGCCGCCACGGGATTCGATCGCGGTAGAACAGTTCGTTGCTGTGATGCAGCGTCGTTTCCGATACAAGCTCGCCGGCTCCGTCCTGGGCGCGCCAGTCGAGTCGGTGCGACAGGCATTTGCGGCAGGCCTCACGCGGCGGATATTGCACGGTGCCGCAATCGCGGCAGACCTGCAGCTCGAATTGGCCGCGCGCCGCCGCGGCGGTCAGCCCGTGCGCGACACGGCTGCGGCCGCCCGGCGGCAACGTCGGCACGCGCGTGCGCAGGATCGGGTTTTTGCGCGGTGGCCGCACCAATGGACGCGTCATGGCTATTGCCCCGCTGCGAGGATCGCGGCGCCGCTGCACAGGCCGCGATCGTAATTGATCATACCGAAGCCGCTCGCCAGACCAAGGCGTGCATCGGGCACTTTGGCGCCGAGCGATTGCCCGGTGATCTGCCGAATGACTTCGACAAGGCCGAGGAAGCCGCCGGCGGCGCCAGCTTGGCCGCCGGAGAGCTGCCCGCCCGACGTATTGAGTGGAAACGAGCCGTCGGCGGTGAAGGTGTTTCGCCGCACGAAGTCTGGGCCTTCGCCCTTTTTGCAGAATCCGAGATCCTCGATCTGCATGACGTTGATGACGGGGTAGTCGTCATAGGCGGCGACCACGTCGATGTCGTCGGGGCCGATGCCGGCCTGCGCATACATCTCGTCGCAATCGAGCGCCCAGCCGCCGCGATATTGAATCGGATCGTCGGGGAAGGCGTTGTGCCGCTCGATGGTGGCGAGGAGGCGCGCATAGGGCAGGCCGCGGTTTTCGGCTTCGCGGCGGCGCAGCACCAGAAAGGCGTCAGCGCCGGCGCAGGGCATGACGCAATCATAGAGGCGCAGTGGCTCGGCAATCACGCGCGCAGTCAGATATTCGTCAAGCGTTAGCGGCTTCTTCATCACGGCAGTGGGAAACGCCAGAGCGTTGGTGCGCTGCGCGACGCAGAGCTTGCCGAAGTCCTCAGGCTTCGCGCCGTAAGTCCGCATGTAGTAGGCGGTGAGAAAGGCGAAGCTCGCATTGGCGCCACCGGAGCCATAGGGATAGACGGCGTCGCGCGCAAACTGGCTGAAGGTCGCGAGGTTTTGGCGGAACGAGTCGGTGTGGTTGGTGTCGCCGGCGAGGCAGGCGACGACGTCGGCGTCGCCCGACTGCACGGCGCGAGCGGCGCGGCGCAGCGCAACGATGCCGCAGGCGCCGCCCATCGGGATATGGTCGAGCCAGCGCAAGGTGAGACCGAGGTGCTGCGTCAGGCCAACCGCACTGTCCGGCGCCAGCGTGAAGCTCGACACGCACAAGCCGTCGACGCGGTCTTTGGCGATCCCCGAGCGCCGCAGCAACTCGGCAAGCGCGCCGGCAAGAAACCAGTGAGCGCCACGGATCGAGTAGCGCACGTACGGCAACGTCGTCGGGCAGGCGACGACAACGTCGTCGTAGCCGGCGCGCGCGCTCATTCGATCCCGTTTAGCGGCGGCGCAGCATGCCCCATCATCAGCTCCGGCCCGTGCCTGCCGCGGCGATGCGCCACGTCGCTGGCTTTGCCCCAAGGTTCTGTCGCAGCGATATTGTAATTGAACTCAAGGCCAAGGGGGACTGTGGCGGGTGCATAGCAAACGCAAAGGGCCGAAAAAACTCGACCGCCGGCAGGTCATCGCCGCCGGCGCGGCGGCCGTGCTGACGGGCCTGGCCGCTCCAAAAGCGATCGCCGCCGAGCCCGGCGCTGCCGCGTTCTATCGCGGCAGGACCGTCCGCATCCTGGTCGGTTCGCCACCTGGTGGCGGCTACGACGTTTACGCGCGTCTGGTGGCGCCGGCACTCGGCACCAAGCTTGGCGCTACCGTGCTAGTCGAGAACAAGGACGGCAACGGCGGGCTCGCCGCGCTGGCGACGCTGCTCGTTCGGCCGGCCGACGGGCTGACCATCATGAACGGCAGCGCCGAGGCCGCGATCATCAGCCAAATGTTGGCGCGGCCCGGCGCGACCTGGGACGTCAACAAGCTGAATTGGCTCGCCAAGATGGCGACGGCGCCGAAGCTGTGGTTCGTCGGCAAGGAGTCGCGCTTCGCGTCGGTCGCCGACGCCATGAAGGCCGAGCGCCTGACCTGGTCGGCGACCGGCCCGGCCGACGACATCAGCGACGTCCAGGCGACGATCTCCTATGTGCTCGGGCTGAAGTCGAAGATCGTCACCGGCTACCGCGGCGCCGGCGACATGTCACTTGCGGTGATCCGCAACGAGGTCGACGCCGGGCTCCTGTCCGCGGATTCGGCGCTGGCGCGGATTGCAGAGATCAAACCGCTGGCACTGTTCGGCGCGCGGCGCTGGAAGCACCTGCCCGATGTGCCGATCTTGCGCGAGGCCGCGCCGCTGTCCGCCGACAAGACCTGGATCGTCACGTTACGCGAGCAGATCGGCGAGGCGCAGCGTGCCTTGGTGGCGGCGCCCGACGTGCCGGCCGATCGCGTCGATTATCTGCGCGCCGCGTTCGCCGAAGTCCTGACCGATCCGGCCGTGCTAGAGGAGGGCGCAAAGACGAATCGCGAAATCGAATATATGTCGGGCGCGGACCTGCAGCGCCTGGTCGCCCATCTGATGAAGGCCGCCGGGCCGCGCCTGCCGGAATTTCACAAGATCGTGCTGGAGACGTATTTCTGAGTGTCGTCATCCGCACAGGCGAACGGAGCGGATCAGGGTTGATAGGCATGGGCGCGGATATAGAGCCAGAGCGCCTCGATCTGCTTTTGCCTCAACACGCCCTGCCATGAGGGCATGGCATTCTTGCCGTGCTGCAGCGCGTTGACGAAGCGAGGGAGCTCGTCCGCTTTCAGCCGGCGCAAGTCGAAGGCAATGCCGGAATTGTTCTGCAAGTCAGGTGGCGCGGTATTTCTCATAGAGCCTTCCACCGCTGGCCGTCGTCGGGTCATCCGCCGCAGCGATGCCCGGCGCGATGCTGCCGCAGCACGATGCGACAAGAAGAACTCGCCACGCCGCCCTTACGGCTCCGGTCATCGATCGAACAGCGCGAAGGTCCACAGCGAGCCCCCGGCGGCACATGGGCGAGGTTCGGATCGGGCGTGCGCAACACGTAGACGCCGCCGGTGCCGCTGGTGACGGTGACATATTGCTTGCCGTCGCGCTCCTAGGTGAAGCCCTTGTATAATTGCCGGATGGACGAGAGCTTTTTCAGCGGGATGTCGGCGTGGCTGACCGAGGCCGGGTTGGCCGGCAGTGCCGAGATCGACATCATGACCGGATTCTGCAACCGCTGCGTCGCGGCGGGGCTGCCGCTTGGTCGCGCCAACGCCTTCATCGACACGCTGCATCCGGTGTACGAGGGCCGCGTCTTTAGCTGGGGTTACGGCCCGAACGAAGCGCCGCAGCTTGATTACGGCCGCACCACGCCAGAAGCGATTACCGCGTCCGGCTCCGATCCCGCGATCGTCGCGGCGTACGAGCGATGGCAGAAGAGCCCGTTCCACAAAATGCTGCAGACCGGCGAGTCGTTTCTGCGCCGGCGGCTGAATCATGCGCCCAACGACGAATTTGTCGTGCTGCCGGCTTTGATCGCCAAAGGCATGACCGACTATGTGGCGATCATCAACCGCTTCGCCGCCGATGGCATCATCGGCGAGATGGACGCCGTGTACACGTCATGGGTGACGGCGGCGCCGGACGGATTTAGCGACAATCACCTCGCCGCGCTGCGGCGGCTGGCGCCGTATCTGGCGCTCGCCGTCAAATCGGTGTCGCTGGCGCGGATGACGACGACGCTGATGGAAACCTATCTCGGCCGCGACGCCGGCCAACGCGTGCTGCACGGCAAGATCATGCGTGGCATCGCCGAGCGCATCGACGCTGTCATCTGGTTCAGCGATCTGCGCGGCTTTACCCGGATTACCGACGCGGCGCCCAAAGAGGTTATTCCTTTGCTCAACGACTACTTCGACGCTATCGTCTCGGCGATCCAGGACCATGGCGGCGACGTCGTCAAGCTGATCGGCGACGGCATCCTGGCCATCTTCACCGCGCAGGACCGCGAGCACGCCTGCGCCGCCGCGCTCGCGGCTGCGATCGCGGCTCGCCAGGCCGTGACCGAACTGAAGAAGGGGCGCGGCGCGGCCGGCAAGCCGGTCACCGACATGTATCTCGGCCTGCATGTCGGCGAGGTGTTCTACGGCAATGTGGGCAGCCGCGAGCGGCTCGACTTCACCGTCATCGGCCCGGCAGTGAACGAAGCGAGCCGCATTGCCGCCATGTGCCGCTCCGTCGATCAGCCGCTGCTCACCTCGGCGTCGTTTGCCGAGGTCGGCGACATCCGGCGCCGCCTGGTGTCGGTCGGGCGCTACGCGCTGCGCGGCATCGCGCATCCTCAGGAGCTGTTCACGCTCGATCCGGATGTGTGGGCGGCGGTGCCGCCGCCTCAAAGCCGATAGCCGAAAATATCCGCGCCGGTGACGCTCTCGACGTGCCGGCCGAAGCGGAATTTGAGCTCTGGGCCGTCGAACGGCGGCTGTTCGAGCTTCTGATCGGCGTCGGAGAAAGGCTCGACCTCCAGCACGACGAAGGTGTGGCCCGGCGCATTCGCGGCTTTCAGCTTCGGCAGCTCGTGCTCGATCGCCGCGATGGTGCGGAAGTCGTGCACGTGCTCGAGGCCAAAGGCGCGCGCGATCGCGGCGTAATCGTTGTGATCCGAGTTGGGCAGGCCGGCGTTCGACGTGGCGCCATAGGCGCGATTGGAGACGAGGAAATGCGTGAGGTTCGGCAGGTTCATCTGCCGCTCGACCATTAGCATGCCGGGATTCATCGCAAAGGCGCCGTCGCCCATGAACGCCCAGATCTTCAAATCCGGCTGCGCCAACGCCAGCCCCGACGCGAACATGGTGGAGAGGCTCATCGAAGCGTCGAGATAAAAGCTCGCGACCGAGTCGCGGGTCGCCGCCCACCAGGCCTGGCCGGAATTCCCCGCCGAGGTGATGACGATCTCGTCAGTGCGCTGGCGCGCAATGGCGCGGAAGCATTCGACGTAATTCATCAATGGCCTCCGCCCCCGCTGCGCAGCAAATCGTGCGTGAACAGCACTACCATCGGCCGCGAGAAGGTCCGCGTGTGGTGGTAGCAGCGCGAAATCAAGCCGATGTCGTCGGGCCGCGCGATGATCTGATACGGCATGCTGATCGCGTCGAGCACGGGCTTGAGATAAAGCCCGTTAGAGATGTGATGCTTGTGATGATCGCCGACCGCGCCGCGCAAGGTCGCCATCAGGAACAGCGGAATCTCGTAGCTGTAGTTGATCTTGGTCAGCGCATAGATCACCGTCATGAAACCGGATGCGCCCATCAGCGCTGCCGAGCCCATGGCGCCCATATAGGCGCCCGAGCACAAGCCGATCGCGGATTCTTCGCGGTTAACCGGCACGTGATGGAAGCGCTTGTCGCCCTCGATAGTCTTAATCACGTCCATCAGCCAGTTGTCGGGCAGGCTCGCGACCAGCTTGACGCCGCACGACGCGAGCTCGTCGGTGATGCGCGCCGCGATCTTCGGCTCCCGGTCGCTCACGCGCGGCCCTCGCGCGCGTCGTTGAGGGCGCGCCACACGGTTTCAGGCTTGATCGGCAGCGCGATGTCGCGCACGCCGAGATGCCACAGCGCATCAATCACGGCGTTGCCGATGGCGGCCGGCGCGCCGATGGCGCCGCTTTCGCTGCCGCCCTTGACGCCGAGCGGATTGCTCTGCGCCGGCGTTTCGATGACGTCGGTCTTGAACGCCGGCAAGTCGGCAGCGCGCGGCATGGCATAATCCATGAAGCTTGCAGTCACGAGCTGGCCGTCGCGATCGTAGACGATGTGTTCCATGAGAGCCTGGCCGACACCCTGCGCCAGGCCGCCATGCACCTGGCCTTCGACGATCATGGGATTGACGATGATGCCACAATCGTCGGCAGCGTAAAGCGCGCGCAAGGCGACGGCGCCGGTGTCGGCATCGACGATGACGACGGCAAGGTGCATGGCCTGCGGATCGTTGGTGTCGGGCGGGTCGTAGAACTCGGTGACTTCGAGGCCAGGTTCGCCGCCGCCAAGCTTGGCGCCGTGATAGGCGAGGTCGGCGATAGCCTCAAATCCGATGCTGCGGTCGGTGCCTTGGACGCGGAAGCGGCCTCGCTCGTGCACGATATCTTGCACCGCGCATTCCAACACCTCGGCGGCAATCGCGCGCGCCTTGCCGACGATGCGGTCGGCGGCGCGGTAGATGGCGGTGCCGGCGACCGAGGTGGAACGCGCGCCCCAGGTACCGTTGCCGAATGGTATGCGATCCGTGTCGCCCTCGACCAGGCGGATGTCGTCGATGTCGAGCTTGAGACGGTCAGCGGCGATCTGCGCGAACGTGATGTCGTGGCCCTGGCCGTGGGCGTGGCTGCCGGCAAGT
>Ga0182034_10001628_pt1 | contig 11087 bp, 13 predicted proteins | sample flu12Cox44000172_FD_125972 | JGI IMG/M metagenome (GOLD analysis project Ga0182034, IMG submission 125972) | Lab enrichment of tropical soil microbial communities from Luquillo Experimental Forest, Puerto Rico - flux4day.12C.oxic.44.000.172 | ecosystem: Environmental > Terrestrial > Soil >... | reverse complement strand
TTTCATGATTTCTCGCACACGCTCCGGTCTTTTTAAATTTACGTATTAAAGTTATTCCTCAGCTCTCATCCGCGGCAATAAGGCGCGCATGTGCGACCTCACCACCGCCAGAGGCAACCGCCCCTTCAAGGCAGCACTTTTCATATCCCAGTGAGAGACGACGATACAGCGGATCGATAAACACGTTGATGTGATCTCGACAACCGAAGTGTTCTTGTCTTAGAGTGTGCGGGAAACGCGTTCGAGGATATGTGTTGATGTGGTTACCCAGCCTCATAAGTCACCTGAGCGAACGAGCTCACGAGAGTCCTCGCGTATAAAAAGTGTAGATTTTGGTACGGCTGGCGGTTTTTCGCGTTATGTGAAGTAGTTGCTAGTCCAGGACTCGCACCGAAACTCGAAAATAGGATTTTGGAACAGGTTGGCGCACAGATTAGGGGAGCAACACCGACTCGAACCAGCAAGAAATCCATTCGCGCTCAGGGCGATCAACGGCGCCGGGAGGGCGAATCTAATCCCACAATTCCAAGGGTAGCTTGAAGGTATCATCGACCCTGGGAAACTTCAATGTTGATGCGCGTTTCCGCCTCGTTCGTCCAACCTCCACGAAGACAGCATGGGACGTTTTCGGGTGATCTGGGGCGATTTCGGGAGACGTTTTACTGGGAAATCCTAGAGCAACATTGACCTTCACATCTCAGCTCGTTCAGGAGACTTTGTGGTGTGGTTCATTGCCCCTAAAGCTCGGCGACCAGTTCGAGTTCTTCTGATTGGGCTCGTCGCTCCTGGACCGTCTCAGTGGTCGTTACGATCATCTGCGCTGCACATAGCAAGGCCAAATATATGAGAAGCATGCACGGAGGCACAGTCGTAGCCGCCAATGAGGCAGGTAGTGCTGCGAAACACAGAGCAAAGTGGACCACCGACCGTGCCAAACTTGGTCGTTGCATCTGAGTGTCATCGGATGTGAATCCGATGATGGTAAGCATTGCCATTAAGGCTGCCGCAGCGCAAGTGAGGATCCAAGCATCTTCTTGGTGAAGGTGCGTACCCTGTGGTAAAGAGATTATGTGCTCGACTCCCACGCCGACGACAGCGACACACAAGTAGAGCGGAAGGTGCGCATAGCTCCAGACTTGGAACATGAGTGTTTTGCGATTTGATGTGACATGACGCTTAACAGCGCCGCGGGCACCATCGAAATACCACCACCAATATCCAAACGCCAACCCGAGGCCTGTGAATGCCGAGATCGCGGCTGACGGACTCCACGTGTCCTGGCTCTCCATGCCGTGCATGACAGCAGCCACGGACTCACCCAGTAGAATGATGGTGAATAAACCGAATCGCTCCGGAAGATGCTCTGCATCAGGTGGATATTTGTGCGTGTGCCGAACTGCAAGCCAAGGCGTTCCTAGATCAATCAGCAGCGCTGCGGCCCAGAACCAGAAACGCATGGGAGCGGGAATCACGGCCGCCACGCCCCAAAGGAAGGCCGCCAACCCAAAACCAACCGCATACAACGTCGTCAGTCGGCGCGTTTCCTTCACCCGGCGGGCACGGAGATATTGAACTACGAGTACAGTACGCAATACTGCGTACGCCGCCCCGAAACCAGCAGAATCTCGGCTGTCGAAAGCAGATTTTGCGTTGGCGGCCATTGCAGCAGCGGCAAAGATCTGCAAGAGAGTGAGTAAACGCTGCACGACATCATCGACGTCAAAGCGGGTGGAGTACATCGTGTGCCCCAACCAAGCCCACCAGATAAGCAAAAACATCAGCGCGTAGCGCACCAGACCGTGAACCGAATAGTCCTCACCCAGTGGCACGCCTACCTGAGCGACCGCGGCCACAAAGATCAAATCAAAGAAAAGCTCCAGCCAGGAGGCGCGCCTAGATTGGCTGGGATCGGCTGACCAAAGCCGAACGGACCGGACGGGGATGAGGGTTTGCCAGGTCATTGAAAACTCAAGGAGTCTTACCTCTTGAAATCTTTCAGGGGAAACGTTTTCGGTTCTCGAACTCCCTCACAACTCACTTAATGGAGCCAGGCTTTCAGGCCACCAGATCAGAACGGTCGGACTTTTTCGTAGGTTCGTCCTCGCCTCCAAGCTCCGTCGAAGCCAGGCGCCAACGCGTCACGCATCTGCAGACGGGCACGGCACAGTCTGGTCTTTACATTCGCTTCTGAGAGGCCGAGGACCTGTGCAGTTTCGGTGATGCTGAGGTGCTGTACGTCCCGCAAGATCAATACGGTGCGGTATTTCTCGGGGAGAGAGTCTAGTGCACGGGTCAGCGCCTTTCGAAGTTCTTTCTGCTCCAACGCCTCCGATGGGATGTCCCGCCAATCTGCGAAATCCTTGGGGACGTAATCCCCCTCATCGTTTTGTTGACCCGCTTCCATCGACTCGTACAGGTGCCGCCGATCCTTGCGCAACTTCATCTTGGCTTCATTGATAGAGATCTGGATTAGCCAGGTACTGAACTTCGCCTCCTCGCGGAAGCGGGAGAGATTCTTAAAGGCCTTGAGAATTGCCTCTTGAGCGACTTCTTCTGCATCGGCGTCATTCTTAACCAGAGACAACGCAGCGAGAAAAACAGCCCGCTCGTAGGGACGGACTAGTTCGTAGAATGCCTCGACATCTCCTCCTTTAATTCGCGCGATGAGGTCCCCTTCGGGTCTTTCCAGCGGCCTTTTGGCAGAAACCGTGTGGGCGGTAAGCCGCGGGGCTCTGAAGGCGCACATCGTTTCCACTGGATTGGCAGGAAGTTGCTTACGGTCGTCCTCGATCCGCAGGTTTGTCATTTGGCCATTCCCTACCGCGAGGATTTCTTTCTAAACTCCCAAGTAAGACGGGGACCCGGGCGAGAAGATGCAAGAAATCTTTGCCAGTCGCCAATCGGGTTTATCCGCCGGATGGGAAATTGCCGGAATGGGGGTGCGGGATTCCTGCTGAGCGAGGATTCTGCGAGAGCGTTCTGCGTCAGTTACGGTTTCTTTTCGCGAATGCGCCTCATCACGTCTTTAACGATGGGCTCTACCTGATCGGCCGTGAGAGTAAACGAGTCACAATCGGTAACGAATCGGATGGTTTTCCGAGTGCTGTCCACAATGACCTGGCATGTCTTGCATTCGTGCAGATGCTCCTCAAGGCGGGCCCGGACTTCAGGGCTGGCCCCCCCTTCTAAGTAGTCCCCGAATTCCGCAAGAAACTCAGCGCAGCTGAGCATCGGGGCTCCTCTTTTCCATGCGAATAAAATGGGGCGCAAGACTCTCCCGCAACATCAATCGTCCGCGTAGCAAACGGGCTTTGACCGCAGCAATACTCAGCCCTAATGCAGCCGCGGCTTCCTCCGTCGAAACCTGATTTATGTCACGCAAGAGCACCACAACCCGGTATTTTTCCGGCAAGCGGAGGACCCCTTCCCTTACCAGGTCAGTCCTCTGAGTTGCGGCTAAAACCTGCTCCGGGTTATCCGTCCAGCTCTGAATCTGCCGCGGGCGAAATTCATCGTCTTCTTCGCCCAAATCGAGAGACTCAGAAGGCTTGCGCTGCCGGAGCAACTCGGTTCCAGTATTGATAGCGATGCTCGTCAGCCAGGTCGAAAACTTGGATCGTCCCTGGAAACGGCCGATATGTTCGAAAGCCTTCAAAAACACGTCCTGTGTAACATCCCTGGCATCGTCCAAGTTCCCAAGGAGGCCTGCCAGAGTACCGAAGATTCGTCGTGAGTGCCGGCGCACCAATTCTTCGAATGCGTCAGCGTCTCCACCCTGAACACGTACGACAACTGCAGCATCGGGATCGTCTGGAGGACTGGCATCGGAAATCAGACGGGATGGGCCGGAAGAAGGATACAAATCCTTTCGCGTGAAGACGCGGCGTGGCGGGAAATCGGGCACTGCGCCCAGGCCTGCCTGCAGAGTATTGAGGAAATTGGTCACTGCTGCCGTCGCCACGGCTTCCAGGATTTGCGGTTCACTGAATCCGTGCTCTTGTAGGGGTGCCAGGTCGAATCCAGCCACCATTCCCCCACGGCAGCAGCCCAATTTTCGACCTACATCCAGTAAAGCCACTTCCGCGGGCGAAATCGGGGCGCAACGGTAATCTTCGACAATTTGGTTGGAGTCTTCGAGCGACACCCCCAGAGTGGCCAGTATCTGGCTGTGCAGAGCCACGGAATAGGTGTTCAGATTCGCCGCCGATACAACCAGAACGAGCTGCTCCTTCTGGACATGGGTCAGAAGGTCTTCCGGGATTAATATTTGCGCTAGGGTGTGGGATTCAGCCTCCACCACATCGGGGCGCAGCATCTGTTCCTGGAAAAGCTTGGGAACAAACCCGAACTGCTCTCGGAAAAAGGCATAAGGCGGGAAATTCGAGGCGGCTTGGGGACTGGGTTGCAAGTACGGACCCCCTGTTTCCAACAACTCGACCGGTTCAGGAAGTCCTGAGGGCTCGATTGAAGCGGGTGCGGGGAGTTCCGAGTCCATGTTCGGACGGAGCGCATTTGCCAAGGTGCAAAGCAATTGACCCAATGCAACTGTGAGGACCGCATCCAGGATTAGGGAGTCGTCAAATCCAGATGCCCTGAGCGCGTCTACGTCGTGCTTGCAAATCCAGGGCGCATATTTCGCAAGCTTATTCGCGAATGCAAGGAGGGCAGCATCCTCTTCGCCGTCGTTAGAATCTGCCCGGGCGTGGAGCGCCCGGCAATAGTCGCTACCCTGGGTGTTAGCCACTATCCGCAAAAGGCAATCCTTCAGCCCTCGGTTGAGTCCGGACTCTCGAACTACAATGGCATCGATAAGCCGCTGCTCCGCCTCGATGGCTCTTGGCAATTTCTTCTGCAGACCAAACAGATTTGGAACAAATCCGTAGGCTTTGACGAGCCCAGGAAACGACTCAATCTGCTCATTTCTTGTTGCAACGGTTCGCCCCATAAGTGACAGGCCTGCTAGTATATCCCGGGCCTCGAGGCGTCGTACCCGCGTCGCGTTTGCGGACGACGAGATCACAAGGGCGGGCGGTACTGCACGGTTCGCAGTCAGGAATTCAGAATTGAGTTCGTGTAGACTAGGGCCACTACCTGGGGTGAGGCTATGGTATACCTGCGGAACCAGGCATATGAGGACAAGGATTTCCCGGCGTTTGCTGCCATCCGGGAACAGTTTGGATTTCTGCCGAATTTTTTCCCAGCCCAGACGTTGAGGCCTGATTTTGTAGACGCCGAGATCAACCTGATGGCCGCAATCCTGCTCAAAGAGGGTGCCTTAGCGCGCCGGCAAAAAGAGTACATTTTTCTGGTGTGTTCGGCGGCGAACCTCAGCACGTATTGTGTGACTGCGCACTGCGAAATCGTCCGGATGCTTGGGCTTGAAGGACCGGATCCCGAACAAATCGCGATTGACCATGCTCATGCAAAGATTCCAATTGCCGACAAAGCGCTCCTGAACTTCTGTGCCAAATTCAACAAGCAGCCTTCAAAGATCGGCGCCGATGATATCGAAGTGCTGCGCACCTACGGATTCGGCGAACAGCATATCCTCGAAGCAATTGTGACGGTCGGGTTTGCTCAGTTCGCCAATACCGTCGCATTCGGGCTTGGGACCGTGCCGGACTTTCACAACCGTAGAATCCAAGAGGAATTGGGGAAGGCTCGGGCTGCTGCGTTGGGCATTCAGGTGCCCGCTGCCGGTTAGTGAATTCTTCGTTAACGCGACTTGCTCTTGCGGGCCGCGAGATGATTATTCAGCTTTTTGTAGAAGTTCCGACTCGCGCTCGCTGGAATCTCGAAGGCTTTTCCATCCCCCACCAGCTTGACCACGTTGCGCGTACCATCCAGGATGGCGGTGCAATGAGCGCAATCTCTAAAATGCGAAGCCATGCTGGCTCGCAGGGTAGCATCCACCTCGCCTTCAAGATAATTGGAAATCTGCTGCCACACTTCCACGCAATCGATTTCGATAGGCTTTTTCGCCAAGTTTCCTGCTCCCGTCCAGACTATGGTCCAGCCCTATCAGGTGCTCCCGGTTAACATCTGGAAAAAACAATTCTCCGTTCGATGCACAAGCCCCAAAAAGGTGACAGTTTCACGTGAACCCTAGTCAGCCGATCAAATCTTAGACCGTCTGCTCCGGCCGGAAGGACGACTTCCGTTCCCAACTCCGGCCCGCAGTTCGGTTAAAACCTTTTTCGGGGGCATTTGGGGCGGAACGTCGACATTGTCCATAAAAATCGCGATCTTCCAGCTGCCATCAGCTCTCTTGTTCCAGATCTCCAGGTATCGAGTGCGCGTAGTGGTAGGCCTTCCGCCCTTTTTCGGAGTCAGCGTGAGCCTATGCCAGCCCCAGTCAAAGGCCAGGGGGCCTGAATGGAAATCGAGATGATGGTGACTGCTAGTTGTGCATCGTATTGTGCGAAGAGCCTTTTCAGCCGGTGCCTGAGCACCGCACGCGCTTCCGCCCCGTAAAAGGATGCCAAGCCGGCCGACATGTCGCTGTATCCGTGCCCAAAGACGGACAGGACACCGTTCACGTCCCCTTTGTTATAAGCGTCTCGCAGCTTCGTCTTTGCCAATCGAATCGCGTAGCTATCGTCCATTATTGTTGCCAAACATCCGTGACTCTCGGACTCACCGGCCTTCTTCTTGAACAGCAGTCGCCGTCACGGCGGCACCCGCCAGCGCAATTTCTTCATCTTCCTGCGGACTGTTTCCGCTCGCGCCGATGGCCCCAATGACCTTGCCTTCAACGACGATAGGAATTCCGCCCTGGAGCGGCGTGGCCCCAGGCAGCGCAAGCGCGGCCACGCGTCCGTCCTTCACCTGATCCTCGAACACTTTGCTGGGACGGCGGAAGATCGCCGCTGTCCGTGCTTTGCCAATTGCAACTTCAACGCTTGCGACCTGAGTATCATCCAGACGTTCAAGCAAAATCAATTGCCCACCGTCGTCAACCACAGTAATTACGACTGTAGCACCTCGCTTTTTGGCTTCGGCCTCTGCGGCGGCGACCAGCCTCTTGGCCAAACCGAGCGTTAGGACCTTCTTCGTTGGCAGTTCCGCCTGCAGCGTTGTTGCAGCAGCTAACAAGAAAGCGAAACCCAAACTGCACATCGTTTTCATGGTTAGTTCCCTCCCAATCAATTCGATCCGGACTACTTTCCAAGAGCATCGGCATCGGCTCACGGACGGATACCCGGAATGTTGAGCCGAATTCGGTATAGACCGGTTTTCGCGCAAAGATAGAGGGTCTTGCCATCGTCGTCCCCCCACGCGAAGTTATGCGGATGCTCCGGGCCGACAATCGTTCCCAGATGCTTGCCGTCTGGCGAAATGATCCACAAACCGCCGGGGCCCGATACGTAAAGATTGCCCTTCCGGTCGATCTTCATCCCGTCGAGGGCGTCCTCGCCTTCGGCCGACGTCATATCGAAGAAGACTTTTCCGTTCGACAGCGTCCCGTCCGGGTTCACTTCGTACCGCAGGATGATCTTCCTCTTCTCCTCCCAGTTGTCCACGTAGAAGTACTTCTCATCGGGCGAGAATGCGAGCCCGTTCGGCCCGCTAAGCTCCTTGGTCACCAACTGCACGGTTCTCCCATCCGGAGACACGCGAAAGACTCCGCTATAGGGCAGCTCTTTCCGTGGATCATCGAAGAACTTCGGCAGTCCAAATGGAGGATCTGTGAAATATAACGCTCCATCCGATTTGTAGACCAGATCATTCGGGCTGTTGAGCCGCTTTCCTTCATATCGGTCGGCCAGTACGGTGAACTGGCCGTTCTTCTCCATGCGAACCACACGCCGGTTGCCGTGCTGGTTGATAGTGAGGCGACCCTGCTTGTCGAGGGTGAGGCCGTTGGAACCGGGTTGACCGTACTCGCCGATGTCCATGCCGCGGTAGCCGCTCTTGGTCATGAAGATCGACAGCTGCCCGTCTTGTGTCCAACGGTAGATCAGGTTGTTGTTGGGATCACTGAAAAGAAGGTACCCGTCGGCTTCTTCGGTGCGCGGTACCCAGATAGGCCCCTCGGTAAACAGGAATCCTCCAGCCAGTTTCTCGATCTTCGCGGCGGGAGGAACGATCTCGTCCAGCGCCGGATCCTTCCTGGTGACCTGCGCGAGAGTCTCGCTGATTGCGACTTTGGGCGACTTGTAGAAATCGAGTGTTGCCGACTTGATCCAGATGAAGTTCTGCGGGCTGTAGGAAATCGGGCCATTGATGCCAAAAACGGCAAGCTGAATGCGCTGCCCTGGTTGGGCGTCCCTGGTAATGATGACGCGATTGGGAGCGTTGAATCCTTTAATCACGGGACCGCCAGGCTGTCCCAAGACCCGCGGCATTTTTCCGTTAACCCAAACCTCAGCGTAGTCGTCGATCACAATTTCAAAAGCGACGGTCGAACCTGCAGTACTGAAGTTGCCGACCTTTTCCGGAATAGTGACGTTGATGCGGTACCAGTTGAAGCAGACCTTAGCCGTGGAACGCCGCTGGTCTAGAGTCGCCGCATCAATGGCTTCCCATTGAGAATCGTCGAAGTCTGCGGGGCCCGCATGAGGAGCGTAGTCGTAGGTTCTGATCGGTGCACCGCTCGGTTTCAGATCAGGACCGACTGATCGCGAGTCGGCGTCCTCGATTTTCACGTCGTGGTAGCGCCACTGGCCATTTACCAACGCCACTCCTTCGTGGGAAGCCAGGTCGACCACTGTGTCCGGGCGACCCACGGGAGGATCTTGGATCGTCTGCCCTCCCGCGCTGACCAAGGCCAACAAAAGAACCAGCCCCAGCGTCGCTAAACTACTCCGCACATGCTGTCGTCTGTTCATGTTCATGTCTCGTTTAGCGAACCTTCACAACGTAGTAGAGGAACGGGTTGGTCACTTCGAGAAACTGGTGCGGCACACCATGGGGCACAATGATGACGTCACCCTTGGCAATCTTCCGTGTCTCGCCACCCTTGATACTGCTGCCACGAATCTCGTCGGGAGCGATCGTCTTGCCATCCACGGCGTCACCGCCTGTAATGAACGTTGCACTCCCCTCCAGCACGTAGATCACGTCCGCGTCTTTCGTGTGGATCTCCGCCTGGCCTGGTTTTTCGCGGCGGCTAGCGTGGACCATATAGTTGCGACCGTCGCTTCCTTCGAACAACACTGCACCTTTGGAGAAGGCTTCGTCGACTTTGCTTTTCTCCCAGTAGGACACTGCAGGTGCGGGGTCTCCGCTCATGGCATTTGGTTCAAATGCTTTCGAGCCGGCGATAGCCAGTTGTTCGTCCTGGTCGGCACTGGCCGCGCCGCTGACGCCTACGCCGCCGACAATCTGACCATCCACGGTAATGGGAATACCCCCGATCAGAGGGGTAAAGTTCTCGAGTGCCGTCATTACCGTGCGACCTTTGCCGCTCGAATTGATGAGTTCTTCAAAGAACCGCGTGGGTTTCTTGAACATGACGGCAGTTTTCGCCTTACCAATGGAGATATTGGCGCCGGCAGAGAATGTGCCGTCCAATCGCTCCAGTGCCATCAGATTGCCGCCGTCGTCCACGACTGCGACGACGCCGCCCGGTGCCTGTAATCGTTGTGCCTCGGTCTTCGCTGCCGCGATCACGCGCTCAGCGCCTTGCAAGGTGAGCGTCTTCTTTTCGGTGGTTTGCGCGCTGGCGAAAGTTGCAATGGACAGAATCACCGCCACCAAGCCGGTATGTCGACGTTGTTTCCTCTGAGTGTTCATGGCTCGTTGCCTCTTTTATGTTGCGATGGGCGCGACTGTCCAGGTTCGAATCAATTCGCGCCCCTCGGTTGATCGTTCCTACATGACGGGCGAGCTAAAGCTTGCCTCACCCAGATTTGCTTCCGCCCAGGCGCACCAGATGATGACTTTGGAGACGTTCTTCACATAGCTGGGAACAACGATCTCCTTCTGGTACTTGTCGCCGATGAAAGCTTTCTTCTTGAGTTTGTCGAGGTCATAAACGTTGCCGTCCGAATCGACAACCCGCCAGTGCGGGTCCGGAGTGTCCGGCACCACGAAGTCGTCCGATAACGTGAGGACGCTCTTGCCATCGCGCGTGCTGTGAGTGACGTGCCCCTTGTTGGCCTTGGGACCCTGGAATTGGCCGGTCGTGTGCGCATCTTGAGCAAATGCTGAGACGGCGAACAGCATCGTCGTCATGAGCAGCCCACGGAGGAGAAATCGCATCGCCTTGTTCATGTTCATCCTTTGCCTCGTGCTTTGATGATTGATTTGTGAGCCTGCTCGCGCGGTGATGAATCGTTAACGATTCGCGAACCCGATTTGATGTGGGCTCATGTGCCGTGCCGAGCTGCTCACGTGGCAGTGGGATTCAGAAGTGTCACGAAGGTTTCAAAGCTCAGCTGACGAGCTAAGATGACTGCGAGTGTCTCTTTCTTACCGTCGCGGCATCCCATGGATCGGTGGGTTCGTGTCGCGCAAACCGGGTTTCGTAGAAATCGATTGCTATCAGGTCCGGCGGGAGTTGTCCGATTACGTCGAGGGCGATCTCACGCCTCACCTCCGACTTCGGATCGAGCAACACCTTCAGACCTGTGATCACTGCAGGGCTGTGTACGACGGACTGCGGAACATCGTGCGCTTGCTGGGCGACGAAGAGGTTATCGAACTGCCCGAAGGCTTCAGCCAGCGTCTTTACAAACGACTGCTTCCGGTGTGCTGAGCTACTTTCGGGTTCGACCGCAATATCTCCCCTAGTTCACCTCCTCGATCTCGTACATCAATGTGACTATCGCAACCTCAGGGAGCAGAGACGTTTTCCTGTCACTTTCGCTAAGGATTGGAATCACACCGCCAGATTCCATGAATGGCACCGAGCACAACCTGCTGGTCGAAGCGCCGAACCTGGCGGTCATGCAGATGCAGACGCCCACTCAAATCGCGGTGTCGCAGACGCCCAAACTGGGCGCCTTGGCGTCTCTACGTCTTCATTGGCCTGAGTATCTGATGGAAGCAAGCCTGCTCGGTGCATTCATGGTGTCGGCCTGCGTGTTCGGGGTGTTGTAGGGATTCCCGCAATCTCCCGTGAGACAGGCAATCTCTTCTGA
>Ga0182034_10001625_pt1 | contig 11103 bp, 11 predicted proteins | sample flu12Cox44000172_FD_125972 | JGI IMG/M metagenome (GOLD analysis project Ga0182034, IMG submission 125972) | Lab enrichment of tropical soil microbial communities from Luquillo Experimental Forest, Puerto Rico - flux4day.12C.oxic.44.000.172 | ecosystem: Environmental > Terrestrial > Soil >... | reverse complement strand
AGGCGCATCGGGAGCCGTCGCAGGCCGCCGACGAAGTTGGTCTGCACGACCTTGCGGTCGCCGGTGATCTCGACTGAGACGAGCCGGGGCAGCAGTTCTTCCAGCATCACGCGCAGCTCCAGCTTGGCCAGGTGCTGCCCGACGCACATGTGCGGGCCGTAGCCGAAGGCGATCTGCCGGTTGGGCTTGCGGTCGAGGCGGAACTCGCCGGGAGCCTCGAACACGTCGGCGTCGCGGTTCGCGGACTGATAGAGCAGCATCAGCCGGTCACCCGCGGCGATCTGCTGGCCGCGCAGCAGGTAGTCCTGGCTGGCCTGCCGGACGAAGTGCTTGACCGGCGAGACCCAGCGCAGCCCCTCGTCGATCAGACCGGGGATGAGCGAGGGATCGGCCTTGACCCGGGCGAACTGGCCGGGATGCTGGGCGAGCGCCTCCAGGATGCCGGCCAGCGTGCTGGAGGTGGTGTCGTGCCCGGCGGTGGCAATCGCGATGAACCAGCCGTACGCGACCTCCTTGGGGTACAGCTCACCGTCGGGGCGGCGCGCGTTGGCGATGATCGAGGCGAGGTCGTCGCGCGGCGCGGCGCGGCGGTCCTCGACGAGGACGTCGAAGTAGGCGAAGAAGTCCCTGATCGCGGCCGACCACTGCTGGGCCGCGGCCTCCGGGCTGAGCGGCGTGACGTCGGCGCGCTGGGCCTCGGGATCGGCGGTGCCGAAGAACTCCTGGGTCAGGGCCATCATGCGCGGCTCATCCTCGGCGGGAACCCCGAACAAGGTCATGATCACGTGCAACGGGAAGGAGAGAGCGAAGTCCCCGACGATGTCCAGGTCATTCGGGCCGGGAGGCAGCCGGGCCGCGATCGCCTCCCGGGCCAGTTCCCGGATCCGGTCCTCCCACTTCTTCAGGGACGCAGGCCGGAACCACTCGGCCGCGATATTCCTGACCATCGTGTGTTCGGGCGGATCCAGGTAGGTCACGGCCTCGAGGATCCGCAGGCTCCCGCCGGTCAGCGACATGGTGAACTCATCACCGGCCTGGTTCTGCAGGATCGGGTTGTGCGAGCCGGGCTTGGCTCCGCCGCCGCTGGGGAAGACCGCGGGCTGCTTCTCGATCTCCATGATGTCGGCGTGCTTGGCGACCAGCCAGAGCGGGTCATAGCCCTCGACGTGGACCTTCGCCAGCGGCGCGTTCTCGCGGAGCCACTGGTACGCCGCGAAGAGCGGCGCGTCTTCACGATGCCCTTCGGGCAGCACCACCTGGCGGGCGATATGGTCAGGGACGCTGACACTCGGAGTTGACTCGGTGACGGTCATGCGAGGCTCCCGGCATTGTCGCGGAGGAGGGTTTGCCCTGGTCAGCTGGCTGCTGCGGAACGTCACGGACCATCGTGTCAATCGGGTCGCGCTGTCACATCTCCCGAAGGGGAGATTTTCCTACCCCGGGCGGGCTTTTAACCCCTCCGGGTGGGGCGCGGGGAGCAGGTGCCAGCGGGAGGTCGGGGGCAGCATGCCGTGGTTGCGATACCAGGCGGCGGTCGCTGGGCCGTCTCGGTGAGAGGCGAGGGGCTGGCCGCCTGCCACCCCCGCGGGCAAGCTGTGCAACCCGGCGATACCAGTTGCGACTCCTACGACACCAGCCACTGGCTCAGCTTCGCTCGACTTAAGATCGAGGGCACGCCATGTCGAATATCCCGGTAGTTCACTAACGTGCCGGTTAACAGCGAACGTTCCGCAGAGGCGTAGCCGCCTTTCGCCCCGGCTGGAGTTCAGTCGATGTGGGGGGCGGTTCCATACAGGGCATGGCTGATGCGGCGCCGTATGGCCGGTTGGATGTCGTAGCCGTCCAGGACTTCCGGGGCGACCCAGGCGGCCCGATCGGCCTCGCGGTCGGTGGCCAGCCGGCCGCTGACCGGCTGGCCGTGGAAGCAGATGTTCACCGGGACGCGGACCTCGCCGTCGTCGTAGGCGATCCGGTGCCGCGGGTCGCTGAAGATGCCGACCAGCCCGGTCAGCTCGACCTCCAGCCCGGTCTCCTCGCGGCATTCCCGGATCGCGCACGCGGTCAATGTCTCGGTCTTCTTCAGCGCGCCGGTCGGAATTGTCCACCATTCGGAATCGGTGCGGCGCAGCAGCAGCAGCTCACCGCGGTGGTTGCGCAGGACCACGCTGGCCGAGGGTTTGCGGCTGGTCGGCATGGGGGCGTGCGGGTCGTCCCAGTAGTCGGTTCGCCGCCGGGGCTTGGTCTTGCTCATGGGACGCCTGCCGACCAGCCGGGCGCACGCGCTGAGGCCCAGACCCGTTCGAAGGATTCCAGGTAGGTGTGGAAGAACGCACCGTCGACCCGGCGCAGGTGCATCACCGGGGTGTGGGCGGCCAGGATCCCGTAGGCGTGCACGTTGATGAGCATCTCGTCGTCGAACCGGTAGATCGAGTTGTACAGCGGGGTGTCGTGCAGCCGCAGTTCCACCCCGGCGGGCAGCTGCCGGTAATAGGCCAGCACCGCCGAGACTCGCCCGGCCACGCCGCCGCCGATGGAGTACTCCTGGTCCCGGGCGGCCAGCTGGCCCCCCGCCGGATCGCCCAGCAGCAGCCGGACCCGGCAATCGGTGCCCGCTTTGCCGGTCAGGGCCGGGAGCCAGCCGGAGTGTTCCTCAGTCAAGAACAGCCCGGCGAACGCGAGTACGTCGACGTTGCGGCGGGCCGACCGCAGCAGGTCGGTCCACAGATGGCCGGGTACGTCGGTGCGCCGCGGCCAGGTGGCGGCCAGCTCCGCCCCGGCCAGGGCCGCGTGGTTGACCGCCTGCGGCCACAGATAGCCCTCCTCCTCGCCGAGCAGCGCGGCCACCTTGAACCGGGTCCGGGGAAACGGTGTCACTTTCCCGGCGACCCAGCGCTGGACGCTCTTGCCGGTCACGCCGGCGGCCTCGGCCAGCGTCTCGATGCTGTACCCGGCGCGGAGCATGGCCCGGCGGAGCCGCTCGTTGATCACGCTGCTCATGATCTCACCGTCAGACATCTCGCGGAACTGTTCCCGCTTGCAGATGTCTGTAAATGTCTTCCGGTGGCGTAGCCCTGTCCGCCCGCCCGGAGTTGACTGCCCATATAGCGCAGGCACCCGATCAAGGAGGCAGGAGCCATGGGCAGGGCACCAGGTAATGCCGTGGGGACGCGGCGCGGCGTGATCGGCGTGGCCACCGACCACGCCATCGAGGCCGTGCGCCTGGCCTGGGGAACCGCGTATGACCTCGGGTTCGCCGACGGCGCCTGGCATGCATGCCGGCTCGACGGGGATGGCACTCTCATCACGGGCACGACGCCCGATGAGCTGAACGAGGCCATCCAGGCGGACCGGGCAGCCCGGTGAACGGCGCAGTCTGCCCAGCCCTGTCGCTGGTACCAGACGAGCCAGACCAGATCGTGCGGCTGAACCGGTTCCGCGCCCAGCATCCCGGCATCGCCATCCACGCCGGGCCGGGCTACTGGCAAGCCCTGTTGCCCGAACGTGCCGGCGAGGTCGTCGTCACCCGTTACCAGCTCAAAGAGCTACTAGACAAGCTGGACTCCCTCACCAGCCAGCTCGCCAGCCGGTAACAGGTAACCCCGGCCGGCCCGGACAGCCAACGATGGCCCTCCGACCGCGTCTACGCAGGGACAGTGACCGCCGTGGAACCAGACGTGTCGCCGATGACCTGTACTTGCTGGCTCATCATGATGCGACCGGCAAACTGCTGCTGCAGCCGCGATCTCTGAGCATCGGGCGGGCAGGGGGGCTGCTGGCAGGGCTCATGCTGGGTCGCAGCGTCAGCCTGCGGCACGACGGCGAGACGGTTGCCCGCCATTCGGATCCGCCGATGACCTGGCCCGCCAGGTACGGGATCGGATAGCCGCCGAACGGAATCCCAGGCCCGTTCGGGAGTGGCTGCTATTCCAGGCGCGGAATGCAGCCGAGGATGAGGCCGACCGCCGGTAGGGCGGCCTAGGGCTTGTAGCGCCCCCCGCAGTGCGGAGCGGAGGAGAACGAAGAGAGAGCCCGTCCGCCGACGCGGCCGGATTACCGGTCATTCGGCCTTCCGTCGTTCTAGGTACTAGCCGCTTCTCAAAGCGCTCGCGGCGGGCCGCGGTTTCTGGGGTCTACCTCCGAGGCGGGCGACTCACCCGAAAGGCCCTGGGTTAGACCTGGGCGGGCCCGTCGGGCTGGGTGCTTGGCTGGGCCGTACCCCGATGAGCGCACCCAAGCAAATCACCGGACTCCAGAGAATGCTGACCGAGATTTACAGCGCAACGCTTCGGATTCTGAACGGTGATGCCTAATGATGCCGGGTTTGGAATATCGCTGCCCAGGCAGGTTTATTTTGAAATGGCAACGTTTAGTGTGCTCGGCGTATCGGGCCAGATCACAATAGACATGCCGCAACAACACCTCTACCTGCAGAGTTCCGCAGTTCTGCTGAGGCCGGAAACGATCGAAGCAAGATATGCATAAACCCGGGATATGTATGGACCGGGCGCGGTCCATACATACACTGGCGGCAATAGCCAGTCCTGGGAATTCCCGCTCGGATATTGCGCCGACGGGTGGTCGGAGGCCTGGCCGGGCAATACAGCCGGGAGTGTGCAATGGCTGACGCGATCCACGACAAGGCTAGGCGTAGTGACCTGCAAGGGGGGCGCCGGCCGCGGCAGGGAGCCAGACGAGCCTACCGGGTGGAGTTCTCGCTAACCGGTGAGGAGTTCGAGCTTCTGGAGGCGGCAGCCGGGCGGGCCGGGCGGGCCCGGGGCGCTTATGTGGCCGAGGCGGTGCTGGCCGCGGCCCACGGAGGGCCTGTGGCCGCGGATACGCCGTTGCGAGAGCTTCCGCGGGAGCTGATCCGGGCGTCCGGGCTGGTCCGCAGGATCGGGGTGAACCTCAACCAGGCGGTGGCGAAGCTGAACGCCACCGGCCAGCGTTCCGGTGATCTTCTCCCCTACGCCGCGGAGAGCCTGCGCCGCGCGGAACGTTTGGATGCGGTGGCGGAGCAAGTCCGGAAGGTTCTCCGGTGACCGGCGGAACGCATTCCGGCGGGCCGCGGAGCATTCCGCCGCCTGCCCGGTGGTCCGGGAGCGGGCCCTGGTGATCGGGAAGATCACCGCGCCGCGCGGAGAGCGGATCGAGGGCCTGATCTATTACCTGTTCGGCCCCGGGCGGCGGGAGGAGCATACCGACCCGCACATCGTGGCGGGATGGCGGCATCCGGCCGAGCTCGAGCCGCCGCTGCGCGCTGATGGCCGCCGGGATTTCCGGCGGCTGCTCGGGCTACTGAACCAGCCGCACGCCGCGATGGGCGCCTGGGCGCTGGCCCGCCCGGTCTGGCACTGCTCGATGCGGGCCGCGCCGGAAGACAAGATGCTGTCCGATGAGGAGTGGGCGCAGATCGCCTTCGACGTGATGGGCCGCACCGGCCTGGCGCCATCCGGGCAGGACGACGAGGCGGTGCGGTGGGTGGCGATCCGGCACGGCGATGACCACATCCACATCGTGGCGATGCTGGCCCGCCAAGATGGCCGCCGTCCTCGTGTGAGCAACGACCGGTACCGGGTCCGGGAGGCCTGCCTGACCGCCGAGCAGCGCTACGGGCTGCGCCGGACCGCTCCAGGCGATCGCACGGCCGCGTGCCGGCCGACCCGGGCCGAATCGGAGAAGGCCGCCCGGCAGGGCTTGAGGGAGGCGCCGCGGATCACCCTGCGGCGCCAGGTCAGCACGGCCGCCGCCGCGGCGGCCAGCGAGCAGGAGTTCTTCGCCTGGCTCAGCCACTCCGGCGTGCTGGTCCGCACCCGCAGCAGCACCCGCAATCCCGGCGAGGTCACCGGGTACGCCGTCGCCCTGCCCGGCGACACCGCCACGGCCGGGTCGCCGCTCTGGTACGGCGGCGGCAAACTCGCCGCGGACCTGACCCTGCCCAAGCTCCGCCGCCGCTGGGGCGCTCCAGGCAGCTCTCGGGATGACCGGTTCACCGCGGCCGAACGAGGCGCGGCCTGGGAGCACGTCGCCCGCGTCGCTGATGACGCGACCGCCCAGCTCCATACGCTCGCCGCAGGCGATCCGGCCCGCGCCGCGGACACGGCCTGGGCCGCAGCCGACACCTTGCACGCAGCCGCTGCAGCGCTGGGCAGCAGTATTCTCCGCCGGGCTGCCGACGCGTACGACCGCGCCGCCCGGGCACCCTACGGCCGCGTCCCGGCACCGACGCCCGCCGGCAATAGCCTGCGGCGAGCCGCCCGGCTGCTGGCCGCCTACGGGTGCATCACCAGCGACCCGTCGTTCCGGCCGATCCTGCTGATCACCCGCCTGGCCGCGCTTGTGGAGGCGGTCGCTGCGCTCCGCCACGCCGAGCAGCGCGCAGCGCAAGCTGCCAGCGCGCTCAGCGCTGCCGAGCGGCTCCATGCCGCTGAACGGTCCTATAACTCGCCAGCTGCCGGAGTCCGGCATCGCGCCCCAGCGGCGACCGCACTGGCCGACGCCGGATTCCCAGCACCTCCCGGTCCGATCACCGGCGGTGCCCCTGCTCCCGCGCCGGCGGCTCCCGGAGCCGAGCCGCCGGCTGCATCACCCAGACCAAGACGCCACTGACTAACGGCCACCAAGGAGGTCGCGATGGACACAGCAGACGTTACCCCGACGTGCTGGGCGACGCGCTCAGCTTCTCATCTCAACGTGCCGCACAGCTGGGCTCGCTGGTCACCGCCGGTGCCACAGTCGAGGCTCACCGCGGAGCACGGGCACACGCCGCGATGGCCGCTCGCGACGAACGGGCGCTCAGCGCGCTGGAGACCAGGAACGCGCCGCCTCGCAGCGGGTGCGAGCCGGGTGGTCAGCAAGTACGGGCGTTGCGTGAGCGCTATCGAGTCCAGCCGCACCGTTTGCGGCCGGACCAGAGCGGTCCGGTCAACCGCGTAGTCAGGCTCGCCGACGAGACCTTCCGGACCAATTCGGTCCTCAACCGGCGCTGCCGAAATTAACCAAGGAGAACTGCGATAACCAGCAAGAGTAAATGGAATCCCGAAGCCATCCGTGCACTGGGAACCTACGACGGATCTACCGACCCTCGGCGCCATTTTCGATTGCAGCCGGTGGAAGTCATACCAGATGGCCCGGAAAAGAGAATGACAGCAGGTCGGTATCAGGGTCCTCTCGATCGGGTCAAAGTGCCGAGTCGCCGTCCAGTCGATCCCGGATTTCCTCGGGTATGGTTCCGCCGACGTCGATGCCCCGTTTCCTGACATCGATTCTCATGGCAGCCCGTCCGTATCGGCTCGTCAGGTGGGCTAACGGCCGTCGGCCGCCCGTAGCCGGTCTCTCCGAGGGCAGCCGACCGGGGACTATCGCTGCAGCCGCGGGCGGGGCCAACGGCTTGCCGGACCATCTGGCGCGCCTTGTCCATGCCGGACTGGGCACGCGTACCTTGCCCATTCCTAGATGGTCCATTGTGGCCAGCGTACCAAATTGGTTCGCTTCCCCGATCCATTAAGGCCCGGACCAGGTAAGCGATAAGAAATACTTGACTAAATGAGGACCGGAAAATTAGCTAGCGAGGATTACGTTGAGTTCTTCACTTGAGCGAGATATTTGGTCATAATGGTTAGGCAGCAAGAAAATGGCTCGGCTTTACACGCCGGCTGAGGCCGCAGAGATCTTGAGAATCCGCGAGTCGTGGCTCCGTGACAAGGCCGCGGCACGGGCGATTCCCTGCACGTTCATCGGCAAGCATCTCCGGTTCAGCGATGACGACATCGCACAGATCATGGCCGAGGGTGCCCGGCAGCCGGTGACCCGCGCACGGCGTACCCGGCGATAGCAGCCAGTAACACGAGACGCCCGGGCCTTAAGCATCCAACAAGGGCCCGGTGCGCCAGGAGGTGACCAGGAGACCGTGGCGTACGCGGAGAAACGCGGAAGAGGACCGGCACGGTGGCGCGTGAAGTACAGAATCGCCGGTGGCGAGGCCAGTCGGTCCGGCTTCGAGACCAAGCAGGCCGCGCTCGCCTGGGGCCGCGACCAGGAGGCGAAGGTCCGCGCGGGCACGTGGACCGATCCGGGCGCAGGCGAGATCACGGTCAGCGAATGGATCGACCGCTGGAAGGCCATGCAGGATGTCGGCCCCAGCACCATGGCGAACCGCGAGTACCGGATCCGCCGGTTCATCATGCCGTACTGGGGCAAGCGCCAGCTGAACTCGCTCACCGGCGAGGAGATCGCCATCTGGGAGCACCGGCTGCCCATCACCGAGGAGGTATCCCGGAGCACGGCGAAGGACGCGCGTAGCTTGCTGCACACCGTCCTCGGCGACGCAGCAGCGGCAAAACCCCCGCTGATCCCGTTCAACCCCGCCGCCCGCCCGCGCAACCGCGGCCGGAGAACCGGGCGCAGCCTCGACCGCAGCCCGCAGCGCGCCTGGGCGACGCCGCTGGAGGTGCTGCTCATCGCCGAGCGGGCCGCCCTGCTGGCAGGCCGGGACGACGAGTTCGCCATGCTGATCACGATCGGTTACACCGGGATGCGGTGGGGCGAGACCATCGGCCTGGAGCGCGACCTGCTGCTCCCGGACCTGATCAACGTCGAATGGCAACTCAGGGAGATCAGCGGCCGCTTCCACCGGCTCCCGCCCAAGGACGACTCCTACCGCAGCACGAAATACGAGCCGCTCGTCCCGGTCGACCTTCCCGCATTTCTCGCTGAGCTGCTGACCGTCCAGGCCGGGAAGCGTACAGGGCAGCGATGCGCCTGCGCCGCCGAGCACGGTGGGAGCGGCCGGTACGTATTTCTCGGCCCCGATGGCGGCCATCACCGGAACAGCAACTACGCACGGCGGTTCTTCCGCCCGGCCTGCGACGGACGCCACCAGGCCGCGAACGGCAGCCCAGGCAGGCTGGTCGTCGTGGACGCCACGGCATGGCCAGGCGTCCCGGTCGCGTCGTGGCCGCCAGCCGTGCCCGGAAAGCCATTCGATCCTCCAACCGGCCGGGGCACCCTCCGGCTGATCGGCACGGAGTACACCGGGCGCTGCCCATCGTGCGGGCACGCGGTCAGGCTGTGCCTTGACGACAGGATGATCGCCCACAAAACTCCAGCCGGCCACTGCCCTGGCAGCGGGGAGCCCCCCGCCGACGACGTGCCACTGGCGTGCTGGCTGCCAGTCAAGGACGGGCTGACGCCACACGGCTTGCGGCACAGTCACAAGACCTGGATGGCTGAGGATGGCATTCCGGAGATCCTGGCCGAGCAGAGGCTGGGGCATCAGGTTCCGGGAATGCGCGGCGTATACGCCCACGCATCGCAGCGCATGCGCGAGGATCTGATGGCCGCTTTCCAGGCACGATGGGAAAAATCCCTCCGTGAACGCGTCACCATCGATCCACACTCCCCAGTCCCGCTGCTCAACAATCTGCTGGCGCCATTCCGCGCCGCACCCAGGGGCCGGGGCCGAGGTGATGAAGGTCCCGCCGCGTCTACGTGACGACCCTGTTGATGGTGACAGGCTTCGCCTTCTTGAGCAGGCTCACCCAGATCGCCCCGCCTCCTACTCGGTTCGTGTTCCTTCGTGTAGGGTTCCGCCGCGAGCATCCTTCCCACCCCGCCTCACGACGACGCAGTTGCCTCCAGCTCGGCGGGGATGGTGTGCGGGTGGCCTCTCTCCCCAACCCGCCGTAAGAGTGTTCACGGCAGACGGGTTCGGCAACCAAGAGCCAGTGGGCAACCGCAACGCAGGGACACGATCTCCTTGTCAAGGGACACGATCTCCCAAATTCCTCCCAATGCGGCGACAGCTCCCATCCGCCGCGTAGGATGAGAGCTGTCAGGTGAGCTTCTGACCTGGTCTTTTTCTGGAGCCCCGTTACGGAATCGAACCGTAGACCTTCTCCTTACCATGGAGACGCTCTGCCGACTGAGCTAACGGGGCTTGTCTTAAGTTCTCTGACCTGGGGTTTCGCGTCTAAAGACCGATTCCCTCGGATCCGCTCACCACCGATACGCGCCTAGCCTGCCTGACGGCTGACGCTCGTTCGCGTACCGGCGTAGGAGAGCTTACCGCACTCGTATCGTCGGTGAGACTCCACCCAGAGCCTCCAACCTGACGCCTTCTGCGACGAGGCCAAGCGCATCGCGCCAGCATCCCCAGTACCCTCACGCCCATGCTCAGCACGTTGTCCACGATGGGCAGCGAGTGGACGCGCTTCCCGGGAAGGCTCGCCGAAGCCCCAGCTGCCCCGAGTCCAAGGCTCGCTGGAGCCGGACAGCCCGGCCTTGATCGCCCGCGACGACGGCGGAGACAATACCGAACCGGCGCGCTATCGAGAATCGCTCAGACAGCAATAAACCATTACGGCATCTAACCGGAACAGATAAGCGAATGGACCGAGCTCAGCAACCGCCAGGCTGTTGAAGCACGCGGCGAACGGGTAGCCAGGCAGGCCACTGCTGAACCATGAAACTCATGCGGCCTGAAATGCCTACCTAGAAAATGGCCTGCGGTACACGGTACCGACGCCCAGGCGTCACGGTGCAAGCGCCTGGAAACGTTCGGTGACGCCGGGCACAGGATAGGTACGAGCTTAAGCCGATCGGCACGGCGACCGAACCCTGGATCTGCTGCGCCAGTGCGCCGGAAACCCCTATGAGCTCGGCCGCTATGGGGCACTATAGGACCACATTCGCGAGCGCGATTCCCGCACGAGGCCAGCACAAGCACGAGGCCAGCACAAGCACGAGGCCAGCACAAGGCAGCCCGCTGCGCGCAGCACGTCCTGAGGAACCCGAGTACCCCTGGGGAGGTTGCGATGGCCAAGCACGCTCCGGCGGGCAAGAGTCCGGTCACGTGGGGGGTGGTCACGGTCCTGCTCGCCGTGGCCATTATGGGCACGCTGTGGGTCCCTATCTACGCCCGTTACGAGCCGAAGCTCGGTGCCTTTCCGTTCTTTTACTGGTATCAGCTCTTCTGGGTGCCGGTGTCCGCCGTCTTGTGCTGGATCTGTTACCTGCTGTTGAGGCGCAAGCCTCGAACTCGCGGAGTCGTGCCGCGATGAGTCACTTCAACGCGGTCTCGTTCGTTATCGTCATCGGCTCGTTCCT
>Ga0182034_10001624_pt1 | contig 11105 bp, 11 predicted proteins | sample flu12Cox44000172_FD_125972 | JGI IMG/M metagenome (GOLD analysis project Ga0182034, IMG submission 125972) | Lab enrichment of tropical soil microbial communities from Luquillo Experimental Forest, Puerto Rico - flux4day.12C.oxic.44.000.172 | ecosystem: Environmental > Terrestrial > Soil >... | reverse complement strand
CGGATGCCGGGTCTACGATCCGACAGCCCGATTAAGGAGAAGCTTACCCATGGCGCGGATCGCGGTTGGCGGGTTTCAACACGAGCCGAACATCTTCGCCCCGCTCACGGCGGGCTGGGCAGATTTCCGACTTCACTCCGACCTACTCTTCATCCGCGGGCTGCAACTGATCGAAGCGGTCGAGGGGTTCAACACTCCGATTGCCGGCGCTGTCACGGCGCTCCGACCCGCACGGGGCGACGGTGGCTAAGCACCTGGAAGATGGCGAGGGCGAGCTGATGCGCCACCCGTCGCTGCTTTCTTCGTTCCCGAGCGCTCCGCGAACTCGCCGCAGCGGCTCCCAATGAGCGCTGTGCGGGTTTCTGATTCGTTCGAGTTTGGAATTCTCTGGTGCATCTCTGTTCGGCGGATTCGGTTCCCTGATCGACCGATTTAATTCCCTGTTCGACCGCTTAGGGAATTTGCCGGAACCGGGGTTGTGGTTCCAATGGCTTACAGGCATTGGGACAGCCTTCGGGGCGGCGCGGAATCGGATTTTGCCAGTATCTTCCCGTGGAAGAGGGAACCTGCGGGTCGCGGCGACATTCCGCCACGTCTGCATCGAGTATCCGATTCGCCTGCGGTCCCAGGACCGTTTGATCGCTGAACCGGGGACTTGACAGTCGCGGCCGGACGCGGGGAGATGCTGACGAGGAGGAACCGACCATGCTCGACGGCTACATCTACAACGCTCTGCGCACCCCGTTCGGCCGCCATGCCGGCGCTCTCGCCCGGATGCGCCCCGACGACATGCTGGCTGCGGTCATTTCGGAGGTCGTGAAACAGAGCCCGTTCGACCCCGAGAAGATCGAGGACGTCGTCGTCGGCTGCGCCAATCAGGCCGGCGAGGACAGTCGCTGCGTCGGGCGGCATGCCGGGCTCTTGGCCGGGCTGCCGATCGAGGTTGCCGGCTCGGTACTGCAGCGCAACTGCGGCAGTGGACTAAATGCCATTGTGATGGCCGCTCAGGCGGTCACCTGCGGCGAGGGCGAGGCCTTTGTCACCGGCGGCGTCGAGAGCATGAGCCGCGCCCCCTATGTGATGAACAAGGCGGAGAGCGCCTTCGGTCGCGACGGCCGCGTCTTCGACTCGACGATCGGCGCGCGCTTCCCGAACCCGAAGATCGAGCGCCAATTCGGCGCCGACACGATGCCCGAGACCGCCGACAATCTGGCTCGCGATTACCAGATAACGCGCGAAGCGTGCGACGTCTTCGCCGAGGCCTCGCAGAAGAAATACGCCGCCGGCAAAGCTGTCGGGTTCTTCGAGGGCGAGATCCTTCCGGTCGAAGTGTCGGGCGGCCGGACCGGGCCGGTCAAGGTCACCGAGGACGAGCATCCGCGCCCGCAAACTGATCTGGCGGCACTCGCCAAATTGCGGCCGCTGCAGGAGGGCGGCGTGACGACCGCCGGCAACGCCTCGGGCATCAATGACGGAGCGGTGGCGATGATCGTCGCCAGCCGACGCGCCGGCGAGGCCGCCGGGGCAGAGCCGCTCGTCCGGGTGCGCGCCAGCGCCGTCGCCGGGGTGCCGCCGCGGATCATGGGCATCGGTCCGGTTGCTGCCTCGAAGAAGGCGCTCGCCCGCGCCGGCCTCAGCCTCTCGGACATCGATGTGATCGAGATCAACGAGGCCTTCGCCGCCCAGGTGCTGGCCTGCCTGCGTGGGCTCGAACTACCGTTCGACGACAGCCGGGTCAACCAGAATGGCGGCGCGATCGCGGTCGGTCATCCGCTCGGCGCCTCGGGGCCGCGCATCGCGTTGACCGCGGCGCGTCAACTGCAGCGCACCGGCGGCCACTATGCGCTGGTGACGATGTGCGTCGGCGTCGGCCAGGGCATCGCAGCGGTGCTCGAGCGGGTCTGAGCGACCCTTTCACCTGGTCATGGTCTTCCCAGATAGGAGGCCATGACCTCCGTCCCGACTTTTGCAATCCGTCCGAGCTTTCTCGGCATCGAACGAACAAACGCCGATGCGGCGATCTGTGTTGCCGGGATCCCGTTCGACCTCGGCACCTCGAACCGGCCCGGAGCGCGGTTTGGGCCGGCTGCGATTCGCCAGGCCAGCCGCATGCTCGTCGACGGCGATCATCCGGTATCTTGGGCCGAGATGGAGGGGCTGGACCTCGCCGATGTCGGGGATTTCCACATCGCCCACGGCGACATCGCGGGCACGCTCGCCAAGATCGAGGCGCAAGCGGCATCGTTTGATCATCTGGTCGCGCTCGGCGGCGACCACACGGTCACGCTCCCGTTGCTGCGCGCGCTGGCATCCCGGCGGGGTCCGCTGGGACTGGTGCATTTCGACGGACATGTCGACACCTGGCCGGAAAGCTTCGGCCTCACTTGGGGTCACGGCTCGCCGTTCTATCACGCGATCGAAGAAGGCCTCATCGACCCCCGTCATATGATCCAGATCGGCATCCGCTCGCCATTGCACCGCGAGATCTTCGATTGGACCGTCGGCAAGGGTGTGGCGATCGTCACCGCGGAAGATGTTCACGAAAGCGGGCCCAAAGCAATCGCCGAACGTATCCGAGCGGTGCTCGGCGACGGCCCCTCCTATCTCAGCTTCGACATCGACGCACTCGATCCGGCCTTCGCGCCCGGAACCGGAACGCCCGAAGTGGGAGGGCTCGCGACCTGGCAGGCACGAGCCATTCTGCGCCGGCTCGTAGGGCTATCCTTCGCCGGGATGGATGTCGTCGAGGTATCGCCACCCTATGACGTAGCCGAGATCACGGCGCTCGCCGCGGCGACGATTGCTTGGGATTACATCGGCTTGCTGGCGCCGCGCTGAAGATTTCGAAAAGAGCCTTGTATCGTCGGGCCCTTCGCCCATCAAAGGGCTCCGACGCAATCGCACGTGCCTAGAACCCCGGTATTCGCGAGGGGTGCTGCTACGACGTAACGCGTCTCTTTCGGCCAAGCCGGCCATCCGTGGGCCGGCCCCCTTAAGGGAAACGGATATGGTTCGGCACGCGATGCGAAGTCCTCGCACGACCGTCTGACGTCCTCCGGGCGGGTTCGCCCGGTGCGGCGTTTCACCCGGTTCGGTCATTCCGGCGCCGGTGCCTTCGGCACACGGAGCGGTATGTCGCCTCCTGGTTTTGGAGGATCGTGCGATGGCGCAAGCCCGTCTTGTTTCTTCCCGCCCGTTCGGGCGCGCGGTTGTTCCCTCGGTCGACAGGATCGTCGCCGCGACGCGGCCGAGCGACCCGTTGCTGTGCGTTCGCCCGGCGTCGATCGCCGCGGTGGGGCGGCGGTTTGTCGCGAGCTTTCCGGGCGATGTCCTTTATGCCGTCAAATGCAATCCCGAGCCGCGCGTCTTGCGGGCGCTGTGGGCCGGCGGCATCAGGCATTTCGACTGCGCCTCGCTCGGCGAGGTAGCGCTGGTGCGCAAACTGCTGCCGGCGGCGCAGGTCCATTTCATGCATCCGGTGAAGGCGCGCCCGGCGATCCGCGAGGCGTTTCATCGCTACGGCGTGAGCGACTTCGCGCTCGACAGCGCCGACGAGTTGGCAAAGATTCTACAAGAAACAGTGCCGGTCGGGCTCGTCGGAGATCCGCCGACGTTGGGTCTCTTCGTGCGGCTCGCCCTATCGAGGGGAGGGGCGATCTACGATTTATCGGGCAAGTTCGGTGCGCCGCTCGAGGAGGCCGTCGATCTCTTGCGCGCGGCCCGGCCGCATGCCGTTCGTCTCGGGGTCTCGTTCCATGTCGGCTCCCAGTGCCTCGATCCCGGCGCCTACGCGCTGGCGATCAGGCTGGCTCGTGAGGCGATGACCCGGTCCGGGGTCGCTGTCGATATCGTTGATGTCGGCGGCGGCTTCCCGATCAGCTATCCCGACATGGTTGCGCCGCCGCTCGACGACTACATTGCCGCGATAACGGCGGCGTCTGCAGCTCTTCCAGGGACGGTGCGACTTTGGGCGGAGCCCGGCCGGTCGCTCGTCGCCAGCGGCGGGTCGCTCGTGGTCCAGGTGCAGTTGCGCCGGGGTGACACGCTATTCGTCAATGATGGCATTTACGGCAGCCTGAGCGACGCCGGTGCTCTTGGTTTTCGCTTCCCGGCGCGTCGGATCCGCCTTGGCGAAGCCGATGAGGCGGAAACACCACTTGCCGATTTCGCACTGTTCGGACCGACTTGCGACAGCGCTGACCGGATGCGCGGACCGTTTCGGCTGCCCGCCGATATGCGCGAGGGCGATTGGATCGAGCTCGGGCAGCTCGGCGCCTACGGCGCTTGCCTGCGCACCCAGTTCAACGGCTTTGGACGGGTCGACCTGGTCGAGGTCGCCGATCCGCCGATGCTCGCGACGCCCGGTTACGAAGAGGGTTGCATCGAAGGGTCAGCGTAGCTCGCATCCGCTTTGTTCTTGAGCTTGCGCAGCGCCGACAGGATCTTCCGGTAGAGTGTTGGCGGCTTCACCGCAAATTGGGCACGGATCACCTCGACCGGTTGGGCGAGCAAGGCTTCCCAATCGGCGCCGGGCAGCCATCCCGCGCTGCGCCCGTGACGGTAGCCCTCGAACACGGCGCGGCGCACCGGTTGATCGGGGCGGGAGCGGGCGATCTTGCGGGCAGCATATATGGCGATCACGGCAAAGCCCTTGAGCCCGGTCTGCGCGAAGGAGAAAGCGACGAGGCAGGCCTCGCCGAGCCGGTCGCGGCCGTAACCGGTCACGACGTGAAGCAGGTCGTGCATCTCGCGGTTGCGCTCACGGAACAAGGTCACATCGTCAGGTGTCGGAGGCCGATGAATCTTCGACAGCTCGACCAAGCCCTCGGCCGACAAGTTCTCGGCAGCCATAAAGTCGAAATAGGCGCGACCGAGCGAGCGCGCGGGCAATGCCGCCAAGCTCGCGCGGTCGCTGAGCCGGTCGAGTAGGCGACGATTTTCGCCGAGCACGGCGCGGCCAGTTTCCGTCTGGCGAAAGCGCGCGAATTGGCGCAGCGTAGTCTTGCCGCGCAGAGCCTCGATCAGCAGAAATACCTGATGGGTGTCCTCTCCGTTGTCCATTAGCTTGCGCACGGCGCGGAGTGCTGCGATCGGGTGCAGGCGGGGCTTCGCGGTCTGCGACATGGTTTTGGTCCCTGAGTTGGACTCGACACGATGAGGGTTGGCCATATTGACAAGAATGTCAATAGTGATTACGGACCGCGGCGGACAACCGCTGGTCGGGCCAAACGGTTGCGCCGCACCCCCGAAGAGGCGCGCCGGCTGATCCTAGAGACGGCGCAGGAATTGATCGCGAGGACTGGTCCAGAAGGGCTCAGGCTGCAGGACATCGCCAACGCTGCAGGTATTTCGCATCCGCTGATCCTGCACCATTTCGGCAGCCGTGAGGGACTGGTCCGCGCGCTGACCCGACAGGCCGCGGCCGAATTGCGGGATAAGCTCGTCGCCGCGATGGCATCGAGCGAATATTCGATTGAACAGCAGCTCGACCGGGTGTTCGACGCCTTCCGCGACGGGATGGCCCAGCGACTGGCCTGGCTCGCGACAGTCGATCCCGGCGGCGGCACCGAGGATGCCCAGACGATCATGCGCGACATCGCCGACACGCTGCATGCTCGCCGCACCGCTATCGCGCCGCCGGGTACGGAAATCGCCCGCGAGGACACCGATGCGCTGATCCACCTGGTCGCGACTGCCGCGTTCGGCGAAGCGCTGTACGGCGCGCAACTGCGCCGCAGCGCCGGTCTGCCCGCGACGAGCGAAACGGATCGCAGCTTCCGCCTGTGGCTCGCGGCGCTGATCCGCGCGCATTCGCCGAAAGGTTGACGTGCCGCCTCGCATTCGCGGGGTCAGGCGCCGGCCACCGCCCATCGAGCGTTGCCTTGCCGGCCGCGGCGGGCCTATCCTGATGGTGAATTTTCCAATGCGAGGAGGAGAGCCATGACGGTTGTGCGGGCAGGGGCACGAGCCACCCGGCGGGGTGCGGCCGCCAATTTCACCGGTGAAGTATTTCAGGACGAAGTGCTCGTTGGACAGCCGCCGTCGCGCATGCGCGCCACGGTTGTCTCGTTCACCCCGGGCGCGCGTACCGGCTGGCATGCCCACCCGGTCGGCCAGACATTGTATTGCCTGTCGGGTATCGGCCGCATCTGCATTGGCAAGGGCTCGCGGCCGCAAGCGATCTATCCCGGCGACACGGTGATGATCCCGCCCAATACGATGCACTGGCACGGTGCGGCCCCGACCGGCTGTTCGCCCATCTGGCGATGTCGGAAAACGGCGAACAGGGCCAGGGCACGGATTGGGGCGAGCGCGTCAGCGACGCCGAATACATGATGCAGCCTGCCGCCGACTGAGCATCGGCGGCGCTGCTACGCCGCAGCTGGCGCCCTTGCCCACCCAGCTTCGGCCGGGTGGGCGATCACCGCCCTAGCGGTCGGCGACGAGCGGCAGCCCGGCGTCGCGGCGGACCTCGTTGATGATCTGCAATACCCGCTCGCGATAAGGCCGGTACTGCACGCCAAACTCCTGCACGAGCCGGCTGTTGTCGATCAAATAATTGCCGGAAATCGCCTTGCCGCCGGTCTCCTTGTCGAAGGTGATTTTGGCGTTGGGCAGAAACTCGCAAACGATGTCGGCGATCTCGCCCATGCTGATCCCGATGCCGCCCGTGTTGTAGACCCAGTGCTTCGGCTTGTCGGTCATGATCACGCGCGCAAATATTTCGGCGATCTCGTCGACGTGGATCGGACAGCGCATCGCATCCTTGTACGGAAACGAGATCGCCTCGCCGCGTGCCGGGAAGGTGATGCATTTGACGTGGTCGACCGAGCCGACGATCTTGTCGTTGCCGGTGACATTGGCCGGGCGGATCGCGGTGATTTCCATCCCGTGCTTCTCGCGGTAGTCCTGCGCCTGCCACTCGTTGAAGATCTTGTGCATCGCGTATTGGACATGGCCGTGGCGAAAATCGTCCTCGGTCACGATACGGTCGCCATAAAAGTGCTGCTCGCCGCTGACCGCCAGTGAGCTCGCATAGGCCACCCGGTTGACGCCGCACAGGCGCGCTGCCTCGAAGCAATTTTCCATGCCGAGGACGTTGAGCTTGAACGCGGCATGCGGCGGATGCTCGCTGCCGAGATAGTAAGCGAGGTTGACAACCCGCGCCGGTTTCGCCGTGACCATTGCCGACATGACGTCGTCGAACTGGCTGATGTCGCCGCGCACCACCTGCACCTGCTTTCCGAGATGGCCGAAAGACGCGGTGCCGGGGTTGATGTCCATGCAGACGACTTCTTCGCCGCGCTGCGCCAATAACGGTACGAGCCGGCGGCCGATAAAGCCGGTGCCGCCGAGGACCAAAGTCGTCGTCATGAGACTTTCCTCCCAAGAGATGGCCGGATTGCCCGATTCCGACGTTAGTCCGCTTCCGCCGGCCGGGCAATCGGGCCTAATCTCGCATCAGCCATGACAAGGTAAGGTGCGATGGCCGCGATCATTTTTGCCAATTGCGCGGTGTTGGACGGTACTCGCCGCGAGCGCCGCGAGGATCACCACGTGCTTGTCGAGGGCGACCGTATCCGCGGGGTGTCGGACCGCCCGCTCAAGACCGCCGTCGCTGAGACGATCGATCTAAGCGGGCGCACCTTGATGCCCGGCCTGATCGACGCGCATGTCCACGTGCTAGCCGTGGATGCGGCATTGGCTCGGCTGTCGGACCGGCCGGTCACCCTGCTGACCCTGCAGGCGGCCAAGGTGATGGAGGGCATGCTGCAGCGCGGCTTCACAGCGATCCGCGATGCCGGGGGCGCCGATGGCGGGCTCGCGGAGGCGGTCGAGGAAGGTCTTGTCCGCGGGCCGCGCATCTTCCCTTCGGGCAGCGCCCTCAGCCAGACCGGCGGGCACGGCGACACCAGACCGCGCACGAAGTCGGTCGTCACTTGCGCCTGCTGTGAGGGCGGTGCTGCCCTATCGCGCATCGCCGATGGCGTCACCGAATGTCGCCGCGCGGCGCGTGACGAACTGCGCAAAGGGGCGACACAGATCAAGATCCTGGCCTCGGGTGGTGTGGCCTCACCCTACGACCCGATCTGGAACCTGCAATACAGCGAAGAGGAGGTGCGCGCGATCGTCGAGGAAGCGCAAGCTTGGCACACCTATGTCCTCGCCCACGCCTATTCTCCCGAAGCCATCCGCCGCTCGATCGATTTTGGGGTGCGCTCGATCGAGCACGGCAATCTGATCGACCGAGCCACCGCTGAGCACGTCGCCGGGGCCGAGGCGTTTGTCGTGCCGACCCTCGTCACCTATGATGCGCTGCACCGCCATGGCCGGGACTTTGGCTTCCCCGAAGTTAGCATGGCAAAGCTCGCCGAGGTGCGCGAGGCCGGCCTCGGTTCGCTTGAGATACTTCAGAAGGCGGGCGTCAAGATCGGTTACGGCACCGATCTTTTGGGTCCGATGCATCGCTATCAGTCGCGCGAATTTGTGATCCGTACCGAGGCGATGGCACCCTTCGACATCATCCGCTCGGCGACGATCGTGAACGCCGAGCTGTTGAACCAAGCCGGCGAGCTTGGGGTCGTCTCGCCCGGCGCGCGCGCCGATCTGATCGCGGTCGATGGCGATCCCCTCGTCGACATTTCATTGCTTGACGGCCAGGGCGAGCACCTAACCCACATCATGAAGGACGGGGTGCTCTACAAAAGGGCTGATTAGCCAGATCTGCCGGCGATGACAGCCCCAAGCCAGGGCTGTAATTGGCGTTAAGCTTGTTGTAAGGTTGCATCAAAGAACGCGCCACGAATTTTTTCGGCGGCAGTTGTAGGGGAGTGGCGTCAAACAGGGAGGGCGAAGCATGACCGTGGAGTTTTATTCGCTCGTATTTTCCAATGTAGGAGAAATGTACACCGATACAACTGATCCCTTTGCTCGAGTGAAAGTCCGGCTTTACTTTCGTAATGCCGGAACAGACATCTGCACACCGGTTGAAATCGACACAAAGGTCACTTACTGTCCGCACTCGACCATATCGGAGATCTATGCTTCTGCTCTGACGGAGGTAAAAAAGGTGATCGGTGCCGCCCACGCTCTGCTTGCTGATTGCAGTCTACGACAGCTGCAGGCTCTTTCCGCGGAACGGGTGCAGCGGTCGGAATAGCCCGCTCGACTGCACGTCAATCCGCGGCGTTCTTGCGGCCGTAGCGGCGGACCCGCAGGTCGGCCTGTTCCTTGTGGCCCCAGAACCGCTCGATGGCACAAAGCCGGCTGCAATATTCGCCGATCATCGTGCTCGCCTCTGGCGTCCTGACCTCCTGGTAGGTGCAGGTCTTCAGGAACTTGCCGACCCAAAGACCGCCGGTGTAACGCGCCGCACCCTTGGTCGGCAGCGTGTGGTTGGTGCCGATCACCTTGTCGCCGTATGAGACATTGGTCTCCGGGCCGAGAAACAGGGCGCCGTAATTCTTCAGCCGGTCGAGATACTGCCGCGGCTCTTCGGTCAGCACTTCGACATGCTCGGCGGCGATCCGGTCGGCTTCTGCCGCCATCTCATCCTCGTCAGCGCACAGGACGACCTCGCCATAGTCGCGCCAAGCAACTCCGGCAACATCGGCGGTCGGCAACACGCCGAGCTGCCGGTCGATTTCGGCCATCGTGGCCTGCGCGAGCTTCGCCGAGGTTGTCAGCAGTATCGCCGGCGATGTTGGGCCGTGCTCGGCCTGGCCCAAGAGGTCGGTCGCGCAGATCTCGGCGTTGGCGGTATCGTCGGCGATCACTAGGATCTCGGTCGGGCCGGCGAAGAGATCGATGCCGACCTTTCCGTAGAGCTGGCGCTTGGCCTCGGCGACATAGGCGTTGCCCGGGCCGACCAGCATGTCGACCGGCTTGAAGCTCGCCGTGCCGAGCGCCATTGCCGCGACCGCCTGCACCCCGCCCAAGACATGGATCTCATCGGCGCCGCCCAGATGCATCGCGGCGATCGTCTCGGGATGCGGACCGCCCTGGTTGGGCGGGGTGCAGGCGGTGATGTGGCCGACCCCGGCGACTTTGGCGGTGACGATCGACATGTGCGCAGAGGCGACCATCGGGTAGCGCCCGCCCGGCACATAGCAGCCGACACTGCCGACCGGGATGTGCCTATGGCCGAGGACCACTCCGGGCAAGGTCTCGACCTCGAGTTTTGCATCGACGCCCGCTGGATCTCGGCGAAATTGCGGATCTGCGCCTGGGCGAATTTGATGTCGTCGATCGTCTCCGAGGAGACCTTGGCGACAAGCGCGTCGATCTCGCCTTCGGAGAGGCGAAAGCTTGGCGGCGACCATTTGTCAAAGCGCTCGCTGAGTTCGCGCACCGCCACGTCACCGCGCTGGGCGACATCGGTAATTATCCCCTCGACGGCGCTGCGGACCTTGGCGTCGGCCTGTTCCTGCTGGCCGCTGAGCGCCGCCTTTTTGATGTGTCGTGGCATATCTCCTCCTATTCGATAACCTCGTCGGCCTCAGCAAGCTGATAAGGCGGCACGGTGAGGCCTAGCGCTTTGGCGGTCTTGAGATTGATTACCAGCTCAAAATGTGGTCGGCTGCTCAACGGGGATGTCGGCGGGCTTTTCCCCGCCCAGGATCTTGGCGACGATCGCAGCAGCGCGCCGGACCATATCGCCGTTGCGCGGAGCAAGCGCGATCGACAGACCGGCGCGCACCATAACAGGGTTTACGGTGAAGGTCAGCAGCCGGTGCTCAATAGCGAAGGCCGCGATCTCTTGACTGCGCAGAACGTCCGGTGGGCCGGGGTTTACGGTCCACGCGTCTGGGGGGTTTGATGCGGTACCGGAGAGGGCTGTGTCTAGCTCCTCTTCCGTAGTGACGATCTTCGGCTCCACGGCAAAGCCGAGACCGCGTGCGGCTGCTTCAAGGCCCTGCTTCCCGAGTTGGGACCCCGGGTTGTCCGGGCGCCAGAAAACCGCGATCCGCGACGCGTTTGGGCGCAGTTCCTTGATAATTTGAAGTTGCTTTCCGACAGTGTCCCCGAGTTGACTGGAAACACCGGTGATATTGCCCCCGGGCGTGCAAAACTTGCGATGAACCCCGCTCCTACGGGGTCGCCGG
>Ga0182034_10001623_pt1 | contig 11105 bp, 10 predicted proteins | sample flu12Cox44000172_FD_125972 | JGI IMG/M metagenome (GOLD analysis project Ga0182034, IMG submission 125972) | Lab enrichment of tropical soil microbial communities from Luquillo Experimental Forest, Puerto Rico - flux4day.12C.oxic.44.000.172 | ecosystem: Environmental > Terrestrial > Soil >... | reverse complement strand
CCCTCGCCGAAATCGAACGAATGCTCAACGACCACGCCGAATTGGGCGGTCTCAACCGGAAAGGAATCGTGTCTCTGATATCCACGCAACGGTCCGTGCCCGCCTGTCGCTGCGGGATGATCGTGCTTATGATAGGGCAGCCTTTCCCCGGGCTTCAGGTCGCGTTGTGTGACGCAACGCCGGTCGGCGTCGATCGGGCTCACTCCTTCGAGTACCGCTCCCGACCGGTTGATACAGACATTCTGGATCATAAAGTCGCGAACGGTCGCGGACGACCCGACCAACGGCGGTTCGTCGGCCGGCGCGGCGGCGGCGAACACCGCTGCCGCTAGCGATATGCAAATCAGGATCTTCCGATCGATCCCCGAAAGGCTCATCCGCCGATGGTTTTTCGGTTGTCGGTCAGGAAGAGTTGCTTCAGCCCGCGCCGGCTCGCCATCGAGCGCCCCCAAGCGAGCGCCTCTTCTTCGGTATCAAAGAGGCGGACCCTCGGCTCCATCTTCGTGGTGCCGGTGACCTCGTCCCATTCCTCGATCAAGCTGGCGCGCACGCCCACCGGCATGGCGTCGAGGATCAAAGTCAGTTTCATCGCTGCCCGTTTCGCCGCATCAGCCTTTATAACAATATGTTCGGCTTACAGTGGAGGAGGATGCCATGTTGGATCTGAAAATTCGGGGCCGGAAGGCGATCGTTTGTGCCGCGAGTAAGGGCTTGGGAAGAGCCTGCGCGATGTCGTTGGGCCGCGCCGGGGTCGAGTTGACGATCACGGCGCGCACGGCCGAAACCCTCGAACAGACAGCAGAGGAAATCCGCAAGGAGACCGGCACCAAGGTCACGGCGGTTCCCGGAGACATCTCCACCGAGGCTGGACGCGCCGCCGCACTCGCCGCTTGTCCCAACCCTGACATCCTCGTGAACAATTGCGGCGGGCCGCCGCATGGCGATTTCCGCGAATGGTCGGTCGAGGATTGGCAAAAGGCAGTCAACGCCAACATGCTGACCCCGATCATGCTGATCAAGGCGACGGTCGACGTCATGTGCGAGCGCAAATTCGGCCGTATCGTCAACATTACTTCCGGTTCGGTGAAGTCGCCGATCGCGAACCTCGGCATGAGCAACGGCGCCCGCGCCGGCCTAACCGCCTTCTGCGCCGGCATCGCGCGTCAGGTCGCCAAGTACAACGTGACGATCAACGGCCTGCTGCCGGGCCCATTCCTGACCGACCGGCTGCGCTCCGGCATTGAATACGACGCACGGCGGCAAAACGTCTCGTTCGAGGAAATGCTTGCCAAACGCGGCCAATCGAATCCCACCGGCCGCGTCGGCGATCCCGCCGAATTCGGCGACGCTTGCGCCTTCCTGTGCGCCGCCTCTTCCGGGTTCATCGTCGGGCAGAACCTGCTCCTCGACGGCGGCGCCTTCAACTCCACGATGGGTTGAGGGGCGGCAAGACGGCGTTGCGATTTTGCAAATGAAAGCGACTCGCAAGGTCCCTCGCCTGGTACGTCTTCGCCGCAATGCGCCTCGACATTGAGTGTTGTGCGGCGCGTGACTAATAGTTCGAAATGGACCGCTTTCCTTTTTCGCTACACGGCACTCGCCTATTTGGCGGCGTTCGTCACTTATCAAGCAGCGGTTGCGCTCGGACCGGGCTAAACCGTCGCGATTGCGTTGGCGGGGGAGCCGACAGCGCCCGGCAAACGCAACGGCGGTGCGGTCAACAGAAAACGCGAGCGGCCATGCGCCCGCAGCCAATCGGCGAGTTCGGAGAGGTACCAGATCTCGCCGAGATAGACGCCGAGCTTGAACAGGCAATGCGCGTGCAATGGGAGCGAGGCACAATGGTCGTCGCTCTCACAGGGCCGTGACGGCATTTGTTCGACCGCGCGGTTGTCAGAAATCAGTGCCACCGCACCCGAGCGGGTGATCCAGTTCAAGAGGCGTTCGTCACGGCCATCGAGCCCGGCGCCCGGGTTGGCCGCGAGCACCTCCGCATCGGGGCGCTTGTCCATGCCGAGGATGACGCGGTCATAACCGGTGCGGAAGCAGACAAGGTCGCCCTCCTCGACCTCAACTTTGTCGGCCTCCATGATCCGCATCAATTGGTCGTAGTCGACAAAGCTGCCGCCACGGCCGCAATGCGCTTCGAGGTCGATCATGACACCTCGGCCCTGCACCGGGTGCGCCGCCACATTGTCGATCGACAGGTGCCATTGCGCCGATATGCTCGCCGCGCTCGATCGCCTCACCATCGCGGTAATCGACTGGCCCGATGATGTGCTCGCCGGCGCGATAGCCGTTGTAGAAGACGATCTCGGGCTGGCCGTCGCCATCCGCGTCAAACAATTGCCCGACATGAGCAAGGCTGTCCCATTGGGTCGAATATTGTAACGTCATCTCGACGATGTCGTCGCAGATTACATCCAGGTAGCGCGGGTCCTCTCGGCTCAGCGGATAAGCCATGTAGGGCATGCCATTACGCTTGTTGGCAATCAGCCGGGGCGGGTGGCGGCGCGGGTTGACGACAGTGCCACCGGGATAGTCGAGCGGCAAACTCAAACAAAAGGTCTTCCCCTCTTTCACCTCGGCGATGCCGTTGAGAACCTTCTCCGGGGTGAGCAGATTGAGCCGGCCGAGCTCGTCGTCGGGGCCCCAATCGCCCCAGGTCGAGCCTGGTGGCCGCCGTTTCCAGCGTGGGTTCTCAGGCATCCTCACGCGACCCTGACCAATTTCTGCAAGCTTCTGAGGCCGGGCGGCAGTTCCTCGCCTTTGGCGCGAACGCGGCGTCCCCAATTGGTGAACGATACTTCGCCGACATAGATGTCGCCGTGCCCATCGACGGCGAGGCCGTGCGGCGAGATGAACTGGCCGAGGTTGAGACCTGCGTGCGCATGGCCGAGCCGCGCCAGCAATTCACCCTTCTGAGTGTAGATGCTGACCCGAGGCCCGCAATTCGGCAGATCGATATTGACCGCCATATCCGGTCCGATCTCGCCAATATAAAAGCGCGGCGTCTTTGTGCCGCTCTCCATGTAGAGACCGGAGGGGCGGTGCATGTTGTTCCATTGCGCCTCGTATTTGCCGTTGCCGTCGAATACCTGGACGCGGTGGTTCTCACGGTCGGCGACATAGACCCAGCCGTCGGGATCGCAGCAGATGTTGTGGGCAATGTTGAACTGGCCGGGATCGGTACCCGGCTCGCCCCAAGACATCACCCGTTTTCCGTCCGGCGTGTATTTGTGGACGCGGGAATTGCCGTACCCGTCGGAAATGTAAAGGTAGTCGGCCTGCGGTGAGAGCGCAGTGTGGGTGCAGCGGTGAAACGGCTCGCCGCTCATGTAAGGGGCGGGCTTTCCGGGAATGCCGATGGTCAACAGCACCTTGCCGTCAAGCGTGCAGTGCCGCACCGTGTGGTCGCCGTCATCGGTCAACCAGATCGTATCGTCGGGCGCCATATGGACGCCGTGCGGGCGCACGAAAATTCCCTCGCCCCACGAGCGCAAGAAATTGCCCTCGCGGTCGAACACGCACATTGGGTGCTTACCGCGGTTGAAAGCATAGACATTGTCGTCCTTGTCGACACCGACGGCGGCAACGTCGGCATTAAATTCGTAGCCGGGCGGCAGTTTCGCCCAGCCGTCGGCGACCTGGTACCGGAAGGTGTCCTTTCCGAGAATAACCGACATCGGCGATTCCTCTCTCCCGAGATCTCTGGAATGATTCGCGCCGATTATAGAAGCCGATCCTCGCGGCACAATCTTGCTCGGGACCAATTGACCGCCGCGGATGGGTACAGATGGGTTTTTGTGGGAGGCCTTTGAAGGCGCCGGCGCGGGTCCCCAAATCCTCACTTGCCAGACGGTCGGATGGCCGCTCTCCGCCTCGCGGCAGGGAGAGGAAAGTCCGGGCTCCACGGAGGTACGGTGCCGGGTAACATCCGGCGGGGGCAACCCCAGGGAAAGTGCCACAGAAAGTACACCGCCTCTCCCTCGGTAAGACCGGGCGGGCGGCAAGGGTGAAACGGTGCGGTAAGAGCGCACCGCGCCGCCGGCAACGGCGGCGGCAGGGAAAACCCCACCGGGAGCAAGACCGAATAGGAGCGGCAGGTTGCCCGGAAATCCGGGCTGCCGGGCGGATCTCCGCGCCGCCGCTCGGGTGGGTCGCACGAGGCGCTCGGTAACGAGCGTCCCAGATGAATGGCCATCACCGCCCTTCGAGATTTTTCGGAGAGGGCGGGACAGAACCCGGCTTACACGCCGTCTGGCTTAGCACCATTAGAACATTTAGCGAACGTCTTATTTGGCCGCTGCTTGCGGTGCAACAGTGATCCTGCTTCTTGTGACCGAAACCAGAGTAGCGACTACATGATGTGGTCGAGACACTCACGGCCTATGCACTTAAGAAATTCACAGTTTTATTTCGAAAACCCATTGACGCCCATAATATCCCATGTTATCCCATCTCTACCCATGGACGAGGTCCTGTCGAAGGGGGGAAAATCGGCAGCACCTATCGGGCCGCCCCTTGCCGAGCGTCCGCGGGCGAGCGTTGGGGGAAAAAGTGGAACTGTTTTTATCCACTTTCGTGAACAAGGTCGACCGCAAGGGGCGAGTTTCAGTGCCGGCGACCTTTCGCGCTGCTGTCGCAGACCAAAGCTTTCCCGGCATCGTTGTCTTCCCCTCGTTCAGGCATGCCGCGCTCGACGGCAGCGGGGTCAAGCGGATGGAGGAGATGAGCGAGCGGCTGAATGCTCTCGATGAGTTCTCGGAGGAGCACGAGAACTTGGGAGTGCTGTTCGCCGCGGCGCAAGCTCTTTCCTTCGACCCCGAAGGGCGAATCGTTCTTCCCGAGAACCTTGCCTCACACGCCCACATTACCGACAGCGCGGCGTTCGTCGGGTTGGGAAAGAGCTTTCAGATTTGGGAACCCTCGCGCTTTGCCGACCACCAGGCAACCTTGCGCGAACGCGCTCGCCAGAACGGAACCAGATTGCCGCCACTCGGCGGCCCGGTTGAGCGACGTCGGGGATGACCGAGCGAGGCGCGGACCGCCCGTCGCAGGCCGGCACGCCTGATGCCCAAAAGCCTGCCCGGCATGTTCCGGTTCTTCTCGACGCCGTCGTCGACGCGCTGGCACCGCAAGATGATGCCGTTTACGTCGACGGCACTTTTGGCGGCGGCAGCTACAGCGAGGCATTGCTTGCTGCCGCGCGCTGCCGTGTCTTTGGCATCGATCGCGATCCCGATGCCATAGAAAGCGGCCGCGATCTCGCCGAGCGTCACGCTGGCCGGCTCAGACTTCTCGAAGGCCGGTTCGGGGATATGGAACGCTTGCTGGCTCCGGTGAATGCCGAGCCAATCGCCGGCATCGCCCTCGACCTCGGAATCTCCTCGACCCAGCTCGACACGCCCGAGCGCGGCTTTTCGTTTCGTTTCGACGGCCCACTCGACATGCGAATGGAGGGCGCGGGACGGAACGCGGCGGATCTCGTCGAAAGCCTCCCAGAGACCGAGCTTGCCGAGCTAATCCGGGCCTTTGGCGAGGAACGTTTTTCACGCCGAGTTGCTCGGGCAATCGCGTCCGCCAGACAGCGTCGCCGGATTCGGCGCACGATGGAGCTCGTCGAGATCGTGCGCGCCGCAATACCCAAATCCGAACCCGGGCAAGATCCTGCGACGCGCACATTCCAGGCGTTGCGGATTGCGGTCAATGACGAGCTCGGCGAGCTCGACCGCGGGCTCGCTGCGGCTGAACGGCTATTGGTACCCGGCGGGCGCCTCGCTGTCGTTTCGTTCCATTCCCTTGAGGATAGGCGGGTCAAGGACTTTATGCGCCGCCGCAGCGGCTTGGCCCCGGGCGCCTCTCGTCATCAACCCGACCGACCCGAGAGACCCGCGCCGAGTTTCAGGCTGCTCTCGCGTCGGGTGATTAGACCTGACGCAGCGGAGGTCGCCCATAATCCGCGCGCTAGGGCGGCGCGTCTGCGAGCAGCGGAGCGCACGACGTCGCCAGCTTGGCTCGCCAGCGCCGTCCAAAGAAGGCTGCAAACATGATCAGGGTCGGCACTTTATTTTGGTTCGTTCTCGTCTCCGCGACGGCATTCGCGATGTTCGGTGTCAAGTACCAAGTCCAGGCGCTCGATGATGAGCTCGCCCGCACCAAGCGGGTGACCGCGGCCGAAGAGCACGAAACGCGCGTGCTCGACGCCGAATGGGCTTACCTAACCCGCCCCGAGATGCTGGAGACAATGAACCATCAATTCTTGTCTCTTGCGCCAATCTCTACCAAGCAACTTCGTACAACTGTGGCCGACATCCCGATGCGGCCTGCGTTGCCGGCGCCGCCGCCTCCGACCGAAAACATCACCGTGGTTGCGGCTGCCGATTCAACGTCGCCGACCGGGACACCGAGCGCCCCGGAGGGCGTTCCGACGACTATGGCAACGCCCATCCCGATAACGACCCCGACGGAGCTGCCGCCGACGCAAAGCGCCCTGCGCGCAATGCCTGCACTATTGGAGAAATCGGCGGCGGCGCCGCAAGTCGTGAAAGCCGTGCCGGTGAAGGCGGTTGCGAAACCTGCCACGCCTCGTAGGGCGAAATCTCTGGATGACTTGATTTCCCAAATCATGGCGAGCCGGTGATGGCTGCGTTACAACACTTTGACGACAATCCGTGCCGGCCCCGGCACTTCAAGCCGCCCCCTTGTGCCCCGATCGTCCCTGAGGGACCGGCGAGGCAAGCCCTCGAGGCGTGCCGGTCTCGGCTTTTTTTTACGAGCATCTTATTCGCCTGCGTCTTTGCCGTGGTCGCGTTACGGATTGTCGAAGTCGTGGTACTCGAAGGCGGCAGCGCCCAGTCGCACATGCCCCGGTTTCGCATTCCCGCGCCTCCAGTGCCGGCGCGCGCCGATATCGTCGACCGTAACGGCAAGCTGCTCGCGGCGACGCTCGACAGCCCGTCACTCTATGCCAATCCCAAGCAGATCCTCGATGCCGCCGATGCAGCCCGCAAGCTGGTGCAGGCTTTCCCGAGCCTCAAGAGCGATGAGGTCTATGCAAAGCTGACCTCGGAAAAGAGCTTCGTCTACATCAAGCGCCATTTGACCCCTCGCGAACAATATGAAGCCAATCAGCTCGGGATACCGGGGCTGCAGTTTCAGCACGAGGAGCGCCGGGTTTATCCCGATGGGACGCTGACCTCGCATGTTGTGGGCTACACCGGCATCGACAATTCCGGTTTTGCTGGGATCGAGCGCGGGCTGGGTGACACGCTAAAGGACCGTCAGGGTTCGCTGCAGTTATCGCTCGACCTGCGCATCCAATATGTCCTGCGCGAGGAGTTGCAGCGCGTCATTGACGATTTCACCGCAAAAGGCGCCGCCGGACTGATCATGGACGTCAACACCGGCGAAGTCCTAGCGATGGTGTCGCTGCCCGATTTTGATCCAAACCACCCGGGCGCTATCGATCCCGATCATCCGGGTCTTTCTCTCGCCGACCGGATGTTCAACCGGAACACGCTCGGCGTTTACGAGCTTGGTTCGATCTTCAAGATTTTCACGGTTGCGATGGCGCTCGATTACGGTACCTCGACACTCACCAGTACCTACGATGCGACCCATCCGATCAACATCGGGCGATTCACGATCGGCGATTACCACGGCAAGCATCGAGTTTTGAGCGTCCCCGAAATTTTGATGTATTCGTCAAATATCGGCGCGGCAAAGATGGCCATGGCTGCTGGAGGCCAAAGGCAGCGGGAGTTTCTCAGCCGGCTCGGCCTGTTGAAGGCCCCTAAAATCGAGGTCTCGGAAATAGGATCTCCGCATTTCCCGGCGAAATGGCGCGACGTCAATGTGATGACGATCGCCTTCGGCCATGGGATTTCAGTGACGCCGTTGAGCTTTGCCAGCGCAGCCGCGGCGCTCGTCAACGGCGGGATTCTGCGGCAGGCAACCTTGCTCAAGCAGCCACCCGGCGACGCGCCTTCCGGTCAGCGCGTGATTTCTCCGACGACCTCGGAACAAATGCGCAAGTTGATGCGATTGGTGGTTGAGCACGGAACCGGTACGCAGGCCGCGGCCCCAGGTTATCTGGTTGGCGGCAAGACCGGGACGGCAGACAAGGTTTCGGGCAGACACTACGCAGAGATGAAGCTGCTCTCTAGTTTTGTAGGGGTCTTTCCGATCAACGATCCCAAATACCTGATCCTGACGATGGTCGACGAACCGCATCCGAACAAACAGAGCCACGGTTACGCAACCGCAGGGTGGACCGTGGCGCCCGTCACCAGCCGTGTTATTCAGCGCATCGCGCCTCTCCTTGGAGTCGAACCAGTCGACGAGTCTTCTCCCGAAATCCAGCGGGAACTGGCTGTCGAAAGCCTGCAAGGTAAAAAGATTGAAGCTTACTGAGTTGGTGGCGGCTGACACGGCGCTTACAGCGTCCAACGACCCTGAGATTGTCGGCCTGACCGCCGATTCCCGGACCGTGAGGACTGGTTTCCTGTTCGCCGCCCTACGTGGTACCCAGCAGGACGGGCGCAACTTCGCCGCCGACGCGGTGGCGCGGGGCGCCGTCGCGATCCTCACTGACGATCCCGCAGAACTTACGCTTGCTTCGGAGCAGCGCGAGCAGATTGCATTCGTTACTGATGCAAACCCGCAGCGCCGCCTAGCATTGTTGGCGGCACGTTTTTACGGTCGGCTGCCGCGGACGATCGCGGCGGTCACCGGCACCAACGGCAAGACCTCGGTGGTCCATTTCACGCGCGAGATTTGGGCGAGTATGGGTCTACCGGCGGCGAGCCTCGGCACGCTCGGCTTGGTGACCCCTACCGGGCGCCGATCCGGCTCCTTGACGACCCCAGACCCCGCGGCAGTTCATCAAGATCTGGCCGAGTTGGTAACCCGGGGGATCGAGCACGTGGCGATCGAAGCGTCGAGCCACGGACTCCATCAGTTCCGGCTCGACGGCTTGTCGGTGGCCGCTGCGGCGTTCACCAACCTGACGCGCGAGCACCTCGACTATCACGGCGATATGGCGCCTTACCGCGCCGCCAAAGAGCGCCTCTTCACAGCGCTCCTGACGCCGCGCGGGACCGCTGTCCTCAACAAAAACAGCTCAGAGTTCGCACGGCTCGAAACGCTCTGCCGCGAGCGCAATCACCCGGTGATCGCCTATGGCACCGATGCGATGGCCGATCTGCGACTCGTTTCGTCGGATGCGCGCGTCAGCAGCCAAGCTCTCGTGCTAGATATTTTCGGGCGGCGACGCGATCTCGTCATGCCGCTCGGCGGCGAATTCCAGGCGATGAACGCTCTCGCGGCCCTCGGCTTGGTCGTCGCCACCGGTGGTGAGTCGGATGCAGCCGCCGCGGCGCTGACTAAGCTGACTGGCGTGCCGGGCCGACTGCAATTTGTTGCCGAGCACGACGGCGGCGGAGCAGTCGTCGTCGACTACGCCCATAAACCAGATGCGCTGGCGACGGTTCTGACTGCGTTGCGCCCGTTGACGCGCGGTCGGCTGGTGGTGTTGTTCGGCTGCGGTGGCGACCGCGATCGCGGTAAGCGCCCGATGATGGGTGAAGTGGCAACGCGTTTGGCCGACCGGGTCTATGTCACGGATGACAATCCGCGAACCGAACCACCGGCCGAGATCCGGCGCGCGATTCTCGAAGCGGCTCCAAATGCTATCGAAATCGGCGATCGCCGAGAGGCGATGGCGACGGCAATCGCCGAGCTAGATCCTGGCGATCTGCTGGTGATTGCAGGAAAAGGGCACGAAACCAGCCAGATTATCGGCACCGAAACCCATCCCTTCGATGACGTCGCGGTCGCTCGCGAATTCGCGAGGGCCCGCTGGCCTTCGGCTGCCTAATGACCACGCTGTGGACTGCCGCCGAGGCCTCTGCAGCGACGGGCGGATGGAATTCGGCCGAATGGGTCGCGACAAACGTGTCGATCGATTCGCGCAGCCTCAATCCCGGCGACTTGTTTGTCGCGCTGCGTGGTCCCAACCATGACGGTCACGGTTTTGTCAAAGCTGCGCTGGAGAGGGGCGCCGCCGCAGCCATAGTCGATCGTGACATCCCGGTTCTTCCCGCGGGAGCGCCGTTGCTTCGTGTTGCCGACACCCTGATCGCCCTCGAAGCCCTAGCTGCCGCGGCACGCGCACGCAGTCGCGCGCGGATCGTCGCAGTCACGGGCAGCGTAGGCAAGACCGGTACCAAGGAGGCTCTGCGCTTGGCGCTCGCCACCTACGGCGGAACTTATGCCTCGGCCGGTGGCCTCAACAATCACTGGGGCGCGCCGTTGTCGCTCGCCCGGATGCCGGCCGATCTCTCTTATGGCGTCTTTGAGCTCGGTATGAACCATCCGGGCGAGATTGCGACGTTGACCCGACTGGTGCGCCCGCATGTTGCGGTCATTACGACAGTGGAGCCGGCTCATCTTGGCTTCTTTCCGTCGATTGAAGCAATCGCCGACGCCAAGGCGGAGATTTTTCTCGGGCTCGAACCGGGGGGTGTCGCGATCCTCAACCACGACATTCCCTATTATCCGCGTTTGGTCTCAGCCGCGAAGTGCGCCGGAGCTGCGGAAGTCGTCGGGTTCGGGGCTCACCCCAACGCGAGCGTGCGCCTCATCGATTGTGAACTAGATTCGGACGGGAGCACAGTGGAGGCCGCATTACCGAGTTTGACCTTGCGTTACCGCGTGAGGGTCCCGGGACGGCATTGGGTGATGAATTCGCTCGCCGTGCTCGCGGCGTCGGCCGCAGTCGGGGTGGATGTCAGATGTGCTGCGGAGGCGCTCTCTGAGCTCAAGGCGCTCCCCGGCCGTGGCCGGCGGTATGAGCTCAGTTGGCGCGGTGGCACCGTGACCTTGATCGATGAAAGCTACAACGCGAGCCCAGCGGCAATGCGGGCTGCACTCGCTGTACTCGCCACCACTGAGCCTCGCGCGGGAGCCAGGCGAATTGCGGTGCTTGGCGATATGCTCGAACTCGGTGAGGCCTCAGAGGGTCTCCACCGTGACCTCGTCGAACTGCTCACCGCAGCCCGGGTCGATCGCGTCTTTCTCGTCGGCGAGGCGATGGCGGCCCT
>Ga0182034_10001621_pt1 | contig 11107 bp, 9 predicted proteins | sample flu12Cox44000172_FD_125972 | JGI IMG/M metagenome (GOLD analysis project Ga0182034, IMG submission 125972) | Lab enrichment of tropical soil microbial communities from Luquillo Experimental Forest, Puerto Rico - flux4day.12C.oxic.44.000.172 | ecosystem: Environmental > Terrestrial > Soil >... | reverse complement strand
TCATCCAGCACGCCCTGGCCCCCACCTGTGGCATCCGTGTGCGCGCCGACGATGATGGTGGAGTCGGTCGAGCCCGCAAGTCGGCAGGCCACATTAGGAGGGTTCTTTGCCGTCACCGTCTGCTCAGAAACTCGGCCCGCACCGCAACCGGCTTCCTCAAAGATTTTTCTTAGCTGCCTCTCACGCGTCCAGTTGCTCTTGGAAAAGCGGCGCAGCCGCTGTTCGATGGTTTCTGGCGACACAGCCTGGATCTCAGCGGGGAGCGTCTGGGCAAGACTTGGCGCTAGCGACAGGATGGAGAGAACCGGGAGGCAGGCGAACAAGGGTAAGAGAATCGTCATAGGCGATATATTGGATTGCAAGGTCGAACAGCTTGCATCGCAGCGTGCTTTTATCGGAACGCCTCTTTGTTGACCACGTACGGCATATCGGCGGGGTTGCCGCCGTAATTGCCCTCCAGTACGTCAATGAGTCCTTGGACGCAGCGGCCGGCCATACCTTTGTTAGGATCGGTGGAAAGCCGTGTCACCCGCGCGGCGCTGGCGAAGTGGGCGAACAGGCGCACCCGGTTCTCGATGGACGGATCGCGCAAGGGCGAATCCACAGGGAGCGGCTCAGTTTCGAAAACGTCAAGCGCCGCGCCGGCGATCACGCCCTCCTTGATGGCGGCATAAAGGGCTTGTTCGTCCACCACCGCGCCCCGCGAGGTGTTGATAAGAAAGGCGGTGGGCCTCATCAGGCGCAGCGTTCTCTCGTTCAGTAAGTGGTAGGTGGCGAAGTCGCTCTCATCAGGGCTCAGCAGTGGAACGTGGAGACTGACGAAGTCGGAGTCCCGCAAGGCTCGCTCAAAAGTCACGTAACGTATGGTGCGCTGGTCGGGACTGAAGCCTGCGCGGAAGCGAGTGTCCATCACCTCCTGGACCTTTTTGATGTAGTCGTGCGCCGGGGCGAGCGGGTCAAAGCAAAGAATGTCGGCGTCGAAACTCAAGGCTTTTTTGATGAACGCCTGACCGATCCGACCCGTGCCGATGACTCCGATGGTTTTGCCTGTTACCTCGTCACCGAGAAAGGGCAGGTAGGGATGCCATGTTCCCCAGCGGTTTTCGCGCACCAGCCGCTCCGCCGGGTAGAGTCTGCGCGCCACGTTGCCTAGGATAAAGAAGGCGAACTCTGCTGTAGCTTCGGTGAGCACGTCCGCGGTGTTCGTGAAGGGGACGCGGTAACGGTTAGCGTCAGCGCGGTTAATGTTGTCGTAACCCACAGCGTCCTGCGCTACCACTTTGAGCGTGCCGCGCCCCGCCTCGAAGATCTCGGCATCGATGCGATCACGTAGCGTGCTGATGAGCCCGTCGATCCCCGAGCGCACCTTCCCGACAATCAGGCTTTTGGGAGGCGGCTCGAGCTGGTCGTAGACCTCAACCTTGTAACCGCGGTTCCGCAATAGCTTGACGGCTTCTCGTCCGATGTCGCAGGTGGCAAAAACGCGGTATGCAGGCTTGGCGGGCGTCATAAGCGATGGGATTTCGGATCAAGGCTTGGACACACTCCGCCCTCATTGGGCAAGGCGAACACAATACTCCATTGGAGGCTCGCGACTGGGACCTCGAGTGTAGTCTAAAGTCTAAAATCTAAGATCCTTACAGGTTCTTCTTCGCCCAATCCTCAATGCGCTGCAACGCTTCATGAATGTTCTGCACTGAATTAGCAAAGGAGAAACGCAAATATCCCTCGCCCCAGGCGCCGAATGCCGTACCCGACAGGCAGGCGACGCCAACCTCCTCAAGCAGCGCGTCGGCCAGAGCTTTCGAGTTATGATTTGTGCCGACGATGTTCGGGAAAGCATAGAAGGCGCCATGCGGCATCCGGCAATGGAAGCCAGGGATGCCGTTGAGGCCGTCGACGATCACGCTACGACGACGCCGGAATTCTTCCACCATGTGGCCGACCGAGGTCTGGTCGCCGCGCAGAGCTTCGACACCGGCAATCTGGGTGAAGCTTGCGGTGCAGGAATTGCAGTTCGTCTGCAACCGGGCCACCTTCTGAGCCAGGTCGGCGCCCATGATGCCGTAGCCCAGCCGCCAGCCAGTCATAGCATAAGTCTTGGAAAAGCCATCCAGGATGATGGTCCGTTGCTTTATTCCGGGAAACTCGGCGATGCTGTCGTGCTCGCCTTCGTAGAGCAGGCGGCTGTAAATCTCGTCTGAGAGGACGAAGATATCGCGCCCCGCAAGCGCTTCGGCCAGGGCGGTAAGGTCAGTTCGCGCCACCACGCCGCCGGTTGGGTTGTGAGGCGAATTCAAGATAACCAGCCGCGTGCGATCAGTGATCTTGGCTAGTATTTCACCGACGTCGATTCCGAAATCTCGCTCCTCGGGCAGGCCGTAGGGTATTGGCCTCCCGCTGACGAAGTTGACCATCGACTCGTAGATGGGAAAGCCGGGGTTGGGATAAAGGACTTCGTCGCCGCGCTCTACCAGCGCCAGGATAGTGAAGAACATAATGGGCTTGGCCCCGGGCGTAATGACGACTTCGGTGGGATCCACCGAGATGCCGCGCCTTCTTGAGGCGTCCTCGGCTACCGCTTCACGGAGCTGGCTCAGGCCAGCGGAGGGTCCGTAGTGTGTCCAGCCACCGCGCAACGCCCGATCGGCCGCCTCCACGATGTGTAAAGCCGTAGGAAAATCGGGCTCGCCAATCTCCAGGTGAATGACCTCACGCCCCTGGGCCTCCAACTCCTGAGCGCGCACGAGCACGTCAAAGGCACTCTCAGTACCGAGCCGCGAGATCCGTTCAGCAAACCGGATTCTCTCCAGGGTCGCGTCCATAAGAGACCTCTCTTGCAGCAGCTTACCGAGACTCGCTGCAAGCCTCTTTGCACGCCGGTCACTCCTACCTGACGGCGGCGCGAAGACCAGCATATTTCCATTTGGGGACGATTGTCCAGCGAGAAGGCAACATTAACCTCGTTTCCCCGAAAGACTGTCCCCTCGAGCCCCTTTGGGCCCGAGGGGTGTCATCAAGAAGGAGGTCTGAGTTGCATCCGACACTGGCCTGCGGCAGAAGCTTTGGGGGCAAAGACTCTGCAACGCCGACCCTCTTGCGGCCGGGTTTTGATAACCTTTGTAAATCGATGACCCCGCGTTGTCTAATTAATTCTCTTTATATAGCCTATAACACTCATTTAGGTCGCAGCGCACGTCGATTTTCCAGCGGCGCGTCCGTTTCTTCGGCTAGAATCGAAACTCAGCGAGATTCAAGCCGAGTCTGTTGGGGTTCCACTTGGTTTCCAGCTTCACCCGGTTTCGATTCTCCAGTTTCTAGAGTTTCCAGAACCGTCATGCGGGAAGCCACAGCACAAGAGTTATTGGCCCGCGTTGCCCGGCACGATGGGGAGGCCTTGGGAGTCCTTTACGACCGCTTTGCGCCTGGCCTCCTGGCGTTGCTTCGGCGGATTCTAGTGGAGCGGCAAGAGGTCGAGGAGGTCCTCCAGGAGGTCTTTCTTCGCCTCTGGAACCAGGCGTCGCATCTGAGCCGGGAGGGCATCGGCGCGTCTGCCTGGCTGGCGCTCGTGGCTCGGAACGCGGCAGTGGATCGGTTGCGCGCCCGGAGGGGCCTGGCGCCGCAGGCCTTGGGCGGTCCTCGCATCCTGGGGGAAAATTCAGCCTGGTTGCCCCGCGGCGAGGAGCTTGCCAAGCTGGAGCAGCGGAGCGAGTTGCTCCAAAAGGTGATCAAACAATTGCCTTCACATCAGCGCCAAGCGCTGGATTTGGCGGTCTTCGACGGCTACACCGAGGCTGAAATCTCCCAGAAGCTCGGCCAGCCTTTGGGGAAAGTGAGGTCGGAGCTGCGTGCCGCCATGAGCTTCCTGAGGCACCGGCTCCGCGCGGTGATGGGGACGTGGGTTGCCAATATTTAGACCAGAACTACGAGTTGTTTCTTCTCGGCGCTCTGTCGGTTGAGGATGACGCCAGTATCCGCGAGCACGTGGAGCGCAGTTGCCCCTATTGCCTGGAACAACTGCGAGAGGCCGCCCTAACCGTCTACTTCCTCACCTGGGCGGGGCGGGCGGTGCGTCCCGACCCAAAACAGAAATCGACGCTCCTCCGGCGTCTACGTACAAGCAGAGGCTGATACTGAGCCAGCAAACACAGGACTGTCGGTTAAAATAAATTGAACTTCTATGTACCGGTTTGAGGGAAGGCATCAAACGGATGATTTTGTGAGGACAGTTTTCTCTGTGCCTCTGTGGTTTTTTTGATGCCCACACCCGGTCTACGGCGCGAACTCGGCCTTCTTCAGGCTACTTCCCTGGCTATCACCGACATGGTGGGGATCGGCCCTTACATTACTATTCCCCTCCTCCTTACAACCATGGGCGGCCCGCGAGCAATGCTCGCCTGGTTCGTAGGCGCACTCATCGCCTTCTGCGACGGCTTGGTGTGGGCGGAGCTGGGCGCCGCGCTGCCCAAGGCCGGGGGCAGTTATAACTACCTGCGCGAAGCTTTCGGACCTCAGGGCGCCGGTCACTGGCTTTCGTTCTTGATGGTTTGGCAGATTGTCTTCTCGGCTCCCTTGTCGGTGGCCAGCGGCAGCATCGGATTTGCCAACTACCTTCGTTACCTCTTGCCTGGACTATCGGCCACTGAAGAGCGCGCAGTTGCGGCCGCGTTTCCTCTACTTCTTGTGGTGTTGCTTTATCGCCGGATCGGGGCCATCGGGAAGCTGTCGGTCGTGCTGGTGGGTGGTGTGCTGCTCGGGTGCCTGTGGATTGTGAGCTCGGGGTTACCTCACTTCAGCGTGGCCCGGATCCTCGGTGTTTCGCCCCGTACCTTCGAATTGAACTGGGTATTGTGGGCGAGCTTGGGACACGCCACCCTTTATGCACTCTACGATTATTTTGGTTATTACAACGTCTGCTATCTAGCTGAGGAGATCCGCGACCCGGGGCGCGTTATCCCGCGTGCCATCATGTTTTCCGTCATTTCCGTAGGTGCGTTGTACGTTCTAATGAGTGCTGCTTTCCTGAGCGTCCTTCCCTGGCAGGAGGCAGCGAAGAGCAAGTTCATTGCGTCGCAGTACATCGAAAGGCTGCATGGAGCGACGGCGGGCCACATTATGACCGTGCTCCTGCTGTGGATTGCGTTCTCTTCCGTCTTCTCGCTGCTGCTCGGTTACTCGCGCATTCCCTACCGAGCGGCGACCGACGGCAACTTCTTCCGCATCTTTGCGCGGCTTCATCCGGTAGGGCAGTTCCCCCACGTATCGCTCATTACTCTCGGCATCGTGGCTTCCATCTTCAGCCTCGGAAAACTGAATGAGGTGATCGGCAGCCTGATTACCACCCGGGTGCTCATCCAGTACTTGCCCCAGACCATCGGGTTTTTCCTGCTGAGGTTGCGCGCCCCCGGCCTCTCACGACCCTTCCGTATGTGGTTCTATCCCCTGCCCGGCCTCATCTCTAGTGGCGGTTGGATCTATGTGCTCGCCACGGCGGAGAGACAGTCCTTGACCTTCGCCTTCGGGGTGTTCGCAGTAGGCACCGCAGCTTACATGATTCGTGCCGGGGTGAGAGGCGAATGGCCGTTTCAGATAGGTGGTAGGTCGTAGGCAGTGGCCGCAGGCAGTGGGTGGTAGTCGTAGGCTCACCAGGCTGATCAAAGCAGTGCGGGTCGGGTCAGCCAAGTCGTCCGCGGTTTAATTAGGTCAGGCGGTCCCACATACGACATACGCCTACCACCTACCGGTAGCGGCCCCACCATCTACGACTTTCGACCTTACCAGGAGAAACATGCCCTCGTGGTGAACGATCGAAATGTCCTCGTCTTCTACCCGGGCGGAGTAGCCGGCACGGTCGCCGGGGATGCATTCTTCCAACAGCCTGCGCGTTTCCTTATAACGCCCATGGCCGGGCCCGAGGCCGGCGCGGAGCATCCATTGATTGAAGGAGCGCTGGCGTCGTCGAACTGATTGGCGAGCGATTTCCAGTCCGAGGTCGTCGAAGATTTCGAGGAACGTAGTTAGTCGTAGCGAAAGCGCATGAGAAGGGTCGCGGGTGCTTTCAATGCGGTTGTGCAGCTCGAATTTCGAGTCACTTTCCGGGCCGAGGGTGTCAATAACTGCAAGCCGCCCTTCCGGCTTCATCACTCGGACCATTTCTCTGAGCGCCACAACTGGCTTAGACATATGATGGAGGGAGCACTGGCAATTCACTAGGTCGTAGGCAGCGTTAGGGTACGGAAGGTGCTCGGCCTCGCCCCGATCAAAGGCGGCATTCAAGATGTTGCGCTCGAACTGAAGGTAGCGGGCGCGCCGCAACAACTCCTCGGTTAAGTCTATGCCGCGCGCAAAACGCACCCGTGGGGCCAGTGCCAGGACAAACGCACCCGGACCGCAGGCCACGTCCAGCGAAAGGTCGGCGGGCTGTGGCTTCACGAACTCCAGCTTCTCAGCCAGCACTTCCGGCGAGTCCCGCACCACGGACTTGCTGAAGGCCTCGGCGGTCTTGGTGAACTGTTTCTGAACCGTAGCTTTGTGTGATCTGGACATAAAACCCCTGGCAGGTGGTAGGTCGAAGAGCTCTCAATTGGCATTTCGTGATCCCCCTAGTACCTACGACCTATCACCCTACCGGTTGCCGCCCCATCTACCACCTGTCTGCAGATGTTATAGAATTGAGCTGGCTTTGGAAATGAAAAACAGTGACACCCACAACGTTGCAGGTGTGGCCTCGCAGCCCTTGGAAGCCCGTCCCGCCAGCAAGGACATTGCGAAACCGGTCTGCGCCATCATTCCTGCCGGCTGGTTTCTGATGGGCTGCGAAACGGGCCAGGATGAGGAGAAGCCTGTGCATCGCGTCTGGGTCGGCGCGTTTGAGATGGCGGTGGTTCAGGTCCGAAACCAGGATTTCGCGCTGTTCCTGCAGGCAACCGCACATCCTGTGCCACCCCACTGGAACAATCCCGACTTCAATCATCCCGAGCAGCCGGTGGTGGCCGTAAGCTGGTTCGAGGCGACCAAATATTGCGAGTGGCTCAGTGGGGTAACCCGGCGTCGCTATCGATTGCCGACAGAAGGGGAATGGGAACGCGCGGCGCGTGGTGGCAGCGAGGGCTGCCTCTACCCGTGGGGTGACGAGCCGCCGCAGTCGCGGCCCGAATACCAGCGGCGCTGGGGCGGGGAAGTCAAGGGACCGCTTCCCGCCGGGAGAGGGTCGCCCAACCCGTATGGCCTGTTCGATGTTTCGGAGAACGTTCATGAATGGTGCGCAGACTGGTTCAGCCGTGAGTTCTACTCCCACTCGCCGGAGCGCAACCCGAAAGGGCCTGAGACCGGTCACCGTCGCGCTTCCCGCGGCGGATCATGGCGTCATCACGTCAAGGTGAGCCGGTGCGCTGCTCGCTCCAGCATTCCTCCCACCTTTCAGTATGCAGATTACGGCTTCCGCCTGGTCCGGAGCATTTCCCACGAAGAGTGACCCGCTTCGAGTCATTGAGCCATCGAATGACGAGTCATTACCCATGGTCTACAGCAAGCGACGAGTGACAAGCGCCGCCATCGCGAAGCCGGACATTGCCATCTGCTAGAGTGCTTTCTGCGAAAGCGTGAGGAATCCACTCGGACGATGCTCGCTCGTATTTCCATTGTGCTGCTGGCGTGCGTTTTGAGCAGCGTGTCGCTAAAGGCCCAAGGTCAGCCGGTGCCGATCGTAACCGATCGGCCGTCAGTTACAGATTCAAGGGTTGCCGTCCCAGCCGGAAGCATTCAGGCCGAGAACGGCTTCCTCGATAACAGTAGTGGACGGTACGAGCCAAATTATCATCCTCCTTGGATATGATAATACAGTTGAAAGTTGGCGGGCTTGCCGTGCAAAGCAAAACTGGTCCCAGTGACTGTCGCTGTTGTGCTGGGGCGCACCGTGCCCGACTCATGACCCGAGTGCGAGTCGCTCCCCGGGAGGTAGACAGCGTCCGCGCTAATCGAGGAGCAAGCTAATGACTGCTCACACCGAGCCCCGGTGGTTAACACCGCGGCGAGCCATCATCGCGGGTGTGCTGGCGGTTTCGATTATGGGTATTCTCTTCTGGCGCTCGTTTCGAGGGTCTCGCCGCCCGGACGTACAGTCACCTTCTGTTTCGTCGCTCACCTATGTCGGCGAGAAGCGTTGTGCCCCGTGTCATGCCGAAGAGGCCGAGGCGTGGCGTCATTCCCATCACGCGCTGGCCATGCAACTGGCGAGTGACGGCACAGTGCTCGGAGACTTCAAACAGACCCGCTTTACCAAAGACGACGTAACATCGAGTTTCTATAAGAAGGACAACCAATTCTACGTTCGCACTGATGGACGCGACGGCAGGCTCAAGGACTACGCCATCCCCTACACCTTCGGAGTCTATCCCTTGCAGCAGTATCTCGTCCCGTTTCCTAACGGACGACTCCAGAGTCTCGGTATCGCGTGGGATTCGCGAGCCAAGGACGAGGGCGGGCAGCGCTGGTTTCACCTCTATTCCGGCCAGAAGATGCCTCACACTGATCCACTACATTGGACGGGACGAAACCAGACGTGGAATTACATGTGCGCCTCTTGTCACTCCACCAACCTGCGCACAAATTACGATCTGGCGCAGGATAGCTATGCGACGACGTGGTCGGAAATCAATGTCTCCTGCGAATCATGCCACGGACCCGGCTCCCGGCATGTTTCTTGGGCGCGAAACCGAAAGAAGGGTCCCTACCAACCACGCGAGGGCGCGAACGGCCTCGTTGTTAACCTGAAACCGCCCAGCGGATCGTGGGTAGTCCTAGAGCCGGGAGCAGGAACCATGCACTGGAAAGGTCAGGCGCGCTCACGCAATGAACTGGAGACTTGTGCGCCCTGTCACTCCCGCCGTCGTCCGATCACGAGTGACTACCAGCCGGGACAGCCCTATTTAGACGCGTATGAGCCGGTCCTGCTGGAAGAAGGTGTCTATTATGCTGACGGCCAAATCCTGGAAGAAGACTACGAGTACGGCTCGTTCCTGCAAAGCAAGATGTACCAGCAGGGCGTGACCTGCTCTGACTGCCATGACCCGCACAGCGGGACGCTCGCCCCGGTGAGCATGAACTCGGTTTGCGGCAAGTGCCATTTGCTCGCGAAGTTTGGCAACGAGCAGCACCACCACCACGAGGTTGCTGGTGCCGGCGCACTCTGCGTCAACTGCCACATGCCAACCCGGACATACATGGTGCTGGATGTGCGGCGCGACCACAGTTTCCGAGTGCCACGGCCCGACTTTTCCTTGGCCTACGGGACTCCGAACGCCTGCACTCAATGTCATACAGACAAATCCGTCAAGTGGGCAGCCGAAGTGGTGGCGAAGTGGTATGGTACGAGCCCCGGCCGAGAGCCGGGCTTTGTGGAGGCGATTGACGCGGGCCGTCGTGGCTTGCCCAACGCCGAAAAGGCGCTTACCGGGCTAATCACAGATACCACGAAGCCCGCCATTGCTCGCGCCACCGCCTTGAGCCTGCTTCCGGAATACCTCACGCCTGCTTCGATTCCGGCGGTACAGGCAGCACTCGGCGCGAGCGATGGGCTGGTGCGTAGCGCGGCGGTGCGAGCTCTGGAGCCACTTGCACCACAAGGCCGAGTTCGCCTGGCGGGGCCCTTGCTGACCGACTCTATCCGGTGCGTGCGCCTCGCGGCAGCGCGACTACTTGCGGGGACTCGGCCTGACCTCCTGCAGGGAGAACAGAAAACCGCCCTGGATCGCGCGGTTTCGGAGCTGGTCGCCTCTGAGATGGCGACCGCCGAGCGCCCGGAGAACCACATGAACCTGGCACTGCTCTACGCCCAGATGGGCCGCGTCACCGATGCTGAAAGCGAGCTGAAGACCGCGTTGCGCCTTGACCCCAACTTCGTCCCTGCCATGGTAAACCTTGCTGACCTCTACCGCACCCAGGAACGCGATGACGAGGCGGAGCAATTACTGGAGAAGGCCGTCGCGGTCGCTCCGACTGCAGCGGAGCCCATTCATGCTCTCGGTCTGCTCAAAGTGAGGCAGAAAAAGTATCAGGAGGCCATTGGCCTGCTGGCCAAAGCGGCGAGACTGCAACCGGGCAATGCCCGCTATAGCTATGTTTACGCTGTAGGACTGCACTCCAATGGTCAGGTTGACCAGGCGATCGCGGTTTTGCAACAAGCTCACGAGAGGCGTCCTGCGGACCGCGAGATTCTTATGGGCCTGATCACATTTGAGCGAGAAAAAGGGAACGTTGCGTTGGCAACCACCTACGCGCAGCAGTTAATACAACTTGTTCCCAACGACCCCGAGGCGAAGATGTTGTTGTCGGACCTGCGCGGACGGGGGCGTTGAGACAACCACAGGGACCGCAGGCCTGAGGGTCCGGGGCGAGCCAACGATACGTGACGTGCAACCAAAGTCCCAAAATTTGATTCTCCGCACCGCCTCGGCCTTTCAGGCTTTTTGGGTTCCGATAGACACATCGGGATTCGACTGTTGTCTTCTCCGAAAAAACAGGTCGAAGAGCTGGCCTTCCCCCAGCACTCGCCGCAGTTCCCAGAAAGCGAAGAAGGGAACGAGAAAGGAAAAAACGACCAGGTTTCGGATGAGCATCTCATCTATGTCCACACTAATCCGCTGATGGAGTGCGAATCGTTTAATCGTTTCTTCGAGGATATGAAAGGCTGCCACAAGCAAGCCGAATAGAAACGCTTTCCAAAGGACTGAAATAATCAATGGCTTGTTCTCATGCCCTCGGCCAAGCCGCGCATATTCTCCTAGTAGGATGATTTTGGCTATAACGAGCGCGTTGATTATCGCAAACCCGTATCGGAAGTAGGAATTTGTGACATTAAGTTCATGCAACATCAGCATGCTGTACGTGCAAAGCGCGCAAAAGAACAGGGCCAGATACAAGGAGACCCAGCCGACCGTCTTTAGCTCGTGGATGAATTTCTGCTTAAATGTTCCTTCCTTCAACTTCTGGTCATCCATGAGCTCTCCTCGACACTTGCTGTCGTGGCCGAACGTCGAAGCCGACGGCTTTACACCTCTCCGGGTGAGATACTTGGGTGGCCCACCGAGGAGCGACTTCCGCACTCTGG
>Ga0182034_10001613_pt1 | contig 11135 bp, 11 predicted proteins | sample flu12Cox44000172_FD_125972 | JGI IMG/M metagenome (GOLD analysis project Ga0182034, IMG submission 125972) | Lab enrichment of tropical soil microbial communities from Luquillo Experimental Forest, Puerto Rico - flux4day.12C.oxic.44.000.172 | ecosystem: Environmental > Terrestrial > Soil >... | reverse complement strand
TGGGAAGTCTACCGCACGCTCGTCGCCGGGATTAACGATGGCACGATCAAGCCCGCTCATGTCGCGCTTGACCGGCAGGGTCGGATAATCCCGCTGGCGTGCAAGATTTGGATACGGGATTTGCTGAGCCTGGCACTACAGCGCGGCGATGCCGGCAATGCAATTGCGGCACTGGCCGAGGCCAACGCTGCGAGCATGCGGGGAGCGGAAGCGCTAACAAGCGGGCTCCCCGAACCAGTGCCAGCGCCGCCGCCGTCGCCGGGGCTGTCGCCAGAGGAAAAGTCGCCGACCGCGGTTGCCCGGACCGCAGCCAACTCGCCCCAGTTGACGCAGAGAGGAGGAGTCCCTGATGACGGGGTCCAGACAGCAGAAATCCAAGAGCTCGCCGAGTGGATCTTTGCCCGGCACGAGCCCGGGGTTAGGAACCTCTTCCACGAGCGCTACCAGCAAGCGCGTAAAGATCCGACGCTGGTTGGGCTAACGCAAAAGAAACTGCGCGTTGCGTTTGGCAACGTTTACGCCACCAAGGCGAATGCTCCCCTTAAGGGTGGCTGGCCATTCCGCCCCGTTTATCAGCAACGGTGGGAAAAGGAGCAGCGCCAGCAGAAGTGTTTTTAGTATCCGAACACTTAATCCAGTTAGGCCGTCGAGTTCTGCGGGATTATTAGGGCTGTCCGTCTATTTCCATTGAGGTTGGCGGGCATGCTTCGAGATACGGAAGTCGGGGATCCCTTCGTTCCCCGCAATCGCGCCGAGCGGCGGCGCTGGCGGCACGTGGCGAAACTGCGGCCACGTTACATCTCCATCGACGATGGCTACCGATACGCCGGCATCGGCCGCTCCAAGTTCTACAAAGATTTTCTGTGGCGGCTGCGGACCGTGCGGATTGGACGACGCAATCTGATCGAGCTCGACAGTTTGGATGAGCTCCTCGATCAGCTCACCAGTGAGTCCGAGACTGGCGGGTGACTCATGTCGCAAAAAAACCCGGCCCCCGCCGCCAACGCGGGGAACCGGGCGCTTTTGGTTGCAGGGTACGCTCAACTATTAGCGCCCCACTCCGTAAAATTCAAGGCCACGACCAGCGGCTGGCACCTTCCTGCCAGCCGATCGGCCCGCTCAAGGCCGCTCCTGAAACAACGCCCCAGGCAAGGGCAGCGGATTCCGAAAACAGCAACAGCGGCTCGGCACTCGCATCGCTGCAGGCCGCGGCGCTCGGTCACCTGAGACGGGAGCGGCAGATCCAGCGCATCCACACTCTCGGCCCGCGCGTCGTCTTCGAGCTAATCGACGAACTCGATCGCCGCCACGAACTTGGCCCGGATCTCGATAACAGGCTCGGCCGATATGCGGCACTCGGTCCCGGAACCTTGCGAGCCATTGGCGGCGATCGGTTCCCGGCATCGCCTGTCCGCATCATGGTTCAAACATCCATGGGCCACCGTTCGCTGGCATCTGCCGCGAACAAGCGAGAGTGCAGGTTGAGCAATGAACCAGATGATGATGTGTTCATGGGGCGCGGTTTGCCGGCAGATCGCCTCGGGCATCGACATTGTCGCTCACGGTTAGACCTCGGGCAGATCAACCGGACGGCGCTGGCGGTATTGCCGTCGCTGCTGGCTCGGTGGCTGCCGCGGGGCCGCAAGGAAGGCCCGGAGTATGTGGCGCTCAATCCCACGCGCCGTGATCGGCATTTGGGGTCGTTTCGGATCAATCTGCGCACGGGTCGGTGGGCGGATTTTGCGACCGGCGACAAGGGCGGGGATCCGGTGAGCTTGGCGGCGTATCTATCGCACCTCTCGCAGTATGAGGCCGCCGAGAAGCTTGCCGGGATGCTCGGCATCGAGGCGCGCCATGGACGCTGAGATGTTCGAGCCGCTTCGGCCGCGAAGGGCGAAAAAGTCTCGAAGCGAGCCGGTGGAGCCAGAGACCGCCCCCAATCCGGCCGACAGCGCCGCTGCGACCGAACGGGCGGAGACCATTCTCTGGGTTCGGGGTCAAATCGCAGACTCTGCGCTGCTCGCTGGCACCCCGGGGGAGCGCTATCTGATCGAAAATCGGGGTCTGAAAGGACCGGTGTGGCCCGCGTCTCTCCGGTGGGCGGAACGATATCGACTGTGGCCTGACGCGTCTCCTCGGAGTTGCCTTCTTGCGACGGTGACCAATCCATCTGGCGAGATCGTCGCCGTGCACTCGATCGAGATCGACCCGGCAACTGGCGGAAAGTCCTGCGGCGATCACCCAAAAATGTCCCGCGGGCCGATCTCCGAAGGGTCAGTATTCCTCGGCATCGAGAACGAAGTCTCGCCCACGCTGGTGATCGGAGAGGGGCTTGAAACAACGATGACGCGGCGTTGCATTGGCCCCTGCGACGCACATGCCTGCTTTAGGGCAAGTGAGGTTCATCGAACCCAGGCGGCATCATCGGCGTGTCGAGATCTTGGCCGACACGAACAGCCGCAGCGTAACGCGACGCCTGGCGCGGGAGTACGCAAAGCTGGGACTTCCGGCTTATGTCGTGACCGTGCCGGACATGCTCGGCCCCAAGGCTGACCTTAATGATGCGCTGCAGGAGATGGGCGAAAGCGCCGTCCTTATGGCGGTCGAGGATGCGGAGCACATCACCCCTGCCGGAGAGCCGCGGGTTTCAGATTTCGACCTGCGAATAGGGTCCGATATCGAGATTGCGCAACGGATCCTCGAGCGAATTGAGGAGCTCTATGGCCAGATCGTGTTCGCTGAGGGCCGCTTTTGGCGTTTTGATCGAACGCATTGGATGGCGCTCGATGACGACCACCTCGCGCGGTTCATTCATCGCGTCGATGGGGCGATGTACCTGAGCGGCGAGGGTAAGCCGCAAATCGTCAAGCTTAACAAGTCTCGCGTGGCGTCGATCATAGATGCAGCACAGAAATACCGGCATCAGGCGGATTTCTTCACGTCCCCACAGCGTGGCATAAACTGTGAAAGCGGGTTCATCCTCATTGACGACGGCGGGAATGCCGAGCTTCAGCCGCATGCGCGCCGTTGGCGCCATCGCCATGTGACGCGCGGGCGCTGGCCGGCCAAAGACAAGGGCGGCTTTGTCGGCAGCCTGCTCGCAAAATACTTGCGCGACGCAACCGCGTCGGACGACGCCAACGAGGGCGATGACCAGAGGGATTCCAGGGACAAGATCAACTTGATGGGCGAGATCGCCGGAGTGGTCGCGCTCGGCTGTGGAACGCGCCTGCGCCAACCAAAGGCGATTGTTGCTTATTCCGTGGAAGGGAACACCGGGAAGTCCACCTTCTTGCAGTTGCTGCGGGCGTTCCCCAACCCCGAAGCGGTTGCCAGCGTGCCGCCCGGCAAATTCGGCGACGAAAAGTACGCTTACCGGCTGATCGGCAAAACGTTGAATGCCGCCGACGAGCTGCCTGATCGCGCGGTTCGGTCTGATGTTTTCAAGCGGATGATTACGGGGGAGCCCGTGCCGGCCCGCGACGTGTACAAGTCAGCAACGGATTTCGTGCCGATTGCGCAACACGTGTTTTCGACCAATGTGCTGCCGTCATTTTCCGGCGGCGTTGACGGCGGGGTGTTGCGCCGGCTGTTGCCGCTCGGATTTGGACACCGGCTCCAGGAACACGAGTGCGATCCTGGGCTCGTATCGAAAATTCTTCGCGATGAACCCGATCTTCTTTTGGACTTCGCCATCGACGGCGCCCGCCGCCTGGTCACGCGCGGCAGCTTCACGATCCCCGCTTCGTCGGGCGAACTATTGCAAAGCTGGGTGCGCGACGCCGATCCGGTGCGTGGGTGGGCGGCTGATAACCTTGTAGTGACGCCAGATGAGAACGTCATATCGGTTGGTGCGCTCTATGACGATTTCCTGGGATGGGCCGACGAGCAAGGACTGAAACGAGATTTCCTTCCGAACGTAAAAGCCTTTGGAAAAAGGCTGCGTGGCGTCGATCCGAAACTCAAATTCGCCGTGTCACACGTGGCCGTGTGCCGCAACGCCCGCCTCCGTTACACGCCATGACAGAGTGGAGATGGGAAGACGCGGCCGATCTGCCGCCCTCGACGGTTGAGAGGGATCCAAAGAAAATCGCGTCGAGCCCCGCCGTATACATAAAAGGTGACCAGCAACACTTGCACACTCGCACATCCGCAGAAACCCCGGGGATTTCGGCAGGCAATCGGGCGTCGACACTCGCGCCACATTCGCACGACACTCGCGAGGCATCACTCCGACATGGAGAGCTGGATAGCGAGCTTCATGCGAGTTTCGTGCGAGACAATCCTCGCTCATTCGCGTCTGAGTCGCCTGGATTTCTGCCGCTCTGCGAAAGTGCGAGTGTTGGTCCCGACCTTTTATATACAGCGCCAGAACCGACGCCGAAGGAAAGCGCGGCCGCTCCGGCGGTCATCTTCGCTCCGGAGCGCTGGGTCGAACTGGTGGCCGGCGCGAGTGAGAAGCCATTCGAGACGCCGTGCCCCGAGAGACGCGGTCTCGTGAAGCGCAAAGGCGGCGCCTTTTTGCATTTCTGCGTCGAATGTGGCCGCTGGGGCGCGTTCGGCTATGGGTGCACTGGCGACAATCCCTGGCGCACGCTGACTGCACCCTTTGGCTGTGGACCACAAACGCTCACCACCGAGATGCATATGCCGTGCTCGATGCCTGGGGGTTCGAACACAAAACGACGTTGACCTGGTTCAAGGACAAAATGGGTGTCGGCCATTGGTTGCGTGGGCAGACCGAGCATTGTCTGATGGCGGTTCGTGGGCATCCGCTCGTTGAGCTCACCAACCAGACCACAGCCCTCTTTGGGCAGGTCCGGGCGCATTCCCAGAAGCCGGAAGCGTTTTACGAGCTTGTCGAGCGCCTCTGTCCCGCGCCGCGCTATGCCGGTCTATTTTCCAGAGACAGCCGGCCGGGTTGGGATATGCACGGTGATGAGGCCGATTGTTCCTTGGGGGGCATTGCGGCCCGCACGCCTTGTAACGTCCGGCGGCCTCCAGGATGACCGGTGAATGTGGATTTTCTACAACCCTGCGTAGCTGCGTCCGCCCACGCCACGGTAGTCGCCGACGCCGCCAAACTGTGTCCCGCCGCTGTGACAAATTTAATAAACGCTGCGACCATGATCGGACGTCGTGAAGATTGCCTACCCCAATAAGAGGCTGGCTGCCGTTGCCGAAGGCATTTAGGAGGTGTGGCGCGAAGACCTCCCGCGGCGGACGTTGTCTGCGCGCCGCCCGGCCCGGACAGATGCGCTGCCACTACCACGGCGGCGGGCGCGGAACGGGGCGGCACCGCAGCGAGGATGCGCATCACTCCAAGAGCCTTGCCAAGGCGCGAGCCGCAGTGACATGGCCGCATGCGCAAAAAAGCGCCCCGGGGGCCTGGTTCGGGCGGCAACGGCGGTCCGCGGTCGCGATGGACGATTCGTTGCCGGGAAGGCGACGAAAGAGCAGAAAGGGCTGATGCAGCACGCTCGTGACGCTGAGACGGAGATCAACATGGTGCTGGAGAACCTCCCGGCTGTTCCTGACAAGCCGCCGGCAGAGATGACGAACGGGGAGCTGTTTAGCGACAATCTCCGAGAGACGCTCTTGTTCAACCGGGAGGTTCTGAAACGCCCGACCGATTGGGGCGACCCGGAACTGCTAAAGCTGAAGAAAGAGATCGCGTTGTCGACACAGGCGCAGGCCGTGCGGATCAGGGTGGCTGAGCTGCACCCGCCGGCGGCACGTGGAGGAAGCGTCGAGGAATTTTATCGACGCTACGATGGCGGCTCCTCCGAGAAGAGCAAACCGTGAGCGTCCCGGGGTTCTGGAATCAGCGCGTGCCGGAACTGCTCGACGAGATAGTCGGAATGTACCGGGCTGACGGTCGGGCGTTGGCGGGACTTGAAGACGATGAGCTCGACGCAAGCTTTGTAGATACGGTCGACGCCTATATCGCGGATCCTCGAACCCCAGCGCGGTTCCGCGCCGTCAACGACGTCGCAGCGGAATACGTGCTGCGGCGCCGAGCCGCGCCCGTCCTGCGGGTGGTGCGGCTCCGGGAGGGGACGGAGGACGAGGCGACCAACCAGCCGGACAAGCGCAAGCTCTGCGCGTTCATCGTGATTCCGGGATACGAGAACATCCTGCCGATGGTCGTCCTCGCCTTTGGCCGTTACGGCACCATTCCGGGAGCCGGTGCAATTTTCCTCCCCGAGGGAAACGATGAGTATCCAGCCAGCTGGGATAAGTTGACCGGGCCGGAGCGCGCAAAAGAGCGGTCGCGGAAGTGGCGGGACGAGCGCCACGCCGAATTCGAGTGGCTGCTACTCGGCCGTTCGGCAGCGCGTGACGGAGCGCGTAGTGAGCCTTGGCGATGCTAGGGCGCGCCGGGCGTCGGCGTAAGCGGCGATGAACGTCGTCGAGATCTACCCGTCCTCCGGCCGCGCCGAGCGGCTGCTCGAGCTGCGTTGATGGTGGGCGATCGGAAACGAGAGGAAACGTCAGGATGGCTTCAGATCGAAGGGTTGCTCTCACGCGCCGCGGCCTGATTGCGGGGGCGGCGGCAAGCGGCGCGCTATTGGGGCGCGGCGCCTGGACCGCCAGCTATGCGGCGGGCTCCGGCAGCAGCGCCGGCGATCCGTGGCAGCAGGCCGAATTTATCGTCCAGCGACTCGCCTGGGTCGGCGACACGCCCGAACGGCGGCGCCGCGAATTACGTCAGTTTTACGTCACCAGCTTTGGCGCCGCGCAATGCCAGCTCGTCGCGGTGTCGCCGATTTACACTTCCAGCACGACGAGCGGATCCGGCCTCGCTCCGGCGCCCGGCTCGCCTGACAACTACGCCGCATTCACTGCCGCTATTGCCGCCTGCAATCGCGCCGGGGGCGGACGGGTCATCGTCCCCGCCGGCGACTGGTATTGCGCGGGACCGATCACATTGCTCAGCCATGTCAATTTTCATCTGCGCAGCGGCGCGCAGATCTGGTTCAGCCCCAACCCGGCCGACTACGCCAAATACGGCCCCTACGACTTTGGCCCCAACGGCAAACTCGTGCGCACGCGCTGGCAGGGCAACGACTGCTACAATTTTTCGCCGATGGTCTATGCCTACGGCCAGCACAACATCGCGCTGACGGGGGAGGATCAGACGAGCATCCTAAATGGCCAGGCCGGCACGCCTTATGACGGCCCGAATGCGTGGTGGACCTGGAAAGGCACAGTGGGGACCGCCGGCTATGTCAGCGGCGAGCCGTCGGAGGGAACGCCCAATTCGTTGAATGTTCCGATCGGTCAGCGCAATCCGACGCTCTCCGCCGCCGAGGTCAATCTGATCGAATATGGAAACCCGGCGGGCGGTACAGGCAACGCATATGCCGCGGACAGCTCCTATCTTCCGGCTTTGTCCGAGGCTCAAATACCGCTGTCCCAGCGGGTATTCGGCATCGGCCATCAATTGCCACCGGCGATGATCGAACTCTTCGCCTGCACTGGCGTTCTGCTGCAAGGCTACCAGGTGATCAACACGCCGTTCTGGCAGCATCATCCCGTCGCTTGCCGTGATGTCGTGATCCGCGATGTCTATGCCAATAGCGTCGGCCCCAATAACGACGGGTTCGACCCCGAGGCCTGCAATTTCGTCCTCGTCGACGGTGTGACGTTCAACACCGGCGACGATTGCATCGCGATCAAGTCCGGCAAAAATACCGACATCGAATTCGGCCCGGCGCAGAACCACGTCATCCGCAACTGTACGATGAATAGTGGGCATGGCGGCATTACTCTTGGCAGTGAGCTCGCCGCTGGCATCCAGAATATCTTTGCCGAAAATCTCGCGATGCAAAACCAGAATTTCGCGACGAACCCGCTTAATATCGCGATCCGCATCAAGACCAACCTTAATCGCGGCGGCGTCACGCAGAATTTTCATGTCCGTAACGTGTCATTGCCAAACGGCATCAATACGACGTCAGGCTTTTACAAGCCGCTGAGCGGCAGCCCGATCCCGGCCAGCACCGTTTCCACCAATCAGGGCGGCATCATCACCTTCGACTGCGACTATTCACCGGGCTCGGACAATGTCCGCACCCGCCCGCCAGTGGTGAAGGACATTACGATCAGGAATGTCAATGCCGCATCGCCGGCCGGCGTCAGTGCAAGCTGCTATCAGGCGATCATCATTCAAGGGCCGGTAGCCGAGGACTACAACGGCCTGACCCAACCGCCGCCCACCGTCTATCCTGTGCAGAACATCACGATTACCGACTGCGATTTCGGCACCCCGGCAGATGCTACGCAGCCCTATTACCTTTACAATGTGCAGGGATTGACACTGGACAACGTCACTATCGGCGGCACGATGTATAATACTACGCTGTCGGCCTGATACGGCCGGTTCTGGGCAGTGAGCTCGTCGGCGCGCGAGCTCCCCTCACTCCTGGCGGATTTGTCGCTCCGTAGCGGCGCGCGTGAGGTGCGGGCCTGCAGGCGATGTAACCGGTACGTGGTCGCACGTATTGTCCTGGCGTAGCTATCGGAGCAAGCATCTCCGGACCGAAATTGCGGACGGTGGGGTTCGCAAGATCGCGGTCGAGGATGTAACGAAACTACTTCACGCGAATTCGGCCGGCGAAGCGGTCGTGCGCAGTGTCACGGTGGGCTGGTCCGTGCCGCCCGAGGCGCAGATGCCATGTCGGCTCGAAAATGAAATCACCGAAGCAGCTACAACGGCGATTGCCGCTTGCCTGGGTAGCGGGCCGATCGAGTCGCCCCTGAACGCGCTCCTGTTTACTGCGGCGACCCCACGGCTTGAAGGTAGCCGTGCTCATGGTGGCGCTGGCGGTCGCCCTCCCGGCACGCAACAGCATCCGAACACCCGGGCCGCGGCCGTGGAAGGGCGGCACCGCTGGCTCGAGCGGATGCGCCAAGCCAAAGCCGCGGGGCTCATCGAGAAGATCCCCGGCGGCCGACGGGCGCGAGGCTTGCCTCCGAGAAGCAATGACCGGATTATCGTGCGCGGACAACGGCTGCTCGACAGGATGATCGAGGACATGGAGAAGTTGCCGACGATCCCGGACAAGCCGCCAGAGCAGCAGACCGACAGCGAGCTGTTCGGCGGCAACTTCCGGCGTTCGCTGCTTTTCTCCCGCGAGGTACTCGACCGTGACACCAACTGGGAGGACGTCGAGCTGTTGAAGCTGAAGAAAGAGGTTGCGCTGGCGACGCAGACCGCAGCGGTGCGGATCAAGGTGGCAGAGCTCGCGCCGCGGTCTGATGACGGCGTTGTTGAGCGGCTGATGCGGCGGGTTGCGGCGATCAGGCGCGGTGAGAGGGTGATCGAGATCGATCCCGGCGACGTCTCTGAGTGACCACGCGTCGGTCGCCCGTGTTGGCTAGGCGGACACATCCGCGCTTGGTCCCGCCTGGGTCAGCGGCCGCCTTCACCGCTGACGGCGGAATGTCTTCCGCCCAAAGGTCAGAGTCACTCCATAATTTACAATAGGATAAATGACAGGCCAGTGTGGAGCCCCATACTTCGTCCCACATTCCGTCGTGCTAACCGCGACATTAATTTTCAAGACCACGGGGCTGCTGCATGCCGGTCCCGCTGTTGGTCTCGCGCATCAAGAGGCAGATGATGTCGGCGGCACCAATAGAAAAAACAACTCCAGGGGGTGCCGCACTTAGCGGTCCCCGTTCGAGTTCGGGAATGATCGCGCTTGGGACCGCGGACCGGTCACCGTGATCGCGAGGAGCGCGGCTCAGACCCGGGGCGCGAGGCTCCGCGGTGCCGCTCAGCCAGCGCAGCACGGTAGGTCCGGGCCGTCGGGCAGACGGCGAAGGCCTCGCGCTACTGGGAAAATCAGGCCTGCCGCGAGAGCCTGGGAAAATTTAGCACCCGGCCACAAGGTATGACAAGACGCACCGCGAGGGCCTGATGACTGTACGTGCTAAGTTGCCAATGAGTCGGCGCAGCCTATTACCCGCGGCGCTCTCGCCGCTGCTAGCGCTGTCTGTCTGCGCTGCGACGCGGTCTGCCGCCCCACCGCTCAAGGAACTGGCAAGAGCCAAAGGGATTTCCTACGGCAGCTGCATTTCCACCGCCCAGCTCGCGGCGCAGGATGATTTCACCGCCCTCGTTCTGCGCGAATGTGACTGCATTGTGCCAGAGAATGAAATGAAGTGGTGGTCGATGACTCATCGCACGGACGAGGAAGACTTTTCGGTTCCGGATCGCATGATGGATTTTGCCAAGCGCTTCCAACTAGCGATTCGCGGACACAACCTACTCTGGTACTTTTGCGTCCCCGAGTGGTTCAAAATGCTGCCGGACCGTAAAAGTGCGGAAGAGGCTGTTTTACGCCGCATCACGGATATGGTTTCACGATATCGCGGCCGCGTCTTTTGCTGGGACGTTGTCAACGAGCCCATTTATGTCGAGCATGGGCGACAGGACAATCTCCGAACAACTGTTTTTGTCGATAAAATCGGGCCGGAATTTTTCGATATCGCCTATCGCGCGGCGCGCGCCGCTGATCCCGAGGTTACCTTGGTGGTCAATGAATATGATCTGGAATACGATACACCGGAGCAGGACGCGAAGCGCAGTGCAGTGCTCAAGCTACTTGAACGAGCAAGGGCGGCGGGAACCCCCGTCGACACCCTCGGTATCGAGGCACACCTGGTCGCATCGCATTTTCCGTTCTCGGCAGTAAAGCTAAGACGATTTCTGGCGGAAGTGGCGGCGATGGGTATTCAGATACAGATCACCGAACTCGACTCGACCGACGAATTTGCTCCAGCATCGATCTCCGGGCGCGACCGCTGCGTCGCCGACGATTACGGGCGTTTTCTCGAAACTGCCCTTGACGAGCCAGCGGTTAAGGTCCTTGTCACCTGGGGGCTGTCCGACCGCCATAGCTGGATCGTGCGCGGTGAGGTTGGCCCCGACGCTTCGCGCAAGGATGGGCTACCTTCGCGCCCGCTGCCATTCGATGCCGCTTTCACGCCTAAACCTGCATGGACGGCAATCGCGCAGGCGCTGCAGAATGCGCCCGTCCGTCAGCCCGCGAAAATTGTTCGATCGTAAGTAATAAGCGCTAGGCCAAGCGGTTCAAAAAAGCTAGGCGCCCTGCGCACTGAAG
>Ga0182034_10001612_pt1 | contig 11137 bp, 7 predicted proteins | sample flu12Cox44000172_FD_125972 | JGI IMG/M metagenome (GOLD analysis project Ga0182034, IMG submission 125972) | Lab enrichment of tropical soil microbial communities from Luquillo Experimental Forest, Puerto Rico - flux4day.12C.oxic.44.000.172 | ecosystem: Environmental > Terrestrial > Soil >... | reverse complement strand
GACTTGCGCGCCCGGTCTGATTTAGCATGACCATTAGAGTGTTGCTGCGTAACTTCGCGGCCGGAAGCTTGCCAGAGCTTGCGTTTCGTCCGCAAAGCTTGGAATAGCGTCCAGCAAGCGACACACAGTCAACACGTCAAGCACTCGGCCGCGTGGACTGAGCAATTTCAACTCGCCATAATCCTGCCGTTCGAGGTAAACGTACATTTCTACGATGACTCTGACGCCGGAGCTGTCTACCTGAGATAGATTCGCTAGATTGAGCAGCAGCTTGGGCTTACCGTTGGCGGCCAAGTCGCGTAGATGTTGGTTCAGCAGCTCACTCTCGCCATGATTGGTGGTGGATCTTCCTCGCAGATCCAATACCGTGACGTCACCGCATTCCCGGATTGAGATTTGAAGACCCAACACGCCCTCCCGTGATGTTCATGTTCACTACTCCAGATTTCCTGGGCGCGAGCCGTAAAAAACGGCGGAATAACCGGACTGGTACTAGGCTCCGCTTGTCCCGTTCGCATCAACCGGAACTTTCTGGAAACAAAACGCGCGGGACTTGGCCGATGGTACTATTTGCCGGGGCTGCTGAATTTTTGCAACTCAATGATGGTAGCTTTGTCGTCGTAAATACCTGCGCCAACAATGTAAGGCGTGTTGCTCACCGTCAGCGCATAGCTAACTTTACGCGAGCCCTCTTTTTCGCCTGGTTTTGGCCACCAATACTCGACCCACACGCCGGAGGGACTTTTTGTTGCTTCACAAAGTTTCGGGAAAAATTCAGTCCCCCTAGTGCCCCTCAATTTGGTGTCATCCTTGCCGATGAGATCGGGCCGAAAGGGATGGGCCGCTACCGTTCCTTTGGTGCAGTCAAGGACGAAAACATAGGTGTCCTTCCAAACCCAGAGGCTTTCATTCTTGTCGAATTGTGCAAGGCCGGCCTCGCCCGACTGTGACAGGCTCTTCGCCGCTTCCTGTACCTTCTGGACTACCTCCTGGGCCGCCGCCTTTTCCTGTCCCTCACTGAGCGTGGAAAAGCCGAGCAAAAAGATCACTACTCCGAGCACAACAAATATGTTCCTTTTCATGCCCCTTGCTTTGCCTGATGCGGTGTTTAGTTGCACGATACGTCTCCTTCCCGAGTCTTTATCGACTGCCATGGCCCGAAGAGAAACGCTTGCCATCTTGGGCACTGTGGCTGTCTGTCCTATGTACGGTAAAGCGCAGCAGCCCGAAAAAGGGGATCATTTTTCTTCAAGAGACGCGCCCTCCGGTGCCCACCGGGCGGTCCTGGTTCGATGGGGCGGTGTAGGCCCCTGCTTTTGCTGCGTTGCGGTCGATGGTGGAATGCATCGACCGTTTGCGGCGGGTGCCAACAAACCTCCCTTCCTCACACGGCGGTGACCGGTTGGGGCCTGTTAAGAAACAAATATCGTAAGGGAGGTTGTAGGGAGGGTTGGCCTTAGTTAGGCAACCTGCCGGTCTGAGTGCCACTCATCGCGCGCGGCAATTGGCAATCGCCGCCCAGAATACTGTCCTGTAGCGCACAGGTTGAATAATGACCTGGTTATCACGGGTTATCTGCTATAGGCCTAAGATCGCTGCTCAGCGGATGTGGTCCGCCACCATAACGTTGCTGCCGGATCTATCCAGTTGCGAATATAAAACCCATCGCGAGTCCGCTGAAACTGAGATCCCCATGTTCCCCCTGGTATCTGGCAACAGTTCTGTCAACTCGAGGATTAAGCGCGTCCGTCCTGTAGCAATTCGATAGGCGCGAATCGCCGCCGGGTGAGTACGTGTAGCGGGGTCCAAAAAAACTATCTCGTCGGGAGTTATTGTCCAGTCGTCGGTTTTTACCTTATAGGGCGGACCGATCACCTGAGCCTCGCCGAACGCGGTTCGGTTTTGGGCCTGGGAGCCCGGCGTGCGCCAGATGCTGTCTCTCACATTCTTGGAAAAATAGAGCCATTTGCCATCGCGCGACTCGCGGCTCATGTAGCCCCCGTTATTGGTCACCTGCGAAGGGCGGCCGCCAGACACCGCAACCCGCCATATCTCCCATTTGCCGGTTCGATCCGAGGCGAAGTAAATGGATTCGCCGTCCGCCGACCAACTGGGAATCACCGCTGGAGCCATCGACAAAGGCTTCGGCTCTCCGCAACGCGTCCTTGCCGAATCGCACTCGAGGGTGAAAATATCGGAGTAGCCGTGAGGCCTGGCATCAAACGCCACCATTCGTCCGTCTGGCGACCACTGCAGATGGTCTATCGACGGGCCGCCGAAGTGCGTGACTTGCACCTGCCCAGAGCCATCGCCTTTTGCTAACCAGATCTCTTTGCTGCCCGACCGATCGCTGATGAACGCAATGCTGCCGTCGGGTGAGTAGGTAGCGCCCTGATCGCGGAGAGTAGACGCTATAAGCTTTGTCGGCTTCCCCACTCCGTTTGCCGGTATCCTGTAGATATTCAGGTCCCAGAGCTGATTCACCCAAGCCACACGGCTGGCTTTCAGGCCGGTGGCGGGCGTGATCGCGTCGCTTCCTCCCTGGGTGATGGACTCCGCCCGGGACGGTGCATCGAGGGGGATCCGCCAGAGCCCGAAAATGGTGCTGCTTCGCTGCCACGAGACGATCAGACTCTTGCCGTCCGCGGTCCATGCGTGTCCCCAGATACCCCCTCGCGCATCGGTTAACCGTCGCGGTGTTCCTCCTGCCGTAGGCACAAGGTAAATCTCGTCCGCCCAATAACCGGTGACCCTTTTAAACGCCACCGTCAAGCCGTCGGGTGAAAATTTGGGACTCCAATCGCCATCTGCCAGCGGCGGCGGATCGGTTAGTTTGCGCTTTACGCCCGATCGCAAATTATAGAGGTAGATAGTTAATTGATTAGGTATGAGTGAGGCATCCGAGAATGCCAATTCCGCGCCATCCGGAGACCAATCAATTGACGAGGTGCGATTGGCCATCTCCAGGTCTACCATCTTCTGCTCATCTCCCCCTGCACTCGCGATCGAGTAGATCGCGCCGCCCATGCCGCGCTGGCGCTTGAACGCGAGCCGGCTGCCATCCGGCGACCAAGCCAGATATCCGATGTTGCCTTCGGATTCGGAATTAGTGAGCTTCACCGGTTCCGTGTCGTTGGGCCCCTTGCGATAGATCTCGCTCTGGCGACCGAGCCTGTCAGTCCAGGTGAAGGCTACTGTCTGCCCGTCCGGGGAAAGCGCCGGAGTTCCCTCCCAGCCAGCCTGCGAGGTCAGAGGCCGGATTCTCAGATCGGCGAATTCCGGTGTATCTCTCTTGCTGAACCGAGCCGAGTTGACCGCCCATAACCCGCACGCCAGAAGAACAGCACCTGCCAGCGCAGCTTGCCATATCCGGCGGTGGTGGAGCTGTCGCGACTTCACGAAGGCCTCACCTAATCTCTCGGCGACCTCCGCCGCCGAGGGGCGTGCGTCAGGCTTGCTGGCGAGCATTGCCAGGATGAGCGAATCCAGGCTGGCTGGCACGCGGGGGTCAATGGAGGACGGCGCAAGCGGCTCGCTGGTGGGCATGGCCTGCAGGAGCGGGGAATGCCCGGGATAGGCGTATTGACCCGTAGCTAGTTCGTACAGGACTAATCCCAGCGAAAAAATATCGCTTGCCGGCGAGATGAGTTCGCCCCTCGCCTGCTCGGGAGACATGTAACGTGGCGTTCCGGCAATGCCCGCTGCGGTCGCGTCGCGCCCGATCTGGCGGGCGAGGCCGAAGTCCAGCACTTTGACATATCCATCGCTTCGCACAAGAATGTTTTCAGGCTTGATATCGCAATGGATGATGCCGTGTGCGTGTGCCGCGGCGAGTGCCCTGGCCGTCTGCGAAACGAGTTGCACAACCTGCTCCAGAGGTTGTGGAGTTCCGCGGGCCGAGCCCAACGGCTCGCCCTTCACCATTTCCATGACAATGAGGGGGGTGTCCTCGTGCCGAATCACTTCATAAACAGTAACGATATTGGGATGGTTCAATGCCGAGGCGGCTCTGGCCTCGTGCGTCAAGCGGTCCGCCAACCGTCCAAAACCAGGTCTCGGGAATAGAAACTTTATCGCGACCGCGCGATCGAGTTCAGTATCATGGGCGGCCCAGACTTCGCCCATTCCTCCGCGACCGATGAGAGCGGCGATTTCATACCGCCCGAATCTCGCACCAACTGACGCCGGTGTGTAAGGATCTGCCGCACCCGCTGCCATGACCTCAATCGGTGACCGATCGAGGAGACTGTAAGACGCTTCGTCATCTCTCAGCATTTGCTCGACGGCGAGCCGCAATTCAGGATCGGCGGCAGACGCGGAGTCGAGCAAGGCCGCTCGTTCCGTGGGAGTCTTCGCGCGAGCCGCGTGGAACAATTCGACTATTTTGTTCCATTGCTCGGGGGACATCGGGAAACCACCGCATCAAACTAGGGTTTCAGGACGTACCTGTCCCTTCAGCCAAGCCCGCGCGACCCTCCAGTCTCGCTTGACGGTGATGGGGGAAACATTTAGGGCTTCTGCGGTTTCTTCGACCGACAGGCCGCCAAAATATCGCAGTTCGACGATTTGGCGGTGGCGGGGATTCACCACCTCCAAACGGTTCAATGCCGCGTCCAACGCGATCAATTCTTCCGCCTCCTTGGCGGAGAGCGCTTCGCGTTCGTCGGAAATTTCGATCGGTGCCGCTTGGGGGCCCCGCTTGAGCGCCTGGCGCCGGCGGGCATGATCGATCAGAATGCGCCGCATAATGCCCGCGGTCACGCCCACGAAATGTGCGCGACTCCGCCAGTTCCGGGCTTGATCGCTCACCAGCCGCAAGTAGGCCTCGTTCACCAGGGCGGTAGGCTGCAGCGTGTGGCCAGGGCGTTCGCCGCTCAAATAGTGCCGGGCTAACGCGCGCAACTCCGGGAGAACCAGCGGAAGTAGCTTTTCAGACACCTGCGTATCGCCGCCGCTCATCTGCCGGAGAAGCAATGTAATTTCCGAGGTGTCGGTTCCCATGCTGCTCATGATGGGCCTGTACCCTGAAGTATACCCGTTTTTCAACATTCGTCGCGCCCAAACGCCCAAAAGGCCAAATGATCCGTTTTTTGCCGCTTCTGCGCTTTAACCAGAAGACAGCCGGTAGAACGCCGAGAAACGCCGCGGTTCGCCTGCGGTGCATTGCCCTAGCAAGGGAACCGCACGGGAGTAGACGCGCTCACGGCAGCAAACGGCACCAGGCTACCGGGACCTAGCGACAAAAAGGAGAGGCTTCGATGAAAAGACAAGTTCTAATGACTCTGGCAGCTTTCTGGGGGTTGATCGCGGTTGGGGCGCCTACCGCGCGTGCCCAAGCCGAGATTGATCCCGATCACTTCGAGGCGCCCAACATGGAGCCGTTCGACAAGGTGAAGACCGATACTAGCAGCAATGTGGGGACAATTCGCTATGACGGCAAGTTTCGGCTAGCTCACGCCGTGCAGTGCAATGGCAAAAGTTTGCGTCCGGGCAGATACTCCGTTTCGCTTCGTTACGATGGGAAGGTGGCCCGCGCCACGCTAAATCGGGACGGCCAAACCATTGGAATTGGAGGCGTTGTACACAGACACGCGCACAGGCAGGGAAACGACGCGCTCATCGTGGAACTCCAAGGAACAACTCGGAGACTGTCGGCAATCCAAGTAGCGAAACTGGATTTTGTGCTCGATCCGGAGCCGCAAATAAAGAATTCAACGCATGGCGAGCCGGGGCGCCTCGAAAGATTGCCGCTAACCGAGACGGTCCGCGAGCCTCAAGCCCCACCGAAAAGTTGAAGGTGACGTCTGAACAACACCTGCGGCGCTCCACCGCCCTAGTCGAGCTGGCGTGGTTACCCACGCCAGCCCCAATGCGGCTTCAACCTTTCCGGCCACCGTCTTCCGGATCTTCGAAAGCACGGCGGGAAGCGGGAGGCTCGCCCGGCTTCTCGGGTTGCCCATCGTTGAGTTCAGCAGGTCGCTTAGCCGGGTCCGCATCCGTTGAAGCGGCAGATTCCTCACGGGCTGTCAGCCGGTTTGTTGCCCCACACACCCGGCTGGTAATGAATTCATGGCCCCACGACGCGAACTCCCGTGATGAAGTATTCTGTCTCGCCAAAACATTTGGAGGGCACTCCACGGTGCTGCTCATAAATCAGTGCCACGCGCTGTCCCTCGGCATCCATTACCTTGCGAGCCACGACGTCACTCGGCACGGTGAAGTAGAAAATCTCAGGAGCAGTCCCGGGCATGCTAACCATTGCCAACTCGCCTTCCCAGGTCTTACACACCCAGCCCTTGCGTGAAATCTTCTGGACGTAGCCGACGCGCTCACCATTCGAATAAGCAACGTGCAGAGTGATCCAGGCCCAAGCCGTAAAGCCCGCTAGCGGGACGATCACTACAACGATGAGGACCATGAGTATCCATCGCCCGGAACCGCGAGGAGATGTATCGATCAAGGCTTAAATCCTCCGGACGCATTATAGTAGACCGGATAAAGATTGGCTGGGGCTCGAGTCCAAGTCAGCCTCTTTCGTCTCGTAAGTTTCGATACGCGCAATAATCCTTTTTCTTCGGCGAAATTTGCGACGAAACCATTGCAAGCCGCGAAACGCCGTCATCGAGTGCAGGCAGAGGATCCGCGACGCCGTGAACCTCGCGCAATGGAGCAAGGCCTGCGATCGCTGTGAGGACGGAGAAAATACTGCCACTTGCCACGGGTGCGTTTCGAGTTTGGGCAAGACCGGTTGACCGAGCTGTATCCGCTCCTGCTCGGGCTTGTTGGTTCGTTTTGCGAAATCACTCTCCGTCGCCGCTATGCGACCTCAACCTTTCGACAGCGTCCCTTTTCGGCGGGTTGGTTTCGGCGCCAGGGTTGTTCCCACCTTGTTTCCCGAGTTCCCCCGATAATAGCGAGCGACTCGGCGCCGTCGGCCAAACGTCTGCCTGTAGTATCTATGCGATGTTGGATTGGGCTACAATTAATGGAATAAAGACCACCTAAATTGGGCATTTGGGTTCTAGTACCAGCAGCTAAACAAAGAAGTTAGCATCTCTTTAGAAAAAGCCTGGCAAGCGCAAGAAGTGGAAATCCCCGTGCTCCGCAGGTACTAAGTCCTTACTTTTAATAGCTTCATCGGTTTCATCAAAAAATGGAATCTAAAGCAATTCTTCATTTCTTGTAAACAGGGGAGGGTTCTGTGAGACAAGCTTGCAGCAAGCTAATACTACTGCTCAGCGTCGCCGTTTTCCTGATGGGCTTTGCGCTTGCCGGTCGACTGTCCGCGCAAGCGATTAGCGGCGATGTCGTCGGCACCGTCGTCGATAAGACAGGAGCCGCCGTACCCGATGCCGCAATCGAAGTGGAAAACATTGCCACAGGCGTGAAGACCAACACCATGGCAAACAGCGTGGGTGAGTTCCGTTTCGGCAATCTAGCTGTGGGCACCTACACCATCCGCGCCAAGAAGGCGAGTTTTGCGACCACCACGATTACCGACTTTGCCGTGGAATTGAACAAGACCAAATCCATTACCATTACTCTGGAAGTTGGACAGCAATCAATGACCGTGGAAGTCTCCGGAGCAACACCCCTGATCAACACCACAAACGCGCACATCGACACGACTTACGACACGAAGGTCACCGCGGATCTGCCCGTTGCTGCTCAAGGTTTGGGAGTCTTGAATTTGTCCTTGCTTCAGGCGGGGGTCAGCACAAGCGGCGGTGTAGGAGCTGGGACCGGTCCTGCGGTTGGGGGTCAGAGGCCGCGCGACAACAATTTTACAATCGAAGGCGTCGACAACAACAACAAAAGCGTGACGGGTCCCTTGGTCATCGTACCGAACGACGCCGTTCAGGAATTTTCGGCCCTTACAAATCAGTTCAGCCCGGAATTCGGCCACTCGAACGCAGGTCAGTTCAATACCGTAGTGAAAACCGGCACCAACGACATTCACGGTGGGGCCTTCGGATACTTTCAGAACAGGAACTTCAATGCTATCGATCAGTCTGTGATTCAAGCCCTCGGCCCAGGTGCCAGCAACCCACGCTTCGACGACAACCGATACGGGGGTCAAGCGGGTGGCCCGATTGTCAAGAACAAATTGTTCTACTTTGGTGATTTCGAGTACCGCACGAGAGGGCAAGCGAGCGTCGCAGCCGGCGGCCTGTGCGCACCCACGGCAGCGGGGTACACCACTATTCAATCAATTCCGAATATTTCCTCGACAAACCTGGGGATTCTTCAGAAGTACGCGGGAAATGCTCCCACGGGAGGCAATTGCAACAACGTTCCCGCCAAAGACCCTGCCGGAAACGCCAACACCACGAAATCGATCTTCGTCGCCAACCCAAACGCAGCGGGGGGATTCACGCCAGTGCAGGTCGGGACGATTCCGGTGCAAGCGCCGAACTATACAAACTTTAAATACTTGACCACCTCGATGGACTACAACATCTCGGCCAGTGATCAATTGCGCGGCCGGTACATTTACAACAGCGCTGTGGGAATCGACGCTGCGGCCAACCTGCCAGCATTCTTTCTTTCGGCTCCTACCAAGTTTCATCTGGCCTCGCTCGCCGAATATCACTCTTTCAATCCCAGTCTCTCGAACGAGTTGCGCGTGGCCTTTAACCGCTTCGCCAATACTACCCCCGCAGGAAACTTCCAATTCCCAGGGCTGGACAGTTTTCCAAACTTGCTCTTCTTCGACTTGGGCTTGCAGATCGGGCCTGACTCCAACGCTCCGCAGTTCACGATTCAAAACCTCTATCAAGCCATCGATAACGTGACCTGGAGTAGGGGACGGCACACGTTTAAGCTGGGAATGGAGGCTCGCAAGTTTATCTCGCCGCAATCCTTCACGCAGCGCGCGCGCGGCGATTATGACTACACCACCGTGGACCTCTACCTGCGCGACCAAAATCCGGACAATCTTGCAGAACGGAGTTTGGGTAACCCCGTGTATTACGGCGACCAAATTGGTATTTTTTGGTACGCCAGCGATAGCTGGAGAATCCGACAAAACCTAACGCTGGACCTCGGCCTGCGTCACGAGTACACTACCATTCCTTTCGGAGAGAGGTCTCAGAAACTCAATGTCGCGGCGAGTGTTCCGGGCCTCATCGACTTCAGCGAGCCACGCGCACCCAAAACCAACTTCATGCCGCGGGTTGGTCTAGCCTGGTCCCCCGGATCAAGCGGGAATACCTCCATTCGAGCGGGTTTTGGAATGGGGTATGACGTTCTTTATGACAATATTGGCATTCTGTCTCTGCCTCCACAATTGAGTGGCACGATCGACGAACCTCAACCGCCGGTCATCAGCAACTTCCTGGCGAATGGAGGAATCAAGCCAAGTGCTGGCGGTATCCGAACCTTCCCAAGCATCGCCGCCCAACAAGCGGCCACCGCGAACCATGTAGTTGTAGATCAGAAAGATCCTTACTCGATCCAATACAATCTTAGCGTCCAGCACAAGTTCGGATCCAAATACTCAGCCGAGGTACGTTACCTCGGTACTCGTGGGGTTCACCTCAACACCCAAGAACGTATCAACGTACAATCCAGGGTTGATGCGACTCACTTCTTGCCGACATATCTGACGGCTCCTTCTCAGGCTACTCTGGACTCGCTAAGCAACACACTGGCTAGCATTACGGCCCGACCGAGAATTCTTCCCGCCTATGCGGCAAATAACTTCACTACCAACCTTGTTCAGTTCACGCCGAACGGTTGGTCGGACTACAACGGGTTCGCCGTTCAGGGCTCTAGGCAATTCTCTAACGGCCTACAGTTCTTGGCCGCCTACACCTGGAGCCACACCATTGACAACAGCACCGCAGACTTTTTCTCCACAGTGATTACGCCGCGCCGCCCGCAGGACTTCCAAAACATAAACGCGGACAAGAGCTCGTCGGCCCTCGATCACCGCAACCGCTTCAGTATCGCCGCTTACTATGACCTGCCCTATTTCAAGAACGGCAACTGGCTGCGAAAGAATGTGTTGGGCAACTGGCTCGTTGCACCCATCTATACATTCCAGACGGGTGAACCTGCAGACGTGCAGAGCGGGGTCGACGCCAACCTGAACGGCGACTCCGCAGGAGATCGGGCTGTGTTTAACCCGACGGGAATCCCCGGAACTGGGTCCGGGGTGACGGCACTTTGCAATAGCAGTCTTCCGGCGGGTGCGTCATGCGCAGCTTCGACCGCCAACATAGTTGCCTACTTGGCAAACAACGGAAACGCCCAGTACATCACTGCTGGAAAAGGGGCGCTGGCTACCTCAGGCCGAAACACCCTCCAGACGCGACGTATCGACAACCTGGATGTCACTGCTGGAAAGAGATTCAACTTTACGGAACGCATGCGTCTTGAATTTCAGGCGCAGTTTCTAAACGTCCTGAATCATCCGCAGTACACCCCTGGACTGCTCAACCAAGTGGACTCGATCGGGTTCACCAGCCCGGCGGCGACCAACTATTTGCATCCATCGAACGCCATTTTCAACAGACCTGACCAAGCCTTCGCAAGTAATTCAAGAACCCTCCAGATGGCACTGAAATTCATCTTCTAACTTCCGAGACGACTGCACCGGGGCGCGCTCACGCGCCCCTTTTTTTTGCTTGTCGAGCATGTTCGAAGCACAGCGAGCCGGCAATGGACTGTCGTAGAATCAGCTTTCGGTAAGACCACTTCACTGGAGGCTTTAGCTGCCTCGACAGAACGGACTGATGAAAACCACGAGTGGTTGCCTTTCCGATTACGAAGTCTGGGCCATGGCCGCCAACCGTGTCAGACAGAATCCAGTGTGGGCAACTGTACAAAAGAGTCCTTCTTAGTCGGCGAGAGAAACCTTCTTGAGGTGTTTGCTGTTGCAGTTCGAGCAGCGCAAGTCTGCGCTGGAAACGAAACAGAGTTGTGAGTTGTGCGTGTTATTCATGGTCGGACCGCTCCCCGATGAAGCGCGGTGAGCACACTCGGGGCAACTCAGCCTATAGGGTACCGTTGAGCAAGGCCACAGGGGTGGAGTGTGAATAAGGATCTGCACAACTATTGCGGAGCACAGGAGAGGATGATTTCGGTTTTCATTGAACTCTCCATCATTTGGTGCCCTGATTCTTCAGCAGTT
>Ga0182034_10001597_pt1 | contig 11191 bp, 8 predicted proteins | sample flu12Cox44000172_FD_125972 | JGI IMG/M metagenome (GOLD analysis project Ga0182034, IMG submission 125972) | Lab enrichment of tropical soil microbial communities from Luquillo Experimental Forest, Puerto Rico - flux4day.12C.oxic.44.000.172 | ecosystem: Environmental > Terrestrial > Soil >... | reverse complement strand
TGCGGTTGTGTCGCACCGAGACGATTGGCCCGGTCAGCTTTTTTGCGATGTTGCGCCGCTTCGGCTCCGCCCGGGCGGCGCTCGACATGCTGCCGCGACTTGCTCGGCGCAGCGAGCGGTCGAAGATTGTCACGGCGGTAACGCGAGCCGCTGCCGAGGCCGAACTCACGGCCATCCATAAGGCCGGCGCCCGCATCATCTGCTGGGGTGAGCCGGTCTATCCGAATGCGCTTGCTGCGATCGATGACGCACCGCCGGTTCTGACTGTGCTCGGCCGGGCTGAGCTTCTGCAGAAACCGATGATGGCCGTCGTTGGGGCCCGCAACGCCTCGGCAAATGGCAGGCGTTTCTGCCGCGACCTCGCCGCTTCACTCGGCCGCGCCGGGGTCGTCGTCGTTTCCGGTCTTGCTCGTGGGATCGACGCCGCCGCTCATCTGGGAGCTCTCGAAACAGGCAGCGTCGCGGTGGTTGCCGGCGGCGTCGATGTCGTCTATCCGCCGAAAAACGCGGTTTGCACGACGCGCTGGCGAGTGGCGGCGTGATCGTCGCCGAGTTGCCGCTGGGGACGAGCCGCAGGCACGGCATTTTCCACGCCGCAACCGAATAATTTCCGGGATGGCGCTGGGCGTCGTGGTCGTCGAAGCGGCAGCCCGCTCGGGCTCGCTGATCACGGCGCGCTTGGCGCTTGAGCAAGGCCGCGATGTGTTCGCTGTACCAGGGTCGCCGCTCGATCCCCGATGCCGGGGTTCTAACGACCTCATTCGGCATGGCGCGATTTTGACTGAAGGCGCCGAAGATGTGCTCTCGCAGCTCGGCCTGGCGCTTGCGCAGGCCACGACGCAACATGCTGCAACTCCAGCACAAATCCCCGCAACGTCGAGTTGGCCGCCGATCCGAACAGACCAATTGATAGCGGACGACGCGGGGCTCGAGCTGATCGTCGAAAGATTGGGACCGACACCGGTCGCGGTTGACGAACTGGTACGCCAATGCCACTTGTCAGCCGCCGCAGTCACTACCCTCCTCCTGGAACTCGAACTTGCCGGCAGGGTCGAACGTCATCCTGGTAACCTCGTTTCTCTACGTTAACATTTACGTGCCATTGAACAGGCGCTCGCGAGATCTGTCCGGCGCGCCCGGCCTTTACTGTAGAATGGATTCATGAAAGTCGTCGTCGTCGAATCGCCGGCAAAGGCGAAAACAATCAACCGCTATTTGGGCGACGATTACAAAGTCGTGGCGAGCTACGGCCACGTCCGGGACTTGCCGGCAAAGGACGGCTCGGTCCTCCCAGATAATGATTTCGCCATGTCATGGGAGGTCGACGGCAAATCCGAAAAGCATATAAAGACGATCCTCGAGGCCGCACGGGGCGCCGACCGCCTCTTCCTTGCTACCGACCCGGACCGGGAAGGCGAGGCGATCTCGTGGCATGTCCGCGAAGTGCTGAATTCTCGCCGCGGGCTTAAGGACCTCGATGTCAAGCGGGTCGTCTTCAACGAGGTTACGAAGAACGCGGTGCTCGAAGCGTTCGCCCGGCCGCGCGAGATCGACCGTGAGCTCGTCGAAGCCTATCTCGCCCGTCGGGCGCTCGATTATCTCGTCGGTTTTACATTGTCGCCGGTGCTGTGGCGCAAGCTTCCCGGCAGCCGCTCGGCCGGCCGGGTCCAGTCGGTGGCTCTGCGCCTCATCTGCGAGCGTGAAGCCGAGATCGAGGCGTTCAAGTCGCGCGAATATTGGACCATCGAGGTCGAGTTTAAGACCGAGTCCGGTCAGATCTTTACCGCGCGGCTGACGCATCTCGACGGCAAGCGTCTTGAGCGCTTCGATCTCGATACGGAGGCCAAGGCGCGGGCCGCGGCCGATATGATCCTGCGTGCCTCCGGCTTTGCCGTCGCCGAGATCGACAGCCGGCAGGTCCGCCGCAACCCGTTCCCGCCGTTCACGACCTCGACCTTGCAGCAGGAAGCCTCACGCAAGCTCGGCTTGGGCGCCACTCGTACGATGCAGATCGCCCAGCGGCTCTACGAAGGCATCGATCTCGGCGGCGAAGTGGTAGGGCTGATCACCTATATGCGGACGGATGGCGTGGCGATTGCCACCGAAGCGATCGAGGCCGCCCGCCAATTGATCGGGAGCGATTTTGGGCCACGATATGTCCCCGACCAGCCCCGCCTTTACCGCAGTCCCGCAAAGAACGCCCAGGAGGCCCATGAGGCGATCCGGCCGACCGACCTCGCCCGCAAGCCGGCCGATATTGCCAGCCGCCTCGACAGCGATCAGCGCCGGCTCTACGAGCTGATATGGAAACGGACGCTTGCGAGCCAAATGGCGTCGGCGCTCCTTGAGCAGGTTGCGGTCGACATAGCTGACAGCACCGGGCGGCTTCGCTTGCGCGCGAACGGCTCGGTCGTCGTGTTCGACGGATTTCTCGCGCTCTACCAGGAGGATCGCGACGACACCGCCGACGAGGAAGGCGAAAGCACCCGGCTGCCGGCGATGCGAAAGGCCGAGCGCCTCGCTCGCGGCGAGGTTTCGCCGAACCAACATTTCACCCAGCCGCCACCACGCTACACCGAGGCGAGCCTCGTCAAAAAGCTGGAAGAGCTCGGGATTGGGCGGCCTTCGACCTATGCTTCGATCCTGCAGGTTCTACAGGACCGCGCCTATGTTCGGCTCGAAAAGCGCCGTTTTCTGCCCGAGGATCGCGGTCGGCTGGTCACCACCTTTCTGACGAGCTTTTTCGAGCGCTATGTCCAGTACAATTTCACTGCGGACCTCGAGAACCAACTCGATGACGTATCTGGCGGACGCATCGACTGGAAGGAGGTCTTGCGGAATTTCTGGCGAGACTTCTCGACCGCGGTCGACGGGACCAAAGAGCTGACGATCACTCAAGTGCTGGCCGCCCTGGATGAAGAGCTCGGCCGGCATTTTTTTCCGAACGACGGTTCCGGCACCGATCCGCGCCTCTGCCCCGTCTGCGGCGCTGGCCGGCTCAGCCTAAAGCTCGGTAAATTCGGCGCGTTTATTGGTTGTTCCAACTACCCGAACTGCCGCTACACCCGGCCACTCGCGATCGAGACTGATGCGGACGCTGCCCCACCGGAGACTGCTCTCGGAACCGAACCGGGCAGCGGCTTGGCCGTCACTCTCAAGAAGGGGCCGTATGGGCACTACGTCCAGCTCGGCGAAGGCAATGGCGAGTTCAAGCCCAAGCGAGTAGCCTTGCCGCGATCCCTCAAGCCGGCCGATGTCGACCTCGAAACGGCGTTGCGGCTGCTCGCATTGCCGCGGGAGCTCGGCCGACACCCGGAGACAGGCGACACCATCACCGCGGGGATCGGCCGTTTCGGCGCCTATATCAAGCATGGAGCAACATTCAAATCGCTCGGCGCCGATGATGACGTGCTGACGATCGGATTGAACCGAGCAGTCGTGCTGCTTGCCGAGCCGGTCTCCCAGCGACGACGGGGCCCGCAGTTGCTGCGAGAGCTTGGTGTTCACCCGGAGGGTGGCGCTGTTGGATTGTACCGAGGACGCTATGGCCCCTATGTCAGTCATGATGGGGTGATCGCGTCGCTGCCGCGTAACTCCGACCCGGAAACATTCTCGTTGACGGAAGCGTTGCCATTGCTTGCGACGCAGCGCGAGAAGAGCAAGGGGCGGCGAGGTAAAGCGGCCCGATCCACAGCGAAGAAGGTTACGAAAGCCAAGTCCGCGAGCACCGGCAGCGCAAGAGCCGGACACGCTTCCGCGAAAGCAAAACGAGCCGGAACCGCAAAAAAGGCCGGGACGGCGCGATCCCCGAAAGGGGCCCGGCCTCGATCTAGCAGCGTGCAGCCGGCCAAATAGTGATATCGCGCTCGAAGGCTCCTGCCGCGAAACGGGAGCGCCGCGGCGAACTCCCTTCGATGGCCGAATTGTTAGCCTTTATTCGCGAAAGCCCTTCCGCGGTTGGCACGCGCGAGATTGCCCGCGCCTTTGCGGTCCCGCCGGCCAGCCGCTCGGAGCTTCGCGACATGCTGCGCGAGACCGAACGCTCGGGAGCGGTTACCCGCGTCGCCGATCGGCGCTTTATCGCTGCTGCGCCGCTTCCGGAGGTAACGGTCATCGAGCGGTTCGGCAGTGACGAGGATGGCGTGGCGTTGGCTCGTCCGATTGCTTGGCCAGGGCCGGATGCCCCTCCCGTCTTGCGGCTTATCGAGACCGCAGCCGACGGCTCGCTGACGGTCGGCGAGCGCGCAGCGGCGCGGTTGATCCCGCGCGAAACCGGCGACATCGAGGCTCGGGTGATCCGTAAGCTCGAACGGGACGGACGGCGGATTATCGGGACATTCGAAAACACCCGCGAGGGCGGTAGGCTCGTCCCCGCGGACCGGCGTGACCGCAACGACTATCGCGTCGCAGTGCGCGACACGAGGGGCGCCGGAAGCGGAGAACTGGTCGTCGCCGAGCAAGTCTCCGGCGGGAGAATGGGCCCGCCGCGGGTCCGTGTCCTCGATCGGCTCGGCCTTGCGTCGGACCCTGGGGCGATAAGCCTATTTGCGATTGCGGCTTATGACATTCCAACCGAGTTTCCGGTGGCGGCGATCGCTGAAGCCGAAGCCGCCCTTCCGATGTCGGCGGCCGGTAGGGTCGACCTGCGCGACATATCGCTGGTCACGATCGACGGGAGCGACGCTCGTGACTTCGATGATGCGGTTTGGGCCGAGCCGGACTCCGATCCAGAAAACCGTGGCGGCTGGCACCTGATCGTCGCAATCGCCGATGTCGCCTGGTACGTGCGTCCCGGCAGCGCGCTCGACCGGGAGGCCGAGCGGCGCGGAAACTCGGTTTATTTTCCGGACCGCGTCGTCCCGATGTTGCCCGAAGCACTGTCCAACGATCTCTGCTCGTTGAAGCCGAATGTCGATCGCGCCTGCCTCGCCGTCCATCTGTGGATCGGTGTTGAGGGCCGAAAACGCCGGCACAAGTTCGAGCGCGGGCTGATGCGCTCGGCGGCACGGCTTACCTATGAAGAGGCCCAAGCGGCGCGGGATGGCCTCACGAAATGTGCGCTGCCATCTGCAGACCTTGCGGCGCTCTACGGCGCCTTCGCAGCCCTTGCCGGAGCTCGGGAGAAGCGCGGAGCCCTTGAACTCGATCTCAGGGAAGATCGGGTCGTACTCGACGCGGAGAGACGGCCGGTCGACATCGTGCGCGCCGTTAGGCTCGATAGCCATCGCTTGATCGAAGAGTTTATGATTTTGGCGAATGTCGCGGCTGCTGAGGAATTAGAAGCGCGGCGGCAGCCCTGCCTGTACCGCGTCCACGACGCGCCCGACCCGGAAAAGCTCGAAGCATTGCGAATGTTCCTCGATGACATGGGGGTTCCCGGCCTTGCACTCTCCAAAGGGCAGGCCCCAAAACCGGAGGCGTTCAATCGCATTCTGCGCCGCGCGGCAGAAACCCAAGAGGCTGCTCTCGTCAACGACCTGGTGTTGCGTTGTCAGGCGCAAGCTGCCTATAGCCCAAACAATATTGGTCATTTTGGGCTCGCATTGCGTCGTTACGCGCATTTCACCTCGCCAATTCGCCGCTATGCCGATCTCCTCGTCCATCGCGCATTGATCTCCGGCACAAATGCGACGGAAAGCGATTTCGGTCTCGGGGCATCGCCGCCACATATCGATCGCGACCAGCTGCCAGCGATCGGAGAGCACATATCGGCGACCGAGCGGCGCGCCGCGGCTGCCGAACGGGCCGCCATCGATCGGTACCGTTCGACAATTCTTGCTAGCTCAGTGGGCAACATCTTTCCCGCCCGCATCAGTGGCGTTGCCAATTTCGGGCTTTTCGTTACGTTGAAGGAGACCGGCGCCGACGGGCTGGTTCCCATGTCGACGCTGCCTAGTGATTATTACAGCCGGGACCACCGAACTCATCGATTGACAGGGCGGACTTCCGGTCGCGTTTACCGGCTCGGCGATGAAGTAACGGTGCGGCTGGTCGAGGCAGACGGAATTGGCGGGCGGCTGGCATTCCGCATTGAGGAAGAAGGAGAGCGCCCGGGGGCTCGTACTCGATCCACGCACGGGCGTTCGTTGCGGACGCCTCATGGACGGCGCAACCGGCAACGTTGATTGCGGAGCACTGGCACTTTACTGTAACAATTATTGCCGAGGAGATTTTCGCCAAACTTGGTTGATCCCATAAAGCAAATTGCTGCGGGGGAAGTCGAGCGTTCCTCTTGGGGGAGTCGGTACCGTGTCGCTACGTCCGGCCGCAGTGCTCGCGCGCGCGAGTAACCTCGTCCTCCTCGTTTTGTTGGCCGCCTGCGCCGAGCGCCAGGCTTTGCCCAATGATCCGACGGGGCGGCTGTTTGCACGGGGTCTCGATGAGATTTCGGATCTCTATATCTCCCGGGTGTCCAGCCGAACGCTTGTTCTTGCCGGCGCGTCGCGACTTTCGCGGCTCGACGACAAATTTTCCGTCACCGAGAGCCCGGGGCCGCATGACACGGAAATCGTTCTTTCCTACGGGGGCCAAGAGGCAGCCGTTTTGCCGCTGCCCTCCCATGACGACCCGCACGATTGGGGCGCAGCGATGGGCCAGCTGGTTGCCGAGGCAAAGGCGATCTCCCCGACCGTCGCAGGCCTTTCCGAAGACCAAATCGATAAGGCCTTGTTTGATGGGATTACTGCGACACTCGACCGTTTTTCTCGATATTCGCCACCCGATGTGGCTCGAGACCAGCGCGCGATCCGAGACGGTTTTGGCGGTATCGGATTGACCCTCGATGTCTCGAGCGGGGGCTTCCGCATCACGGCGGTGACACCGCGTGCTCCTGCAGACCTTGCGGGCATCAGGCCTGATGACCGGCTCATCGCGGTCGACAAGGCGCCCACGGCCGGCCGGTCGCAAAACGAGGTGGTCCGTGCGCTTCGCGGGCCGATACTCAGCCCAGTCGAGGTAAGCGTCTATCGGCCCAGTACCGGTCGGACTCGCAATTACCGACTGCTACGCGAGTTGGTGATCCTGCCTACCGTGCACGTGTCACGAGATGGCGGCGTGGCAACCATTCAGGTGGCGAGTTTCAATCAAAATACGACGCAGCAGATCGTCGAGGCGCTCGGCGCCGTAAAGCGTGAGATGGGCCCGAAGCTTCGCGGCGTCGTGCTCGATCTGCGCGGCAACCCAGGCGGTCTGCTCGATCAGGCGGTCAGCCTCGCGGATGTGTTCATCGCCAATGGGCCGATCGTCTCAACGGTTGGCCGCCACCCCGCCAGCCGGCAATACTTCGAGGCTTCCGGAGACAGCATCGCGCCTCACATGCCTGTCGTCGTTCTGATAAATGGCGGATCTGCCTCCTCTTCTGAAATCGTCGCAGCGGCCCTACAGGACACCGGGCGTGCGGTTGTCGTTGGCAGTGCCTCGTACGGAAAGGGCACTGTTCAAACTGTCTTGCGGCTGCCGAATGACGGCGAGTTGACGTTGACCTGGGCCCAATTGGTGACGCCGTCCGGGTATTTTTTGCACCAGCACGGGGTCGTGCCGAACCTGTGCACGAGCGATCTCGGCGACGACGACACCTCCGTCCAGGTTGCCATGCAGCGCGCGACAGCATCTTCAGCCGCCTCGGCGCTCGCACCTCGTGCCCGCGCATCGCTCGACGAAGACGCATGGTCGCAACTGCGCCGTTCGTGTCCTGCCCGGCAAGGCGATCATCAGATCGACGTCAAGGTGGCAAACCTCCTGCTCGCCGATCCCGTACTTTACAGTGAAGCAGTCCACACAATCAGCCCGAGCCAAAACCTTGCCGCTGCCCCCGCCGCTTCTGCGGTGACGCCTGTCGACCCCGCCTTGACAGGCAGCAGGGGATCGCTATCTTCCAGCCCACGCTAGCTCTAGACTCGAAAGCTTTCGCCGATGGCCAAAACAAATACTGTTCTCATCAAGCTGGTCAGTAGTGCCGACACTGGATTTTACTACGTCACAAAAAAGAACCCGCGCGCCAAAACCGACAAACTGGAGTTGAAGAAGTTTGATCCCGTCGCGCGCAAGCATGTAATCTTCAAAGAGGCGAAGATCAAGTAATCCGTCTCGACGAGGTCCCTCTGGTCCGAGATATGACTATGCGACTGCCCGAGGCGAACTCGGGGACGGACGCACGATGACGCAATTTCGTCCGCGAGCCTTGGCGGTGTAGAGAGCGACATCGGCTCGCTTTATGATCGTATCGGGGCCATCGTCGGGCGCGCCTGTAGCCGTGACGCCGATGCTGATCGTGACAGGGATCTTCTCGGGGTTGCCTGGTATCGCGAACGGTTCTCTTGAGACCGCCGCGCGAAGACGCTCGGCAACTTGGTTCGCGATCGCGAGATCGGTCTCGGGCATAACGACGACAAACTCCTCGCCTCCTAACCGCGCGACAAGGTCGACGCTGCGGACACTGTTCATTGCCCGGGCAGCCAGTTCACGCAAGACTTCATCCCCTGCGGGGTGCCCGTACGTATCGTTCACTTTTTTGAAGTGATCGATATCGAACATCAGCACGGCGACGCTGATCCCGTCTTGGCGGACGCGCTCCATCAGCTCATCGAGATGAGCTGAAAAATATCGGCGGTTGTAGAGACCGGTTAACTCATCGGTCAGGGCGAGCGCAAGGCTGCGCTGATAACTCTGCTGCAATCGGTCCTGCAGCCTCTTGCGACGGACCTGCGTTGTGGTTCGCGCGAGCAACTCGTTCCGATCGACCGGACGGATGAGGTAGTCATTCGCGCCCAAATCGAGACCTTTGGCGAGGCGCGGCAGATCTCTGTCCTCAGCGATCAGCAAGATCGGAAGCTGACGGAAAGCCTCGTTGGCACGGCAATGCGTCACCAGCCGCAACGCGTCGCTGCCCGGGATCGATAAGGTCGCAATGAGCAGCTCGGTGTCGGCGGCGAGCAGCGTTTGTGCCTCCGCGCAACTCGCTGCTTGAGTAATAGAATCGGCAATGGACGACAAGGTCTCGCTCATCCTGGAAACGGCGAATTCGTCGTCATCGACGATCATGATCCGGGCCGGGCCGACATCCTCGGCAGTGGGGAGATCACGGTCGCCAAATCGACCACAAATCGCCTCGCGGACGCGCAGCTCATCCATCATACGCTTTAGCCGGACGAGCGAGCGGACCCGGGCGAACAGCGCGACATCATTGACCGGCTTTGTGAGGAAATCGTCCGCACCCGCTTCGAGACCGCGTAGCCGGTTGGCGACGTCGGACAGCGCGGTGACCATGACGACCGGGAGGTCGGCCGTCCGCCTGTGAGCCTTCAAGCGGCGGCAAACCTCGAAACCGTCCATGCTCGGCATCATCACGTCGAGAAGGATGACATCCGGCAGCTCCCGATCAGCAATTTCGAGAGCAGTACGACCATTATAGGCTAATAGTACGTCAAAATACTCACTTGACAGCTTGGCCTCGAGCAATTTTACATTTGCTTCAACGTCGTCGACAACTAAAACGCGGCCAGACATCTCATACCTGCCAGGTGAGGCGGACGCTCGCCTCAGGTGAGAAAGCGCTCGACGGTTCTCATAAAATTTGCGACCGAGATCGGCTTCGCAATGTAAGCCTCGCAGCCTCCGTCCCGGATCTTCTCCTCATCGCCCTTCATCGCAAAAGCGGTCACCGCGATGATCGGGATCATTCGAAGGTCGTCGTCCCCCTTGATCCACTGAGTAACTTGCAGACCAGATACTTCGGGAAGCTGAATATCCATCAGGATCAGGTCGGGGCGGTGCTGGCGGGCCAAGGCGAGGGCTTCGACACCATCCTTGGTCTGAAGCGTCCCATAGCCATGTGCAACCAGGAGATCGTTGAAGAGCTTCATATTGAGGTCGTTGTCCTCGACGATCAGCACCTTCTTCGGCCTGCGAAGACCAGGTTTCGCGACTTCCATCATCATGCTTTGCGGCCTTGAAAGCTGCTGGACGCGCTGAGAGCGGCCGATCGCTCGGGGCGCGAGACCACCCAGTGACCGCAATTCCGCACACGGCTACGCTGGTGCGGTATAAAGGATCGAACTTAATTTTCCGTAAGCGCTATCATACTAGAAAAGACCGCGCGATGTCAGTACAATTCCACATCGGGATCGATCTTGGCGGCACCAAAATAGAAGGTGCCGCGATTGATAACCGCGGTTCGATCCATGTGCGCCGGCGGATCGTGACGCCGGTGCAAGACTATCGAGCGACAATCTCGGCGATCATCACCCTCATTCGAGGCATCGAGCAAGAGATCGGTGCGAAAGCTTCGATCGGCATCGGTATTCCAGGAGCCGTATCCCAAGAAACCGGCCATGTAAAAAACGCCAATTCCACCTGGCTGATCGGCCGCCCGTTAGAGCACGATATTGAGGCGGCCCTTGGGCGACCGGTGCGCCTAGCCAATGATGCGAATTGCTTTGCATTGTCAGAGGCGACGGACGGTGCCGCGGCGGGGATGGAGACCGTATTCGGTGTCATTCTCGGTACTGGCGTAGGGGGTGGAATCGCCATCCGTCGACGTATCCTGGTGGGCGCCAACGCGATCGCCGGGGAATGGGGACATAATCCTCTGCCCTGGCCAAGCCACACCGAAATTCCGGGGCCGAGCTGCTACTGTGGCCGCTCGGGCTGTATCGAGACCTTTCTGTCGGGGCCCGGGCTTGCCGCCGATTACCATGGGCATTCCGGGAAGTGCCTGACCGCCCCCGAGATCGCTCGAGGAGCCGAGAGCGGAGACCCTGAGTGCGGCGCAGCGCTCACGCGCTACACCGACCGTCTCGCCCGTGGGCTGGCATCCGTCATCAATCTTCTGGATCCGGATGCGATTGTCCTTGGGGGTGGTCTCTCTCAGATTTCCGTGCTCTACGAGCGAGTGCCACAATTGTGGAGGGGTTATATCTTTTCGGATCGGGTAGCCACACGGCTCTTGCCCCCGGTCCACGGCGATTCAAGCGGAGTGCGCGGTGCCGCTTGGTTGTGGCAACCTGAGGAAGTCCCGTGACGACGTTGTACCGCGACTGTGGCACACTCGTCACCCGGACAACTCCTGGCAGACGGTGCGATGCCTGCGAGTCGCCCCGGCTCGTCAGCCATCGGGAACTCGCCACCCTCTGCATCGCGCATGTCGATTGCGACGCCTTTTATGCGACGGTCGAGAACCGCGCCAGGCCGGAAC
>Ga0182034_10001593_pt1 | contig 11206 bp, 10 predicted proteins | sample flu12Cox44000172_FD_125972 | JGI IMG/M metagenome (GOLD analysis project Ga0182034, IMG submission 125972) | Lab enrichment of tropical soil microbial communities from Luquillo Experimental Forest, Puerto Rico - flux4day.12C.oxic.44.000.172 | ecosystem: Environmental > Terrestrial > Soil >... | reverse complement strand
GCAAAACTGGAGAAGACTTGCTCCTGGCATTAGACGCCGATACAGCGGCCTACTTCGGACATCTTGGAAGAGCGCGTGAGCTATTACGGCAGGCTTCCAATTCTGCGCAGCAGGCGGGAGAGAAGGAGGCTTCGGCATCCTACGAGGCTGCGGCTGCGTTGCGCGAAGGCTTGTTTGGCAATACGGGCACAGCACGAGAACAGACAACGGTCGCAACGGCATTGTCGATCGGGCGCGACGCGTATTATGGATTTGCGCTGGCCTTGGCGTATGCGAAAAACGCAAACGCCACCCAACTGTTCGTAGATGCCCTCAATAAGAGTTTCGCGGAAGATATGATTGTGCAGTTCAATTACCTTCCGACCCTTCGTGGCAAGCTGGCGCTCATCCATTCTGACCCCCAGCATGCGATTGGGAGTCTTGAACTCGCCGCTCCGTATGAGCTTGGTTTGCCTGCCATTGGCTTTTACAACTGGCCCTATATGTATCCCGTTTATGTTCGGGGAGAGGCATACCTTGCTGCACACCAGGGCAAGGAAGCGGCGGCAGAGTTTCAAAAAATCTTGGATCATCGAGGGATTGTGTTGAATGAGCCGATTGGGGCACTGGCTCATCTTCAACTTGGGCGGGCCCGCGCGCTGCAGGGCGACACGGCTAAGGCGCGCGACGCGTATAAGGATTTTCTGGCGCTGTGGAAAGATGCCGATCCTGACATCCCCATTTTGAAGCAGGCCAAGGTAGAGAACGCAAGGCTTCAGTGAATTGATCCTCCAACGTGTTTCGTTCGTAAGAAGCCATTTCTATTTTCCTTTTGGCGGGCCTCCGAATGAGTAGGGGGCGATTCTTTTCCCGCCTCCCCCGCGGGCTTGACGGACCCGTCCCACTTCGGTCAATCGTCTCGCCGTCATAAACGCCGCTCGATGGTCTGACCGGCCACGGACTCTCAGTGAGATTTCGCAGAGTCAAGAGGCACACGATCCAAACGTACAACGTGAAGCTAACTTCACCGGGCCACTTCACCTCGACTTCACCTTTCGCTTCACTGTGGCACCCGAAGTGGCGACGAGAACGATCCACCGAGGGGGATGAGGCGGGAGATTCATTGAAGAGCGATGGACTCTCCGCGCACGCTGAACGATCCGGCTGGCCTGTTGTTCACGAAAACTCGGGCCGGCTGCGCCGTGGCGTCGAGTAACGCTATCGCGCACGCACGACGTAAGCGCATGTTCTGCGATCAAACCGAACCAATCGGCGTCATGCGTGACGGCTAGCTCGGTTGTGGCGCTTTGGAGCGCTGCGCGCGACGGCCAAGAGTGTCCCTTTGACTTGACATTCGAATCGAACGGGCATAGAGAGAGAATGCAAAAAGGGCCACCTTCCCTATGTCCATGCCACGGAGGTGCGACATGAACGGCTGGAAAGCGGTAGCCGATTTTAAGGTGCTTAAATTGTGGGAGGAGCCGAGCCTCGGTCCGAAGGAACCACAAATCGTCCTCCTGCAGCTCTCCTTCGATAGGCAGAAAGAACTGCAATGCGACCCTTTGGAATTTTACAAAAAGTACGACATTTTTACGCCGTCCAGCAGCGATTTCTCAAAGGGTCAATTTGTGCTTCAACTCGGTGAGTCCAAGTCCGAATCCGGTCATCCCTATTTCGCTGTGGTAGTGCACGATTTACATACTTATTCAGGGTCAGCCTCCTTCGGGGTCGATCAGATTAAGTAGAGAATCGATGCATTGCAACCACGTGAATCTCGCAAGCTACGGCGGAAAGCCAATGCGTTGCAAGAGATCTTGGAAGTGCGTGTTGTCTCGAAGCGGGTCAAAGGCGTCGTCAATCTTCAACGACACAAGATATCGGTCGTGTTCCTCGTAGGCTTGTTCCAAAGCAGTCAGGGCCTGATTCTGCTCAGCAAGCGCAACACGCGTCATCGCTAGCAGATATGGCGAAACATAGCCGTGATTAGCTTGCTCGGTCAGCCTCGCCAGGAGCCTCTTTGCCTCAGGTTTCATGCCAAAGGTCGCATAGGTCCGCGCGAGTGCTACGAGGCGAGCCGGATTCTCTGAAGAAAGCGTAACCGCGCGCTCGGCCTCGGCGATCGCTTCGTCGCGCATCCCCATGGCGCGGTAACTCTGGCCTAGGCACGCGTGAGCACCATCTGAGCTCGCATCCAACTCCAAGGCCCTTCTACACGTGTCGATGGCTCGGTCGTATCGACGAGCGAAGTAGAGGGTCCATCCCGCATTAACGTTCGTAAGGAGAGAAACCGGGTCCAAGAACCGTGCCTGCTGAACCTCAGCTATGGCTTCGTCGAATCGTCCCAGGGCTAGCAAGTAGAACGAATAAATTCGGCGGGCTTCCGCATCGTTCGGATTCAGTTCGAGGGCTCGCCTGAACTCGCTCGCCGCACCCGACCAGTCCCAATCGCCATAGAACCGAATTACCGCCAGTGCTGTATGTGCTTGAGTTAGGGAATTGTCGAGTTCCAAAGCCTTGAGCGCATATTCCTTCGCCTTCGGCATCGCCAAATTCGTAGGGAGATCGTCGACCGCACCGTAACCGGCGAGCGCAGCGTAGCCTGGCGCGTAGTTCGGGTCGATTTTCACCGCTTGCTCGAAATACTGGCGTGCCTTTCTGGCCTGCTCAGCCGAGCCCTTGTGCCAGTAGTATATGCCTTGAAGGTAGGCGTCATACGCCTCGGCGCTAGTTACCTGTGGATGCGTCATCTGCTGTTCGGGGACTAACTGAAGAGCCAGGGAGCGCGCTATGCGTCGCGACACGTCGGTTTCGAGCGAAAATATGCTTGCTACATCGTAGTCATAGGACTCGGTCCAAAGGGTGCTTTGGTCGCGTACTTGGATCAATTGCGTCGCGATCCGTACTCGAGCGCCCTCGCGGCGCACGCTCGTCTCGAGGATGTAGCCGACGCCGAGCTCTCTGCCGATTTGATCAACACGTTTCTGGCTGCCCTTGTATTGCATCGCCGAAGTTCCCGCGATCACTCCGAGTCGTTGCGGTGCGAGGCGACCCAGTTGATTTATCATCTCGTCCGTCAGACCGTCGCAGAAATAGTCCTGTTGCGGGTCGCGGTTCACGTTTTCGAATGGGAGCACCGCCAGAATGATCTTCTCTTGATGCGGTTTGACCCAGAACTGCCGACGAACGAAATAGGCTCCTGCGAATGCGACCACCACAAGACACATCACCGCAATCGCCGCAATCGCTGCGAACCGAAGTGAAAAATATTTTGCTGGCACCTTGCGTCCTTGTGCGGCCAGACTAAGTTGTTCCAAGGCAACCGAGACGTCTCTCGCAGACTGGTAGCGGTTGTGCGGGTCCTTTTCCAAACACCTCAAAATTACGGCTTCCAAGCCCAAGGAAATGTCGGGGTTCAGTCGACGTGGAGGTACTGGCGACTGAGTCTGAATGTCGGCGGCCAGCGCCGTTGCGAGTTGGCTTCTAAACGGCCGCTTTCCGGTCGCCATCTCGTAGAGCACAATGCCAACAGCGTAGATGTCCGTGCGCGCATTTGTCGGATGTCCTCGGAGTTGCTCGGGCGCCATGTAAGGTAGCGTTCCGCCGCCAACGAATGTGCCGCTCAACTCGTCGGTCGTGGATACTTCGCTCACTGGCCGCAGAAGCTTCGCGAGGCCGAAGTCGAGCACTTTTGCTTGCCGGTTTGGTGTTACGGCAATATTTCGTGGTTTCAGGTCGCGGTGCACAACACCGTGCTGGTGGGCCTCTTCGAGCGCAGCGAGAATCTGCGCTCCGAGCTTGAGAATCTCGCGCTCGGAAAATGGACCGTGAGCGAGTTCATCGAAAAGAGTCTTTCCAGGGACATACTCCATCACCAGAAAATCGACACCTCCCTGCGTGTCGAAGTCGTAGATGGCTCCGATGTGGGGATGATTTAGCTTGGCGAGCGCCAATGCCTCTACGTGAAATCGATTGCGAGCCACCTCGCTGGCAAGCCTGCCGGCTGGGAGGACTTTCAGTGCAACGTCGCGGTCCAGTCTCTCGTCATGCGCCCGATACACCACGCCCATGCCGCCGGCACCGATCCTGTCGACAATGCGATAATGGGAAATCTTCGCGCCAAACAGTGGGTCGTCAGCTCGACTCTGAGTTGTGTCTGTCGACTGGATTTCAGGGTTTGATTTTCGCGACCCGATGTCCGAGCTAGATCCCTTAGCGAATTCTTCAGGGCATCCCACTGCGAGCAGCGACTCGACCTCTTGACGAAGGGCAATATCCCCAGCGGTGACTTCTTGCAAAAACGCAGCGCGCTGGCCGGCGGGCCGCTCAAGCGTCGCGTGATACAGAACCTTGACCTGCTGCCACCGGTCAGACATTCCATACCGCTCCTCGCCTAACTCCGCGGTGCGGCCAAACTCTAGCACTTCTTTCCGGTGCTTTCCATATTGTTTCCGAGAGCGCCGAGAGCGACCAAGACGAGTCGGATCTCAGACATTAGCCTTTGCACGTGTCCGCGACGTCGTGACGGTGGGTCGGCCTTCTTGCCTAGCATTCTCGGTGCACTAATGGCGTCTGCCGGTTTGGGTGTCAATTTAAAAGGCTTGAGCCAATCCACCTTGACTAAAACTTTGCTTGGCATCACAGATTCAGTGATCATCATCTTGGCAGCCCCGGCGCGGCCGCTGCCGAGCCATTCCGCCATCGCACCAGTGCCACTCAGTGGATGACGTCGCGCCATTTAAGATGTAACCCAACCAAAACCGAAAAAAGGAGACCACCCACGTAGGTTCCGTTATTTGAGACTATAATCGCCTGCCAATGACTGAGTCGGACGAATAGGTTGGAATCAAACCAATGATCTCGAAAATCGTACAGCTGTTTAAGCAGGGCGCTTGTTTTATCAAGCCGACGCCGCAGTTAGACGCCGACGATGACTTCAGCTGGCTTCATCCTCCTGCAGGCCCGGCAGATGTCGCAGCTTGGAATCGCTATTGGATTGAGCAAGTCAGGCACGGCCTGGGGCCTTCGATTTTTGATATGTTCAACGACGATAGAGACTTTGTGCATGTGATGAACATCGAAGGGATGACGAACATTCTCTGCGCAGGCAACGGGATTTCCCAAGAACCTCGTGCACTCGCTCAGGCGGGATTCCAAGTCGTTGCCCTAGATATATCGCCTCAGGCCACAGAACTTGCTCAAGGGTTCGAGTTTTCTAAGGAATGTTTCGACTTCTTTTGTGATTCAAACATGCAACGACCGGGCGGCAACATCGACTTTGTGGTTGGCGATATTCTCGACCCGACGGTCTGCCCAGGACCCTTCGATGCAATTATCGAACGACGTACCGCCCAAACCCTTCTACGCGACAGCATGGATGCCGCATTGACTGCGCTGGCGGCACGCATGGGGCCGAATGGTATCTTCCTGAGTCATTGCCACGATGGCGGGTGGAAGCCACCAGCTCAGCCGCGTCACTTCACAGCGGCGTGGTTTCGACGGAATCGGTGGGTCATATGGAACGGTAGCCCTGGCCGAAAACCTCCCGGTCGAGTGGCATGGCTAGTCACTTCGACTGGATAAGCTAACCCAAAATCTTGGTAATACAACCAGTGTGGTTGGGGAACATCTGACAACGGATTACAACGGATAACGGGTAAACTGAATACGCGCGTGGACGCGAGTGACGCAATTGCGGCAGTTATGGGGGCGTTTCGAGTCACTTACCCGGTGGACAATGCTAGCACGGCAGAGGGATTTAGGTTGGCCATCTATGTCAATCTTGTCGAACGCGAATCAAAGTCGTAGTGCTATTGCGACCCTTATTTGATCAAAATTGGTCCGGGTCAAATAAGGGTCACAGATTTCATGCTCCACTTGTAACCTTTGCAAATGCGGAGTCGAGATGACGTATTGGCGAATCGTCGGCAACCTGTCAATAAGGTGATCGCCCATAGACGGCCCTTTCGATTTCAACCTTCAGGTTCTTCATCACCTCCGAGGGATTGAACCCGATGCTCTTGAATCCCGCTGCTGTGCTCTTCTTTGCGTCGTGAAATGCTTCTTCGTCTTTCCAGGCAGCTGTGCTCACGACGTTGTGGCGGCTTTCACCATCCATTTTTTCGTACACAAAACCCTCCACAAATCCTGGCGGCGTCCTAAGAAAGGCCGCGCTCTTTCGCACCGCTTCCAGGAATGCAACCTTAGATTCCTCGGGAACAATGAAATTAAGGGTTCATTTGGATTTTGGAGGATCAAGAACGACGATGAGGAATGTAGCGATCGGTCCCAAGAAAATAGACGCAATCCACCAATTGGAACCGCTTCTTCCCTTCGTTTGCGCGAGGCCCGCGTTTATGAGGGAGAGTGTAAACCAGCCAACAGCATACTCTCCTGTTTCGCGAATCACCATCAACTCCCATTCTAATCGTTGCGGGGCTGGATTCTACAAGAACAAGGACAAAGCTACTCCATCTTGGCCCTCACTCTTGCGGGTGGCATCGCGAGGTGTCACTCGAAGCGTAGAATCGTAAAGACTCTCATGGCGCGTGCTGTGGCACGTATTGGTCTCTGCACGCCAGCAAGCCGAAGCTCTAAGGCCAGCATCAGTCCTGTCGCCCGCCGCCCACTACGACAACCTCGTTCGTCATCGCAAAGTCTCCACAGAAATTCGTGTTCTCAGAAGCGAGAAGAACAGCGGGCCTCCTTATTAGTCTGGCGTCTTAGAAGCGCACGCATTGTCTCGATATCTCCGGGAGCGCTGCGGTTGCCGCGAACGTAGGCGATATAACCATCTGGCCGGACAAGCGTCATCCCAGGCTGTCGCGCCACTCGAAACTCAACGAGATCATTCCATGATTCGCAGAGCCGCTTTGCGGCGTCTTTTGTTGATGCGTCGCAATCGTTGCCGAGCAAGAGGAGGTAGCGGCTGTTAATACGTTTGCCTTCTCGGAGTGACTCGTCGAAGTAACGTTTTCCCTCTCCCTGAATGATTGGGCTTCCACGGTATCCAATTCCCAGTCCGGAAAGATTCTGGATGAACCGATGTTGGAATGCTGGCAGGCCTGAGACCACGGGAATCACGGTGTCGCGCAGGGCTTGCGCAAGCTTGCTCGTCGTTCCCATCACCCACGTCAGCCGATGGGTTGTCTCGATCACCCTCTGGATGACCGGCCGACGCTCCGCCGAGTAGCTCTCAAGCAATTGCTCATTGCCCAGCCCGCGCACGGCAAGATCGAGCTTCCAGACCAGATTCCAAACATCTTGTAAACCGGTATTCATCCCCTGGCCCCCGAATGGGCTGTGGATATGGGCCGCGTCGCCAGCAATGAACATGCGTCCGACGCGCAGTCGCCCTACCTGGCGATGATGAATGCGGAAATAACTGCTCCACCGCAGGGAGAACGCCTCAATACCACTCGGTGCGCGCTGAGCCAGCATCTTCTGCACGACTGCGAGCGACGGAGCGTCCCCTTCCGCTCTTTCGATTGTGGCGACAACGCGACGGCGATTTGCACTCATCGGGAAAATTGCCAGCGGGCCGAATTGGCTGGGGCATAGCTGCAATTCGTCAGCTGGCAGTACTTCGTTCGTCTCAACGTCTGCCAACATGAACAAAACGTTGTACTGTGCTCCTTCAAACGGCAGATTCAAGAGATGCCGAACGGTGCTGTGTGCGCCGTCGCAACCAACCACAAAAGCGGCAGTCCGTTCTGTTCGCGTGCCCTTCCGCTCGACAGTTACGGTCACATGACCACCGCGCTCAACAGCGGAGACAAGCGTTGTGTCGTATTCGACGGCTCCGCCCTTTTTATGCAACTCGTCCACCAGCAGTCTCTCCGTCACGTCCTGGGGAACCATCGCAACAAATGGATAAGTGGTGCCGCCGGGAGTGAAATGTATGCGTGAGAGCCGTCGCTGATGCGCGGTAACGGCAACCCAGGAGACACGATTTGCCTTTTCCAGGAACGGCGTGACAATACCTGCCATGTCGAAGATTTCGAGGGTCCGAGGAAAAATGGCCAGCGCTTTTGAATGCTCCGACTGAGAAGAGCGTGCCTCAATGAGCTGCAATCGCAGGCCGCGGCGCGCGCATTCGTTGGCAAGAAACAGCCCGACAGGCCCGGCCCCAACAATCAGAACATCCGTATCGGTCTCGGCGCTGCGCATTCTCAGTAGGGCGAGCGATGATATACCGCTCTCTCCATTTCGACCTTCAGGTCTTCATGATCTCAACAGGATGGAAGCCAATTTTCTGGAATCCCTCGGCCGCGCTTGTCCTCTCGTTCTGAAACGCCTCTTCGTCCTTCCGAACGGCGGCCAACCGGATGCCTCTTCGAATGGTAAGTGTCCAGTAGAACGGGGCGAATTTCGACTTCCACACCTCCGCCGAGCGGAGCGCCGCTGAACCATCCGATCACCTCTTCGATTGCCTTCACTTGCCACAGCCAGAGGTCTGCGACTAGTTCCTCAGAATCCATGAACGTTACTGCTACGGATGTGACCCGGTTGGCCATTGCGAGAAACGGAATGACGACTCCGGCCATATCAGAGATTTCACAAGCACGAGAAAAGATAGCGAGCGCTTTGGAAGACACCGATTCCGAAGACCGGGTCTCGACGAGCCTCGACCGCAACTCGCGGCGCGCGCATTCATTCGCTAGGAATCGTCCGACCGGCTCGGCGCCAACGATCAGAACATCCGTGTCAGTTTGAGGATTGGGCATGACTTTTCTTCATTAGCAATTCGAAGCGCTCAGGTGCCTCCAAGTTGACGGCTATAGCCGCGCTTTGATCGCCAGCTTGTCATCGACCGGAATCACCACCACTGCGAAGGGCGTACCACCGTCATCTCTGACAGCCGGGAGGTGGCCGCCGGGTTTGCGCGCTGCCGCCACTTCGCGTTCCAATTGAGACAGCAAGAGTCCCCTTAGTTCCATATCGTTTCTCCGCAAACATCTTCTGAGCCAAGTTACATTCCGAATTTGACCGAGCTCACGAACGGTTCACAAACCACAAGAACACAATCTAAGGAGGCCGCCGTAGAGGAAGCCAATACTATTTGGGTCTAGGCTGCATACCCAAAAGATATGCATAGTGAGGGATAATCACCCGATGGAACTTCGCCACCTCCGCTACTTCGTTGCAGCCGCTGATGCACTGAACATCAGCCAGGCTGCCAAACATCTGCACGTCTCGCAGCCGCCCCTCAGCAGACAAATCCGCGACCTCGAGCAGGAACTGGGGACAGCGTTGTTCGACCGCGCGCACAAGAAGCTGAGACTAACGCCGGCCGGGCAATACTTCCTGGAAGAGGCGAGAAAAATACTTTCGCACGCGAAATGCGCTGCCAGAGCCGCGAAAGCCGCTGGTGCCGGGCACGCGGGGGAGCTCACGATCGGCTTCCTGAGCCCTTTGGGGGGACTGTTTCTACCGGAAGTCCTGCGTTCATTCCGAAAGAAATTTCCCTTGGTCGATGTGGACTTGGCCGAAATGGTTCCCCGGGAACAACTGGAAGCGCTTCTGGACAGTCAGATCGATCTCGCCTTCGTTGCGGCGGGTGAGGTTCAATCGGCAAGTGATTTTGCTTTCGAACCAGTGATGCAGGTGGAGCTGCAACTGGCACTTCCACCTGAGCATCGGCTGGCGGAGCTGCGGAAGATTCCTCTCGCTGAGCTCGATAAGGAGCGATTCATCATTCTAAAGAGGTCAGCGGCGCCTGCAACCCACGACCTCCTCCTCCGCTTGTGCCGGTCCTCGGGATTCGAACCCAATGTCGTCAAGCAATCGGACAGTGCGCGAAGCATTCTCGATCTCGTTGCCGCTGGGATCGGCGTGTCCATCGTTCCGGAGCACTTCCGGCGTTGCCAGTCTAACCTGGTACTCCGCCAGCTCACTCCAAAACCGCCAACCATCCCTCTATCGATGGTCTGGCGCAAAAATGACACTTCGCCGACGCTCGAATCTCTTCGTGCCATGATCCGGCAGCATTTCAGTCATCGATTTCGCAAGAATAGGTCGCGCCGTTCAACTGAGGTACGCAAGCAATAACGTCGAGACCTGGATGCCATCTCTTAGCTTCTTCATCGACGGGCAGGACGCAGGCCTTCTCCTCGCTCGGCTCAACGCAGATCCGGAGATTGCGTTCATCGTGCCAGACGATCTCCTAAACAATGAAACCGTCCAACAACGGTGGGGCCCTGCGTTCGTCATTACGGACGGCGCGCTGAAAGAGGAGGTGGAACATCCTCGGCGATGGAAAGCCGCTCGAACCGTGGACTCCCTAGCCGATGGCTTGCAAAGCCTGTGGCATGTACCTGCGGGACCTCTTCCACTGATCGAGATCAAGAGGGACCCGATGCCGATGGTGCCCTTGATAGGCCCAAACAGTCCTTCGCTTTATCCTCCGATTGCGGATCCGTGGAGTGGATGGACGGGGACCAATTTGTTCGGCCCGGGATGCCACCCCTGGATCCGACTTGAGCTCCGGACGCGGCACTTGCCGTATACGGAACAGGAACGCGCAACTCTCCGGGAGCTCAATGCTTTCTGGCTTAGCCAGGAGGACATGCTCGTGGTCTCCGACTTTCAATGGACGGGGAGCCATTTTCGGCCTGCACCGGCACAGACGCAGCGCTGGTGGAATCGGATGAAAGGCTGGATCGACCGAAATGCAGTTCGATTGCCCACCCACGCTGGCTTCAGCTTCTGGGTTTTTCCTTCTGCACTGAAGAAGCTCAAAAGTGGAATGCGATACTACTCGCGCGGTTTCGATCTAGATGACGCCATCCGCCACACAGAAAATCTGCCCTAAAGACCAACCAGTAGCGGAGGCCAAACCGCAAACATGGAGCAACAAATGCAGAATTCTTCCTTCGAAGTCATTAATCTTTCTTACGAGTCAGCAACGGCTCAGCTCGGTTGAAGGCGGAATCCGAGTTGCTCGCCGGCGCGACGGATGCGATCGTCAAGACTGAGAAGTTCCACACCGGGGATAACGGAACGGACGGCCAATGCGGATGCCAAGTGAATCGCGTCTAGGGTACGCACAGGCTCCACAGGAAACGCACGTCTTGCGCGATCAACAATGTCCAAACTGACTCGATATATATGCCAGTGCGCAGCGGCGGCATTGAGGTGCGCCCGGCGACCCGCAGCTGTAGCTTCATCGATCTCTCCGAGCGTGACCGCACGGATCAGTACGCGATCACACTCGATGAGCACGAGATCG
>Ga0182034_10001591_pt1 | contig 11207 bp, 9 predicted proteins | sample flu12Cox44000172_FD_125972 | JGI IMG/M metagenome (GOLD analysis project Ga0182034, IMG submission 125972) | Lab enrichment of tropical soil microbial communities from Luquillo Experimental Forest, Puerto Rico - flux4day.12C.oxic.44.000.172 | ecosystem: Environmental > Terrestrial > Soil >... | reverse complement strand
GCGATCGAGGTTGAGGAAGCTTGGAAGCTCATGATCGAGCCGAAGAGCGGGCCGTGGGCGCTCGTTCTCACGCGGCAGAAAGTACCCTTCCTCGGCGCGCGTAGCGCGCCGGTCGAAAAGGGCGCCTACGTTATCGCCGACGCGAACGGGTCGCCTGATCTCGTCTTGATCGCGACGGGGTCCGAAGTCTCGCTCGCGCTCGAAACGAAGAAGCTGCTCGATGCGCAGGGCATAAACACGCGGGTCGTTTCCATGCCGTGTTGGACGCTCTTTGCCAAGCAACCGCAGTCGTATCGCGACGAGGTCCTACCGCCCGAAGTGACCGCGCGCATGTCCATCGAAGCCGCCGCAACCTTCGGCTGGTCTCGTTGGGTCGGCGATAAGGGCGTTACCTTCGGGATCGATCGTTTCGGCATGTCGGCTCGCGCCGCCGATATTGCGAAGGCGCTCGGGTTCACACCCGAGGCCGTCGCCAAACTCGCACAAGATTCGTTCGCTTTCGCCACTCGCTCGGAGCATCCGTGAGCGCCCAACTCGCGATGTCTGCTTTTGGCACAAAGCGGACATCGGTACTCACTCCGCTGATGTCCGCTTTTGGGGGTAGAGCGGACATCAACGGGCGCCAATCCGATGTCTGCTTTTGACCCAAAGCGGAAGTCGACGACGCTCCTGCCGCACCTTCTCTTCCGCACTTTACCGTGTCACCATTAGCCTGTGTTGCACCGCGAAGCTGTGCCGGGGGATGATGTCGCAAACCAACGTCGCCGCGACGGCAGCAAGGCAAGCGACCGGCAACGAGCCTGTGCCACCACACGGCGAAATCGCGGCCAGGCATCCGACGATGCGCGCCGTCGAGGGCTTCGCCGAAGCTCTCATCGTGTTTACGCTGCTCGGCGAACTTTTGCTCGTGCTCGCCAACGTCTTCGCCCGGGTCTATCTGCAGCGCTCATTTCTATGGTCCGACGAAGCGGCGAGGTTGTCGCTGTCGATCCTGGCTTTCATCGGCGGGGCGGTCGCCTACCGTCGCCGCGACCACACCGTCGTCCGCGTCCTACTCGACCGCGCCGCGCCAGCGCTCGAGCGTGCCTGCTTGGTGCTCGCCGACATCATCGTGCTCTTCGTGGTCGGACTGGTCGGTTTTACCTCGCTGCAATTCATCGCCTCAAGCTGGGGCGAACGCACCCCGGTGTTACAGCTTCCTGCGGCGCTGATCGCCTTGCCTTTGCCGGTCGGTATGGCGCTGTTGGCGCTTTTCGCGTTCGACAATCTCGTTCGCCACAGCCGACGCATAGCATGGACGGTGGGTGTCATCTTCGTCGCCGTGATGGCGGCACTGACGGCGACGCGCACGTACTGGCTGCCTTATCTCGGCGTCGATGCGGCGATCATCGTGGCGTTGTCGCTGTTTTTTACCGCGATTTTCGCCGGCGTCCCTGTCGGCTTCGTACTTATCCTCGCCACCGCGGCCTATCTGTGGGCAGCCGATGCAGGACCCTTTGTCATCCTCTCGCAGACGATGGTGAACGGCACCGGCAATTTCATTCTGCTGGCGATCCCTTTCTTCATCCTCGCCGGACTGATCATGGAGCGCGGCGGCATCAGCGTGCGACTGGTACGCTTCATTCATACTCTGGTCGGCCATTGGCGCGGCGGGCTCCTCCAGGTCACCGTCGCCAGCATGTATGTCGTTTCAGGACTATCGGGCTCGAAGCCTGCTGACGTGGCCGCCGTCGGCACCGTGATGCGCGACCAATTGCGCGAGCGTCACGGTGCGGCCGAGGGCGCGGCCGTGCTCGCGGCGGCGGCGATCATGGGCGAAACCGTGCCGCCAAGCATCGCCATGCTGATCGTTGGTTCGATCACTAGTGTGTCGGTGGGCGCCATGTTCATCGGCGGCCTGCTGCCGGCGGCGCTGATGGCGCTGTGCCTAATGATGCTGATCTATTCTCGCGCCCGCCGCGTCGGCACTCCGCGCGAACCGCGCGCGTCATGGTCGCAAATGACGCGGGCCGGCCTCGGCGCGATTCTGCCGCTTTTGATGCCGGCGATGTTGCTCGGCGGCATTCTGTTCGGCGTCGCCACTCCGACCGAGGTCGCAGCGTTCGCTGTACTCTACGGGTTGGCGCTCGCGATTTTGTTATACCGCGAGATGAACCTGGCGGCTTTGGCGCGCACGATTCTCGACACCACGGCGCTCACCGGAGTGCTCTTGTTCATCTTCGCCGCCGCGTCTGGCTTTTCCTGGACGCTGACGGTGGCTTATCTGCCGCAGCGGCTGGTGGCGCTGTTGCACACGATCGGCGGCAGCACCGAAATCTTCATGGTCGGCTCGATCTTGCTGCTCGTCATCGTCGGCGTGCTGCTGGAAGGCTTGCCCTCGCTCAACGTGGTGGCGCCGCTTTTGATCCCGATTGCCGGCCGACTGGGCCTGAGCGAAATGCACTACGCGCTGGTGCTGATCATCGCCATGGGTATCGGTGGCTTTATGCCGCTTGCCGGCGTCGGCTTCCACGTCTGTTGTGCTATTATGCGCTGCGACGTGGAACGGGCTTCGCGTGCCATGCTGCCATACCTGATCGTTGTGCTCTTGGGGCTATTGCTGGTCGCGTACTTGCCTTGGGTGGCGCTGGCGCTGCCCCGCTACTTCGGCTTTCGGGTATAGAAAAAACGGGAGGACGTCGTGGCAAGCATGAACCGCAGGACTATTCTCAAGGTCGGGGCCGGCGCCGCATTGTCGGTGTCGGCGCCATATGTGTCGTCGCGTGCCGCGCCGCTCACCATGCGTTTTGCTCATTTCGGCGCCGAAGATCATCCCTCCAATGTCGCTGCCAAGCAATTCGCGGAGCGCGTCGCCAGCCGTACCGACGGCGAGATCAAGATCAACATTTTTCCTAACAACGTACTCGGCGGCCCGCCGGAGCAGGCGCAGCAGATCAAGCTCGGCACCATCGACATGGGGCTACCGACACAGGGCCAGTTGGACAAATACGACACCGCATTCGCCGCGGTGATGTTGCCGTTCATCTGGGACAGTCCGCAGCATGCTTTTCGTGTGCTCGACGGGCCGGCCATGGCGTGGCTGGCGCCGCTCGCCGAAAAGCAGGGCTTCATCCTGTTACGTAACTGGGAGTACGGCTTCCGCAACGTCACCAACAATGTGCGTCCGATCAACGCGCCCGGAGACGTCAAGGGCTTGAAGCTGCGCACGCCCCGGAACTGCAGATTCAGGCCTCGATGGAGGCGCTCGGCGCCACCGTGCAGGCGATCGCGTTTCCGGAACTGTATCTGGCGTTGTCGCAGAAGGTTGTCGACGGCGAAGAAAATCCGATCGCAGTCATCTATTTCAACAAGTTCTATGAGGTGCAGAAGTACCTGGCGGTCACCCGGCACATCTACAACAACATGATTCATACCGTGAGCGGGGCAGCCTGGGCCCGGCTTACTCCCGGCCAGCAAGCGATCTTCCGCGAGGAGAGCGCGTCCGCCGGCGAGTTCATGCGCAAGCTGATCGCTAACCAGGAGGACGACCAGATTAAAAAGATCGAAGCCGCCGGCATGGCAGTGACGCGGCCCGATCTGGCGCCGTTCCGTGCCCTGATGGGACCGGCCTATGAGCGGATCGCGGCTTATGCTGGCGCCGACAATGTGAAGAAATTCCAGGAGATGGCGGATCAGGGCCGTACCGGCTGAGCGGTGCGCGCCATGGCCGAAGAGCGTGTCCAAGTCTACCGGAGCCGGTTTCAGCTCAATGGCAAGACCGCGTTGGTATTGGGTGCTGCATCCGGCATCGGCAAGGCCTGCGCCGAAGCATTGGCGGCGCTAGGCGCAACCGTCATCTGCGCCGACAAGAACAAGAGCGGCGTAGAAGCCACCGCGGCGGAAATCGGCAGCGGCACCGTCCACGTGCTGGACGCCGGCGATGGCGACGCCGTCAACTCGCTCGCCACGGCAGTCGCAAGCACGCACAAGCGCCTCGATATTGCGGTGACGACGCCGGCGGTCCATGTGCGCAAACTGATGCTCGACTACACGAACGACGAATATGACCTCGTGGCCGATCTAAATCTGCGCGGCACCTTTCTGTTTCTGCGCGCCTTCGGCCGCCTGATGACGCGGCAGGGCGGCGGCAGCTTGATCGCCAGCTCCTCAGTCCGCGCCACTACGCTCGAGCCGGGGCTCTCCATCTACGGCGCCACCAAGGCTGGCATCATCCAGATGGTGCGCGGGCTCGCTTCCGAAGTCGGCGCCTTCGGCGTCAGGGTAAACGCCGTAGTGCCGAGCATCGTCGAGACCGCCTTGGTCGAGCCGCTCAAAGCCCGTCCGGAAATCTGGAAGGCGCTCGCCGCGCATACCGTATTCAATCGATGGGCAAGACCGGACGAAGTGGCCACGGCGGTCGCTTTCCTGGCGTCGGATGCGGCGAGCTACATCACCGGCACCGCGCTCTTGGTGGATGGCGGCTGGACCGCGATAGACGGCCCGCCCACCGGTTTGACCAAAACCCATAACGACGCGGGTTAGCGTAGCGGACGTGCCTAACGCGCCAATGAATGTCTGCTTTAAAGGGGTAAAGCTAATTGCTGCACTGCATGAGTCCGCTTTTGGCACAAAGCGGACATTGCCACCGTGCTGAACGATGTCCGCTTTTGGGGTAAAGCGGACATTCGGATTAGAGGCGCGAACCCTTCAGCTTTTCTCACTTAACCAAGTCGGCCCGCCACCGGCCAAAAAATCCTCGCGCAGCGGTGCGAATACATCGATTATCTCGGTGTCCTCGTGGCACCAGCCCTCGTGTTCCATGCCGGGGATCGTCGCAACACCGCCGGCTTCGAGCACGCGGCGCCCCTCGTCGATGCGGAATTCCATCCTGCCCATGACGACCCACACGAGCTGTTCATGCGGACCCACATGCGTTCCGCACTGAGGCCGTCACCGTTAAACTTGAGCGGTAACGTCTACGCACTCCGCGCAAGCTCAGTCCACCTAGCTTCATTGGTGAGCAGTCTAAGCGGTTGCACAGAATTCAATGAACCTGCGGCTCGTTATGGGGGCTGTTTAAGACCCTAATTGCCGCCCAAAACCTATCGTATGGGACCCGCGCCGGCAGTCGGGAAACGGTATGACGCGGGTGGAATTCATCTCGGTTTCACGCCAGGGACTGCGCGGCGGCCTACGCCGCCTTAGCGAATTTACCGCGAGGACGTTCATTTATCTGTGGCGCGTGGCCGCATTTGCAGTATCGCTCTTGACCGGTCGCAAGATCACGCCGCTGTTTTTCAAGCTCGCCGCGCGCAATCTTTTTCACGACCGGCTGCGCCTTGCCGCCACCATCACCGGCATCGTCTTTTCTATGGTGCTGGTGACCGTGCAAATGGGGCTGTTTGTCAGTTTCCGCACCATGGTTACAACCATGATCGACCACGCGCCGGCCGATCTCTGGATCATGCCGCTCGGCACCAAATGCTTCGAGGATCCGGCGCTGCTCGACGAGCGCGAACGATTTCGCGCGCTGTCGGTCCCTGGTGTAGCCGAAGCGGTGCCGGTACTGGTCAGCTTTGCGCAATGGCACATTCCGAGCGGCGGGACGACACCGGTGCTGCTGATCGGTTCGGATCGCAATGAGCTCGGCCTGCAGCCCTGGAACATCGTCGGCGGCGATCTCCATAACCTCTCCATTCCCGACGCCGTAGCAGTCGATCGGTCCTATTTTGAACGGCTCGGAACCAGCGGGCTTGGCGACACCGTCGAGATCGGGGATCTGAAGGCGAAGATCCACTTGGTCACCCAGGGCATTCGCTCGTTCACGACCACGCCTTTTGTCTTCACACCGCTCGATCGGGCACGGAACTATGCCGGCATCTCCGGAAAGAAGGCCACTTATCTGCTGGTGCGTCTCCAAGGCGGCGCCGATGCCGAAAGCGTGCGCACGCACCTGAACCAAACACTTGCTAAAGCCGAAGCTTTGGCGCCGGATGCGTTTCGCAGTCGCAGCCGCTCGTTCTGGCTGTTTGGAACCGGCGCCGGCGCTGCGCTGTTCGCCGGCGCCCTCCTCGGCATGATCGTCGGCATCGTCATTGTCGCCCAGACGCTCTATGCCAGCACCAAGGAATTCTCCAACGAGTTCGCGACGCTGCGCGCGATCGGCTCATCCAGCCGATACGTCTACACTGTCATTATTATCCAGGCGCTCATGAGCGCAGCCATTGGCTTTGGCGTTGCTGCCGTAATCGGCAAGGTCATCGTCAAAGCCACCGCAGATTCCGCTCTCCCCGTGCTTATTCCTGCTGGTTTGATGATAAGCCTGTTCTTGTTGACCGTTGCGATGTGTGTGGTTTCGGCGATCGCGGCCATCGTCCACATCATGCGCACGGATCCTGCAGTGGTGTTCACCCAATGAGCGATCCGGTGGTGGAAGCGACCGACGTCGTCAAATTTCTTGGCCAGGGCGCCGGAAAGGTGCAGGCGCTGCGGGGTGTGAGCCTATCGCTCAACGGTGGAGAGCTGGTGATGCTGATGGGACCTTCCGGAAGCGGCAAGACAACGCTGTTGTCCGTGCTTGGCTGCATGCTGTCGCCAAATATGGGGTCCGTCCGCGTCTGTGGCCATGCCACCGCGGGGCTCGCGCCGGAACAATTGACGGCGCTACGGCGCGACCATATCGGCTTTGTCTTTCAGTCCTATCATCTGTTTCCGACGCTGACCGCGATGGATAACGTTCGCCTTGCTCTGGATGTGCGCGGCGATTATTCGCGGCGCGTTATCGAGCGGGCGAAAGAGGCGCTAGCGACCGTCGGGCTCTCGCACAAAACCCGTTCCTATCCGCTCCAACTATCGAGCGGCGAGCAGCAGCGTGTCGCAATCGCCCGCGCCATCATCGGCGACGTGCCGGCAATTCTGGCCGACGAGCCGACTGCGGCACTCGACAGCGAGAATGGGCATGCTGTGATGTCGATCCTCGCCAACATTGCCCGGCAGGAGACGCGCGGCGTGCTCGTGGTTACGCATGATCCTCGAATCTTGCCCTTTGCGCATCGCATCATTCACATCGAGGATGGACGCATTATTCGCAAGACCCGCAATGGTGGCACACCCACACAGCTATGACCCTGCCGGAAAGGACAATGATCGTGACTACAAAGAGGGATTTACCCGCCGGACTTTATTGGTGCGCCATCCCGATCCTGATTTGGGCCATGCAGCTGCCGGTTAAAGCGCAAAGCCGCGTCGACGGTAAGGAAGCGGGTCGGGTGTGGGCGGCCGTTGCGCCGGGTGTGGTCGAGCCAAGATCGGGACAAATCAAGATCGCAGCGTCGGTCGTCGGCCGCGTTAGCGAGGTCTTGGTCAAAATCAACGACGAAGTGGCGACCGATGAACCGCTCCTTCGGCTCGACGATGAAGACGCCCAAGGGCGCGTGGCATCGGCGGAAGCCCAAGTCGCTATGCGCGAAAAAGCGCGCAACGAAAAGTCCGCCGGGAAAGCAGCTAATCGCCGCGATGCCGAGGACGCCGTGGCCGATGCCGAAGCGACAGTAGTGGACGCACGTAACACGTTCGACAAAGCCATCCACGTCAAGCGAAGCGGCAGCGGTTCTGACGCGACTATTACCTCCGCTCGCACCGCATGGATACGCGCGCAGGACAATCTGGAACGGGAGCGTTCACAGCTTCGTAAGATCGAGGGACAATCCGGAACGCCGTTGCCGACACAACTCGAAGGTCAACTCAATGTTGCCAGGACCGAACTTCGGGTCGCGCTCGCGGAGCTGGCAAAAATGACAATTCGTGCGCCGATCGCGGGCACGGTGCTAAAAGTCGATGTGAAAGCCGGTGAAGTGGCTGCGCCATCATTGCCGCAACCGCTGTTGCTCTTGGGCGATCTGTCGCAATTGCGAGTGCGCGCCGAGCTCGATGAGCACAATACCGGCAAGATCAAGGTCGGCGAGGCGGTGATTGTCCGCGCCGAAGGGTTTCCGGGCCAGACCTTCGCCGGCAAAGTTGCCGCCATTGCACCGCTGGTCCAACCTGCGCGGCTTGCCTCACCCGGATCGCGCAATCTCACTGATTTTAGTGTTAACGAAGTGATGGTTGATTTGAACGAACCCGGCCCACTGATCGCTGGAATGACCGTCGATGTGTACTTTGGATCGAAATGAATAAGCCGGCAGACGCTTGGCTCCTTCGCAAAAATCTAGAAGCTCAGTTCGGAATATCCGCTTGGGTCATAAGCGGACATGAAAGAGTGAATTTCCAATGTCTGCTTTACCCCAAAAGCAGACATTGCCGGACAACAGTTTGATGTCCGCTTTGTGCCATTAGCGGACATTGCCGCGACTTTACGCTATGTTGATGATTCAGCATCTGAGCTTACCGCAAGAAGAGCCCGCGGACCGCAGGTGCTTGTTGATTTAGACTCATTGCGGCAGAGACGGCACCCGCTCGAGCTGCATGGCGATCACCGCCTCTTCCTCCGCAGCCCAGTCGTCGGATCAGCTTCCGATCCAACCCCAATAGCGGCGAAGCCGTCGTGAATACCTATCCCTAAGGCTCTCCACTGGACATTCGACCAGACTGCCTTGCCCCTGGTTGAAACACGTCGGGAACGTCGGCATCGGAACCGTTCCGCTTGCGGCTCCAATGTCACTTCCATTCACTGGCGGTGCCGTCGTGCCGGGCAAGGTGCCCGCACCGCTTATTGATAATGACCCCGGTCGCTCAAGCTGACGCCGACGCCGCTCGCGCGCCGACGAGGTGATCGAATAGAACACGCAATGTCTGCTTTTGGCACAAAGCGGACATCCCAGTTGCGCTCAGCAATGTCCGCTTTTGGGGGGTAAAGCGGACATGACGCGGACCTAATGCGATGTCCGCTTTTGACCCATAGCAGACATGTGCCCTTACGTGTTCTCCCGCTCAAGCAGTGGATCTCGGACGATAGTCTTATCAAGGTAGAGCTGGCGAATTTCTGCGTCGCTAAGCTTCAGCATATCGCGCAGTATTTGTTCATTGTGTTCTCCTAAGCGATCCGCCTTGACGTCCCCTCGGGGGGCCCAGCGGGAAAATTTAGCGGCCAAACCAGGGATATCAAACTCGCCGATTTCAGGGTCGGCCACACGGCGCACCGTACCGCGTTCCCTCAAATGCGGGTGCGCGATCGTCTCATGCAACGAAAATACTGGAGCGCAGGGCACCCGCTCCGCCTCGAGCACGGCCATGGCTTGCTCGCGGTTTTCGAATTGTGCCAGCCAAGCCTCGATGATGGTCTGGAGTGCCTTGTTATTGTCGCGTCGCGATCGTGGCTCCCGAAAGCGAATGTCCTCGGCCAACTCTGGCATGTTCATCGCCTTAATCATCTGCGGCCATTGGTACGGCATCACCATGATCGAGATAAATTCATTGTTGCGGCAACGAAAAACGCCTGTGGGACCGCCGTCAGGATGAAGCGAACCCATGCGCGGCGGTTGAAATTGCTTGCCTCGCAATGAACACTTCGGGACGTTTACCTCGTGCATGTTGAAATACGTGTCTAACAACGAACAATCGATGTATTGGCCTTCGCCAGTTCGTTCGCGATGCAGCAGGGCAAAGCCGATAGCCATTGCTGCGGTCACGCCGGTAGCACTATCGCCGATCGCGATCGGTAATTGAGCTGGTCCTCTGTCTGGTTCGCCGATGGCGTCGCTAATGCCTGCGTAAGCCGCTCCCATATAGTCGAACCCTGGCTTATCCCTGAGTGGGCCGGATTGGCCCGCCAGTGAGACCGAGCACATGATTAGTCTTGGATTGAGCGACGACAATTTGTCATAGTCGAGCTTCGCACGCTCCATCACACCAGGAGCAAAATTCTCAACCACGACATCGATCTGCGGAATCAGCGTGTGAACAAGTTCACGGCCGCGATCCTGCTTGATATCGACTGCGAATGATTTTTTTGAGTGGTTATGTTGGAAGTAATAAGTACTTTGGGACGATTTCTTTAGTGCCGGATCGCGTGGCTTGTCGCCAGAAAAGCGGCCCCGATCTCCGAACGGGGCTAATTCGAGTTTGATTACCTCTGCCCCAAGCTCTGCGAGGATGCGCGTGCATGTCGGTCCGGCCACGAACTGACTGATGTCGAGGATGCGATAGCCGGTCAGCATTGGTAGGTTTTGCGGCATGTCGTCACCAGTCTGCGCTCAGTCTGCGCTCACAGCGCCTCGAATTGCTTGTCGCCGAGCAAAACGTTCCAGGCTTCGCTTGAGAGCTTCTTTGTGCTTGTGCCGAGTTGTTCACTCATCACTGCTAAGCCTCTCTGAACACCGGGACGAGCGCGCACTGCGTTGTACCAGCGTTGCAAGTTCGGCCATGTCGAGATGTCCTGTCCTTGCCACTTATGGGGACGCAGCCAAGGATAGACCGCCATATCGGCGATAGAGTAGTCGCCGGCGAGAAATTCTGTTTCGGCTAAACGCTTGTCGAGCACACGATAAAGTCTCGTCGCTTCACTGGTGTAGCGCTTGATTGCGTAAGCGATCTGCTCCTTTGCGTAACGACGGAAATGATGCGCTTGCCCGAGCATCGGGCCGAGGTTACCCATTTGGAACATGAGCCACTGAGTGACTTGGTAGCGCTGGCGGAGATCGATGGGCATAAACCGCCATCCCGATATTTCGGCGAGGTACATCATGATGGCACCGGACTCGAAAAGCGCGATCGGTTTGCCATCAGGCGATTGATGGTCGACAAGGGCCGGAATTTTGTTGTTCGGACTGATTTTTAGAAAGTCGGGCTTAAACTGCTCGCCTTTGCCGATATGGACCGGCACAACATTGTATTGCAGGCCAAGTTCTTCGAGCAGGATCGTGACCTTGTATCCGTTGGGTGTGGTCCAGAAATAAAGGTCAAGCATCGGGTTTTCAGACTGCCTGTTTTAATGATTGCTCAAGCTTTAGACCGGCCTCAATCAGCCTGTGCTCCAAAAGCCCCATGCGGTCGTAGCCCCAAAACGGCTCTTGCTCGAAGAAGAACATTGGCACGCCAAATACCTGATCAATGACGGCGTCATCCTGGGCTCGCTCGTACTCCGCGCGACCATCGCTTGCGAGATACACACGATAGTCCTGAGCGGAGATACCTATGTTTTCTATCACTGGTGCGATTGCTTCGGGCTCATCTGCCGCGAGTTCGCGCTTGAAGAATAATTCGAAGACTTTGTTACCGTATTCGCGAAG
>Ga0182034_10001584_pt1 | contig 11217 bp, 10 predicted proteins | sample flu12Cox44000172_FD_125972 | JGI IMG/M metagenome (GOLD analysis project Ga0182034, IMG submission 125972) | Lab enrichment of tropical soil microbial communities from Luquillo Experimental Forest, Puerto Rico - flux4day.12C.oxic.44.000.172 | ecosystem: Environmental > Terrestrial > Soil >... | reverse complement strand
GTCCTCCTACCAGAGCGAGCACTTCGCCGGTGCGTGGATCAAGCACTACGACCGCCACCTGTGGCATGGGGCCGTTTTCTACGGTGACTTCGGTCTTGGCGTCCTTGGCGGTGCCGACTTTCGTTTTCCTGGTGCGCTGCTTGATCACCTGCTCGTCCACCAACTTCATACCGACCTCGACGGCATCGGCGGCAGCGCGCTGCAGGTCGGGATCGAGCGTGGTATAGATACGCATCGCCTGCTCGTTGAGCTCGCTCTCGTTGTATTGGCTGGAGAGTTGGTCCTTCACCAAGTCGACGAAGTAAGGCGCGTCACTGGCCTCGACGTTGGGAGGGGCGAGCTTCAGGGGTGTAGCTTTGGCGCGGTCGGCCTGGTCGCGGGTAATGACGCCGGTCTCGACCATGGAGTCGAGCACAAGGTTACGCCGCTCAAGAGCGCGCTCAGAATGGCGGTACGGCGAGAGATAGCTGGGACGCTGAATGATGCCGGCCAGCAAGGCACACTCAGGCAGGGTAAGGTCCTTGATGTCCTTGTTGAAGTATGCGCGTGAGGCCTCGCCAAAGCCGTTGATGCTGAATGAGCCGCGCTGACCCATCGGCACCAGGTTGGCGTACATCTCGAAGATGCGCTGCTTGGAGAATTTCTGCTCCAGCTCGATCGAGATAAGGATTTCCGTCAGCTTGCGCTTGAAGGTCTTCTCGGGTGAGAGGAAGAATCCGCGCGCCAGTTGCATGGTAATGGTCGAGCCGCCCTGGCCACGGTGGCCGTGAGTGACATCGCTAAAAGCGGCCTCCATGAGGCGGAAATAATTCACGCCGCTGTGCTGAAAAAAGCGGCGGTCTTCGATAGCGACGACAGCGTTCACTAGGTTGGTGGGGATCTGGTCGAAGGTAACGAGCTGGCGTTTGGAGCGGTCCTCGCTGCCGAAGAGCGACGTAATCATCTGCGGCTCGAGCTCGTAAGAGCCCAGCGTTTGTCCTTTGTCCTTTAGCCATATCGACGCGACTTTGCCGCTTTCGAACTGAATGCTCGCTACCTCGGCAGAGTGGAACGACTCTTCCCCGGGCATGATGTCGAGGGTTGAGCCGCGGTGCCGGAACTGGCCCATCGGCGAGCCGCCTTCTTTGCCCTGCTCGGTGTATCCGGCTCGACGAAGGTAATTAACCAGCTCCTGCTCTGAGGCCTTTTCACCCACCATCAGGATTTCCGGTCGGGCATAGATCTTCGCGGTGTTGTTGAAGATCTGGCCGGACATGCGCTTATCGACGATGCCCTCGTACTTGACGTAGAAGATGGCGAAGACCACCAGCAGCAGGATTCCGGCAACCAGAAAGCCTGCGACCAGCATCTTCACCACGGGATCGCCGAGGTGAAAGTGGTGACCGGCTGAGGACTTGCGGACAACTGGTCGGACCGAGCCGGATCGGGCGGAACGAGGCCGGGTGCCGGCCATTTTTACTTTAATTGCCACGTCAGTCGGTACGCGGAGAACGCCGTTGTAAGACGGCTCGCATGAGCAATTGGTTATCTACGACGAACCGCACCTGGGGAATCTGCGAGCAGGGACAGCGAGTCGTCTGCCAAAGCTCCTACTATTCTACTTGTTTTAGCTACTGCCGTATCTGTTCGCCCGAAAGCCTTGTGTCATGAGGACCAGCCAGTCCCGCTTGCGGGACGGCAAGGGATAGACCAGCGCTTTAGCAAACTGGGGAGGATCGGAATCCAATTCGGAGCCAGTTTTAATCGGCGGCACAAACGAGCGAGGGCATGAGCCCCAGCGCCACACCACCTCTCAACTTGCTATAGTCAGGGATACACACTGGGTCCACAAATAGCGCGATCTTGCGCTCCGGTGCTGGAATTCTGCCCGTGAGGTGCTCAAATGCGCAGAATGCTGTTACCTGTTTTGGTTCTCTTCTTGCTGACAACCATCGCAATTGCGGCTAAGAAAGAGTCGGGCAGCACCACCTTGAAAGACATTCAGCCAGCCGGCACGACTGACAAAGAGCACAAGAAACAGCAGTATGACCTCACCTTCTCCACCCCGAACAACGAATACACCTGTCGTACCAATGAGAAAGAGAAAGTCAACGCGACCAACTGGGTGGTTGGCAGCTCGATTAGTTACCAGGTCAACGGCAACAAGGGCGCAGTCAAAAACCTCCAGAGCGGCAAGAGCGCGAAATGCACGGTAGTGCGGGTGGCAGCTTTGACGGCTAACCCAAAGTAGACCGACTTGGACTAGCCACTACACAAACAGCCCGGCGGCAGCACCTCGGAGGAAATGCCGCCGCCGTCATCGGGGAGGGCTGTGTTGACCCGCACAAACTTGCAATTGCGGGCAACCTCTGGGCGTGTCGCCGTCGGCACCGATCACTTCAACCGCACACTGACGACGGGCTCCACCAGTCGCAGGGTTAAACCGCAAAAACATAGACTTCAAGACAGCCACGGCGGCAGCACCTCGGAGGAAATGCCGCCGCCGTCGGGGTGGCTGTCGGGCCCGCAGAAACGTGCTATTGCGGGCACGATCCGGCGTCAGGCAGAACCTGGCTAGCAGTGCAATCAGGGAAAGCCGGCGCGAAGGGTGGTGCGCCGGACAACTGCAGCATCGAGGAACAACCGATCGCCTTTAAGTTCGCTTGATAATAACTTATACATCGTGTAACTAACGATGTCAAGGTAACATGTTGTGGGTTCGGCCAGGAGAGCAGAGTGCCTCGTATATCCAATGCGGCACTGGAGGGAGAGATCATAGCGGCGGCCATGCGCCTGCTGGACAAGGGCGGCGATGACGCGGTGACGCTGCGTGCCGTGGCCAAAGAGGCGGGCACAACCACACCCACGATTTACGAGCGCTTTCCTAATCGTGATCGATTGATGGAAGGCGTTACCGACCGGGTCACGGAAGACCTGCTCGAGGTTCTGCGGCCCTGCAAATCGGTGCGAGCGATGTTCCTCGCCTACCTGCGCGAATCGCGTGCTCATCCTGCCCGCGCCAGCTTTGAGGTACGGACCTTCGCAGCGCGCTACGTTAGAGGGCAAGAGACTCCGGGCTTCGATTTACTGAAGTCACGGCTTACCGAAGAGATTGGTGTTAAAGGTAGTGCCGCCGAGGACCTGGCTTTGGCGATTGCGTCCTTGGCGTTTGGTACCGCACAAGGCATGATCGCAGCCGGCTCGGATACGCGTCAGGCATTGCAGTTTCAGAGCTCGGCCGTCCGGGGGCTACAGATCTTGCTCGAGGTGTTCGAAGGCAGCCAACATCGAAAAGCAGCGCTGGTGCGTGACTGATGCAGGCGAGGCCCTCAAGCCTAACGCAACACTTCCGCCAGTTTACCGCTCGAAATCAATTCCGCCACAAGGCAAAAGTCTGCGGTAAGAATACGATCCTGCGCCATGGTGGGCGAGACGGAGCGAATCGCAGCATGAGCTTGCTGACCAAGCCTGCCGGTCTTAAGCGGCGCGCGGAAGTCGAGCGCCTGTGCTACGGCGAGCGCCTCCAAAGCGAGAACATTGCGTGTGTTCTCGATCACGCGCCGGAGTTTGTTGGCCGCCGTCATTCCCATTGAGACAAAGTCTTCCTTGTTACCCGAGGTGGTGATGGAGTCCACCGATGCCGGGTGGGCATGGACCTTGTTTTCGCTGACCAGGGCTGCGGCTACAATCTGCGGCATCATGAATCCTGAGTTGAGTCCTGCACCGGCAGCCAGGAACGGCGGCAGGCCCTCGTTCAGCGCAGGATTCACCAGGCGTTCGAGCCGTCGTTCGGAGATTCCTGCCAGCGCACTGAGTGCGATGGCCAGGAAATCGAGGGCGAAGGCTAGCGGCTCGCCGTGAAAGTTGCCGCCCGAGATGATGTCTCCTTCGGCTGAGGTTTCCAGCGCTGGTTTCGGTGCGCCGACCTTCTTTGCCGCAGGAAACACCAGGGGATTGTCCACTGCCGAGTTCATTTCAATCTCGAAGACTTCGCGGCAGTGAGTCAAGGTATCGCGCACCGCGCCGTGAACCTGCGGAATGCAGCGCAGAGAATAGGCATCCTGCACCTTGTCGCAACCGCGATGCGATTCGCGAATCTCGCTGCCCTCCAGCATGCGACGCAAGTTGCGTGCGGAATGGAATTGCCCGGGATGAGGCCGTGCAGCGTGGATGCGCTCATCAAAGGCTACGTCGGTGCCTTTAAGGGCATCGACGACAAGCGCGCCGAGTACGTCCGCGGTATCGGCCAGAATCTCGCTCTCCAGTACGGCGAGGAGGCCAACTGCGAGCATGGCCTGCGTGCCATTGATGAGCGAAATGGTTTCCTTGGCTTCGAGGACAAGAGGTTTGATGCCGGCGTGCTTCAGGGCATCGGCCGCCGGCCGCCGCATGCCCTGGAACATGGCTTCGCCTTCGCCAATCAGTACAAGCCCGAGATGCGACAGTGGCGCTAAATCGCCGCTGGCGCCAACGCTCCCCTGCGAGGGGATTACCGGATGCACGCCGCGATTGAGCATCTCGCAAAGGGTGTCGATGACGACAGCGCGAACCCCAGAGCAACCTTTGGCGAGGGAGTTCGCGCGAAGCAGCATCATGGCCCGGCTGACGCTTTCGCTGAGCGGCTCGCCCACGCCGACGGCGTGCGAGCGCAAAAGGTTGACCTGCAGCGTACGGATGTCGTTGGGAGGAATGCGGACATCGCTGAGTTGTCCCACGCCGGTGGTAACCGCGTAAGCGAGACGGTTGTTGGTAACCAGGTCTTCCACCACGGCGCGAGCACGATCGACCGCAATGCGGCCGTCGGGTTCCAGCATCACGGGGCGCCGCTCGTACACGACGGCGGCTACATTATCGAGGGTCAGGTTGTTGCCGTTGATATGCAGTAGTTTCATTTTGCTTTTGGACGCGACCGGGCCGTGGCTTACGAAGAACTCAAACCTCAAACCTAATCGTCTATTGTTCAGCTTTCGCCTGTGGCCTTCAAGAACGGCACCAGGTATTTTTCCGGCAGGTGCCTGCGCTGAAACTGCGAGTCCACGACGATGTGTACGCTCTCACCTTCCGCCAAGACTTCGCCGTCCTCGGCTCGCAGAATTTGATACGCAAAGTGGAGCACAGAACCCCGCACCCTGACCAAACCTGTGCGGATCGTGAGCAGGTCGTCATACATGGCGGGCGCTTTGAAACGGCAGTGCACGTCGGCCACCGCAATGTGGATGTCGTCAACCTTCTCCATCTCGCGATAGGTGAAACCGAGTTGGCGAAGCAATTCCACCCGGCCGACTTCGAACCACACGATGTAGTTGGAGTGATAGACGACGCCCATCTGGTCGGTTTCGGCGTAGCGCACACGCACTTGCGCATCGCAGACGTGCGCCTCTGGAGTCATCAATGGCAGCATGTTCCCTGCTTCCAACTTATCATGCAGCACGCGTAGTCCTGGCGAGCCGAAGCCCGCTCGGAATTGTGGAAAGGAATATCCGGAGGCTAGCCTGTAGGTTAGCTCTACCCGAAGTCGGGCTTTCCGCGGCGATCGATACCGTGCTTTGACACAAATGAGCGATAAGTCCGAAACCCTTTGCCGATCTATTTCTTTTCTGCCGCTGCTGTCGTAGTCTCGGTTCCGTTGCGCACGAATTCTCCGCGAATCGGTTCACCCGCCGGCACTGGCTTTCCGTCGGCAATGTAATCAACGAACAGCGCCGGCAGCGTGAAAGGAAAAACCGGCGCTCCTTTGGAGTTCTGCAGACGGTACTCGAGATGCGGCGCGGGCGAGTTGCCGCTGTTGCCGCACTCGGCAATGACGTCTCCTTGCTTCACCTTTGCTCCGGTTTTTACCTTGATGCTGCTTTGCTTCAAGTGCAGCAACAGCGAGTACTCCTTATTACCATGCGCAATGATGATTCGGTTCCCACCGGGCATGGCCAACTCAGCCCGCCCGGGAAAGTTGTCCACAAACCTGTCGTTCACCAGCACCACCGTTCCCCCCGCCGGCGCAGTGACCGGTTGGCCATAGCAGAAGTATTGTTCATTCTTGGTGCCGTCGCCGGTGAAGGTCTGGCCATCTTTCAGGACGGTGAAGACCATCGAGTAGCGGTCGGCATCCCGGTAGGCATCAATGTTCTGGTAAATCTCGCGGCCGCCCTGCATTACAAACCACTCGCCATTGAATGGCAGCTTGAGCTTGGTCTGCACTTTGTAATCGACATACCGATTGCCCGGCGCCGGCGGTAGGGGGTGGAACTGCAATGTGCTGATCTGGCCCTGCTCGTCAATTGCAATCACAGTAAATACCGGATCTTTGCTCTTGGCGAACTGCGAGTAGCGAGAGTAGACCGTGTTCCTCGACATCAACTCGGGAGCGAAATTTTCGCCCAGCATCTTCTGTTCGCGCCCAAGTTTGCCCGCGAGCTCTTTCTCCATCGCAGACACGTTCGCAAGAGTGCCGCCCTTCTTCATCTGCGGGGAGAGCGCTGCATACAACTGCGCCGACTGGCCGCTCTCGAAGTTGCCAAATAGTTGCCGCAATCGCGACTTGGCCGCAGCACTCATTACTGGATTGCTGCCGGATGGCGCGGCCTCGGTGCTGGCCGCAGGTTTCGCGGTTTGTGCGACTAACAGGGTTGGGAACAGCAACATCGCAAGGCAAATTCGCTTACGAAGTTTCATGGTCTACCTCCCCGTCCAACTGGGTTTGCGCTTCTCTAGGAACGCGCTTATGCCCTCCCGGAAGTCATGCGTAGTACGAATGCATGCATTTTCATCGACTGCAGCCGCAATCTGATGATCGAGTTCGAGATGCGAGTAGGTGCGCAGCAGGCGCTTGGTGGCCAGCAGCGACGCGGGACTGTTGGCTACGAGCGTGATCGCCAGCTCACGAGCGCGGTCCATCAGATTCTCCCCCGAAACGACTTCATTCACCAGCCCCAGGCGAAACGCCTCTTCGGCAGAGATGATGCGCCCGGTAAGTAGCAAGTCTCGGGCGTGCTTCTCGCCTATCTGGCGGAGCAGAAACGTTGAGACGATTGCCGGCACAAAGCCGATGCGAACCTCGGTGTAGCCAAACTTCGCTTCGGGTGCGGCCAGCGTGAAATCGCAGAGTGTCGCCAGGCCACAGCCGCCGGCCAGGGCGACTCCGTTCACTGCGGCGATGGTTACCTTCGGAAAGTCGTAGAGCACGCGAAACATGTGCGCCATGCGGCCGGAATCGGCCAGGTTCTCTTCTTCGGTATGGCGAGTGATTTCGCGGAGATTGTCGAGATCCATCCCCGAAGAAAACGCACTGCCCGCGCCGGTGAGAATCAGAATGTGGGACTCGGATTTGTGGACCTCGTCGAGCGCGTGATGCAGCTCCTCGATCAGGTCATAGCTAATGGCGTTACGCTTGTCGGGGCGGTTCAGCGTGAGCGTCGCGACGGGACCGTCTTGAATGAGAGTTAACGTTAAGTAATGCTGCGGATCATGCCGGGTCATGGCCTTGGTTCGAAGCTGCCAAACTCACTGGTCGCTTCGGTTCGCATTATCACACCGATAAGGAATTTCGTAACTGACTTCTTTTGAGCCAAGCGCGGAGTGGGCACAATTTCGACCCCGTTTTGGGAGAATCACATCTTCAGGCCACTAAACATTCGGCCAATCTCGCCGGAGAGCTCGACCAGATTCGCAATCGGTTTGCGGATGGGAAGAGACACATTGCGCTGCTGCAGTGCAGAAAGAACAGTTTCAGTCGGGATGTTGCCCACCAGCACGTCCTGGGCGAATGGGCAACCGCCAAGACCACCGATGGCGGAGTCGAATCGGCGGCAACCGGCGTCGTAGGCGGCGAGAACTTTCTCGGCGGCTTCGTTAGGGCGGCTGTGCAGGTGGACACCGATCGCTAAGTTGTCGAAGCGCTCGATCACTGGGCTGACCAGGTCGGCAATCTGTTGCAGCGTGGCGAGGCCAACTGTGTCGGCTAACGAGATGGCTTGCAACTCGATGTCGGCCAGAAGGCCCATGCCCTCGACCAGCTCTGTGGTATCCCACAGGTCGCCATATGGATTCCCGAAGGCCATGGAGATATAGGCGATGGTGTCGAGTCCGCCTTCGTCAGCCTTTTGCTTGACGTTCTCGAGCATCTCGAGATTCTCTTCCGGCGTCTGGTTCTGGTTGTTCTTCAGGAACGTCGGCGACAGTGAGTAAGGAAAACCGACTGTCCGGACCGCCTTGGTGGCAATAGCGCGCTCGACGCCCCGTTCGTTGACGACGATTCCGATAATCTCGACGTCATCCGGAGGATCTAGCTCGCTGAGCACGGTTTCGGAGTCGGCCATCTGCGGAACGGTCTTTGGCGAGACGAACGAGACGGCATCGATATGCTTGAATCCGGCAGCAATGAGGGCCTTGAGGTACTCAACCTTGGTCGCGGACGGAATCTGGCCAGGGAGACCTTGCCAGGCGTCGCGGGGGCATTCGATAAGTTGGACGGATTCGGGCATAGCAAGGGGCAAGCAACTAGCAACTATCGACTAGCCTTGGTGGCTGGCAACTGGTAACTGGTTTGCAAGGTAACGCCGCTACGCGCATTAACGTCCTCCGCCGTTTGCCGTAGATCCAGCCCTGTCAACCGTTCGCGGACTCTCACAAGAACAATGAGCAGCGTTATCAGTCGCCATAGCACGACAGACAGAATCGCCCATGTGTCATACCCGACAAAGTACAGCACTGGTCCTGGACCTTATGTTTGCAACACTCCCACATTCAGCTTCGGCACTTCGGGGTTCAGCGATGCCGCCTCCAGCGCAGTAATTAGCGCTTCTCGGGTATCCATCGGGTCGATGAGCTTGTCGATCCACAGACGCGCCGCGCCGTAGCGCGGATCCATCTGCTCGTCGTAGGTTGCTTTCACTTCGTCGTACAGCTTCTTCTTATTTTCCTCGCTCAGCTTTTTGCCGCCGCGCTCAAGTTGCTTGATTTTGATTTCAACAAGCGTGCTTGCTGCGGAGGCTCCGCTCATCACGGCGTATTTTGCCGTCGGCCAGGCGAAGACGAAGCGCGGATCGTACGCCTTACCGCACATGGCGTAGTGTCCTGCGCCGAACGATCCGCCGATGATCACCACAACCTTCGGCACCACCGAATTCGACACCGCATTGACCATCTTCGCGCCTGCTCGGATGATGCCGCTCCACTCCGCGTCGCGGCCCACCATGAATCCGTTGACGTCATGCAGAAAGACGAGCGGCACGAGGTTCTGGTTGCAATCCATGATGAAGCGCGCCGCTTTCTCGGCAGACTCGGTATACACCACGCCGCCGAATTCCACCCGCTTGTTGCCGGAGTGGTCCATCTGGTGCACATGCTTCTTCTGGTTGGCAACGATGCCGACGGCGTAGCCGCCAATGCGCGCATAGCCGCAGAGCACCGTTTCGCCGTACTCGGCCTTGTACTCGTCAAATTCGCTGCCATCAACGATCCGCGCGATGATTTCCTTCATTTCGTACTGACGTGCCGGATCGTCATCGAAAATGCCGTAAATCTCCTCAGCCGGATAGAGCGGTTCGCGCGGCGGCTTGCGATCGAAGACGCCAAGCTGGCGGTTGCCCATCTTGTCGACCAGCAAGCGAATGCGCGCTAGGCAGTGCTCATCGTCGGGCTCACGGAAATCGACCGTGCCGCTGATCTGCGCGTGCATCTTCGCGCCGCCCAGCTCTTCGGCGGAGTACTTCGCGCCAATGGCCGCCTGCACAAGCGCTGGTCCGGCAAGAAACAGGCCGCTGCCTTCGGTCATCAGGATGTGGTCGCACATGACGGGAAGGTAGGCGCCACCGGCAACGCACATCCCCATAATCGCCGTGATTTGCGGGATACCCATCGCCGACATGACCGCGTTGTTGCGAAAGACACGGCCAAAATCGTCGGTGTCGGGGAAAACATCTTCTTGCAGCGGCAGAAAAACACCCGCCGAATCCACCAGGTAAATTGTCGGGATGCGGTTATCCATGGCGATGTTCTGGGCGCGAATTACCTTCTTGGCGGTCATCGGAAAGAAGGCGCCAGCCTTCACCGTCGCGTCGTTGACGATCAGCATCACCAACCGGTCCTGCACCCGCGCCAGACCGGTCACGACCCCGGCCGCTGGCGCGCCACCCCATTCTTCATACATGCCCCAGGCAGCGTAGGAGCCCAACTCGAAGAACGTCGACCCCTGATCGATAAATCTGGCAATTCGCTCGCGGGCGGTAAGACGACCCTTCTTGTGTTGCGAATTGATCGCCTTTTCACCACCACCCTGTTGGACTTGTTCCTCGTCCCTGCGCACCCGCGCCACCAACTCGGCCACGGCATACTGGTTGCGCTCGAAACGGAAAGAGGAGGTGCTTACCTTGCTGACGATCTGAGCGGCGGAAGCTGCAGGGTGCGTGTGCTCTGTCATGGTGAGGTCATCCGCCCGCGGGGCAGACCGATAACGATAAAGCAGCACGGCAACCCTACGCAACGCGGTTGACTTAGCGGCCCTAGACACGAAAAAGCCAGCAAATCAAAACAAATACTGGTAACCGCGCAATCGAAAATCTTGGCTTGGGCGTTATAGCGGATTTCTGCTTGACAATAAATGATAACTTATATAATTTAATACTTATGGATGGAGGCGGCCTTAATCTCGATGCAGCTTTTTCCGCTTTGGCCGATCCCACACGACGGGCGATTCTAGCCCAACTCGCGCAAGGTGAGGCGACTGTGATGCATTTGGCCAAGCCGTTCGAGATGACACAGCCGGCAATTTCTCAACACTTGAAAGTCCTTGAGCGAGCCGGATTGGTGACTCGTCGTAGAGACGGTACGAAGCGGCCTCGCCGGCTCGCAAAGGAGGGTCTTGAGGCCATGGACCATTGGCTTGCCATGCTTAGAAAGGCTCTGGAAACAAACTATAACCGGCTGGACGGCCTTCTGGCCGACATGCAGCAACACAACGCAGGAGAAAAGCAATGAGCAAAATGACGCTTAGGACCGAAGGCGACACCATTGTCTTCATTACCAGACACTTCGCGGCGCCTCCCGAGGCTCTGTATCGCGCCCATACCACCCCGGCGCTGATTCAAAAGTGGATGCTGGGACCTGAGGGATGGACCATGCCGGTCTCTATCAGCCTGAATTCCGAAACTCCGCGTTTTGTTTTCTCGTAGACATTTGAGACAACAGGGGGATGAGACAAGATGCAGGGGACAATTCAGTCCCGCGCGAGATCAGCGCCCTGTT
>Ga0182034_10001583_pt1 | contig 11217 bp, 8 predicted proteins | sample flu12Cox44000172_FD_125972 | JGI IMG/M metagenome (GOLD analysis project Ga0182034, IMG submission 125972) | Lab enrichment of tropical soil microbial communities from Luquillo Experimental Forest, Puerto Rico - flux4day.12C.oxic.44.000.172 | ecosystem: Environmental > Terrestrial > Soil >... | reverse complement strand
TTCTCGATTCCGTCCGGCGTTTCAAACTTACCGACGACAAGATGTAAATCGGGTTTACCCCTGATGCTGAGGTCGAGACTGAGTGAGTCCGCCGCCTGATCCTTCATGAATCTGGCCCCCGGATAAACGGGCAGACCCAGGCGGGATGGATCAGGAGTAGCCGCTGCCTCCAGGCCGCCCCAGGGAGTCTCGATGAGTATTTTCTTCTTTTCGCTTTCCTCGGCACCGCTCCTTTGCGCCGAGGCCGCGGCGGGCCCGTTTCCCGTCCACAAAACCGCGAGCACGCTGGCCGCGAAGATGGTGGGCAGGGAAGGCAACCGCTTCAGAGCACCTAGCATGGGAACACCTCCATGCCAAGGCTACGCTGGTATTTGACGAATAGTTCCCACCAAGTTTACAGTCGACAGTCATCAGCTAACTTCGAGTACGCTGTGAACTTCGTTCTCCCGTTTCTCCTGTAGTTTGACTGTCAACGAAACTTGAAGTTTAGTGACTCGGACGGTGGGCTTGACAGGAACCGATTCTGCGCTACGCTCGTATCCAGCCCTTAGTGTCCCTCGAGGGCAAGATAATATGCCGGCGCCTTGTCAAAAGTGTGGGGCGACGAAGACCGAGTCGGTCTCCGAAAGAAGCCCTTTGGTTAACAACCTCGCGCGCGTGTTCGGCTACGAGTTGCGCCAGTGCTCCCGTTGTCGTCGCTTGCGCCTGCTGAAGCGGCACGCAGGGCACCGGCAGCATCACAGGCCGCCGAACGACACGCAGGTAGCCGGCCCAGGCAGCGGCGCCAACGAGCGTGCGGCGCAAGAGGTATCGGGGCCGGCCGCTCGTGCTTCGGCTGGGCCAGGGACCGAGCACCGCAGCGTCGACTCCGCAGAGCCGGAGGGTCTGGCTCGCTGCCCGCGCTGTGGAGGCAACCAGTACCGCCGTTCGCATCGACGGAAGCTGGAGCGCTTGCTTCACCGCCCGCCGATGGCGCGCTGCAAGGCCTGTCGCTTTCGCTTCCCTCTTCCCTGGCGGGAGGAAGGTACCTGATCTGGCCTTTCCCTCTGTAGTCAAGCTTTGATGAACAGTCAGGTCATGTATGAGCTCCGAAGGAGAGCCATAACTGAACTTAGCCCACGGCGCCAGAAGGTGAAAGAATCGGAACTCGCAGGCTGCTGCGGCTGTGCCGTCTGATGTGCAGAAAGCCTGCGGCTTTCCGGCAAGTGGCCCACCTAAATACCATAGCTAACTCGCGGGGGAGGCTGAGTAGAGCGGCAGCAGACGAACCTGCGACGTCACGGGGAAGCCCCGTTCTCGCCAAGCCCGAAGGCCTCCGGCAAGCGGTCGAACGCGCTCGAATCCCCGCCGGTGCAGTGCGAGCGCTACGCGGGCGCTCGTGAACTCACGCGGGGTATCGCAGTAAAGGACGATCTCGCGATCCCGAGGAAGTTGCGCTCTCTTGACGCGCTCACGGTACTGTTCAAGCCTATGAGGATCGATACGAACAGCGCCGAGAATGCCTTGAGGTTCCCGTGGATGACGCCGGCCGCCCTGCAGATCAACAATGAGCACCTGTTCGCCTGCGTCCAGCCTCTGTTTGAGCTCTTCGGGTGTGATCCGCGCCAGTCGAAATTCGCGCATAAAGCGATGCCACCGAACAAGCTTGCGGCCGACGTAGATACACAGGCCAGCGAGCGTTATGACCCCCAACAGCTTTCCCATTCTGGCTGCGTAGGCAACCGCACGATCCAGGTCTTCGCTGAAGATATACCCGAGTCCAGCATAAGCGCCTGACCAAAGTGTCGCTCCAACCGCGTCAAAGGCCACAAAACGGAGCCGGCTTGTGCCGGACATGCCGGCTAGAGGAGGCGCTGCCGCGTCCAGTCCCACGACAAATTTCGCCACCACGAGAACCTGCGGCCCATACCGGGCAAAGTTCTCTTTCGACCTGCGGTCAGCGGCGTCCGGATCTAAAGCGAGGCCATGAATGAAGTGCAAGATCCTATCGCCCCACCGTCGACCGGCTTCGTACCAGACCAAGTCAGCCAGCACACAGGCTGTGACCGCGAGAGTGAGCGCGGCGACGAAGCTCAGTCTTCCGGAGCCTGCGAGGGCTCCGGCCGCGAGGAGAAACAGAAGTGCCGGTACCGGCAAACATATTTGGCGTGCGAACACCGATGCGAAAAGGACGGAATAGCCATGCTTCACAAGAAACTGGACGACAGCGTTCATAACAAAACCAGCGCCCGGCCGAACAATACGTAAGTCGCAGAGCTTGTCTCGGCCTCAGCGACCAGGGTGGTGCAACTCACCGGTGGAGAACCGCAGAAATCCACAGAAGTAGATTCGTCTGGACTTCACCACGGTTGATCTCGTTTCCATGTGCTCGCCGAGACCGTGGGCAATCTGGACGATGCCGTGGCAAGGTCCGCGACCGTCCCACCGGGAGCACGCGATGCGCAAGCCATCTGTGCTGGTAATTGGAATTCAAAGGGAGGCGTTGCGGTATTCATGCCCTTTCCCAGTCTCCAACGGAAATTCTGAGCTGCGTTCAATTTGAAAATCGGTCGATCAGCAGGCCGTGCCGGAGCCCGCGGTCGCTGACGGAGAGGGCGTCCTTGCTCAGCTTGTCCATCACCGTCTTGACGATGCATGCGCCCGCCAGGATGACGTCAGCCCGCTTCGGTTGCAGTCCGACGATTTTGCGGCGATCCTCCTGCGACCGAGAGCAATAGAGCTCGATCTGCCGCTCTATCTCGGTGCGCTCGATCACGGTCCCCTGCACGATGTCCGGATCGTAGTTCGCAAGCGCGTGCTTCACTGCGGCGATGTTCGTGACGGCGCCTCCCATCCCGACCAACACATCGGGCGAGTGGCGCGTGCCGAGCCGAGCGAGATCTGCCGAGATCGCATCAAGTGCGGCGCGGAGCTGCCCAGGGGAAACCGCTTCGGCAAGGCCGTACCGCTCGGTATACCGGACGGCGCCGACGTTCAGGCTGAAGCGCTCTTCGACGACCGTGCCGCGGCCGAAAGTGAATTGCGTGCTCCCTCCGCCTGTGTCGAATACGGCCAATGAGCCTTCTTCCAAGCGGAGACCGGATTTCACCGCCAGATAGGCAAGCCGGCCTTCTTCTTCTCCAGGGATGACTTCGATCCGGACGCCGCAGCGCTGCCGGACCGCGTCGATAAACTGCTCGCTGTTACGCGCCGTCCGCATTCCCATCGTGCCCACCGCCGCGATCCCCGCCACCGCGTTGCGTCGGGCTTCATCGACCATCGCGGCGATAGTGGAGACGGTCCGTGCCATGGCCTCGCGATTGATCTCGCCGCTCTTTTCCAACCCGTCGCCGAGCCGTGTGATTTCAGCGCGATCTGCAACCGTTCGCCAAGTGCCGTCCTCGCGTCTCTCACCAATATGGAACTTCACCGAGTTCGTCCCGACGTCAATGGCGGCGTAACATGGCATAGCGGACCTCTTAGCTCTTTATCCCCAGGAGCCGCTTCAAGCCGCGCGGATAACTAACGTTATCAAATCGATCGAGTCCGAGTTCGCGCACGGCGGCAATCACCTGAGCGGGATCTTCGGATTCGATGGCGACCGTGCGTGTCCTCTTCCCCTCCGCCACCACCTCGGTCATCTCGGCCATGCAGCTGCCAACCTTGTACCGCGCCCGCTTCTTATGTACCTCCACCGCATGCAAGCGCTGGGTTGGCTCTACCAACTCGGTGATGAACTGCTGAAGCGTATAGTCCGGGCGTACCAATGGCGGCGGGGCGACGCCCACCGCGCTGAAGACGCTCTGCACTACGGTGGCCGGCAAGGGAAAAGCGCCCTTCATCACGGGCTTCCATTGTTCCAGGCCATCCGGGTTCACCTGCTCAAGCGTCTTGATATCCATGAGCAGATCGCGGACCTTGGCGTTGGCATCGGCAGCGGGAGAGAGCAGGTAGAGTTCGTCGCTTTCCTGAACATTACCAGCCTCGAGCGTGGCGAATCGATGGTCAGACTCGCCAAAGCTCTCGCCGAAGGTTCTCCATTCCCAGCGAGGGATGATGTTTTCCATTGTGATACTCCGAAGTCTTAAGAAGGCATGCTGGCAGGGTTGCCTTGACCTTCGCTGACGGCGTTAGACAGAGCGTCGGCGAGGACAAGCTGGAAAAGCAGGCAGTCTCAGCCGGTGCGAGTCGTCCAGTGATCTAGGAGCGCGGGCAGGGCTAGCCGCCCGTGGCTCATGGAGGCAGGCCAGCGCTCGACGAGGCTCGCCGCATTCATACCAAATCCCGGCCAGGCGCCCGGCGCCTTCGGTGATCCATTTCCTCTTCAACATGTTCGTGCTCCCGCGGCGATGCTTGGCGAAGTCTTATGGCCCAGCGCGTGGCGCAAGGATTAGTGTGCATGACACCAAAAGGAGACTGCCATGCTGCCAAGGAGAAGTCAAGTCCAATCGTTCGTTTCGTTCGTTCCGTCGCTTGACGAGCTTAAACATTCGTGGTAGTTAACATCTGAGCGCCTCAAAAACAGAGTGTGTCGGAGTCGGTATAATTATGAAGGGACCACCTTAGCTTTGGGCATGTTTAGCAACTAGCCGGAAGGTTGGAGTAGCCTTATCGAGCCCTTCTGGAATGCGGTTGGTCACAAGGTGGTGAATGGAGGTGAGCGTGATGTTCCGACTTTTACTTAGGTCCAGTTGTATCGATTGTAAAGGTGGCGAAATCACGGCTCCATTTACCCGCGGCTTGAAACCGAGCTCTTTGCCGTTCTGGCGGGGCTGCATGGCGGCACTGGCGATCCTTGGCGCACTCGTTGCGCTTTGCGGCCAAGACCAAACACCTGCAGCCAGTTCGAAATCGGGCATTTCTGAACGGTCTTTAAATGCTGGTTCTAGTCTTCCCCTTGCCACGCAGGACTACGTGATAAGCCCTGATGACGAACTGGAGATTAACATGATGGACGTCCCCGAACTCTCTCTTACCTACAGGGTGAGTCCGACTGGCCTGATTACGGTTTCGGTGCTTAAAGAGCCGATCTTGGCAGCAGGGTTGACACTTGAACGTTTCACCCAAGTGCTTGCGAAGGAGCTTCAAGCGGCAGGGATGGTTGAGAATCCGCGAATTACCATTCGAGTGAAGCAATCACGGCTGAATTCGGTGGCCATCACTGGAGCCGTCAAAAGACCCCAGATTTACGAGGTTTTCGGCCCTACGACGCTCCTCGCCCTAATCTCCCAGGCGGAAGGTCTGGCGCCGGATGCCGGGACTACCGCTACCGTTACGCGTGGCCCGATGGGAATGCGAGCGCAGGCCCAGAAGACCAGTGAGGTTGACGCCAGCAATGGCGCTGACGCCCGGGGTACGTTTACCATTACGCGTGGCCCAATTGGAATGGCCCATGAGACAAGTCAGGTTAACGCCGGGAATAGGAATGATGCCTGGGGTACCACTACCTTTACGCCGGGCCAGATGGAAATGCGAGGACAGACCCAGGAGACCAGTCAGGTTGACGCCGGCAATGGCGGTAAGGAAAATACTCCCCAGACGGTGACCGTTGATTTACAAAAGCTGGTAGAAGAAGGGGATGCCAGTCTGAACCTCGTAATTTATCCGGGCGATCAAGTAACCGTGCAGCGGGCCAGCATTGTGTATGTCGTGGGAGCGGTTAACCGAGCGGGTGGATTCGAGTTGGTTCACAACCCCACAGAAATGACGGTCCTTAAGGCGATAGCGTTAGCACAGAGCTTGACGCCAACGGCGTCCGCAAAGAAGGCGGTTATCATACGTGACGACCCAGTCGAGCCAGGCGGGAAGCAACAGATCCCGATCCGCTTAGATCAAATTCTTAAGGGGAAAGTCCCTGATGTGCAGTTGCTGGCCCAAGACGTCCTCTTCGTGCCGGATAGCGCTAGCAAAAGGATGATGCTGCGCGCTGGTGAAGCAGCCTGGCAAGCCGCTGTGCTCAGCATTTATCTAATTCCCTAAAGTCACCGGCGGTGGGCCAAGCCGAGCTCCTGAACGCGAAGATGGAGCCGCTCCTCACTTCGATCATTCACCATTCTCAACTCACTACTCGCTATTCACCACTCGCCGTCTCTCTGGGATGGCTGGCTCGCCCTCGTCATTCGTCATTCAGGATTCCGGATTCGGGATTCAGAATCAAGGAATTTCAAAGTCTCTCCGTCTTTCGGTCTGCCTGAGAAACTGAAAAAACTGACAGACTGACAAACTGAGAATTGTCTGCAAGAATGTCATTTCGGCTGCCGATATAAGTGGGGACCCCTCATTTTCTAGATGACGAGAGAGATTTATAACAGTCGCCCCACGCGTCACCAAAGCGTGTCGTTGCGAAACGCTTTGAGGATCAAGGGACGACTGCACCACGGAGAGTTCGGGAGGGACGACGACCAAGGGACAGAGGACGACCTCGTCAGGCGCGATGAGCGTGACCTCCACCGTTTCGGTTACGCCCAGGAACTCTTCCGCAGCATGGGGGGCTTCTCCAACTTTGCTCTCTCGTTTTCTATCATCTCCATCTTGACCGGAGCGGTAACCCTTTACGACTACGGTCTCGGTATGGGCGGGCCTGCGGAGATGGCTTTCGGCTGGCCTTTGGTGGCCCTATTCACGCTGGCCGTCACCGCCAGCATGGCAGAGCTGGCGTCGGCCTTTCCCACTTCGGGCGGCATGTACCATTGGGCAAGCCTGTTGGGGGGGCACGGCTTCGGATGGTTCACCGCCTGGCTCAACATCGTCGGTTTGGTTGCGACTCTCGCCGGCGTAGACTACGGTTGCGCATTATTCGTTACCCCGCTCCTGGGGCTTCGATCAACTGCCCCGACGATCCTGATGGTTTACGCTGTCATCTTGATCTCTCACGGGATGATCAATCATTACGGCATTCGGCCGGTCGCCTGGCTGAATGATTCGAGCGTCACGGTTCACATTGTCGGTGTAGTGGTGATTGTGGGCGTGCTGCTACTCTTCGCTCCCAAGCAACCTGTCTCTTTCTTTGTTCAGACTTCCGGAAATACCGGGCGTCCTTACTTGTGGGCTTTCCTGCTGGGCCTGCTGCAAGCGCAGTGGACCTTCACCGGCTACGATGCCTCGGCCCACGCCGCGGAGGAAACGGTCGACGCCAGGCGACGAGTTCCTTGGGGGATGGTGAACGCGGTGGTGGTCTCAGCTCTGGCTGGATACCTGTTGCTGTTCGCAATCACTCTCGCCATACGGAGTGTGCCTGCCGCGCTGGGGGCAAGGGACGCTGGTGGCAACAAGATCCCCGCGGTGATCGCTATCCTCCAGCACAGCCTGGGCCCTTCGGCCGGAGGCGCTGTGTCGCTGCTCGCGGCCATGGCCATGTGGTTCTGCGGGCTTTCCACGTTGACTTCCAGTTCGCGCACCATTTACGCTTTCGCGCGCGATGAAGGCCTGCCGCTCTCCTCGCTTTGGCGGAAGGTGGACGCCAAGTTCCTCACTCCGGCCCCTGCCATCTGGCTGGCCGTCGGGGCCGCCCTGCTTGTCGCCGTTTATGGGGGCGCGTACTCGGTAGTGACCTCCTTAAGCACGGTCGGGCTCTACGCTGCTTACATCATTCCAGTGTTCCTGGCCTGGCGAGCGCGGAAAGCGAACGGCTGGAGGCAGCGTGGGCCCTGGCATCTAGGGTCTTATGGCAACATCGTGAACGTGGCCGCCGTGCTGTGGACGGTCTTCATTTGTGTCATCCTCGTCATGCCTCCCAATCAGCTGGCGGGCGAAACCATGCTCGGCGTCGTCGTCCTGCTTTCTGTCTGGTATTGGGTTACCGAGCGTCACCGCTTCCGAGGCCCGCGTCCGCTTTCCGGGTTGCAGAGCGGCGAGATTCCCTTTAATTTGATGAAAGATGCGTGAAGACGAGCCAGACAGCGATATCTGGCAGAACTATGAGGATACCGGCAATAAGGCTTATGCTGCCGGCAGGTACGCGGAAGCTGAGCAGCAATTCAAGTCAGCTCTGACGACAGCGGATGCCTTTGGCGCCGACGACCCGCGGCTTGCCACCAGTCTCAACAGCCTCGGACAGGTCTACCGCGCCCAGGGCCGGCACGCGGAGGCTGAGCCGCTCTTAAAGCAGGCCTTGCGGGTGCGCGAACAGATCCTCGATTCGGACGACCCTGGGCTGGCGCAAAGTCTTAACGACTTGGCGGCACTTTACACCGCTCAGGGCCGGTTCGCTGAAGCCGAACCACTCTACCAACGAGCCGTAGAGGTGGAGGAGAATTCTCTGGGCCGAGAGCATCCGGCAGTCGCCGCTACTCTTAACAACCTCGGACTGATCTACAAAGCCCAGCGCAAGTATGCCGAGGCGTTTCCTCTCTTCCAACGCGCTTTCAACATATGGCTGAATGCTCTCGGATCCAACCACCCCGATCTCGCCACTTGTCTGAACAACCTTGCCACCCTGAGCTACGTCCAGGGCCGATACCAAGAAGCTAAAGAACTCTTTGTGCGGTCTCTGGCCATCAAGGAGGTCGCTCTGGGCGGCGACCATCCGGACGTCGCCACCATTCTTAACAATCTGGCGGAACTCAATTTTCAGGAGGGCAATTACGATGAGGTGCGGTCGCTCTATGAGCGTGTCCTGTGCATAGACGCCAAGGTGTTCGGCCTCGATCACCCGCAGGTTGCGACCGACCTCTACCAACTGGGGGCGCTATGCGAAGCCCGTGGTGAACCCAAAGAGGCGGAGAACTTCTACCAGCATTCTCTAGCTATCCGCGAGAAAGCTCTCGGCTCTGGCCACCCTGACGTGGCTCAGAGCCAGCGTAAGCTCGCACGCCTGCGCCAACAGCAGGGCCGCTCGGAGGAGATGAAACCGCCCCTTGAAGCTCGAGAGAGTGTCTCCATCACCGATCAGCGTGGGGGAGTTACCAGCGTTGAGGTGACCACTGTCGAGCCGGAAACTCTCCCACAACCGGACATATTGGAATCACAGGCCACGGGCAGATCGACCGAGGAACACCGCGAAGGCGAAAGGCCGGGCGCCGCCGAGCCGCTGCTCCCGGAGATTTCAGAGCCTGCCGATCTAGAAGGCGGACCGGGGCTTCAGCAGGAACTTGCCGCCCTAAAGGGCGCCGCTACGGAATCTCCTGGGCTTCAGCAGGAACCTGCCGCCCTAAAGAGCGCCGCTACGGAGTCTGTGGCAGGGGCCGGCTTGCAACCGGCCGCCCCAGCCGCCGCCGGTCAGGCTGCCGAGGAAGAAGCGCAACTGTTGCGGTCAATCGCTGAGCACGAGCGCCACTTGCCCAGTCATCCTGCGGTCGCCGCCAGCCTAAACAGCCTTGCCTTGCTCTACATTTCTCAGGGGAGGCACCGGGAGGCCGTCGCATGCCTGCAGCGGGCTTTGTGGATATGGGTCAATGCTGTGGGGCCAGAGCACACTGACGTCGCCGCTTGCCTGAACAACCTGGCGACTGTCTGCTTTGCCGAAGAGCGCTATGCAGAGGCGGAGGCCTTGCTCTTGCGTACTCTGGCGATAAAGGAAAAAACCTTCGGGCCCGAGGACGCCTCCCTGGCCGCCAACCTCAACAATCTCGCCTTACTCTATAAGAACCAAGAAAAGTACGCGAACGCCGAACGTCTCTACCAGCGGGTACTGGACATTCGCGAGAGGACTCACGGACCCCAACATCCCAAAGTGGCCTCCACTCTTTGCGACCTCGCCGACCTATACAGAAGTCAAGGTGAATTCGCCAAGGCGACGCCACTCCTCAAGCGGGCCCTCGAGATTGATAAGAGCACGCTGGGTGCAGAGCACCCCGACGTGGCCGCGGACCTCGTCAATCTCGCCTCGGTCTATCAGTCGCAACGTATGTACACCGAAGCCGAACCGCTCTATCAACAGGCTCGCGAGATTGACGAAAAAGCATTGGGACCCGAGCATCCGGATGTCGCCGCCGACCTTCAGCACCTGGCCCTTTTGTACGAGGCTCAAGGCAAGTTTGCGGAAGCCGAAGCTCTACTCGCGAAGACCCTGCAGATTCTGGAGAAGACTCTGGGACCGGAAGACCCTGGCCTCGCGACTTGCTTGGAACACTACGCGGGTTTGTTGCGCAAGACCCATCGCGACTCGGAGGCCGCCGAGCTCAAGTCCCGAGCCCGGGCAATCCGCGCCCGCGAGCCGCAACCGGTCGCACACGATCCGGGGGATGAGGCGACGTGAGCGGAATCTGCTTTGCGAGAAGAACATAAGAAGCAGATTCCTCGCTACTTTGAAAAACTTCTCAACTGTTCGATTCCGCTGCCTGCAAGTCTTGTTGACTTTTAGGCGGTTGGAACAGGTTCAAGGGTCACCTTATGACCGAGTCGCTCCAGAGCCGGACCAGGGTAGCCGGTAAGGCGCACCGGGTCGAGGCGGTCGAAGTAACTTACGGCCAGATCCCGGTAAGGGCAACCATACTTCAGCAGATGGTAGACAATTTTCAGAATCGAGTGCGCGACCGCAACACAGGCACGCTTATTGCCTCGCCTTGCTGCCAAACGTCGGAAGCGGGAAGCCAGATAGGTGTCCTTGGCGTGGCCTGCCGCCTGCGCTGCCAGCACCAGAGTGCGCCGCAGCCAACGGTTACCTTTAGGGATCCGACCGCTCCGTCGCTTACCCGCGCTCTCATTGTTGCCCGAGCAGATCCCCGCCCAGGAACACCGATGCCCGTCGCTGGGAAACTTCGAGAGATAACCACGGCGAGCATGGCTGGCCTGGGCTACCTTCCCTTGGCGACGCGCACCTGACCATCTCGCACCTCAAGGATGCGATCAGAGTTCCCAAACCTGCGGCGAGTGGCAGATAAAGATGATTTGGTGGAAGCCTCCGGTCTTCACGGCGTGCCGTAGCATGCGAACGTATTCTCTGGAATTCTTCGAATCCAGGGCGCCAACCGTCTCGTCCCGAAAGAGCGTTTCGTGCCGGGCACCCTTCGCCTGTCGCATATTGTAAATCGCCATGCCGAGGTTGACGGCTTCATTGACCAGTACGAACTGCCCACCCGAGAGTTCGTCCACCAAGCAGGTCCGATCCAGCGTCTTATTTCGTACTTCGATGTCAAAATCATCCGCAAATCCCCGGCCATCGGCCTTAGGACGCTGAGTCCGAAAGCGCACTTCGAACTTGTTGTCGAAGCAGCCTTCGAGGAGGTCGTTCACGATCGTCGATACACCGGGGCCGGCAGATTGGATCTCGCAGAGCTGGATCTCGTCCGGCCCGAAAGC
>Ga0182034_10001576_pt1 | contig 11230 bp, 8 predicted proteins | sample flu12Cox44000172_FD_125972 | JGI IMG/M metagenome (GOLD analysis project Ga0182034, IMG submission 125972) | Lab enrichment of tropical soil microbial communities from Luquillo Experimental Forest, Puerto Rico - flux4day.12C.oxic.44.000.172 | ecosystem: Environmental > Terrestrial > Soil >... | reverse complement strand
GTTGCCGGTGACGAGGCAGCGCACGCGCTGCGGCCACAGCGCCGCGACAATGCAGGCGGCGCGCCCGCCCCAGTCGTAGCCGACCAGCGCGGCGCGCGGGAGCGCAAGCGCATCCATGAGCGCGATGAGATCGTGGCCGAGCGCCGCCTGCTGGCCCGAGCGCGGCGTGGCGGAGGAAAGAAAGCGCGTTGCGCCGAAGCCGCGCAGATAAGGCACGATGGCACGGCATCCGGCCGCCGCGAGCGGCGCCAGCGTGGCATCGTAGGTGCGCGGATCGTAGGGCCAGCCGTGCAGCAGGATGACCGGCGCGCCGTCGGCGGGCCCGCTGATCTCGCAGGCGATCTCCAGCGAGGGGGTGCGGATACGCTCCATGCGGCAATCCTGGACTCGTTCCGGGGCAGGGGCAAACGATCTGCTCGCGCTCACGAACAATTCGAACGTGGACGAAATTCAGCGCACGTTCAACGAGTATTGACGTACGCGGAATACCGCCGCCGCCGAATTTGCATTGCGCAAGCCTTTCCGTTGAGCGCAGACTAACACTGCGTCACGGCAGTCAGAGGAGCGAAACATGATCAGGCTCAGAACCCTCTGGCTCACGGTCCTGGTGTCGTTCGCCGCCGGCATGGTGGCGAGCGTGCCTGCAGCCGCGCAGCAGCAACAACGGCCCAACATCCTTGTCATCATGGGCGATGCCATCGGTATTCTGCAGATCAGCGCCTACAGCATGGGCATGATGGGCTACCGAACGCCGAACATCGATCGCATCGCACGCGAGGGCGCCATTTTCACGGACGCGTACGGGCAGCAAAGCTGTACCGCGGGGCGGGCCTCGTTCATCCTCGGGCAGGAGCCTTTCCGCACCGGCCTGCTTACGATCGGCATGCCGGGTGACCCGCATGGCATCACCGACTGGATGCCGACGATTGCCGACGTTCTGAGGACACAGGGCTACGCCACCGGCCAGTTCGGCAAGAACCACCTCGGCGACCAGGACCAGCACCTGCCGACCAGGCACGGCTTCGACGAGTTTTACGGCAACCTATACCACCTTAATGCCGAGGAAGAGCCTGAAGGCTATTTCTATCCGAAGGATCCGGAGTTCAGGAAAAGATTTGGTCCGCGCGGCGTCCTCCATTCCTGGGCCAATCCCGACGGCACGCAGAGGATCGAGGACACCGGCCCGCTGACTACCAAGCGCATGCCCACAATCGATGAAGAGTTTCTCGCTGCGACGATGAAGTTCATCGATACCAACGCCAAGGCGAGCAAGCCTTTCTTCGTCTGGTTCAATTCCACGCGAATGCACGTCTTCACCCACCTCAAGCCGGAATCGCTTGGCCAGACCGGCAAGGGAATGCATGCCGACGGCATGGTCGAGCATGACGGGATGGTGGGCCAGCTTCTCAAGCAACTGGACGATCTCGGCATCGCCGGCAATACAATCGTCGTTTACACCACCGACAACGGCGCCGAGATTGCGCTTTGGCCTGACGGCGCCATGACGATGTTCAAAAGCGAGAAAGGCACGACGTGGGAAGGTGGCTTCCGGGTCCCGATGATGGTGCGATGGCCAGGTGTGGTGAAGCCCGGCACGCAGTACAACGAGATCGTCTCCGTGCTCGACTGGTTCCCGACGCTATGCGCCGCAGCCGGCATTCCAGATATCAAGGAAAGGATGAAGACCGGATTCGCCGCCGGCAGCAAGACGTTCAAGGTCCATCTCGATGGGTACAATTTCATGCCATTCTTGCGGGGCGACGCGAGGGAAGCTCCGCGCGATTCGATCTACTATTTCGACCAGGGCGGCAATCTCAACGCGATTCGCTGGAACGATTGGAAGCTCAGCTTCGCTCAGCTCAAGGGAAACATTGCAACCGGCACGCGCGAGGTGACTGCCTGGGCAGGGATCAAAAATCTGCGGATGGATCCGTATGAGCGCGGTTTCGAGGAAGGCCAGGCACTGACCTTCGTCGCGCAGCAAATGTGGCTGATAGTTCCCGTCCAGGGGAAGATCAAAGAGTTCTTTGCTGACTTCGAGCAATATCCGTACCAGTCCGGCAGCTCCCTCAATGCCGGCGGCATCAACTACGGGCTGCTGCGCCAGCAGGAGGCCATGAAACGGCTGGAGGGCCTGGAGCGCCTCAAGCCGCAGTGACACGAACCTGGCCGGGCGGTTTTGCCTGTGAACCGGGTACCGTTCACGCGCCTCTGTTGCGGCGTCCGCCAGGGTCAGCTTCCGGGTACGAAGTGTGAGTGCCGCCGGGGCTCGCCAAGTGTTGAAACAATCAACTAATACGTGTACTATACGTATATGACAAAGAAACTGACGATCACGGTTTCGGATGAGGTGTACGAAGGGCTTCGCCGGAGAATCGGACCACGCAGAATTAGCCGATTCATCGATCAACTGGCGCGACGCCATGTCCTGGAAAGACCGACAATTTTTCGCGGATCGCTGGCGGAGGCCTATCGCGCCATGGCGGCCGACGAAGAAGCCGAGCGCGCCGCACGTGACTGGACCGAAAGCGTGATTGGCGAAACCTTACCAGACGAGGACTTCAGTGACTGGCCCGGCTATCCGTCGCGGTGAAATTTGGTGGACTGTCTTCGAGCCAGGCGTTGGGGGCGAGATACGGAAGAATCGTCCTGCCGTAATCATCTCGAACGATGATTCAAACGCTATTCTGAATCGAGTACAGGTCCTGCCCGTCACGAGCCGGGCACACAGGATCTATCCGTCTGAAGCGCTGATCCGGATCAACGGGAAACCGAACAAGGCGATGGCGGATCAAATCGCAACCGCGGACAAGAAACGTATCCGCAGGCGCATAGGGCATGTGACAAGGGATGAAATGAAAGCGATCGAAGCCGCTCTTCGAAAGCAACTCGCGCTATAGTGACTCCGTCTCTTTTGCGCGCTTCCGGCTTCCTCTTGCTCAAAGCAGGCGATTCTCGGCGGTGCGCGCTACCTGTTCAGGCGCGCGCTCGCCGCGGGAAATGTAACGGGTGACCTGGGATCAACTTCTGCCATATCGAGGCCCGAACGGCAGAGCGCAACTTTGCCCGCTGCCATCGCAGTCGTGTGGTGCTGAACGCTCAGAAAAATAATGCGGGAGGAAAAGCATGCAGACGGTCGGCTTTGTCGGCGTGGGAAGGATCGGAATCGAGATCGCCAGACAGCTGCTCGCGGCCGGCTATCAGGTTCTCGGCTATCGGCGCAGCTCGCTGGCCGAATTCGAAAAGATCGGCGGCACGGCAGCGGCGTCTCCAGCGGCACTCGGCGAGCGGGCAGACATTGTTCTCTCGTGCCTGCCCGGCGGCGGCACTGCTCTCGATGAGGTGATCGACGGGCCGCATGGGCTGGTGCAGACCGCGAGAGAGGGCCAGATCATCGCCGAGCTCGGCTCACATGCCCTGCCTGTGAAAGAGCGCCAGGTCAAGCGCCTCGCTGCAAAAGGCGCGATATTTCTCGACGGCGAGGTGGGCGGCACACCGGGAATGGTGGCGCATCGCAAGGCGCCGATCTATCTCGCCGGCGATGCCGATGCCTGCCGCACCATCGAGCCGATCCTCAAGACGCTCACCGAGCTCTACCTTTACTGCGGCCCTTTTGGCGCCGCCAGCAAGATCAAGTTCATCAACAGTCTCCTGGTCACGGTCAATACCGCGGCTATCGGAGAAGCGGTAGCGCTTGCTCTGAAAGCGGGCGTCGACCCCGACCTGATGCTCAAGGCAATCAGCACCGGCAGCGGCGGATCGGTCCTGTTTCCGATCCGCGTGCCGCGCATGGTGAAAAAGGACTATCATCCGCCGGGAGGCACGTTCGAAGCCCTGTCGCACTATTTCCACTTCATCGACGATCTTGCAGACAGCACGGAAACATCGACGCCGCTGTTCCGTCTGGCGGCCGATTTGTTCAGGCGGGGGATCGACCGCGGCCTCGCGCAGCACGATGTGGCGGCGATCATCGAAGTCGTGCACGAGATGTCTTCGGAGGTGAGGGAAAAAGCGAAAGCAAGGCATTTGCCGCTTGGCGAAAACGTTTCGCATCATTCGTAGCCTGAGGAGTGCGGCGTAATCGGCAGGACGGACCCGCATTGGGCGCGCCATGCGGGGCGCCGAGCTGCCAATGATTCAGGATTCAAGGAGGCAAGCAGAATGACAACGACGCAAACGGCCGGTTCGCCGGCGCTCTACTTTGGCCCGTTCAACACCGCGCAATCGCTCGGGATCGACCGCGGCAATTACATTGCCATCCACTCCACCGACCCGGCGGCAGCGGCCCGCTATGCGGTGGAGAACATGGGGTTCTACCTTGTTCATGCCGACGGTCAGGGCCGCCATTATCTCGCCGCCCATGGGCTTGATCCGTACTCCCTCGTCTACACGCCGGGAGAGCAGGGCAAGGTCGATCACATCTCCTATGTGGTGCGCAGCGCCGACGCTCTGCTCGCGGCCGAGAGACGACTTGGCGAGCTTGGCGTCAAATGCGAGCGCGTCGAGCGCTCGCATTTGTGGCGGCACGGTCCGGCGCTGCGGTTCATGAACCCGAGCGGCCATACCATCGAGCTCACCCCCGGGGTCCTGGTCGACGTGCCCATGGCGGCGCTGGTCGCCGAACCGCAGTCGGTGCCGGCGCCGATCGCGCTCGACCATGCAGTGGTCCGCGCCGTCGACGTCGGCGCCGGATTCGAGTTCGCCTCCCGCACGATGGGGCTGAAGGAGTCCGCTCGCATTGTTGCTCCCGACGAGATCCCGGTGCTGGGCTTTTTCCGCTGCCACACGCTCTATCATTGCTATGCGGTGGCGCGCTCGCAGTACAACGGGCTGCATCACATGCAGTTCACGGTAAAGAACCCGCTCGCGGTGCACCGCGCCTTCGAGCAGATGAAAGAGCGCGGCAAGGTCGAGCTGATCTGGGGGCCGCTGCGGCACGGCGCCGGTCATAACATCGTGATCTACTTCCGCGACTACACCGGAAACATTGTCGAGTATTCGGCGGAGGAAGAGATCATCCTCAACGATGGCACCTACGTGCCGCGGGTGTGGCCGGTCACAGATCCGCGCGCCGGTGATGAGTGGAATCTCTCCCACATCCCGGCCGCCATGATGTGAGTTAGGTGACTATTCACAGGAATAGTCACACGAGCAAAGCAGCCATTGGAGTCATCACATCGGTGCAGCGCCGCCGCCGCTGGAGCGCCGGCAGAAAAGGAGGCGGCTCGTTGCAGCCTCGCTCGAAGCCGGCACCGGTGTCTCGGTGGGGGCACGGGAAGCCGGGATTCATCCGCTTGCGGAGGTGCTCGCCCGGATCAACGATCAAGCCATCCACAGACTGATTAGCTGTTGCCCTGGAATTGGAAAACACAGCCTGCCAGACTGGCGGCATGATGAGTCCGGCCAGGCAGAGCGCGGCATCCCACAGCTTCAACGAGATCGCCACTGTTCGTATCGAACTGCGGCACACCGATCCATTGATCTGGCGTCAGGTCGAGGTGCCGACCTCGATCACGCTCAAGGTTCTGCACGACATCATCCAGATCGTCATGGGCTGGTTTGATTGCCACTTCTGGGAGTTCACAATCGGCAAGCAACGGTATGGCCTGCCAACGAATGACGCCTGGGGAACCGAGCCTTCCATCGCGGCGGCCAAGGTGCGACTGCGTGATGTGCTCAAGCCGCGCAAGACCGTCATCGATTACACTTACGACTTCGGCGATGGCTGGGAGCATCGGCTCACCGTGACCGATGTGCGCGCCGGCCAATCCGGCGTCTCCTACCCGCGCTACATCGCCGGCCAAAGAAACGGACCACCCGAAGATTGCGGCGGCATCCCAGGCTTCTACGAACTGCTTGAGGCGATCGCTGATCCTGCTCATCCGAGCCATGCGGATCTCAAAGAATGGGCGGGCGACTACGATCCCGTTGCGTTCGATGCGCTGCCGATCAAATACGCCCTCGGTCGCATCGCGAACCGCCGGAACGCCGCACGGTCGCGCCTCAGCAAGAAAAAGCCCCTCGGGTCGGCCGCTTCGCGGATCGATAGGGGACGCCTATCGCGCTATGGCGGCCGATGAAGAAGCCCAGCGCGAGGCTCTTGACTGGACCGAAAGCTTGATTGGCGAAACATGGCCGGATGAGGACTTCAGTGACTGGCCCGGCTATCCATCATGTTGATAGTTGCCATTCACAATAATCATTCGTCCCTCTTCTCCCCGCGCTCGGCCTCCTCGCGCTCGCGCAGATAATCCTCGGTGGTGCGCGGGGCCGGTCGCGGCGGCGCGGCGTAGGGGTCGAGCGCAGCCTCGGTGACGGCCACGACGCGGCAGTCCTCGCACATCCTGATGACGTCCAGGCGCTGCGCGTCCCCGGCAAACATCCAGTGCCGGCCGGCAAGCTTCTCGGTGACGCGCTCGATTGTGCTTTTGACGCCGAACGGCTTGCCGCAGCGGATGCAATGGAACGGCTCTTCTTCCTTGAGCACGCGCGCGCCTGCGGTCGCGGCGCGGAAATCGAGCTGCGGACGCAACGATATCACCTTCTCCGGGCAGGTCGCCGCGCACAGGCCGCACTGCACGCAGGCATCCTCGGTAAAGCGCAGCATCGGCCGTTCGGGATTGTCAGTGAGCGCCCCGGTCGGGCAGGCGGAAACGCAGGCAAGACACAACGTGCATCCCTGCGTGTCGATATCGACGGCGCCGAAGGGTGCACCGGCCGGCAGCGGCACCACGTCGACCGGGGCGGGCGCGGCGCGGTGAAGCTCGCGCAGCGCAAGGCGCATCACCTCGCGCTTGCCGCCGACCGGCATGAAATGCGAGGGCTGCGGTGATGGCTCGCCCGGTGCGAGGGCGCGCAGCGCCGCACCCAGCGCTTCGGGATCATCGATCCCGATGGCGGCCGAGCGCCCGCTGCTGAAGCCGAGGCCGCCGAGAACAGGTTCCGCCAGCGCGAGCGTCCCGGTCAGGCCGGCGATGTCGTGGCGCGGCCTCTCGCGGACAAGGAGCCGCAGCGCGCCCGCGCCATAGGCAAAGCATGCCGCGACCGCTTCCAGGCCGACCTGCGTCACCTCGTTGACTTCGAGCGGAAGCACGTTTGCCGGCAGGCCGTCGCCGAAGCGCGCGAGCGCGTCGATCAGCGGCGTCCCGTGCGCGCCGTCGTGAATGAGCACGACCGCATCCGTGCCGCCGGCTTCGCGATAGGCGCCGAGCAATGCGCGCAGCCTGCGGAGCAGGGCATCCGCGGGAGGCAGCGCGTAGCCTGCCGCCCCGGTCGGGCACACGGCCGCGCACTGCCCGCAGCCCGCGCAGATGTGCGCATCGATGTCGACGTGGTCGCCCGCCGGCGCAATCGCGCCGGCCGGGCAGAGATCGAGGCAGCGGCGGCAGCCGACGATCTTCGAGCGCGCGTGCGCGCAGAGGTCCGCGCGCAACGATATGTAGCGCGGCTTGTCGAAGCTGCCGACGAGGTCGCGTGCCTTGAGCACGGCGCGCAGCCAGCCGGCGCTGTCGCGGGGATCGGCGCGCAGATATCCCTCGCGCAGATCGGGCGCGGTGAAGAGCGGCGTTCCGCCGGAGAGGTCGAGCACGAGGTCGCAGCGGGAGACGGCGCCGTCGCGCGCTGGCGCAAAGGCAAGCGTGCCGCGCGAGGAGGGTGCTGCTTCGGCGAACGCGTCGACGGTGAGCTCGAACGCGCCAAGATAACCGGCCGCGGTGCGGATGCTGCCTTGCACGACGGGAAATTCGGTCACTCGCGGCGGCGTCACGCCGGCGGAAGGCTTGATCAGCACGGTGACGTCGAGATGGTCCTTGAGCAGATGGCCTGCTTCGATCGCCACATCGTCGCAGCCATAGATGAGAGCAACCCCCTCGCTGTCGAAGCGCACGAAGGTAACCGCGGGCGCGGGCTCGGCGGCGGCAGCGACGAGCGCCGCCATCTTGGGGCCCGCGCTCTTTGCGTCCTTCGACCAGCCCGCGGTCTCGCGGATGTTGACGAAGGAAACGTCGCGGCGGCTCTCTTCGACGGCTTGCGAGAACAGCGGCGCCTCCTGCACGCAGCCGACCGTGAGCGGCGCCTCGCCAGCCGCGGCGGCGCGGAACTTGTCAATCTCGGCGCGGCAGAGCTCGCGCGCGGTCGTTATCGAGGTACCGCGGCAGCCGCGCTTCACCGCCTCGGCGTCGAGCGGCATGCTGTCTTCGCACGAGCAAATAATAATCGTTCGCGGCTGATCGGCCATGATCTCACATGCACGTCTTGCCCGCGAAGCCTGTCCCCGCGAAGGCGGGGAGAGGGCATCCGGTAACCGGTATTCTCCCAGTTGCCCGCCACGGCGGTGATAACTGGGATCATCCGCATTCGCGGATGGTGAGCCGAGAACCGGTCTGGCAGCGCGTCTTCCCAAGTTATAGTGATTGCCGCTGATCATCGCGAGCCCGGCAAGGCTGAACTGGAACAAGCCTGAACTGGAACAAGGCTGAACTGGAACCACGCGTGCGCCCCTCATCGAAGCCCGCGCTCGACCTGCCGCCCCCGTTCCGGCTCGTGACATTGCGTGAGGTCGGCGATGCCTTTGCGCACGCCATGCGCGTGGCGGCGCAGGAAGGCGCCGGCACGCTGGTCCATGTCGGGCGCTTTGATCTCGCCGAGTTCGCCGTGGTGCTGGAGCCGGCAGAGCCGCTGCGGACCGCGCGGCGCGCGCTCTATGCGGGGCTAGTCGGGCTCGGCGATGCGCTTGCGGCGCACGCGCCGCCCGAGCGCCCGCTGACTTTCGACTGGCCCGACGCGGTGCGGGTCGACGGCGCCCGCGTCGGCGGCGCCCGCCTGGGCTGGCCGCCGGACGACGACGAGGAGGCGCCGCCGGACTGGCTCGTCTTTGCGGCCATGATCCGCACCGTCGCCATGGGCGAGGACGAACCGGGGCTGCGTCCGCTCGCATCGGCGCTCGACGCGGAGGGCTTCGATCTCGACGGCGGGCGCCTCGTGGAGAGCTTCTCCCGGCATTTCATGACGGCGCTTGACGCCTGGCAGGCGCACGGATTTGACGAAGTGGCCAAGGCCTATCTTGCGCGGCTCTCTCCTGCGCGCGGCGTGCGTCGCGAGATTGCCGAGAACGGCGACCTTCTGGTGCGGCCCATGGGGGTTATCACGGGTGGAAAGGATGCCGAGCGCCGCTCCCTTGTTGCAGCGCTGCGCGCGCCCTCCTGGCTTGACCCCGCAACCGGCGCCCCGCGCGCATAATCACGGCTCGAGTGTCATCGTCCGCGCAAGCGGACGATCCAGTAGTCCTCCGACATATCGATCTGGCTTGCGATTGGGGGCTACTGGATACCCGCTTTCGCGGGTATGACGGGCGGGAGTTTGCTGCCGCTGCCGTGCTGCCGAGCCGTCACTCGATCTTCAGACCGGTATCGCGGATCAGCTTTCCCCATTTCGTCGATTCGGCTCGGATGCGCTCGGCAAAGACGTCGGGCGGGCTCACGATGGAGAAGATGAAGTTCGGCGCCAGAAACTGCTCGCGGAACGAAGGCTCATCGAAGATGCGCCGGGTCTGCGCGTTGATGAGGTTGATGATGTCCGCCGGCGTTCCCTTGGGCGCCGCCAGCCCGTACCAGGAGCCTGCCTCGTAGCCGGGCAGGCCGCTCTCCGCGAGCGTCGGTACATCGGGATATTGCGGCAGGCGCGCGGGGCTGCCGAAGCCGAGAACCCTGAGCTGGCCGCTTTGCCAGGGTTGCGCAATGAGGCCGATGCTCACGATCATCATCTGGATGTGGCCCCCGATCACGTCGGTGATCGCGGGCGCCGCGCCGCGGTAGTGGACGGGGGTGAACCTGGTGCCGGTCATCTCTCCCAGCAGAACAATGTTGAGATGCCCGCTCGAGCCGATGCCGAAGGTGCCGTAGTTGATCTCGCCCGGCTGCTTGCGGGCGAGCGCAATCAGATCGTCCAGCGTGCGCACGGGGAGTGCCGGATTGACGATCAGCGCCTGCGGGCTGATGCCGAGGGCGGTAATCGGCGCGAAATCGTTGAGCGCGTCGAAGGCAAGCCTGCTGTAGAAGTGCGGATTGGTGACGAAGGTCGCGTCCGCCGCGACCAGCAGCGTGTAGCCGTCGGGCGCGGCCTTGGCCACGGCTTCGGCGCCGACCTGGCCGGTGGCGCCCGGCTTGTTCTCCACCACCACCTGCTGGCCCAGGCTTTCCGTGAGCCGCTGCGCGAGAGCGCGCGCAAGAATGTCGGTGATGCCGCCCGGCGCAAACGGCACGACAATGTGAACGGGCTTGCTCGGATAGGATTGCGCCGCGGCGCTGGCGCCCCATGCGCCCATGCCGCAGAGTACGCAGAGGGCCAAGCGGCTAAAGACTCGGGTTGCCTTCATACACGCATTGATTGAATTTATATTCAATAAACTCATTCCGAGTATTTTGGCAAAACAAATTCGGTTCGTGGGTGCCGCACCATATAAATTGACGATAAGCCCCGGTCGAGGCGCGGCGCATGAAGGATTTCTGGGTCAGCTGTGGGCATCACCTGCTCGACCGCGACGAGGCCGGCGCGCTCGTCGTGACCGAGGAGTTCCTCAAGGCCTATCTGGCGCGGCCGGAACTCTCCCCGCCGCCCGAGGCCTGCGCCGGCGAGCGCGCGCTCCACGCGGCGCTCCTGGCCGCCCCCCGCCGGCCCATATCGGATCGGGAGATCGCCGCGATTGCCGACCGCGATGCGCGGGAGAACTGGGCCTTGATGAGGGAATTCCGCGACCGGCTCATGGCGCAGCGCACGGTCGAGGCCGCCTACCTCGATCTCATCCGCAACGGGGCGGGCGCCACACCGCCGCTCTTCATCAATCAGCTCGTGCATGCGATCCTGCGCAACGTGCTCGACGGCTGCGAGGATCCGTTCGTGCTGCGCGCGGCCGAGTTGTTCTTCCGTCCCCAGCGTATGACCGTGCACGGCGGCTCTCTCATTGCCGCAGACGAGGAAACCGTTGCCGGGACAAGCCCGCAGCCGCTCTCGCCGCTCGTCGCCATGCTGGGCGTGCCGGTCCCCGGCGAAGCCGACGTGCTCAACGAAGACAATGCGCCGAGCTATTGGGAGCGCAGCGACCGCTTCGACATGGCGCTCGATCTCACAGCCGGGCGGCGCGGGCTTGCCGCGCTCGGCGAAGTCATCGAACGCTGGATTGCGCATCTTGGCTCGCGGCGCGCGCAAGTCGAGCCCTTCAGCGAGGCCAGCAATG
>Ga0182034_10001575_pt1 | contig 11231 bp, 9 predicted proteins | sample flu12Cox44000172_FD_125972 | JGI IMG/M metagenome (GOLD analysis project Ga0182034, IMG submission 125972) | Lab enrichment of tropical soil microbial communities from Luquillo Experimental Forest, Puerto Rico - flux4day.12C.oxic.44.000.172 | ecosystem: Environmental > Terrestrial > Soil >... | reverse complement strand
GGCGGCGTCACCATCTCGCTGGCGCAGGACATCCACGGCAAGAGCCTTAGCAACGTGATATTGGCGATCGAATTGCCCGAACCGCAGTAGGAGAGTTTCGTGAAAGCAAGTGAAGTCGTGTGCAACGTGGTGAAAGAAAAGCTCTCGCGCAACGAGCTAGTCGCCTCGATGACCATCCGGCTCATGCGCGGCGCTGAGATCGCACGGCTCGCCAAGACTGCCGGCTTCGACATGATCTATATCGACCTCGAACACTCGACCATAACGCTCGACACCACGGGGCAGATCTGCCTCGCGGCGCTCTCCGCTGGCGTCGTGCCGATGGTACGCGTGCCCGCAAATACTCCCGAATACATCCAGCGCGTGCTCGACGGCGGCGCGCTCGGCATCATCGCGCCGGGCATCCGCTCGGCCATGGAGGCGCGCGAGGTCGTGAAAGCCGCCAAATATCCGCCGCTGGGGGAGCGCGGCGCCGGCGGCGCCCTGCCGCATCTAGAATACCGCTCGTTCCCAACCGCAGAAGCCAACGCCGCGCTTAACGACGCCACCATGGTGATTGTCCAATTCGAGTCCGCCGAGGCGCTTGAACATGCCGACGAGATCGCCGCAGTCGGAGGTGTCGACATGGTGCTGATCGGCATCAACGACATGCTGGCCAGCATGGGGCTCGCCGGCCAGTACGAGCATCCCAAGGTGCGCGAGGCCTATGCCCGCACGATCGAAGCTTGCCGCAAGCAGGGCAAGCACGTCGGCGTTGGCGGACTATCGACCCGGCCGAAGCTGCAAGCCGAATTCGTCGCCATGGGCGCGCGCATGATTTCGAGCGGCACCGACATCCAATTCTTGCTCGCCGCCATGACCGAGAAGGCCAAGCAGGTGCACGAGATCAAAGTCTAATGGCCGCTCGCTCTCCTATTCTCGGCGTTAAGCACACAGCGGCCTCCTTCGAGGTGACGCGCAACGCCTGCGATTGCCACGCCCATGGTTTCGGGCCGGACGACAGGTTTCCGTTTTTGCCGAAGCGCCTCGACACGCCAGGCTCGGCGTCGACAAAGGACCTCAACGCGCTGCACCGCACACTGAATATCGACCGCGCGCCAATCGCGCGCGCAATGATCGTGGCCAATGTAGATCGCGCAATGTGGGATACTGATTGGCCGCATCCGAACGCGGCCAAGCGCGATCCAACGGTCATCGAGCCGTTCCGCCGGAGGACGACGGCGCCGCGCTCAACCGCCTGGCAAGCTGGACCAAGAACCGCACGGAGCTCACAAAGTTTCTCGTCGATAACCCGACCCGCCTTTACCAATTCTAACGACCACAAGAAAATCCCAGGGAGGAAACCATGTGGAGAAAGCTTGCTGCCACCGGCCTGTGCGCTGCTGCGCTTGCCCTTCCCGTGCGCGCCGAAGTCAACGTCGTCAACATGTCAAAGCAATTCGGTCTGCCCTACTTGCCGATGATGGTCATCGAGGCGCAGCAGCTGATCGAGAAAAATGCCAAGGCGATGGGTTTGGGCGACGTGAAGACTACATGGACGCAGCGCGCGGGGCCGGCGACCGAGCTCGATGCGCTGCTTGCCGGACAAGCCGATTTCATCGGCCCGGGCGTTCCGACGCTGGCGACGATCTGGGACAAGACCTCGGGCACGCCGCAGGAGGCGCGCGCGCTCATTGCCATGCAGTCGATGCCCTATGTGCTGGTGACGCGCAATCCGAACGTGAAGACGATCGCCGACTTCACCGACAAGGACAAGATCGCGCTGCCCGCGGTGAAGCTCACTGGCCACGCCATCGCGCTGGAGATCGAAGCCGCCAAAATCTGGGGCCCCAACCACTACGATAAGCTCGACTCGATCACCATAACGCGCTCGCACGCCGATGCGGCAGCGGCGGTGATGTCCGGTCAGTCGGAGATCAATTCGCATTTCGCAAGCTCGCCGTTCTACTACTACGAGTTGGCAACGCCCGGCATCCATCAAGTGTTGAAATCCTATGACGCGCTTGGTGCCCGGCACACCAACGGCGTGCTGGTGACGACGAAGAAATTCCACGATGCTAATCCGAAGCTGTGCAAAGCGATCGTTACCGCCTTCGAGGAAGCCAACTCCTTCATCAAGGCGCATCCGCGCGACGCCGCGCAGATCTATCTGGCCGCGACGAAAGACAAGAACTCGCTCGACGCGCTGGAGAAGATGGTGGCCGATCCCGATGTGGACTACACCACGACGCCAGTCAGTATCATGAAGATCGTCGATTTCATGTACAGAGTTGGCCGCATCAAAAAGAAGCCGGAATCGTGGAAGGACATGTTCTTCCCCGAGGCCTACGCGCTGGCCGGGAGCTGAGCGGGGCCGTCATGAGCGCAACCATCGAAGCCGCCAAGCCGGAAGCGGCGCAGGGCCTATTCTATGCCGATGCGGACGCGGCGGAAGCCTTCGGCCGCCGCCTGCTGCTCGCGCACGATCTGCCCGAACAGGACGCGGCGCGCGTCGCGCAGTGCCTAGTGCGCGCCGACCTGCGTGGGCATGACACACACGGTCTGCAGACCTTGCCGCATTATCTCGACCGTGTGCGCCAGAAGCTGATCAATCCGCGGCCTAATCTCACGGTCAAACGGGTGACGCCAATGGTGGGCTCACTCGACGGCCAGGATGGCTTTGGCTTCGTCGTTGCCACCAAGGCCATGAACGAGGCCATGGACTTGGCGCGCGAATTTGGAGTCGGCATCGTTTCGGCGTACAAGAGCACGCACTTCGGCATGGCCGCGAATTATTCGCTGCAGGCGGTAGAGGCAGGCTTCATCGGCATAGTCTTTACCAATGCCTCGCGCGCGATGCCGCCGTGGGGCGGCCGTGAGGCGTTACTCGGCACAAGCCCGATCGCGGTGGCAGCGCCGGGCGGTACCGAATTGCCGTTCGATCTCGACATGTCACCGGCGGTTGCCGCGCGCGGCAAGATCCGACGCGCGGCGCGGCGCGGCCAGCAAATCCCCCTCGGCTATGCGCTAGACGCGCAAGGCCGGCAGACCACCGATCCGAATGCCGCGCTCGCCGGCGGCACCGTGCAGCCGATCGGGGGGCCGAAAGGCTCTGCCCTGGCGATGCTGATGGACCTCATGGGCGGTCTCATCTCCGGCGCGGCCTATGGCGGCAACGTGCGCAACCATTTCGAGGACTATGAGGCGCCGCAGAATGTCGGACACTTCATCATGGCGCTGAAGCCCGACCTGTTTGTCAGCCGCGACGAATACGCCAAGCGCATGGACCAGTTGGTGCAGCGCGTGCACGCCAATCCGACCGCGGAAGGCTTCGACGAGGTCATCATGCCGGGCGAGCGTGAACGCCGCTTCGAGGCGAAGCATCGCCGCACCGGCGTGCCCTATCATGCCAAGGAAGTAGCGGCGATGCAGAAGGAAGCTGAGAGGGCCGGCCTGCCACTCTTGCCCGTCTTCAACGCGCCGCTGGGCCAACCATGAAAGTCGGGGATTACGATATCGACATCGTGGTGCAGGGCTTCCCCGGCAAGTCGGTCTGCCACGGCGGGCTCGGCTGGAGCACGGTGGTGCTCCTGCGCGCGTACGCACGCACGGCGCTGATCGACGCGGGCTCGTTCGGCATGCGTACCATGCTCCTCAAGCGGCTGAAGGATCGTGGCCTGCAGCCAGCCGACGTCACCGATCTCCTTCTCACCCATTCGCATCACGACCACTCGGTGAACTGGATCTTGTTCTCGCACGCGCGCATCGTCATCGGCGCACAGGAACTGGCGTGGTCGCTCGACGAGCCGTGGGGCGAGACGCCGGTGCCAGAGCTTTACATGCGCGAGCTTAACACCTGGCGCACGCTGTACACGGCGCAGGAAGGCGAAGAGGTGTTCCCCGGCATCACCGCTCATCTTGCGCCCGGGCACACGCCAGGCTGTCTCGTCTTTTTGCTGCGTACGTCTGAGCGTGACGTAATCTTCACTGGCGACGCGGCGAAGAACCGCGCCGAGCTCGTGTCTGGCACGACCGACATGACCTACGACGCCGCCATCAGCAAGAAATCGATTGATATGATCTGGACGCTGTGGCGTCAGCGCCCCTGCAACATCGTGGTGCCGGGCCATGACTTACCGATGGTGCTGGAAAACGGTCAGACAAAATATATCGACAAGCGCGAGGCAGCGATTAGCGCCTGGTATGGCGACGACATGCAAAAGACCACGCTCTTCGAGCTGACGCTGTAGCTATTTTCGGCCGAGTCGGGTTGTAGGTGAAGATGCGCTTAGGCATCGCGGGGTTTGGCAACGAATCGCCCAGCATGTTGTAGAGCGTAATCGCTATACGTCGGCGAAACCCGGCGCGGCAGAGAAGCGGTAGATGCCGCTAGCTTGACCCAGCAACGCTTGGAGCCGTCGGCAACGGCTTGGAGGAATTCCTGGAAGCCCGATTGCTCCGCCCCGCCCTTGCCACCGATCTCTATTGCGCCGTGATGTGCGCTTCCTTGACGACGCGGGCCCATTTGGCCGTTTCGGCTTCCACATATTTTCCGAACTCAGCCGGAGACATCTTGATGACGGTCGCGCCTTCCTTGGCAAATTGCACCTGCAGCTCAGGCGCGTCGAGCGCCGCCGACACAGCCTTATTCAATTTGTCGATAATCTCTGACGGCGTGCCGCTGGGCGCCAGCATGCCCCACCAATTGTTTGCCTCGTAGCCCGGCACACCAGCCTCGGCGACGGTCGGCACATCGGGCAACACGGGATTGCGTGTGGCGCCGCCCGTCGCCAGCGCCTTGAGCTTGCCGGCTTTGAGGTGCGGCGTCGTCTGGATCAGCGAGCTGAAGACGATCTTGGTATGGCCGCCCATCACGTCGATCATGGCGGGGCCGCCGCCACGGAACGGCACGTGCACGATGTCGACTCCGGCCATCAGCTTGAAGAGCTCACCGCCGAGATGCTGGAAGCTGCCGACGCCAGCCGAGGCGTAATTTAATTCGCCCGGCTTCTGCTTGGCGAGCGCAGTCAACTCCTTGACCGAATTCACCGGCAATTCCGGATTAACGGCGACCACGTTGGTGCCGCTACCGAACATGGCGACCGGGGCGAAGGCCTTTTCGTGATCGTATGGCAGCTTGTAAAGCGAGGCGTTGACCGCGTGAGCGAGCGAGACCACCAACAGCGTATAGCCATCGGGCGCCGCTTTGGCCGCAATGTCGGTGCCGATCGTACCGCCGGCCCCGCCGCGGTTATCGACAAAAACCTGCTGGCCAAGCTTGTCGCTCAGACGCTGCGCGACCATGCGCCCGACCACATCATTACTGCCACCCGGCGGAAACGGGATTATCAATCGGATTGGCTTGTTTGGATAATCGTCGGAGGCTGCGGCCCCGGTGCTCAACGCCAGCAGCACGACGCTGGCCCGCAGGAGCCTCGATAAGCACATATCCTCCTCCGTTATGTCCGATGATATCGGGCGCGCTTGAAGGATCAGGCTAGCACGGCGGCCGATCGAAACAAGGAAAGCTACGCGGCAGGCTCCTCTTGAATTGCCGATTGCCTGCTCAAACTTCTGCGCAAAGGTCACCACGTGTCTGACTGCGGGCGCAGAGCTTCGAACTCGGGCTTTGGGCAAGGTTCAGGATGGTCTGATGGAAGTGTCGATCACTTATTTTTCCGCTAGCCCTTTGGGACAATAGCGGTGCGAGACCTACAATTAAAGTAATCGGAGTCGTCACGCTGTCGAGGTCAAAAATATGCCCTACCTTGCTCTTGTTCTGATTGCGTTGGGAGGATGGTTCAAAGCCGCCGCCGCCTATCAGCTCCACGGTTACGCTTGGGCAGACCAAACTTGCTTTCGCATGCGTTTCTTTTGCAATAACTCCAATTTGGTCCTCCTGATTGCAATAGTCGCAGCCACCATCGCGGTCACAATAGAATTTTTTAGATCCAGATCTTATTAGATCTCATGATTACCGGGCTGATCGCGGCAGGCTCGGGACCAGAACGCGGGAACAAGGTGCTAGCTTTTTATTTTTTCTACTTTTCTGATTTTTGAAAACTTAATTTTGCTTTTTCAGAGGCAAGTGATTTTCTGGAATTTATTTATGATTTTTGGAAATTGATCGCTAACCGGCTCCATTGCAATTATCTAGAACATCCACAAAGCAAAAATCAGGGCGGCCAACAACATCCGATTTTGGATTTCGACCCCAAGAACCATGATGTGCCCGACCAACCAATTCATGATGCGATGAACGGATCCGGATCGTTGCCGATGTAATCGGATCCACTATAGACCGGTCCAGCGGGAAACAGGTTGGTGCCGCGGTAATGCGAATTGTCAACGACCGTGGCGGTCTGCGCCCTGCGTTCTGTGCTTGCGCGCATTGGTTGCGTCGGGCCTCGTAGCGGTCAAAACAAAGGCAAGGCCGATCGCCAACAGGATAAGTTTGGGAAGCACTTCCATGAATGGAGAAGCTCACGTGGCACGCGGTAAAACGGAACGCATTTCTGCCGCTAGGGTCGGCAGTTTCTCGTCATGCTGCTTGAGCGGCCGCATGCCGCTCAAGCTGCGCAGCAGGAGATAAAAGACCGGCGTCAGGAACAGGCCGAAGAAGGTCACGCCCAGCATGCCGAAGAACACCGCCACCCCCATGGCATGGCGCATTTCCGCACCGGCACCCGACGACAGCACCAACGGCACCACACCCATGATGAACGCAAAGCTCGTCATGAGTATCGGACGCAGCCGCAGCCGTGCCGCTTCGATCGCTGTCTGCAGAGGTCGGCGGCCCTGAAATTCTAGTTCGCGTGCGAATTCCACAATCAGGATCGCGTTCTTGCAGGCAAGCCCCACTAGCACGAACAGACCAATCTGCGTGAAGATATTGTTGTCACCGCCGGTGAGCCACACGCCAGTGATCGCCGAGAACAGGCACATCGGCACGATCAGAATGATGGCGAGCGGCAGGATCAGACTTTCATATTGTGCGGCCAGCACCAGGAAAACGAGCAGCACGCAAAGTGGAAACACCAGTACCGCAGTATTGCCAGCAAGAATCTCCTGATAGGTTAGGTCGGTCCATTCGAACTGCATGCCTTTGGGCAAGCTCTCTCCGAGAATCTTGCCGATAGCTTCCTGCGCTTGGCCGGACGAATAACCAGGCGCAGGGACGCCGTTGAGATCCGCGCTGCGGAATCCGTTGTAACGCAGCGCAGAATCTGGTCCGGTCGTCGGCGTGATGTTCACAACCGCACCGAGCGGCACCATCTTGCCGGACGAATTTCGTACCTGAAGCCGCAGAATGTCGTCGACCCGGGTCCGAAACGGCGTGTCGGCTTGCGCAATAACCTCGTAGGTGCGGCCGAAACGGTTGAAGTCGTTGATATAGATCGAGCCGAGATAAGTCTGCATGGTGTCGAAAATGTCCTGCACCTCTACACCTAGTTGCATCGCCTTGATCCGGTCGACCTGGGCCTCGAGCTGCGGCACGCGGACATTGAAGTTGGAGAACACCATCATCAGACCCGGCGTTTTGGCCGCCTTAGCCTGGATTTCGCCCATCACGCGATTGAGCGCCTCATTGCCCTGATCGGTGCGATCCTCGACCTGGAGCTTAAAGCCCGCGATGGTGCCGAGCCCGTTGACCGGCGGTGGCGGAAAGATTGCAATCACCGCATCGGCGATGCCGGCAAACTTGGCCTGCAATTTCTGCGAAATCGCAAAGCCTGATAAATTGGGGCTGGTGCGCTCCTCGAACGGCTTGAGCGTCACGAAAACGATGCCGGCCGAAGGGCTGTTGATGAAGCCGTTGATCGAAAGGCCCGGAAAAGCGACTGCGCTCTCCACACCCGGCTCTTTCATCGCGATGTCCGACATTTCGCGGATGACTTTTTCGGTGCGGTCAAGCGTCGCGCCTTGCGGCAATTGCGCGAAGCTCACGAGATATTGCTTGTCCTGCAGCGGCACGAAACCGGGCGGCACAATGCGGAAGACCACGAAGGTCGCCGCGAGCAAAAGCGCGTAAATTGCTACCGCCCCGAGTTTGTGCGAGAGAATGTTGCCGACGCCGCGGCTGTAATTTTTCGAACTGGTCTGGAACACGCGGTTGAAGCGGCGGAAAAACGGGCCCAGAAGCCTTTCCATGCCGCGGGTCAAAATATCCTTCGGCTCATCGTGCCCCTTCAGCAGCAAGGCCGATAACGCTGGCGATAGAGTCAACGAGTTGAACGCCGAGATTACGGTGGAAAAGGCGATCGTGAGCGCAAATTGCCGATAAAATTGTCCGGTTAGTCCGCTGATGAAGGCGATCGGTACGAATACCGCACACAGCGCGAGCGCAATCGCGATGATCGGCCCGGTGACCTCGCTCATCGCCTGTAAGGTTGCGGCGCGTGGCGAAAGACCCGCCTCGATATTGCGCTCCACATTCTCCACCACGACGATCGCGTCATCGACCACGATGCCGATAGCGAGCACCAGCCCGAACAAAGACAGCGCGTTGATGGAGAAGCCGAACAGATACATGACCGCGAAGGTGCCGATGATCGAAGTCGGCACCGACAGCAGTGGAATGATCGAGGCCCGCCAAGTCTGCAGGAATAGGATCACGACCAGCACAACCAGCGCCACCGCTTCCAAAAGCGTATGCACCACGGCCTTGATCGAGTCGCGCACGAAGATGGTCGGATCGTAAACGATGCTGTAATCGAGCCCATCCGGAAAATTTTTCTTCAGGTCCTCCATGGTCGCGCGCACGCGATTGGAGATTTCAATCGCATTCGAGCCGGGCGCCTGGAAGATGGGGATGGCGACCGCCTGCTTGTTGTCTAGGAGCGAGCGCAGGCTATATTGCGAGGCGTCGATCTCGACGCGGGCTACGTCGTTTAACTGCGTCACTACGCCGTTCTGATTCTTGATCACGATCTGGCCGAACTGCTCGGCGTCAGCCAGACGGCCTTCGACCTTAATCGGCAGTTGCAACTGGCCCTTGTCGCTATAGGGCGGCCCGTTGACGAGGCCCGCTGCGACTTGGAGGTTCTGCCGCCGCACTGCATTGACGACATCGTCGGCACTCAAGCCGAGCTCGGCGATTTTCTGCGGATTGAGCCAGATGCGCATCGCATAATCGCCGGAACCGAACAGCTGAACGCTGCCGATCCCTTCGATCTTGGCGAGCTGATCCTTGACGTTCAGGGTCGCATAATTGCGCAGATAGAGCATGTCATAGCGTTTGTCCTTCGACAGAAGATGGACCACCATGGTGAGATCGGGCGAGCTTTTGACCGTGGTTACGCCAAGATTGCGCGTCACGTCAGGCAATCGCGGCAACGCTTGATTGACACGATTCTGTACGAGCTGCTGCGCCAGATTCGGATCGGTGCCGAGCTTGAACGTGACAGTGAGCGTCAGCGTGCCGTCGCTTGCCGCCTGCGACGACATGTAGAGCATGTTCTCGACGCCATTGATCTGCTCTTCCAGCGGCGTCGCCACCGTGTCGGCGACAGTCACCGGATTGGCGCCGGGGAACTGGGCAGTCACCTGCACCGACGGCGGCACGACTTCGGGATATTCCGAAATCGGCAGCCGCGGAATTGCGATCAGGCCGGCTAGGAAGATGACCGCCGAAATGACGCCGGCAAAGATCGGTCGGTCGATGAAAAATCGGGACAAAGACATCTTAGGCTCCCTGCTCTGCCCGGCTTTTTGGATACGCTGCTGTCGTATCAGTTGCTTGCGGTTCGGCTGCGCTCCATTTGGGGCACGACCGAAGCGCCCGGTGCGAGTCTCTGCAGGTGATCGAGGATCACGCGGTCGCCTGCTTTGAGACCAGTCAGCACGACGCGATTGCCGTCGACCTGCGGGCCGAGCGCGATGCTGCGATACTCCGCCTTGTTGCCGTCACCGACGACAAACACGAAGCGCTTGCTCTGATCGTTGCCGATTGCGCTTTCCGGCACCAAAAGCGCATCGCCGATCACGCCATTGCCCATGCGCACCGACACGAACATGCCAGGAATGAGGCCGCCGTCGGTATTATCAAAACGCGCGCGGGCGCGAATGCTGCCAGAGCCCGTGTCGATCCTGTTGTCGAAGCTGAAAATATGGCCGCGATAGACGCGATCTCCATTGCCTCGGACCACGACATCGACGGGGATCTTTTGTTGCTCTTCGTGCGACTGGCCGTAATTGCCGACGTTGTTCAGATACGTCTGCTCGTCGACCTCGAAATCAGCATAGACGCCATTATCCGACACGATCGAGGTGAGGACCGGTGGCGGGGCGGTCGGCGATCCGACCAGGTTGCCGAGGGTGATTTCGGCGCGGCTGACGCGGCCCGATATTGGCGCCTTGACATAAGCATAGTCGAGATTGATCTGCGCCGATTCCAGGACGGCTTGGGCAGACTGCACCGCAGCTTTCGCCACTTCATCGGTATTAGTGCGCTGATCAAATGTTTCCTGTGACAGCCAATTCGATTTGACCAACTGGCTCCCGCGCTCCCGTTCGGCTTTGGCGAATTTGGCGTTGTTGATCGCGGTTCGCAGGTCCGCCTGTGCTTTGTCCACCGCGGCCTGATAGGGCCTCGGATCAATAACAAACAAAATGTCGCCCGCGCTCACATGCTCTCCGTCATGAAACCGGATTTCGGTGATGCGCCCGGAGACCTGCGGTCGGATCTCGGCGTAGTCGACCGCGTTGATGCGGCCGGAAAATTCCGCAAACGGGTTAACTGTTTGAGGCTCTAGACGACTGACTGTGACAGGCACACCGGCTGACGCCGCCGGGACTGTGTTGGCTCGGGCGTCGCGGGAATATTTTGTGACGACGCTCGCAGCCAAAGCAGTCGTTGCCCCAGCAAGAAGCACGATGATTGCCAGACGGCGCGATCGCTTAGCGGTGTTCGTGAAAAGCGACGAGGCAAACCATTGACCCACGGTAGTACTCCGCTTACTTGTTGACTGAACGGTTTAGTCAGCCATATATTGAGCGTGGCGCTGCAGCGTGTCAATATGACTGAACGGTTTAGTCAACGAAAGTTGATATTCCGTATTAAATGATTGATACGGCTGGAGAAATTTGCATTCAGTCGTCAGGAGGAAACAAAAAATGAAGGCCCAAGTTCGAGAAAAAACGGTGCCGCAAGCGGCCGAGGATAGTGCCAAACGCCGGCAGATCATCGAGGGCGCGCGTGCGTCCTTTCTTCAGCAAGGGTTTGATGCCGCCAGCATGAATGACATCGCCCG
>Ga0182034_10001570_pt1 | contig 11246 bp, 4 predicted proteins | sample flu12Cox44000172_FD_125972 | JGI IMG/M metagenome (GOLD analysis project Ga0182034, IMG submission 125972) | Lab enrichment of tropical soil microbial communities from Luquillo Experimental Forest, Puerto Rico - flux4day.12C.oxic.44.000.172 | ecosystem: Environmental > Terrestrial > Soil >... | reverse complement strand
CGCCGCGGCGATGTTGCCGCCGTCGACAGTGGTGACGTCGGCGGTGGTCTTCAGCGCCAGCGCCTGGTGCACGAATGCCTGCGCCACGTCCTCGGCGGTGACTTCACGGCCGAGGAGATTGCCGCTCATGTAATCCTTCTCGCTCAAGCCGCGCGCCTTGGCGCGCGAAGCGATCATGTCCGGCGTGAGCAGGCCGGAGCGGATGCGGTCGGCGTTGACCGCGTTGGCGCGGATGCCGTCGGCGCCGTAGTCGAGGGCGTATTGGCGCATCAGCGCGAGCTCGGCCGCCTTCGGGATGCCATATGGGCCAAAATTCGGCCCCGGATTGACCGCTTGCTTGGAGACGTTGAACAGCAGGCAGCCGCCGGTGCCTTGCGTCAACATGATCTTGACCGCGGCCTGGGCGACGCGCTGATGCCCGTAAAAATTTAGCTCGAAGCTTTTGCGCAAAATCTCTTCTTCGACTTCGCCGATGCGGCCCTGCCAGGCGGCGCCAGCATTGGAGACGACGATGTCGACGCCGCCGAAGGCCGATGCCACCGCGTCGAAGGCGGCATGCACGGACGCGGCACTGGTAACGTCGCAGACGAGCGGCAGCGCAGATGGCGCGATCGCCTTGGCCTGCTCGCTCGCCGCGGCGAAATTCACGTCGAGCAGCGCCACTTCGGCGCCGGCCGCGGCGAACGCCTTCGCAGTCGCCGCGCCGATGGCGCCGCCGGCACCGGTGACCGCGGCGATCTGGCCGGCGAGCGCCGGCTCCTTGCGCGCGCCGAGCTTTGCCTGCTCCAGCGGCCAATACTCGCAATCGAACATGTCGGCTTCGGAAATCGACTCGAAGCGGCCGATCGCTTCGGCGTCGCTCACGCCTTCGATCCAGGCTTCGGCGATGTCGGCGGCGATCTCGGCGTCGCGCTTGCTGCGGCCGAGGCCGAACAGGCCGAGGCCGGGGATCAGCACGACGCGGGGCAGGGGATCGAGCGCGCGCTTGATACCGCCGACGCGGCTGTTGTGCTGCGCGAAATAACGGTGATAGCGCGCGGCGAAAGCGGCGGCGGCCTTGCGGGCCGCCCGCGCGAAGTCGGGGAGCTTTCCGGATTCGGGCGCCGGCAGCACCAGCGGCCAATTTTTGGTGCGGATGGTGTGATCGGGCGTCACCACGCCGGTCTGGCTCAATCGCGCCAAATCCTTCGACGCGGTGAAATTTAGCACCGCATCGCTGGCGCGGAACTCGACAATGAGTCTCCGCCAGGCGCCTTCGACCGCATTGTCCTTCGCGCTGCAGGCGCCGCGCACGATCTGCGCGATCTGCGCCACGTCGGCCGCCTTCCGCCGCGCCGGCGCGGCAGCGGCTACAGACGTGCGGCGGCGCCCGATAAACTCCTCGGCGCGCGATACCATCGCGATCATGCGCTCGTAGGCTTCGCGGGCGCTGTCACCCCAGGTGACGATGCCGTGCTTGCCCAGAATGAGGCCGTCGGCGGGCTTTACCCGCTCGAACACCTCGATGGCTCTTTTGGCGAGCCCGAAGCCCGGCATGACGTAAGGCACGAAGCCAAGCCGGCCGCCAAAAACTTCGGCGCATTTCTCCTCGCCGTCGGGCTGGTCGATGACGCTGAGCACCGCGGTGGCGTGGGTGTGGTCAATGAATTTATACGGCAGGAGCGCGTGCAGCATGATCTCGACCGAAGGGGTCGCCGCCATCGGGTCGATCAGGCTTGCGCGCTCGATGGCGACCAGCTCGTAGTCGGCTACGGCCTCAAGCGCACGCAGTTGGCGCAGCGCCGCTAGCCGCACGGCGGGGAGGCCGGCGACGTCGATCGACGCCATGTCGGCGCCGGTTGCCTTGATGCGCAGCACCTCGGCCTCGACGCCGAGGCGGTCGCGCATCGCCTCCTTCAGCGAAGTATTCCCGCCGCCGTGCAGCACCAGCTTGGCATCGCGGCCCATGAGCCGCGTGGTGTAGATGCGTAGTGCGAAATCGCGGCCGATGCCGGCCTTCGCGCCCTCGGCGACGATGGCCTCGGCGTCACGGTCGGCCCAGCCGCTCTTCATGGCGCGTTATCGGTTAGCCGCCGGCGAAACGGCGCGACCACCATCCGGTCTTGCGCGGCTGTTCGGCTTTTTCGGCGCCGCTGACCTCGGTGATGACCGGTTCTGTGGCCGGTGTGGATGGCGGCGGCGCCGTCACCTCCGGCGGCGTGTCATCGCTCACGGCCACCGGTGCACGCTCGCGCACGGTGGAGCGACGCCGCGGCGGCTCGGGTTGCTCTTGCGGCGGCGATGCGGTTTCGGCCGGGGCCGGCGTGGCGGTCGGTGCGGCGTCGACATCGGCGACTGCGTCGCGCAATTCCGGTTCGCTTGCGCGCGGTGGCGCCAATCCATCGTCCGGGCTGAAGCTGTGCTGCGGTGCGGGCGGGTCGTCCTCGTGCTCCTGAGCGACCTGCTCATGGCTCGCGTGCGCGCCATCGCCGTTGTGCTCCCGATCGTGACGGTTGCGCCGTCCGCCGCGGCGGCCGCGGCGTCGCCGCCGCCGATCGCCGTTGCGATGGGAGTCGTCGCCGCGATGCTCCTGCTCGGCTTCCACGGGCTCGCGCTGCCCGTCGGCACCGTCGTCGGCGGCAAACGCCTCGTCGTCGCCGATAGCGTTGCCGGCCGGTTCGCCCGGATGCTCGGCGGCCTCGTCGGCTGCGCCCTCGTGAATCGGAATCCGCCCGCGATGCTCGCCGCCTTCGCGGCGGTCGCGTCCGCCGCGGCCGCGCCGGCGGCGACGGCGACGATGCGGGCCGCCGTCGTGCTGCTGGTCCTGCTCCGGCGCCGCGGTCTCCGCATCCTCGGCACTTTCGGCTTCCTCGGCCGCCTCGATCGCGCCTGCGTCTTCGAGGTCGTCCTCCTCCTCCAACGGTGCGGCGAGCAGCGCCTGGCTCTGCTCGGCCAGCGCGCGTGCGGCTTCCGCGGTATGGACCTGCTCACCGCGCTCGATGGCGAAGGCTTGCGGCGCGGTCACCGACTCGTCGGCGCTGATGGTGATGGTGATGGCGAAGCGCTCTTCGAGAGCGCGCAGATGGGCGCGCTTCTGGTTGAGCACGTAGAGCGCTACGTCGGGCCGCGTACGGGCGGTGAGGTTATGGGTGGCGCTGCGCATCAATTGCTCTTCGAGCGCGCGCAGCACTTGCAGCGCCAGCGACGACACCGAGCGGACATGGCCCGAGCCGCCGCAATACGGGCACTTCTCCGTCGAGCTCTCCAGGACGCTGGTGCGGATGCGTTGCCGCGACATTTCGAGCAGGCCGAAATGCGAGATGCGGCCGACCTGGATGCGTGCGCGGTCGTACTTGAGGCACTCTTTGAGCCGGCGCTCTACCGAGCGGTTGTTGCGCTTCTCGTCCATGTCGATGAAGTCGATGACGATCAGCCCGGCGAGGTCGCGCAAGCGCAGCTGCCGGGCGATCTCGTCGGCCGCTTCCAGATTGGTCTTGAGTGCGGTGTCCTCGATGTGGTGCTCGCGCGTGGCGCGGCCGGAATTGACGTCGATGGCGACCAACGCCTCGGCTTGGTTGATCACGATGTAGCCGCCGGAGCGCAGCTGCACCACCGGCGAGAACATGGCGTCGAGCTGGCTCTCGACGCCGTAACGCGAAAGCAGCGGCTGAGTGTCGGAGTAGGGCTTCACGCTCCGCACATGGCTCGGCATGAGCATGCGCATGAAGTCCTTGGCCTCGCGGTAGGCCTCGTCGCCGGCGACGATGACTTCATCGATCTCCTTGCCGTAGAGGTCGCGGATCGAGCGCTTGACCAGCGAGCCTTCCTCGTAGACGAGCTTCGGCGCTGTCGATTTCAGCGTCAGATCGCGCACCGTCTCCCATAGCCGCAGCAGATATTCGAAGTCGCGTTTGATCTCGAGCTTGGTGCGGCTCGCGCCCGCCGTGCGCAGGATGACGCCCATGCCTTCGGGCACTTCGAGGTCGGCCGCGGCCTCCTTGAGGCGGGCGCGGTCTTCGGCGTTGGTGATCTTGCGGCTGATGCCGCCGCCGCGGGCGGTATTCGGCATCAGCACCGAATAGCGGCCGGCGAGCGACAGGTATGTGGTCAGCGCCGCGCCCTTAGTGCCGCGCTCCTCCTTGACGACCTGCACCAGCATCACCTGCCGGCGCTTGATCACCTCTTGGATCTTGTACTGGCGGCGAAAGCGCTGCGCGCGGTCGGGCACTTCTTCGAGCGCGTCGGCGCCGCCGACGGATTCGACGACCTCCTCAGCGGCTTCCTCGTCGCCGCCGTTTTCGTGGCCGCCGCTGTGCTCGTCCTCGGCCAGCGCGTGGGCGCCGTCGACATTTTCGCCCGCTTCCGGTGCGATGGCCGCGGTCTCGCCGGCCTCTCCCTCGAACTCGCTTGCCTCAGCGGTGGGAATTTCGCTCGGCGCCAAAGTCTCGGCTTCGGCGGCGTGTTCCGGCGGCTCGGCGGCGCTCCCAAGGGTCGCTTCCGGCGGCGGCAAATCGGCGGCGACTGTGGGCGCAAGCTCGTCGGAGGCTTTCGTCGCTGCAGCTTCTGCCGCCTCGGCCGTCGTCTCCGCTTCGTCGCGATGAGGTTTGGCGCCCTCCTCCTCGGAGGGTTCCGACTCGGCCCGCTGCGCCTCGACGACGTCGCTTTGGATCACCTCGTCGTCGTGGCGCGCCGCGGCATGGCGGCCGCGGTGGCGGCGCCGCGAGCGGCGGTCGGCTTCGTCATCGGCGGCGCGCTGGGCGCGCTCTTCTTCGTCGATCAGCGCCTGCCGGTCGGCGACCGGGATCTGATAGTAGTCCGGGTGAATTTCGCTGAAGGCGAGGAAGCCGTGGCGATTGCCGCCGTAATCGACGAACGCCGCCTGCAGCGACGGCTCGACGCGCGTGACTTTCGCCAGATAGATGTTGCCGCGAAGCTGTTTACGGTGCGCGGACTCGAAGTCGAATTCCTCGACGCGATTGCCGCGCAAGACGACCACCCGGGTCTCCTCCGGATGGGTCGCGTCGATGAGCATTTTGTTGGCCATTGGCTAATCTCACGGTGGGCGGCATGCCGCTTCGCCCGCGCTCGCTCGGCGACGGGGACGGTGAGCCTGCCCAATTGTCGGTGAATGGAACGGATCGGACATAACGGGCGCGATCACAGGCCTCGATCCGCCGGCCTGCGCGCGTTCCTATAACGCTGCCAAGCCGACACTGCGACCGAACCTTCACTCCCTGGGAGCTTTGCGCCTCGAACATGAACTCCAAACCGCGGCGGGCAGCAGCGCTCGGCGCTGCCGCAATTTGCTTCGTTTGCCGACGGTATCGCGCGACATTTGAATGCCGGTGGCGGTCACGGGCACGCGCTTCACGCGAGGCTCCGGCTGTCCTCTTCATAGGAGGGTATCGGCGTCGCTTGCTCGTTCCGCCGTCGTCAGCGCGAACTGGCGCCGCGGGGTTCGAAAGCGGCGTCCGCCCTGGTTCCCAACGCCTGTTTGGGGAGCCATTGTTGGCGAACGTGCCGGATGCCCTAACGCGACACAACCGGAACCTGTCACCGTCAGCGCGTCCTTCATAAGGCCCCGGCAGGGGAATTGGCAAGCGGTCTGTGGGGTTGGGCGGATTTGGCGGTGTTTTGCCGGTTTCGGGGCCACTTTCGCCGCGATTTAATTCTCGATTAACCACGCGTGCCTAATGAAGTAACACCGGCGCGAAGGGGTTCGAACCGATGGCTGTCCGGGCGGCAACCTTGGCCTTGCTCGGCGCGCTCTTCGGCGGCGCCACAGCCGCTGCAGAGCTCGCGACACCGCCCTCCAACTCGTTTCCGGTGGCGACCGAGGTGCGAGTCGGCGGCGATGACGCCCAGACCCGCTTCGTCATGGATGTAACCCGCAAGATCGACTTGCGCGCCTTTACCCTAGCCGATCCATATCGGGTCGTCGTCGACATTCCGCAAGTGACATTCCAATTGCCGGCCAAGGCCGGCGAGAGCGGCCGCGGCCTGATCAAGGCGTTTCGCTTCGGTCTGATGATGCCCGGCGGCTCGCGGCTCGTGCTCGATCTCTCAAAGCCCGCGCGCATCGACAAGGCCTTTGTCGTCGATGCCGCGGCTGGCGCGCCGGCGCGCCTGGTGCTCGATCTGGCCTCGACCGACCGCGACAGCTTTCTGCGCAAGATCGTAGCCGACGCTAAGCTTGCTACGACCGAGCCATCGCGCCGGGAGCCGGCCGCGAACGGCGACGGCCGGCCGCTGGTGATGCTCGATCCCGGCCATGGCGGCATCGACAACGGCACCAAGGGGCCCGACGGCGAGTTGGAGAAGACCATCGCGCTCGAATTTGCCGAGCGGCTGCGCGAGCGCCTCGAGAAGGCCGGCAAGTACCGCGTCATGCTCACGCGCACCGACGACACCTTCATTCCACTTGGCGATCGTGTGCGCATGGCGCGCGGCGCGGGCGCGGCGCTGTTCGTGTCGATTCACGCCGATTCGCTGCCGCGCAAGGAGGGCGCCGCCCAAGGCGCCACCGTCTATACCTTGTCGGAAACCGCGACCGATACCGAAGCGGCGCGGCTCGCCGAGCAGGAGAACCGGGCCGACGTCATTGCCGGCGTCGATCTCAAGGACGAGCCCGACGACGTCGCCGGCATTTTGCTCGATCTGGCGCAGCGCGAGACTAAGACCTTTTCGGTGCAGTTCGCCCATCGGCTGATCGACGAATTGAAGGGCGCAACGAGGCTGCACAAGAACCCGCTGAAATCAGCGGGCTTCAAGGTTTTGCGGGCGCCCGACGTGCCTTCGGTGCTGGTGGAACTCGGCTATGTGTCGAACAAGCAGGATCTGCAGTCGCTCGTCTCGGAGGACTGGCGCGACCGCACCGCGGCCGCCGTGGACAAGGCCATCGACACCTATTTCTCGACCCACGTGGCCGGCACCCGCGCTGGCGCCAATTGAGGCAAAAGGCAGCACGCCATGGCCAACGGCCTCAGTTTGAACAAAAAACCGGGCCACGACCGCCGATGAGGACAGGGCTCTCTAGCGATATCATGGCAATGCTGCCAAACTGGTCCACCGCCGTCCGGCAAGAGCCGAAGCGGCACGGCATTGACGTCTGCCAGCGCGTTCGCTGCCAGCTCGGTTGCCGCCAGTTCGCGGCGGGGCATTCCGCATGAAAATTCTGTTGCGGTTCTTCGGCTTCTTGTTCGCGGTGGGGACCATCGTCTTCGTCGTCGGCGTGGCCGCGGCCGCGGGCCTATTGTGGCATTACTCCAAGGACTTGCCCGACTATTCTCAGCTGCAGGATTATGAGCCGCCGGTGATGACCCGCGTCCACGCCGCGGACGGTTCGCTACTTGCCGAATATGCCAACCAGCGCCGGCTTTATTTACCCATCCAGGCCATCCCGAAGCTCGTCACCAACGCCTTCATCGCCGCCGAGGACAAGAACTTCTACCAGCATCCCGGCATCGACCTTTACGGCATCGGCCGCGCCACAATGCTCTATGTCGAGAACTACGGTTCCAGCCGCCGGCCGCAGGGCGCGTCCACCATCACCCAGCAGGTCGCCAAGAACTTCCTTCTCACCAACGAGGTGTCGTTCGAGCGCAAGATCAAGGAAGCGCTGCTCGCGCTGCGCATCGAGCGTACCTATTCGAAGGAGAAGATCCTCGAGCTTTATCTCAACGAGATCTATCTCGGCTTCGGCGCCTACGGCGTGGCGGCAGCGTCACTGCTGTATTTCGACAAGTCGGTGCACGAACTGACCATCGCCGAAGCCGCCTATCTCGCTGCCCTGCCGAAGGGGCCAAACAACTACAATCCGTTCCGTAAGCGCGACGAAGCCATCGCGCGGCGCAATTACGTCATCGACCGCATGGCCGAGGACGGCTACATCACCGCCGACGTCGCCGAAAAGACCAAGAAGGAGCCACTCAACGTCACGGTGCGGCCGACCGGTGCTCACGTCTTCGCCGCCGAATATTTCACCGAGGAAGTGCGGCGCTATCTGTACGATAATTACCGCGAGAAGAAGCTGTACGAGGGCGGTCTGTCGGTCCGCACCACGCTCGATCCGAAGATCCAGCAGGCAGCGCGCCAGGCCATGATAAACGGCCTCGTCACCTTCGACGAGGGCACCGGCTACCGCGGCGCGGTCAGCAAGATCGACGTGTCCGGCGATTGGGGCATCAAGCTCGCCGACGTGAAATCGCTGTCCGACGTCGATCCGTGGCACATGGCGGTGGTGCTCGACGTCACCAACGACTCCGCGCGCATCGGCCTGCAGCCGGGCCGCGATCCCGGCGGCAACGTGCTCAAGAAACGCGACACCGGCATCATCGCGCTCGACGGCGTGAAATGGGCGCGGCCCGCTTCGCCCCAAGGGCCGACCGGCAAGCCGATCCAGAGCGTCGCCCAGGTTCTTGCCGTCGGCGACGTCGTCTACGTCGAGCCGATGGGCGAGCAGGGCAGATTCCGGCTGCGCCAGATTCCGGAAATCTCCGGCGCCATGGTGGTGATGGATCCGCGCACCGGCCGCGTGCTCGCCATGGTCGGCGGCTTCTCCTTCGACCAGAGCCAGTTCAACCGCGCCACGCAGGCGCTGCGCCAGCCGGGCTCGTCGTTCAAGCCGCTGGTCTATGCCACGGCGCTCGACAACGGCTACACGCCGTCCAGCATCGTCATGGACGCGCCTATCGAAATCGACATGGGCCAGGGCGGCGGCATCTGGCGGCCGGAAAACTACGGCGGCAAGTTCTTCGGCCCCTCGACGTTACGCTTCGGCCTCGAACAGTCGCGCAATGTCATGACGGTGCGGCTCGCCCAGGACATCGGCATGCCGCTCATCGCCGAATACGCCAAGCGGTTCGGCGTCTACGACGAACTGCCGCCCTATCTGTCCTACGCGCTCGGCGCCGGCGAGACCACGGTGCTGCGCATGGTCACCGCCTATTCGATGCTCGACAACGGCGGCCGCCGGGTGAAGCCGACTTTGATCGACCGCATCCAGGACCGTTACGGGCACACCATCTACAAGCACGACGAGCGCGAGTGCATCGGCTGCGACTCATCCAAGTGGGACAACCAGGCCGAGCCGACGCTGGTCGACCGTCGCGAGCAGGTGATCGATCCGATGACTGCTTATCAGATCACCGAGATGATGGAAGGCGTCGTGCAGCGCGGCACCGCCACCGTGGTCAGGGAACTCGGCAAGCCGGTCGCCGGCAAGACTGGCACCACCAACGACGAGAAGGACGTGTGGTTCATCGGCTTCTCGCCCGACATCGTCTGCGGCGTCTATATGGGCTACGACAAGCCACGCCATATCGGGCGGCTCGCCACCGGCGGCCATCTCGCCGCGCCGATCGTCAAGGATTTCCTGAAAGTCGCGCTTGCCGACAAGCCGCCGATTCCGTTCCGTGTGCCGCCCGGCATCAAGCTCGTGCGCGTCAATCCCAAGACCGGCATGCGCGCCCAGCCCGGCGACGACCGAGTCATTCTCGAGGCGTTCAAGCCGGGCACCGCGCCGCCCGACAGCTACTCGGTCATCGGAGCCGACGCCGCCAATGGCGCCCCGGTCTATACAGTGTCGCCGGACGCCGCCGCCGGTGCAGTACGCCCCACCGGGACCGGCGGTCTCTATTGAGCCTTTGACCGCCTGAAAGGCGCGCCAGGCGATGACGTGTCGCCGGCCGCAAAGCCACCAAGATGGGGGTTGCGTTCCTAACCGGAATGACGTGAGTCTCGCCCGCGGCGTTTTTGGGGCCGCCGTTTGGGGTCGGGGATTTGTGGCAGTAGTCGAAGCAGGCAAGCGATGACCACAGTCGAAGGTGCCGCGCGGCGTCAGGATGTCCCGGCGCTGACGGGTTTGCGTTTTGTTGCCGCCTTCTCCGTGCTATTTGCGCACGGCCTCGGGGCGACGCTCGCCAACGACCAGCCGCCGCAGGGCGCGGTGTTGTGGTTGATGTCGGCATCCGGGTTCGGCATGACGCTGTTCTTCGTGCTTTCTGGTTTTGTCATCCACTACAACTACGCGACGCTCGTCACCAATGGCGGGCTGCGCGGTATCGCCGCCTTTATGTGGGCCCGCTTCGCTCGGCTGTATCCGCTGTTTCTTTTGATGATGCTGGTGTACGTGCTGGTGAGTCAGCGGCAGGTCGCATACTGGACCGGTCATCGCGACGCGCTCGATCCGCTGCTCGAGGCATTGCCGTACTTCCTACTATCGATCCAAAGCTGGATTTACAAGATCATCGGGGGCGGCGTGCTGATCGATGCCATCCGCGGCGGCTCGCCGCCGACCTGGTCGATATCGACCGAATGGTTTTTCTATTTTGCTTATCCCGCCCTGGCTTGGCTCGTGCTGCGCGCGCGCTCGGTGTCGGTCATCGTGCTCGCCGTCTGTCTGTGGTGCGTGGTGTGGGGGGCGTTTGCGACCGTGCTCTACGATCGCGCGCCGCAGATCGACGCCTGGGCGGTTGCTCACTTCGGAGCAGTCGCCAGCGCACAGGATCTGGAGAATTCGTTCGTGCGCTGGCTCTTGTATATATCGCCTTATCTGCGCATCGGTGAATTCGTGCTCGGCGTCATTGTCGCGCAGTTCTACGTCGTGTTGCGGAGCCGTAACATCCCGGCTTGGGAGCATGCGCTCGGCGGTGCGGCTTTTCTGGCGGCAGCGGCCAGCGTCGTCCTCGTTACTTATTTGGAGTACTCCCCGGACGTGCCGGTGAATGTGTTCCGTCGAATGAGCATGAATTTTGCCTTGGCGCCGTCGGTGGCTCTTCTGATTTTTTGTGCCGCTCGCTATCGTAGTGCTGCTTCGCGGCTGTTGACATCGCGGCCAGCCGTCGGGCTCGGCGAGGCCAGTTATTCGATCTACCTGGTGCACTCGATCGTGCTGATCAGCGCCGTCAAGCTCACCGCCGGCGCCGTGCATGGCGTTGCCTACAATATCGTCAAGCTTATCGTGCTGATGGCGATCGTGGTCGCGATCTCGCTCGTGCTTTATGCCTATTACGAAGCGCCGGCGCGCCGATGGCTGCGGCAGTGTTGGCGTAAACGGTCCATGCCGACTGCATTTGCCGACGCCGCGCAATCGTCGGCGACCTAATCGGCGCGGCGCGCTGTAAGCTGCGTGCTCGGCAGCCTTTCCGGCTCGTCATCCCTTGATACACGGGTCGGTGGTCATCGCGGCCGGCGAACGATCGCTCAGCGCAGCGGTATCAGATGCTTCAGCGATCGCGGCCGCCGAATGTAGCGCTTGACCATGTATG
>Ga0182034_10001568_pt1 | contig 11249 bp, 13 predicted proteins | sample flu12Cox44000172_FD_125972 | JGI IMG/M metagenome (GOLD analysis project Ga0182034, IMG submission 125972) | Lab enrichment of tropical soil microbial communities from Luquillo Experimental Forest, Puerto Rico - flux4day.12C.oxic.44.000.172 | ecosystem: Environmental > Terrestrial > Soil >... | reverse complement strand
TGCGACAACATGCGTCTTGCCTAAGACTTTGCCGCCGGCCTCTCAGTCGAAGGCCCGAAGGCGGATCGTCGGACGCTTTGCGCCGCAACCCGTTGCCTCGAGATCATCTCCGAAGCGACCCGCGCCTTTCCCAGAGCCTCCGCAATCGTCACCCTGATTTGCTTTGGCGCGCGATCATGGGGGCGAGAAACGTCTATCGCCACGAATATGACAACGTCGCAGAAGCGATTGTCCGGAGGACCGTGCAGCACAATCTTGTCCCGCGAGCTCTCCGGGGAAAGCGGTTCGAACCGATGACCGAACTCGCCTTTCGAGACCGCGGCGGCTTGGCCTCACGCCTGTTCCGGGTCACGACGAGGCGGCGGTCGAGCGCCGCGAGTGCGGCTTCGAGCTGTTCTAGGCGGACAGCGTAGTAGCCGTCGAAGATATGGGTAATCTTCTTCGCAGGCCAGCCCAGTTCCTGGGCCAGCTGCGCCGCGTCGAGCCCGGCTTGGCGCATCGCATGGTAGACTTCGAGCTTGGCCGCGGTCAAAGCGGGAAGTCGCGCCACCGGACGCCCCTTCGCTGGCGAAGGAATAGGAACCTCCTCGTTATGGGCGATCATGCCGAGGATCGTTTCCTCGACCATGTCCTGCGCCTGAAGCAGCGCCTCTTGGAGGGTGTCGCCCTGCGTCGCCCCGTATGCGATATCAGGGAGCGTGACGACATAACCGCCGTCCTCCTCGGAGTCGAGCTGCACCGGGTAGGCATGACCGAGGAATTGCTCGGTCAGCGCCGTTGCTCCTGTTTTACTCTGCGCCACTCCTCGCGCCTTCGTGCGGTCGTGCGGTTCGACCCGGACATCGCCGCCCTTGCCGCGCTTCGCAATAACCGCAGCGCCGAGACGGCGAAGTCTACGGAGGAACTCATTACTCGTCACGCATGAGATAGTACGGCCCTGAGACTACTTCATCGATAACGCGTGGGTCTTTGAGGATCACGGCATGAACGAACTAACGCTCGTCCAGTGGTTTAGGACTACGCCCATGTGTTGCGCGACCAAGGCGTGCCGTACCAGGCCTATATCTCGCAGATCTCTTGTTCCTCAAGATGGACGACGAGCGCGCGCGGCTGGTGGCCGTGGGTCTGATCAGAGGCAGGGGGTACACGATTGCCGTTGGCCCTGTTGCGCGACCTGCAGGGCGAGGAATTGAAGCGGCGGTATTCTGCGATCCTCGACAAGCTCCCGCGGCTCTCCGGCATAGTCGGCACGATTTTTCTGAAGGCGCAGAACGAGATCCAGGACCCGGCCAAACTGCGGCGTCTCGTCGGGCTGATCGACGGAGAAACCTGGCTCGGCCTCGGTGTCGACGTGAAGGGATCCCGAACCGCAGCAAGCGGTCCACGACCCCGCTGTAGTACGGGCGGCTTTCTCTGGCGGCCTGGGAGCACATGCGCAAGAAGCCGGTGGCGCGCAATCCCGAAGTCTACACGGCGGCGCGGTCGCGGTTTTCTGGCATCGACATCGTCCCTGAAGTCGTGCGGCTGTGCGGGAAGCGGGTCTCGGCCGAGCCGAATACCGAGCATCTGTGGATCTATGATCTGCGCACGAACCATCGCTTCACGTTTGAAGGAGCGGCCGATGACGCGCGCCGATCTTGACGATTTCGTCGCCTGCTAAAAATCGGGGCTGCGGCACTCGCGCCCCGGGACAGAACGCTTCCGGCGTTTCGCCCCCGCCGATCTCATCGCCCGCGACAAGATCAACCTCGACATTTTCTGGCTCAAGGACGACACGCTCGACGACCCCGATCTCTTGCCTCCGCCGGACGAGATCGCCGCCGAAACCGTCGAGAACCTGGAAGCCGCTCTCCACCACTTCCGCAAGGTCGCACTGAGCTTGCACCCGGAGTGACCTCGCGGCTTAATTTGGGGAATGACGGAGCTCACCAGCGGCGAGACGGGAGGGCGCGGGACGAGCGTTGCGTCCGTTGCGGAGCTGCCTGCCGGCACGGTGGAGGTTGTGCCTGTGCGCGCCCTGCTGCTGGGGGAGCGGCTGGACACGCGGGCGTTCGAACGCGACGAGCCGCTCGGCGTCGCGCCGCTGACCGTCGACATTACCGGTGGTGGTATCGCCGTGCTGTTTCGCTATGGCGCGGTCGTTCTGTTCGGCGCGCCATCCGCGGCATTGGACAAATTTGTCACTTCACTGACGCCCCTTATTACCGCGCCCCTGCCCGTCCCCGAACAGGACGACGCGCGGCTGCTCATCCGCTCGGAGGCAGAGCAGCCCGTGGACCTCGCCGGCAACATCTTCCTCCGCGAAAAGACCACCAACCGACTGCAGGTGGTCGCCGACATCCTCGCCAAGGGTCTGATTCTGTCGCATTACGAGACCAGGATCGCCGACATCTTCGACGGCATCGAGCCGCTCGCCACAACTTTGCGGGAAACGGGCCGTGCCGGGGCGCGCAGCAAAGAGCTGCTGCGCCACATCGGCGATGTGCTGCTGATGCAGCAGAAAATGGTCGGCCGCGTGGAAACCGGCGAGAAGCCGGAGCTGCTGTGGGATCATCCCGAACTCGAACGCCTTTATGTGCGGCTCGCGGAGGAATACGAGCTGCGCGATCGCGACCGTGCTCTCGACCGCAAGCTCGACGTCATCTCGCGCACCGTCGAAACTCTGCTCGGCCTAGTGCAGACTCGAAGCAGCCTGCGCGTCGAATGGTATATCGTGCTGCTGATCGTCGCCGAGCTTCTGCTGAGCACCTATCCCCTGCTCAGCCGCTGACAGGGGGTCCTTCAGTCTTCGCCGATCGCCTCCAGGGCGAAATGGTCGAGCAGCGTGATCGAATGCGGAGAGACCTCGATAACGCCGCGCCGCCTCAGATCGGACAACACCCGGCACACTGTCTCGATCGTGATCCCCAGATAATCGCCTATGTCGCAACGGCACATCGGCAACTCGACGTGCTTTTCGTCGTCGTTCCGCTCCGACATTTCGAGAAGGAATGAGGCAACGCGCTCGGTCGCCGTCATCCGGGCGAGGATCATCAAACGGCTTTGCGCAGCGGCGAGGCTATTCAGCGTCATGTCGCGCAGTAGTCGGGCCACTGCCGGGTGCTCTTCGCTGAGCCGCTCTGTCGCCACGCGCGGATACCGCATGACCGTGACATCCTCAACCGCTTCGGCCGAAAAGCTGCGCTCCGCGCCGCTCTCGAGACCGAACCCGTCGCCGCTGAAGCAGAACTCGGCAATATGCCGACGTCCATCGGTCCGCAGCTTGCTGATGCGTACAGTGCCCGAGATGACTTTGTACCAGAAGCCGCCGCTCTCCCCCTGGCCGTAGATCTCCTGATTGCGCGAAAATCGCAACCGGGTGCCGATCCGCTCGAGCGCGATCAGCGCGTCGAGCTGACCCGAGCGTGCGATATCCGGGATGCTTGAACCGCCGTGGGGTAATTGGGGCGCACCCGCCAGTTGTCTATACATCTCGCCCTCTTCAGCCTTTACCGGGGGCGAGAATGGCCAGCGACCATAGGGCTGCGAAATCCGGAATTCTACTTACGGAATTCTACGTACGTAAAACTACGTATGTCCCGAGTCCGATGGTCACTCTGTCGCCGGGCGAGCGGTTCGCTGCACGTGCCAAAATTGATCCAGATCATCAAGGCCCGTTGATTGTTGGGTCATGATCGCTTTGAAACCGCACTGGGAGCGCGCCAGATGTCGACCTATCGCGTGTGCTTCATCAACGAAATTCCCAGAAATGATAAGCTCTTCCGCTGCTGCCAGCGGTCGATCATCATTCGCTCTGCGCCGAGCGCTGAATGGGCGGCCGAAGCGGCGAAGAAACAATTCGCCGAGCTCGAGGGCATTCGCGACTGGAAAATTCATGCTGCCTTGATCGAGGTAGAAGAGATGGACTTCGAGGTAGAATCGGAGACCCCGTCACCCCAGCACAGGGCCTGACCATGAGAAAGATGTTGGACATTGTGAGAAACCAGAACCCGGTTACACTTCAACCGAATGCTACGGTGAGGGAGGCTTGCCGATGCATGCGTGACCGCCGCGTCGGCGCTGTCCTGGTGACCGAGGGCGATCAGCGCCTGTTGGGCATCTTCACGGCACGCGATGCCGTTCACCGTGTGCTGGCCGACGGGAAAAGCGCGGGCAGGACAAAACTGGCCGCGGTCATGACACGTGATCCCGACACGATGCCGCCGGGCAAAACCGCGATCGAAGCGTTGCGGCTGATGGAGGACGGGCGCTATCGCCATGTGCCGATCGTGGATGGCGGCAAGGTCGTGGGGATCGTTTCACGTTTCGATTTCAGCGGTATCGAACTGGATCGCCTCGACGAAGAGACCGGCTTGTGGGAGCGGATCTGATGGCCGCGGTCAGCGAACGACGGCGACCGGGCAGGAAGCGAGGCTGACCACTTTCTGCGCGACGCTGCCGAGGAGGAGACCGGCGAGCCGGCCATGACCGCGGCTGCCGACGACGATCAGATCGACCTGCCGGTCCTCGGCTGCTGCAATGATCTCCTTGGCGGGGTCACCAACAGACGGCCCAGCCGAGATCCGCGAGGCACCTTTCGCCCGCGCTTCGCTGCGTGCGCGGCCAAGCACGCTTTCGGCCGTCGCGAAACCAAGTTGCGTCGCCGGCTCCGGAATATGCTCTATCCGTGCGTACTCCTCGAAGGCAGGATCCACCCCCGGGGAGAGATCGGCGACAACCGTCAACAGGACGAGCTCCGCCTCGTATTTGTTCGCCAGATCAGCGGCGAAATCGACCGCATTAAGCGCGGCTGGCGAACCATCGACAGCAACGAGAATCCGATTCATGCCGCTTCTCCTTTATCCCGAGGCTAAGCTACTTACCACCGCTGCCGCGGGAGGAGATTGATCTAGCGCAAGGCGCCGGCCGCGCGTCGGTCGAAAATGTTTTCTGGGCGAGGTCGGAGGAGAAAGGGCTGTGGCAGACAAGGCGCCGCGGGAACAAATGCGCGCCATTTCCATACCGCCGGTCGGACTCGAGGGCCTGCTTGGCCTGGCGGCGATGGCAAGCGGGATCGTGCTGTTCGCGCACGGAAGCGGCAGCGGCCGGTTCAGCCCGCGCAACAACTTTGTCGCACAGGCGCTGCGCGAAGCGGGCCTCGCCACATTGCTGTTCGACCTTCTGACCGACGACGAGGCCCGCCACCGTCGCAACGTCTTCGATATCGGGCTGCTCGCGCAGCGCTTGTCGATGGCGGCGGCCTGGGCGAGAGACGATGCGGAAACCGCCAGTCTCCCGGTCGGGTATTTCGGTGCCAGCACCGGCGCTGCGGCAGCGCTCCTCGCTGCGGCGGCGGCAGAGGATCCCGTCGCCGCGATCGTTTCGCGTGGCGGCCGTCCGGATCTTGCCGGTTCGGCGCTCGGCTCAGTGAGAGCGCCGACGTTGCTGATCGTCGGCGGCGATGATGTCGAGGTACTGGCGCTCAACCGCGCCGCGCTCGTCGAGCTGCGCTGCGCAAAAAAACTCGTCGTCGTACCGGGCGCCACGCACCTTTTTGAAGAGCCGGGGACGCTCGAGGCGGTCGTCGAGCACGCCAGCGACTGGTTTTCGGCCCATTTCGGGGAGGTCGGATCGTGACATACGCAGATCGCGGCGACGCCGGCCGCCGGCTCGCTGACGAGCTTTTGCATCTGAAAGACCAGCAACCGGTCGTCCTCGCATTGCCGCGCGGCGGTGTCGCGATCGGTTTCGAGATTGCCCAGACGCTCGACGCACCTCTCGATATCGTGCTCGTGCGCAAGATCGGGGTGCCCTGGCAGCCCGAGCTCGCTCTCGGTGCGGTCACTGACGGCGCCTTTCCGGAAACTTTTATCGACCGGGATCTGGCGACCAGCCTGGATATTCCCGAGAGCTACATCAGGGAGGAGACAGCACGTCAGCTCGAAGAGATCGAGCGGCGCCGAAAATCGTACTGTGAGGGTCGTCCAGCACTGGACGTCGCCGGGCGTACAGCAATCGTTGTCGATGACGGGATCGCCACTGGCGCGACGATGCGGGTGGCACTGCAAGCCGTGCGGCGCCGTGATCCCGCGCGGCTGGTTCTCGCCGTACCGGTAGCGCCGCCGGATACGCTCGCGGCGTTGCGCCAGGACGCCGACGAGGCCATCTGCCTGCAGACGCCTATCGGGCTCGGTGCAATCGGCTTCTACTATCGCGATTTCCACCAGATGAGCGATGCCGAGGTGACCGATCTCCTTGCCCGCGCGCCTCACCCGATCGAGAGCGGTGCGGCAAGTCGAGCCTCGTAATGAGGGTCGAGTGACTGAAACTCTCGGCATGGGTGATGATTGGAACGTCATCGTGACATTGCCTGAGGCGAGCATTCGCGAAGCGTGCCTTGACGTTCGCAGAAACGCTGCCGCCATTGATCTTGATCAACGACGCTCAGATCCGCGCCTCGCCTAGATGAAGGCTACCCTATTTTGCGCCGGGGTTCTGGGACGAGGGGCGTGATGCCGGCAAAAACAAAAATCGTCGATTTCCTGGGTGACAAAACACTCGTCCTGCCCGCGTTGCTGGACGCAGCGATCGTCGGCAACGAACGCGCCAAGTATGTCCTCACCCTCTTCCAGATGGCCGCGAACTATGCGGAGCACCCGCAAGAGGAAGGCGCACTGTCTCTACGGACTGATCGCGAGGCGTGTGGGATCGCCGATGCGACCTTAGATCGCAGCGTGGATGAGAGCATCAGTGACGGACACGGCAACTTCCATATCCCCGGTGCCCATCGGCTAATAGCAATCCTCGATGATGCGATGAATGCCATGCTCGCTCCTCTCGCGCTCCTTGCCACCGACGCCAAGGAGCCGTCGGGCTTGCATGGGCAGTATCGTCAGCGATTGGATCAGATCATCAAGGCGCGGCCCGCGATCGTCGACGACATGATGAGCAGTGAGACGATCGCGTCGATGACTTCCGGTCGGCCCGCGTCGGGCGACGGATTCCACCTTTTGATCATGGACTTGCACAGAGAGGTCAACCGGCTCCAGAGCCAGATATCAACTGAAGTTGTCGAGGGCGCGAAGAGCTACGGAGTTATCGAAGCGGATCGATTGCTCATCGCCAGGTTCATGACGGGTGTCAACAGAACGGCCGCACTGAAATTCGATCATCCTGGTTTGGCGACGACGGCTGCGCGCTCGGGCAGTACGCTGCTGATCCAAAACGATCTTGGCACAACTGACGCGCACGTACTCGTGGTTCGCATCACAGGGACGACCGCGGTGGTCACTCACACCGACATACACTTGCAGCGGCTTCGCTTCTTCCAGAGCCTGCTCGAGGAAACGGGGATACGATGGGACGAGTTGCGCTCGCACCAAGGATCGGTAATCGCCAAAGGCGATCTGTTCTATGTCGCGCGCGGGCGATTCGATGCGCAGGACACCGCAGCACTCGGCAGCTTTTTGGAGCGTCTCGGATCTCGACTGGTGTATCTGATCGATTGGAACAGGGCGCGCAAGCGGCTGCGATTATTGGTGCCCAATGAACGGGCCGTAAGAATTCTGAGGTGGGCTGCGGATCACGATCTGGGACATCGCGCCTTCATGGACTTGGGCGGTGAGAGGCTCGTCTACGACGCGCTCGAACAAGCGGGAAGACACCGCTGCGTTACGGTGAGCCGCTCCATGAAATGATCGGCGCCGATGTGGCGCAGGATTATTTGTGCTATGTGCTGCAAACGACTGCCGGCGGGTTGCTCAAAGGGCAATCGGCAGCGCTTATTCGCGACCAAGTGCGTGCCGAGCTCTTCAACCACTTTCGGTCCGCCCAGCAGCGCCTTTTGGCCGATGCCGGCCGTCATGCCAGCATCATCGTTCAGCTTGCTGGCGGTCTGCGCACAGCCTTGCGTCAGGACGCAGTCTCGGGCAAAGACGCGTTGACGCAGAACGCAGCGCGGGCAAAGCTGGCGGAAAGCCACGCCGATGACATCGTCAAGGAAACGCGACTGACCGTTCGACGCATTCCGGGAACGGAGATCTTCCGTCGAATCCTCGAGGTCGCCGACGATGCCGTCGATGATCTCGAAGATTCGGCGTTCCTGGCAGGGCTCCTATCAGCTCGGACGCCATGCTTGGAACTGCCAGCGCCGCTTCTTGGGCTCGCTGATCTTGTAGTCGATGGCACGCACGCGTTTCAGCGCGCCATCGGCGCGGCGCAATATGTCCATCGCGGCGGCCCGCGCGAGAATATGCAGCAATTCCTCGAAGCCATCGATCACGTGGTCACGGTCGAGCACCAAACGGATGAGCGCGAACGGGCGGTCACCGTGGCTCTCGTCGACTCGGACATGGATTGCCGACGTCTTCATCTTGTCGAGGGCATCGCCCATCATCTCGAAGCGGCAGCCGATGCTCTGCTGCGGGCGAGCCTAATGCTGCGGGACCATGTCCTGGGCGAGGTCATGTTCGTTTAGCGATCCCCAGGGCTCAGGCCTCGCTTTTCAGGCGTCGCTCGCAGAGGGCGCGAACGGTCTCGATCGTGTCGGCCTCCTCGGCCCTTTTGTCCGGGCGGTAGCGCTTGACGCGGGCAAATCGCAAGGCGAGCCCGCCGGGGTAATGGGGGCTCGCCTGGATATCGTTGAACGCGATCTCGACCACAAGCTTCGGCTCGACATAGACCGTGTAGGTGTCGCTGGCGACGGCGAGCTTGCGCAGCTCAGCGGTCTGCCACGCCAGCATCTCGTCCGTCATGCCCTTGAAGGTCTTCCCCAGCATCACAAACGCGCCCGTGTTCGGGTTTCGCGCGCCGAGGTGCAGATTGCTGAGCCAGCCGGTGCGCCTGCCATGGCCCCATTCGGCAGCGAGCACCACCAGATCAAGCGTGACCGCGGGCTTGATCTTGAGCCAGGTGCCGCCGCGTGCACCCGCCTCATAGGGCGCGTCCAGAGCTTTTGCCATGACCCCCTCGTGGCCGGCCGCGAGAGCCGCCTGCAAGAAAGCCTCGGCCTCGTCTGTCTCTGCGGTGACGCGCCGCGGGACTACCAATCCTTCGGGCACCCTGCTCGCGAGCATTGCAGAGCGCTCTGCAGCCGGCCAGTCGATAATGGCGCCGTCCTCGATAAAGAGGCAGTCGAAGAAGAAAGGATAGAGTGGGATGCTCTCGCGCAGGCGCTCAACATCGAGCTTTCGGCCAAAGCGGCGCATCGTTAGCTGAAACGGTCGCGGCCTGCCGTCGGGATGGCAGGCGAGCGCTTCGCCATCGAGGATCAAGCTGCGCACCGCAAGCCCGCGCACCGCCTCGACGATCTCGGGCACCGCGGCGGTCACGTCGTTGAGGTAGCGCGTGAAGATGCGCACGTCGCTGCCCTCTTTGTGGGCTTGAATGCGCGCGCCGTCGAGCTTGTATTCGAACGCGGCCGTTTCCAGCTGCTGCAGCGCGTCTCGGCTGTCCTCGGCTGTTTGCGCGAACATCGGCTTCAGGGGTTGAAACAGCCGGATAGTCATCCGAGCGAGCCCCTGCCACCCCTCGGTAAGCGCCGCCGTCGCGACGGTCCGGAGATCGCCGGATACCATAAATGCGCGCCGGATCTCGCCGATGGGAAGCGCTGCCGCTTGTGCGATGGCTTCGACCATCAGCCCTTCAACCGCCCCCTGGCGCAGCTCGCCGAGTACGGCACGAAGCAGGAAATCCTGCTCGTCTTTTGTGGCGCGCGCAAAGAGTTCCCCGATCAGCCGCGCCCGGTCCGTCGTCGAGCCCGCACCGCTCGTTTGCGCGATGCGGCCGAGCGTTGCGTCGACCTCTGCGAGCGTCAGCGCCGGTGCCGGCGCCGCATCCGGCGGTATGGCGGCCTGCAGCGTTGCTGGGCCAAGCCCGATGCGACCCTGCCTCGGCTCGCCCGAGAGAAGCGCAACGGCTGTCTCGATGTCATCTGGCTCGGCATGCCGCAGACAGGCGGCAAGGTGTCGGATCTTGTCTGAGCGGGCGTTCGTTTCGCGCACACGCCGTGACGTCGTGACGATGTCGTAAAGCTGCATCGGATGGAACTTTGGTTCTGCGCTTTGTGATCGAGCGCGATGCGCTACGTCAATGCGCGGGGAGGAGTGCTACTTTTTTTACATTGATGGCGAAGAGTGGAGCGATCGATGACCAAGCCGGCCGAAGGATCTGCGGCCGAACCGCACGCTGAGCTGTTCCCGCACGGCGCCGATATCGGTGTCCGTGGCATCGGCCCGACGCGCGACGCGGCCTTTGAGCAGGCTGCGCTTGCGCTTTCTTCCGCCATCACCGATCCCGCCCGCATCGCCTTGCAGGAAGCTATCGAGGTGACTTGCGAGGCTCCGGACGACGCCTATCTGTTACTCGATTGGCTCAATGCCCTGATCTACGAGATGGCGGCGCGCCGACTGGTCCTCGGCCGCTTCGCCGTCTCTATCGAGGGTAACCGCCTTTACGGACGGGCCTGGGGCGAGGCGGTCGATCACGCGCGCCACATGCCGGCAGTCGAGCCCAAAGGGGCGACATTGACGGCGCTCAAGGTCGCCATTCGCGACGACGGCGCCTGGGTCGCGCAATGCATCGTCGATGTCTGAGCAAACGGTAAAACCGATGGACCTTTCGCGACTGCACCGTATCTCGAATTGGGAATGGCGCTTCGATCCCGAAGGCGAGATGCGCGTCCCCGCCGTCCTTTACGGAGACGAGGGCCTGATCGCCGAGATGGACGACAAGGTCCTCGAACAAATCGGCAATGTGGCGTGCCTGCCGGGTATCGTGGACGCTGCCTATACGATGCCGGACGCGCATTGGGGCTACGGCTTTCCGATCGGCGGCGTCGCCGCCTTCGACGCCGATGCAGGTGGGGTCGTATCGGCGGGCGGCGTCGGGTTCGACATCTCCTGCGGAGTCCGCACCCTGTTGACGGGTCTCAAGAGGCCGGATTTGGAGCCGTGCAAGGAGGCTTTGGCGCATAGTCTGTCCCGTACGATCCCCGCCGGTATGGGCAGCACGGGCAAGATCGTGCTCGACGAGATCGAGATGGACCGGATGCTCGAAGGCGGCGCCAATTGGGCGGTCGGGCAAGGCTACGGCCGCGTCCAGGACCTCGACCGGATCGAGGAGCATGGCTGCATCCCAGGCGCCCGGCCCGAGGCGGTGTCGCATCGCGCGCGGCACCGCCAGCGCGAGGAGATGGGCACCTTGGGCTCGGGCAACCATTATCTCGAAGTGCAAGAGGTGACAGCGATTTCCGACGACAGCGTCGCCGCAGC
>Ga0182034_10001565_pt1 | contig 11270 bp, 10 predicted proteins | sample flu12Cox44000172_FD_125972 | JGI IMG/M metagenome (GOLD analysis project Ga0182034, IMG submission 125972) | Lab enrichment of tropical soil microbial communities from Luquillo Experimental Forest, Puerto Rico - flux4day.12C.oxic.44.000.172 | ecosystem: Environmental > Terrestrial > Soil >... | reverse complement strand
TGGAAATCCCGCAAACTGCGCGGGATTCCCACTTTCCCACAGCTGCGGCGGCTGCGGGAGATTAACTTAAAACCGGACATTTCCCTTGCTACCAAATGCGGACATTTTAATTTGTCACCAACAGTGTTCAACAATTCAACACACTAAACGAACGTTGAAAAACGAGCTCGGCCTACTGCAAGACCGTTTGGGCTAGGGGTTGGTTGTGCCGGTATTCCGCTGTGACCGCGATGGCCGACGCACCTTCCAGTAGGCCAGAGACAACGCCAGAAGGCAGGGCAGGAAAGCGGGCACTGCATACCTCAGGCCCTCGACAAAGAACGTGGAAGCGCTGATGCCAGCCAGAGCGACAATACCCAGCCAATCAGAGTAAGGAGAAAAGAGCAATCTGAGGGGAAGGCGCGCCTGGGCTTCAGCGCTAAGGGACTTTCGAAAACGAATATGGCAGAGAAGAATCACAGTCCAGACGAAAAACATGCCCGCGACTGCAACTCCGTAAAGCATCAGAAACGCACGAGAAGGTGCGTAGACTGCGAGCAGAATCGCTGCGACCATTCCGGCGGTCGAGAGAGAGAGTGCCCGGTGGGGAACGCCATGGCTGCTCAACCGTGAAATCCACGAAGGCGCATAGCCACTACGGGAAAGGGAAAACAACATCCGGGTCGTGAGGTAAAGATCAGCATTGCAGCTAGACAGGGCTGCCGTGATGACGACAAGATTCATGATGCTCGCCGCATACGGGATGCCCACGCCAGAAAAGGCGGCAACAAATGGGCTCCCTGTGATCCCATGCTCACTCCCCACGCGATTCCACGGCGTCATCGCCAACATCGCGATCATGGCGAGCACATAGAAAAACATCAGGCGATACACAATCGTGCGCATTGCCCGGGGAATGGACTTATCGGGATTGCGGGCCTCACCAGCGGTCACCGCGACGACTTCAACCCCCATGTAGCTGGTCACCACCAGGGTGAGGGCCAACCAGACGCCTTTCAGGCCAAATGGGAAAAAACCTCCGTGAGCCACGAGATTGGAGAATCCCAGCGCTGGCCTCGGGTATATGCCGGTAATCAATATTGCGCCAATCGCGATGAATACAACGATCGCAGTCACTTTAATAACGGCAAACCAATACTCGAACTCTCCGAAACTTCCAACCTGTAGAGCGTTAATCGCGACCAGACCGATAGAAGCCGCTGCAACCCAAGCCCACTGGGGAACGTGAGGAAACCAGAAAGCGCAATATATAGCGACCGCGGTGACCTCCGCTCCAATCGCGATGACTTGCACGAGTCCGTAGGTGGCGCGCACCGCGAAGCCGAACCATGCGTTGAGATAGGTTTCGGCATAGATGCCAAACGCGCCTGCGACGGGGTGCACGACTGCCATCTCGGCAATCGCGTAGGCGACGATCATTGCGATGATGGCGCCCAGCAGGTAGGAAACGATCACGCCCGGCCCGGCGAGTCGTATGGTGATGCCACTGCCAAGAAACAGGCCCACCCCAATCGCCCCACCCAAGGCGAGCATGGTGAGTTGACGCTGGGTTAGGCGGCGTTGGAGATTCTGGTCCGACGGGGAAGCACTCTGGACTTCTGCGTCTTGGGCGCGGTTGGTAATGGAGGTAGCCGACTGCGGACTCTCAAGCATTGCGGCTCAAGCCTAATAGCACGTCCTGGAATCGATGGATTTCCTCTACCGTGTTGTAATGCACGAGCGAAACGCGAGCCGCGCCCGAGTCCAGAGCGAGACCCAACCGTCTCATTAGGCGGGGCGCATACATGTGCCCATCGCGAATGCCAATCCCAGCCTCGGCCGTCGCCTCTGTCACCCGAGCGGGCTTTGTGTTTGGCAGATTGAAACAAAACGTCGGCACACGTTCGTTGAAACGCTTCTCGTCTTGAATGCCATAGATGGTTGCTCCGGCCTGCCGGAACGCCCGCAGCAATTCCAGTGAGAGCAGCCCTTCATACGCTCGCACCGCATCCATGGCGCACACAATGTGGTCACGTCGCGAATGGCTGGAATTGGGGTCACGCCCCTGCTGCAGCGCAGCCCCAAGTCCTTCCAAATATTTCACGGCCGCATCGATGCCGGCCACATTCTCGTAGATAAACGTCCCTGCCTCGATCTTGCCGGGTGGCTCGTCAGGGATGAAATCTTCTCGAAAGGTCGGTAGGCGTTGTAGAAGCTCTCGGCGCCCCCACAAGAAGCCCATGTGCGGAGAGAAGATCTTATAGCCCGAGCACACCAGGTAATCGCAATCGATGGCCTGAACGTCGATGATCCCATGCGGGCCGTAATGCACGCAATCGAGGAAGATCTCCGCTCCAGCTCTATGCGCCGCTTTCGCTGCCGCTGCCACATCTATGATGGAGCCCAACGCATTTGAGGTTACCGTACAGGCAACGAGTCGAGTTCTCGAAGACAAAACCTCCTCGAGATCCTCGACGTGCAGATTCCCGTCTTCCCGCATTTTCCACCAGACGAACTTTGCATTACGAAGTGCAAGCCAGGTTGCGATGTTCGCCTCATGATCCATGTCCGAGACGACAATCTCATTGCGGTCACCCAGCGTCTGGCCGATGGCCAGGCTGATGAGCCGGATGAACGAGGTGGCATTCATGCCAAAGGCGACCTCGTCGGAATGGCGCGCATTGAGCAACAAGGCCACGCTCTCACGCGCGCGTGCAATTACCGCATCGACCTCCCGGCTCTTCGAATACCGCCCACCCCTTTGAACGTTATTAACCAATAGGTGCTTGTTCACAGCATCCAAGACAACCTGTGGTACTTGCGCCCCCGCGGCGTTGTCGAAGAAGACGAAGTTGTCATCAAGATTTAGAGCGGGAAAGGACGCGCGAACCGAATGAACCGGGAACTTCTCAGCGGCACTATCCGCCATGGAACTGGCCTTCATCACGATTTCTTCAATGCCCATGACAAATGTTGGTCGATTTGGAGCATAGCATGGAAATACCAAGTGTATACATACTTACAAAGTCAAACTGACACTACTCGTTGACATACTGGCGGAATCTCGGGAACAATCTGGGTGCTTGCTCACCCAGGGGGAGCGATCTTGGCAAAACAAGCCATACCAGGCAAAAGACGTCGCGCCCTGTCTAGGACGCTTTCATCTCTATCTCAGCCGCGTTTGATCCCCCCTGCGCCGACGACTCTGAGCGAGAGAGTTTATTCCGCCTTTAAGCGCGATATCATCCACGGTTTTTTTCAACCCGGCGAGGCTTTGAGCGAGAAAGAATTGGCCCGTCGTTATCGAGCTAGTCGGACGCCAGTGCGCGAGGCGGCCGTCCGGCTCCAAAACGACAGGTTGTTGCGCATCGTTCCAAATCGTGGCTATTTCGTTGCCCAGATCACGTTGTCAGTCCTGAACGATATCTATGAATTCAGAGCTGCAGTGGAATGCGCCGCAGCCGAGCTTGCCGCGACCAAGGGGGCGACAGCCGAGGCCTTGAAAGAGTTGACGGATTTGGCCAAAACCCGATGTAACCCCGCAAACCGCCAAAGTTGCGCCCGCTTCATTGAGGCGGATACTGCGTTCCATGTCGGAATCGCGCTACTGGCGCGCAATCAGATGCTGGTAAGAGCAGTGAGTGAGGCGCGCAGCCAGATGGAGCGCATCATGTTGGCCGCGGTCGACATTAACTACTTTGGCGAGCTTCCCGGTCGGGAACATCTGGCGATTCTGGCGGCCATTCGCGACAGAGACGCTGAGCGCGCTCGCCAACAAATGCACGATCACATCATGCAATCAAAAGACAAAGTTCTGGGAGTAGCCTCCAATCTGCCGGTTCGACCGTCAACTTCCTAAGAATGGAGTTTTGGTCGAGCCACACGCATTCATCGTTACGCTTAGCCTCTGGGATCGATACGAACGACTGCACCGCCACCCATGAACAACAATGTCGAAGCTGTTTATCGGGAGATTCGCCATAGCTTCAAGGGGACTCTGCTCCGGCCGAGCGACCCGGACTACGCCAAAGCGGCACCCGTGTGGAACGGAATGTACCATCGCAGGCCAGCGATCTTGGCTCGCTGCCACGACGTCGCCGACATTCAAGCCTGCTTGCGCGTCGCTCAGGCATCTCAACTAGCAACCGCTGTTCGCTGCGGCGGGCACAGCTTGGCCGGCTCGAGCACTTGCGACGATGGCTTGGTAATCGACCTCTCCGCTTTTCGTGAGGTTCACGTCGATCAGAACAGGCGAACCGCAAAGTTCGGTGGCGGCTGCCTTCTGGGCACCATTGATTCGGCAACCCAGAAGGTAGGCCTCGCGTTCCCCGCGGGTGTGGTTTCTCATACCGGCGCCAGCGGGCTTGTCCTGGGAGGCGGAACGGGCTGGCTCAGCAGGCCGTACGGCTTATCCTGCGATAACGTCGCGGGCTTCAATCTCGTTGCCGCGGATGGTTCGGTTTTTCGCGCCAGCGCCCAGGAAAATTGCGATCTCTTCTGGGCCCTCCGTGGTGGCGGGGGAAACTTCGGCATTGTCACGGAATTTGAAGTGCGTCTTCATCCGGTCACCGGCGTTGTTTTCGGACGTGGGTTGTGCGTTGCTGATGGGATCGTGCGCCTGCTGCAACACTGGCGCGAGTTCATGCCGGACGCGCCTGATCGTCTCCGTTGGGGCTTTTCGTTGCGGAATTGCGCTGGTTTGACATCCCCGCATGTGGGAAACGAGTCGCCCGTCGCCAGCGCCTCGGCCCTTTGGGTCGGAGACGCCGCTCAGGGCATGAAGTACGTAGACCATGCTCTCAACGCCGCGGAGCACTGCGTCGTAAGCGTGCAAGAAATGTCATTCCTCGAGTTGCAGACAGTGGCCGATTCCGATTTCCCGCACGGCCGCCGCTACTACACGAAGTCTGGTTATTTTCGGACATTGGGAGACGATGCCATCCACAAAATGATCGACTGCTTGGCAACCATGCCTTCGCGTTTCAGCGAGATCGAACTCGCGTATCTCGGTGGAGCCCCGGCCCGCGTGGCTGCGGATGAAACTGCCTTTGGTGATCGAAGCGCGCCGTTCGTGGTCAACATTTTGAGCAACTGGGTCACGCCCAGCGAGGACGCAGCCAACATTGCCTGGACGAAAGATCTTTTCAACCGCTTGCGGCCCGCGATGGTCCCAGGAGTCTACGTGAACTTCATGAGCGGCGACGAAGGCGACCGTGTCCCTGAGGCATATCGGGATCGATGGGAGCGGCTGCGAACCATAAAAACAGCGTACGACCCGCACAACTTCTTCCGCTTAAATCAAAATATTCCGCCACGGCACACATAGCGGCCGAGCAGTTCAGACCCGGCCCACACCGTGCCTGCGAATTCCTGTCATTTTAAGAGGGATGTGCAAGCTGCCAGCCTTCGATTGTAGGAATTGCATCGTTGGCATGCTATTTGAATACCATTGACATACGTTTTGTCCACGGAGTAGCATGCGCCCAAAAATGAGGGAGGATCACCGTCAGGAATCTAAGCATTGTTCACATGCTTGCGTCTGCCGTTTTGCTGTGGCTCGTTGGCGGTTCCCTTGCAGAAGCGCAGCTGTTTCCCGGATGACCGACCTGAAGGAACGTACGATCTCACAGGTGCCGGGAGGACCCACATGTGACGATGAGCTTCGGGAGCCACGAGGGTGTGCGGCCTTCCAGACAAGTTTCTCAAGACGGATGATGGCACGCGCGCCGTCCGATTTCGATTTCCGCTTCTTCCTGGATCGACCGTCGGGCTGGGTCACGGCCTGTATTTATACTTTCATTGCACTCGGGGTTCTAGAAAGCTTCGGTGGGGTTAACCAATTTGTCTACTAAGTTCGAGGGCATCCGCGCACAATTTCCGGTCTTCCAGAACAAGATCTATCTCAATTCTTGTTCGCAAGGAGCGCTCGGCAAACCCGTCGAAGCTTCCCTGCTGGAACACATCCGCTCGTGGCACGAACAAGGTTCACCCTGGGATCGGTGGGTCGAAGAGTACGAAAACGCACGCGTCGCCTTTGCCCGTTTCATCGGCGCGACGCCTGACGAGGTGGCCGTCCTGCCCAGCGCCTCGGCCGGCATTAATTCAGTCGCGAGTGCACTCGACTTCGGCAAACGCCGCAAGGTCGTCATGGGTGAATTCGAGTTTCCTACCATGGGGCAGATCTGGCTCGCACAACAGAGGCGCGGCGCTGAAATCGAGTTTCTCGAAGCAAGAGATGGGAGGATCTGTCCGGACTGTTATTCGCGTGCAATTGACGGCCGGACGCTCATCGTTCCATTGACGCAGGTTTGCTTCATGAACGGATTTCGCTCCGATGTGACGTCCATCGTTAAGCGGGCGCATGAACGAGGCGCCCTCGTGATGCTCGACGGCTACCAGGACTGCGGAACGCGTCCGATCGACGTCAAAGCACTCGATGTGGACTTCTATGTTACAGGCGCGCTCAAATATCTACTCTGCCCTTCCGGCATCGCTTTCTTGTACGTTCGGCGCGATCTGATTACCACGCTCACGCCGACGATTACAGGCTGGTTTGCCCAGCAGAACCCTTTTGCTTTCGATGTCAAGCACTTTGATCCCGCTTCGACAGCCCGCCGCTTTGAAGGTGGATCACCACCGCTGCCCAACGTCTACTGCGTTCCGGCGGCGCTGCGATTGCTCGAGGGCACCGGGTATGCCGCGATCGAAGAACACGTTGCAACTTTGGCTCGTACATTGATCGCAGGAGCTTGCGACCTTAACATTCGCGTCAAGACTCCGCCTGACAGCGCCGGCCCCCTGGTCGTACTGCAAATGAAAGACGCGGATGCCATGGTACGGCAGATGGCCGCCAGCAATATTGTTGTCTCGAACCGGATGGACGGTTTGCGCGTGTCATTTCATCTGTACAACACTCTGGATGATGTTCGCGATGTCCTGGACGTTCTCACACAGAACTTGACTCTTGTTGCCCGCGGGTGAAGCCCTTGCCGTAGAACGGGCGCGGAATTCATTCACGGCCTGCCTCTGAGATAGCGAGTTGCTTCTGTATTGCTCGCGATCTCCGTCAAACGTTTCCTCGCAATTCAGCAGGCTGAAATAGGGAGTCTCGCCCTCGTACTGGCTGGTGTACTGTTCAGCTGGAACGCCCGCTTTCTCGTCAACATGAACGACGCATACCGGATCAACTGCGATAAGAGATGAACGGGCAAAAACCCGCCGCCCCGCAAAATCACTGGGTTGGCGCGGCGGGCCTGATTCATGAATTGGATGGTTGTTGATGACTAGGGCGTTTCCATGGATCCATGAGAATTGGTAATTGTGACGGGCTAGACTCAACGCCTCGACTACATTCATCCGCCCGCAACCAAAGACATGCGTCTGCAGCCAATCAGCCTTAGACTAGAAATATGAGCGTCTCATAACCCGTATGATTGCCAGGGGCGGCGAGGTTGAGACCGCCCCTGTTGTCTACTTACGTTTGACCCTTGATCAATTTGCCATCGTCTCCATCCACCACCGTCCTTTCATGGAATTTAGGTACAAAGTCTCGGCGGCTACTTTTGTTTCACTGCATCGTTTAAGCACAGCACGGATGTTGCCCTCGTGGTCATCGCAGCAAGCTGGCACCTGTGCCCCGCGGTTCGATGTAGTCCGGATCGGATCAACAGCGGCCGATAGCTATGACAACTAAACGATTCAGCCTCTCTTTGGATGCGATGACAAATGAAAAGGACATAAAGCCGACCTCCGAAGAGCGTTTCCAGGGCGGGCGCCGCAGGCAGCAGTCAAGTCTGTGATGAGCTTGACGTAATACATCAATTGGAAGCAACTGGGAATTGTCACAGGTCTCTGGGTGACTCTATCCGGCGAAATATTCGAGCTTGTGAGAGCGCAGTTCGTGGCACAAGGCTAGTCTGCTTGCTATCAGCCGCCTCGGACGACACAATCGGAGGCCGTTTCGCGCGGATACGGCGAATCGCTTCGCCAGAACGCATTGATCAGGTGATTGGGGAACCCGACGAGTTATCGGCCGCGAATCAACCATCCGTCTGGATTTCGCGGCGTTAGAACCTCCGCAAAATGTCCACGCGCGGAACGCCGAAAACATTGACTCTTTTGCAAGGACCTACGCCCTTTTGGAACGTGTAGTTTTCGAATGAGGTGGATTCGTCCTTTTTTGTCTTCCGCCTGAGAACACTCAGTCTAGTTATTCTTCTGTGCCTTCCGCTTTGCTATGAGGGCATTGAGCTCCTGCTTTTGCTCGTCACGCATTTGCTCAAGTTCTTCCGCCTGTTCGGAAGAGAGAATGCGCTTCATTTCGGCGTCAGAAGAGCGCACCACTTTTTCCAGACGTTCGAGTTTGTCCTTGTCGGGAATTGCAGGGTTTCCCCAAAGGTATCCCAATTCCCTAGCTTCCTGTGCAGCAATCGGTTTGATCTTAGCCCGCTGATCGTCCGTCAGGGACAAACGTTGCGTGAGATTTTGCATCTTCATGCTGAAGTAATCGCCAGGGGCTTTTGACCAATCGACAGCGTTTTGAATTGGCAGCGCTTCACGACGCACGATGTGCGCCTCTGCCGTTGTGCCAAGTTTAGTGAATCGAATCGAATTGTTTTCTACCAAGACGAGAAGATTCATACCCGTCGCATACTCGACTGCACCCCGCCCTTGGGGTGGTGAGTAGAGCACTACATAAACGGTGTTGCCAACCTTCAGAGTCACGTCATAGCGAAAAACGTCGGGTTCTCCCGGGGCGTTCGGGTGCGCCGTGACTCCTATGACTGTGGCCGGCTGGTAGGTGGACGATGGACTTTGAGGAAACGCCGACAGCATTGCTAAGGCGACGAAAACCAGGCCGAGGCACTTAGGCATTGTGCACATCCATGATTCCGCTCTTATTGGGCTGTTAGAATCGGAGTGAGTTGCGAAGTTCGGCAGTGAGCTTATCGTTTTCGAATCCAACCCAACACACTGGCAATAGTGATAGGGAAAAGAGTTCGGTGCAGATGTTTTGGATCCACTTTTCTGAGCCACCGCGCGACGATCACCGTCCTCGGAACCCAGGCTGTGCAGCTGAACTGGCTTTCCCTACGTCACTAAATGGGTCGCACGGATTGCCCAAGGCAAGATTGGCTCTCGATGTGGGCCTTATCTAAGCTCTGGGCCTCGTTTCGGATTCTTTAGCTCTCGATACCGGCGAATCAGGGACAATGTCGAGCTGTCATGTTCGAGTTGGGGTTGCGCTGGATCCTCTAGCTCTCTTGTCAGGCGTTGGTTCAACTCCCTTTGATATTCGAGTCCCCACCCATCGAATGAATCGATGTTCCAAATCACTCCTTGCGTAAACACAACGTGCTCATAAAGAGAAATGAGTTTTCCAAGTGTTTCTGGCGTGAGTTGCTCTGCAAGAAGGGTGTTCGAGGGACGGTTGCCGTCACACGTTAAATGGGATACCAGCCAGTCCGGTGTGTTCCCTAGCTTAAGCTGCTCAGCGGACCGCCCAAAAGCAAGTGCTTCGCTTTGTGCAAGCGCATTGGCCATCAACATGTCATGATTTCGATCTGAATCCGATGATTTCGCAAACACGATAAAATCACAAGGGATTAGCCTGGTTCCTTGCAGCATCAACTGGAACATGGCGTTGACCCCACGTGTTCCGACTTCTCCCCAGTACACTGGCGCGGTTGACTGCGTGACCTCTGTCCCAATCAGGGTAACCCGCTTCCCGTTACTCCCCATCATCAACTGTTGTAGATAAGCTGGGAACCGATGAAGACCTTGATCATAGGGCAATGCAGCAATCGTCTGGGCACCGAAGAAGTTGACATACCAGATGGAAAGAAGAGCCACAAGTACTGGAAGATTTCGCTCAAAGGGAGCGGCTAGGAAATGCATGTCCATCCGATGAAAGCCTTCTAACATAGAACGAAAATGTTCGGGTCCAACAGCAAGCATAGTTGAAAGTCCAAAAGCCGATCCCAGCGAGTACCGCCCACCGACCCAGTCCCACACGACGAATACATTTGTCCTATCAACACCCAATTCCGTCACAGCCCCTGAGTTTGTGGTCACCGCGACAAAATGCTTGGCGAGCGCCGATGGGTCCCCACCTAAGCTGGACAGTTGCCAGGAACGCGCCAACTGGACATTAATAGATGTCTCAGCAATAGCGGGGGCCTCGCAACATAAAATGACCAGGGTTTCAGAGGGATCAAGATTCTTTACATTCTCGGCGAAATCGCTCCCATCAACATTGCCTATAAACCGAAAGGTCATCGAACGCTCAGCGTAGGGCTTTAGGGCCTCGCATGCCATGACGGGCCCCAAACGAAGGGTGCTTGTTGCGATATTTAGCACGTTCCGGATAGGCTTTCCCGTGTGGCCCTTCCATTCCCCTCGACGTACACGCTGGCAGAATGAACTCATCCTGTCGAGTGTACTCTGGACTTCTGGGATCACATTTTTGCCATCAACAAAGACAGACGCTCCTCTGGGCGACCGGAGCGCCACGTGCAAGGCAGGGAGGCATTGAGTCAGATTGATCCTTTCGCCACGGAACATGGAGGCGATGCGGGATTCCAATCCCGATTCAGAGGCTAGCTGCACGAGCAGTTTTATCGTGTTGTCGCTAATTCGGTTTTTAGAATAGTCGAGGTAGATGCCGGCACCCTCGACTGCCATTCGTTCGCCACGATTCGGGTCATCGGCGAACAACTCTTGTAGCTTGACACCGCGAATCTTGCGGTAATGGTTGTCCAACGCAGTCCATGCGGTCCGCTTGGCCGGGAATCCGTGTGCCATTGCGCGTAAGTGCTCTGCCATTGTTGGCTCGCTCCCGTGGACAGAACCACGCGCTGCGCATCAAGTGCCTGCTTGAAACACTACCGGGCGCTCAATCGGATGGGTAGACGGGGATTCTAAGAAGGTCCTCGCTTAATGAGGAAGGTTTAGATTCCATGCATGCTTTCTAGCTTCCCACGACATCCCCAGCAGCGACGCACTTCACCAACGCCCAAGGCTAGGCATCTTGATGTGATAACAGAACTGCCAGAAGTAACAGGCAAACCGCGGTTTACGAGTGGGAGCAGGGCTAATTCTAGTGTTGGGCACAACGTTCGTCTTCTCCATGTGCTCGAGCGCACGATGTGGGAATGACTCTAGCTCTGAGCTTCCCTCACCAGCCTCCGCCCAGAGAATTGTAGAGCTGCACCAATGCGAGGCGCTCGTTTAGCTGTGCCTGCGCGAGTCCCAGTTGAGCATCGAAATAGCGGGTGTCGCTGTCGAGCACT
>Ga0182034_10001559_pt1 | contig 11293 bp, 8 predicted proteins | sample flu12Cox44000172_FD_125972 | JGI IMG/M metagenome (GOLD analysis project Ga0182034, IMG submission 125972) | Lab enrichment of tropical soil microbial communities from Luquillo Experimental Forest, Puerto Rico - flux4day.12C.oxic.44.000.172 | ecosystem: Environmental > Terrestrial > Soil >... | reverse complement strand
GCCCAGCCGAAAAAGCCGGGGTCATGATTGGAGACGTTCTGGTAGCGTTCGATGGCTCCCCCGTGCGGGACACGGACGAGGTTCAATCCTTTCTCGGTAGTGAGCGCGTCGGCAAGGCCATCGCGACCAAGATCGTGCGTGCGGGCTCGTTGAAGGAGTTAACGATTGTGGTGGGAGAACGGCCCCCGGTTGAGCCCTGAAGATTCAGTGACAAATGAGAACGTGTGGAAGAATCGAAGGAGATCACCACAAAGGCGCAGGGACACGGAGCAAGTCATTTCCTTCAGAACTCGGTGCCTTGGTGTTTCTGCGGTTCGAATGAACTGCTGGAATTCTTCACACCCTGTGACGAGTAAGGAGTGAAGGTGTTCCATCGGGCCATTGAGTCATTGCGCCGTTGGGTGATGGGGGCAATCATCCTCGGATGTCCTCAACAGGCTGCTGAAAAGGGGGCTTGTCGTGCCGATCCGCATGCGGGATCGGGATGAAATGATCGGGAGGGCTTTCAGCAGCCTGTCAGATCAATTCAATGGCTCGATCACCTCATCACTCAATCGCGCGGTATCATGATACGAGTCCTCGTTTCAGCCAACTCGGCGGTCGAACTGGCAGGGCTCAAGTCTCTGATTAGGTCAGCTCCGTCGTTCGAACTTGTTGGCAGTACCCTTGGGGAGGCGGGCTTGGCAGAACAGATCGAAGCCCTGAGGCCCGACGTCGTTCTCCAGCAGCCGGTCGCTCAAGACGAAGAGTGGCACCCGTCCGACCGGGACTCTGACGCCCCGGCCAGAGTGCTGTTAGTCGAAGAGTCTCAATACACCTGGGCCTTAACAGCCACGGGCGCGGCCGACTCTGGTGTCCGTTCGGTTCTGCCGCGCTTTGCAACGGCTGACGAGATCGTGGCAGCGGTCGCGGCGGTGGCGATTGGGTTGGTAGTGCTTCATCCCGCCGTTCTTGAACATCTGCCAACAGTCCTCAAGCCCGGGCTGCGCGATCCCTCTGCTCCACCCGTTCAGGCGCTGTCGCCTCGCGAGACGGAGGTTCTGAACATGCTCGCCGATGGTCTGGGAAACAAAGAGATCGCGTGGCGCCTCCGCATTTCGGAGCACACGGTCAAATTCCATATCGGATCGATCTTCAACAAACTCAACGCGTCCAGCCGCGCCGAGGCCGTTGCGATTGCCGTCCGCCGCGGTCTGATAGCGCTGTAGCCGGCACTCTGTAATCCATCGTTTGCAAACTCTCCCTTCTCCGTTTTACAGTTGCGGGTCGGCGTCCGAAAGGACCGATATCAAATAGACTCGCCGAAATGCTCATGAGAGGCGACTTAGAAGTGAGGAACCGAGATCCTGAAGATAAGGGTCCAGACGCTCTTCGCCGCGCGCTGGAGAAGCAGGACGTGGGGCGGATCAATCCGGTCGGCAGAACGGGCAACCAGATTGCAGTAGCGCGAAAGAGGCAAGAGGGCTCGGAAACGGTGATCACCCTGGTAACGGCTCGCAATATGCCGTTCATTGAGCTCTATCGAGGCGGCCGAACCACCGATTACCGATTCGGATTCCTGCAGGTTAAGCTGAACGAAAAGGGCGAGGGCGTCGGGCAAATAATGGCCGCGGAAAAGATCCGGTTCAACGGGAAAAAAGGGTCACTCCGAAATTGAGAGTTACGGCGCCCAAGACATTAAGGCTGTGAATGTCCGTCCTTGGAAATAGAAGATTACCTTTAGGTCCCACCTGCGAAGCAACCATGGTTCGGAAGCAGACATCAGTATTACGACCGAGGCTTGTGCTTCGAGGATTCCAGCCCGGTGAAAGGGGAATGGCTTCATGCGCCGCTTGCTGATCCGAGCGTGTTTCATCCGTGCCTTAACGATTGTTCTGGTCCTTCTGATGCTGCCCTTGCCGGATTGGGCTACCTGTGGCGGCGGCGGTGGCGGCGGTGGCGGCGGCGTGTCGCGGGGCGGCGCTGTGGGTGCCCCTGGGCTTCCATCGGAGCAGGAAACCTATCCGGTGCCGTGGCGGCAGCGCAAGCCTGAGGATCCGCCGTTGGCAAAGGGCCTGGTTGTCTATTGGTTTCCTACTGGGGTTAACGAGTTTCAGCACTCCAGTCTCCGCAATTCCCGTACCCTCGCGCTCTATGCCTCGCAATGCGTCTCCATGGAGGTGGCGGATGTTCGTTCCCCATCCGGACAGAAGTTCGCCAGTGACGCCAAGCTGCCCATCGCGGTGCTGGCCCAAGCCGACGGCACCGTCATCGGCAAGGCTGAGAACAAGGATGGCTTCCTCAGAGTCAACCAGGTGGAGCTACTCCTGGAAAACGAGATGAAGCGGCGTGAGGAAACCCTGAAGGCGCAATTGAAAGAGGCCAAAGAGAAGGAAAAGTCGGGAGATACCCAGGGCGCCATCCCGCTCTACCGCTCCGTCCTCGACCAGAAGTGCCTGTTCCCCAGCCAGGCTAAGAACGCTGCCAAGGCACTGAAGAAGCTGGGGGTTGAAGATGTCGGCGAGATCAACGACGGACCGGTGTTTGACCCCGCGAAAAGCGCCGCGATTGAGCGCACGATGCGCCGTGGCCTCGCGGCCGAACTCCAAGCCAACTATCCCCAGGCCGAACGTTGGTACGCGAAGGCTCGCCGCATGGATCCGGCTGACCCCGCGCCCTTGCGCTATCTGGGCGAGCTTTATCGCCACGACATCGGAGACTGGGACAAGGCCCGGGGGGCCTTTAATGAGATACTGGCAATGCCTGCCGACCCGCTCTCACGCGCCGTCGCCCTGCATGGTCTCGGCAAGATGACAGTCCACGATGGCGCCTTCAAAGCAGGGCTGGCACTCATGGAGAAGTCCGTCGAGACGTACCCGCTGCCCTTGGCTTATCGCAACTTGGCCGTGTATTGGAACTCCGAGGGAGATGCTGCAAAGACCGACCACTACGTTGAAGAGGCGTTGGCCCTCGAACCAACGGATCCTTACAACGTCGTCTTTGCCGCAGTCTTCAAGGCTGCCAGCGGTCACAGCGACGAGGCCTTAAACATTGCCCGCAAGAACGAGGCTCTGCTGCCGGCCTCCTACAACCTGGCCGCCATTTACGCGCAGGCGGGGCAGAAGGAAAAGGCACTCGCCTTGCTCAAGCGCCACTTTTTCGAGTACGAACGCTACCAGGCGGTGCGAAGCAAGGAGATGATGGAGGCGCGCGTTGACTTCGTTTTTGCCTCCCTGCGCGAGGATCCCTTGTTCGTGGCGCTCACGAGTGGGGCCGACGGCAGACTGCCTCTCCCGAACGGTGGAAGTCCGGGCGCGCGAGCTATGAATTAAGGCCACCCAAGGGGTGGCCTTGGCCGGGGCAAGCCCCGGCCCTGCAGGCTCTGCAGGCCGAGCGCGCACAGCTGGCGCCGTGCTTTGACGGTTTCCTAGACCCCACTACATTTGGGGTGGCTCGACCGAGCAAACCCAAATCCTTGTGGTTTCCTCTTTACACGCTTCCTTTCTTCGTGCTAAGTTGTCTTCGTAGTTTCGGGGATTCTCGCGCCAGCCTTACCGTTAAGTGCGCCAGCACGGATGATTGGGTTGAAGGACCGGGAATCGCGGGCTGACCACTCTCCTTGGCATTTGGGGAGAGCGATCCCCCACGCGAGGGCGCCTTCGTGCGCCGGCCCAGCAGCACCGGCATTCAGTTGTCGTGCACACAATCATGGAACGGGAAAGGCAGGGATCATTTGTTCAAGCTGAAGCGAGTTGAGCTCCTGGGCTTTAAGTCCTTCGCGGATCGCACCCGCCTGGAGTTTGGTGAGGGCGTGGTGGCCATCGTCGGTCCCAATGGGTGCGGCAAGTCAAACCTGTCAGACTCCATCAGTTGGGTGCTAGGCGAACAGAGCGCGCGAATGCTTCGCGGCGAGCGCATGTCTGATGTCATCTTCAACGGCACCGGCACCCGGCAGCCCACAGGCATGACGGAGGTCAGCATGACACTTGTTGACCCCGAGTACGTGGAGGCGCCCAAACTGCCTGCGCCCCCGGTGGAAGACGTGTGTCGCGGCGATGGCGGTGCGTCGAGTGAGAGTGCGGAGACCGAGGGCGGGGCGGAGGCCAACGGCAAGCACTCGGGGCATCGGACCGCACTCCAGCACCGAGCTAGTGAGGTTACCGTGACGCGCCGCCTCTTCCGTTCCGGCGAAAGCGAGTATTTGCTCAACGGTGAGGTCTGTCGCCTGCGCGACATCCAGGACCTGTTCATGGGCACGGGGCTTGGTCCGGAGTCGTACGCCATCATTGAGCAAGGGCGGATCGGACAGATTCTCAGTTCGAAGCCTTCCGACCGCCGGGCCATCATCGAAGAGGCAGCAGGAATATCAAAATTCAAGTCACGCAAGCGCCTCGCCGAAGCCAAGCTGGAATCCGCGCGCCAGAATATGGCTCGCATCACCGACATCCTGGAAGAGGTCACGAAACAGGTGAACTCGCTGAAACGGCAGGCCTCCAAGGCGCGCCGCTACCGGGAATTGCAGGAAGAGTTGCAAGCACGATTGAAGGTGGTCCTTACCTCCCAGCTCATCAGGCTGGAGTCAGAATGCCAGCGGCTGCGTGACCAACTGGCCATCGCCCTGAGCGCCTGCGCCGAGGCAGCTCAAGAACTGGAAGAGCTCGAACGTCAGCAAACATCAGCGGGAACTCGTCAGCAGCAATTGGAGGACGAGTTGACTCAATTGCGGGAGTCGCTGGCCGGGGGCGATTTGGAGCAGGAGCGCTTGCGCTCCCGCATTGCTCAGTCGCTCCACCAGGCTGAAGGCCTTGAGGTTCGATCGGCGGATGCGCTTCGTGAGAGCGAGCAACTCAAGGTCGAGCTGGATGCGGTCGAGCAGGAAGCGACGCTGCGCGGTCAAAGCGCCAGCCAAACTCGCCAGGAATGGGCAGCAGTCGAGGAGGATGTCCGCCACCTGTTGGAAAAGCGGAGCCAACTCAGCACTCAACTGGCCGCAGGAGAGGCCGCCGCTGACACTTGCCGGCGTGACCTGCTTGGAGCGGTAAGCCGCGCGGCGGAGCTGCGCAACCAACTCGTGCAGGCCGAAGAAATAGGTGTGTCGTTGGAACGCCAGCTCGCTCGCTCGCAGCAAGAGAGCGAGGGTGCGGAGGAGCAACACGCGCGGGCGAATGCCGATCTCGAAACCCTGCGGACTGACCTGCTGCGCGACGAAAACGCTCTTGCAGCCTTGGCGCAGTCGGTATTGGACACCACCAAGGCGCTGGAACAGACCCGCGGGGATGAGGCGCGCCGCCGCTCTGAGGCCGAAGGCTTACGCCAGGAGTTCTCCCAGGCCTACGCCCGCCGGCAGGCCCTGGAAGAGTCGCTGGCCCGCCACGCTTATTCCACCGAAAGCGTGCGCCGCTTGCTCTCCGCTAGCGTCCCGACCAACGGCCATCGGTTCCGTCCTATGGGTGTGCTCGCCGATTTCGTTGAAGTCTCGGCCGGTTACGAAGAGGTGGTGGAGGAATTCCTCAAGAATGAACTCGACTGCGTCGTAGTGGAGCACCACGATGAAGCCCGACAAGGCATTGCCCTGCTGCAAAGTGAGGGGCCGGGCCGGTCTACTTTCTTCGTCACCCATTTTCCCGCCAATGGACACCAGAATAGTCACGCGGGCGGCGATGCCCGCCGCGAGAGCGGAGTGGTCGCCCCGCTCCGTGAATTGGTTCGCTTTGAGCCCCGTCTAGGTTTGAACGGCGGCCTGCCGCTGCCGGCGCTTGAGAACGCCTATCTGGTTGAAGACGCGGCGGCGGCGGAACGTTTGGCGGCCGCCTATCCTGCCAGCCACTTCCTGACGCTCAAGGGCGAGCATTATCACCATCGTTTAGTCTCGGGTGGCAAGGGCACTAGCGGCGGCCCGCTGGCCTTGCGCCGCGATTTTCGTGAACTCGAACACCGCACCGTGGAATTAGAAACGGAGCTGCGCGCAACCGAGACTGCTTTGAGCGAAATCACGGCACGAGCGACGCATCTTGACGAAGAAATGCGCAGCCTGAATGCTGCGCGGCTCGAAGCCGAGAAGAGAGCGGTGGTGGCGAACGAAAAGCTGCGCCAGACCGATGAGTCTGCGCGTCGCGCCGCTGAACGTCTGGGCGTGCTGCGAGACGAGGGGCGAGCCTTGGAAACTGAGCTTTTGAGTGTCGGGCAGCGTCGTTTAACCCTCGTGGCCCAGCTCGAAGGCGTTGCTGTGGAGCAGGCGCAGTACGAGCAGGAGATCTCCCGTCGAACCCAGGTGGTCCGCGAGGTACGCGCCGAGCTGGAACAGTTGGGCGGCGAGCTCGGAGAAGCCCAGGCAAGATATAGCGCTCTGCAAGAGCGCGCCCTGGCGATCGAAGCCGAGATGTTGCGGTTGGCGGCTGAGACCGAGGCCCTCCGTGGCCGACGGGAACGGCTGGAGCAACAGTGTAGAAACTGGCGCTCCGAGCAGGCGCGGCTGGAGGCGGAACACCAATCGACCGCTGCGCAGCTTGCGGAACTCGAAGTCGTTCAGTGCTCCCGTCGCGAGCAGCTGGAGAACTTGGAGCAGGAAGCCCAGGCTGCCCGCATGCGACGTGACGAACTGCGGCCGCTGGTAGAAATGGCCCGCGCCGAACTCGACTCTCGCCGGGAAAAGCGCTCCCAGGTTGAGATCGCCCGGGCGCGGGCAGACTCTGATTTGGCCCACCACGCCGAGCAGTGTCGGCAGGAACTCTCGACCGAGCCCACCGTACTCGTTGCGGAGCTCTCAGCGGAAGACGTGCTCGAGGAAGAACTCCTTCGCGCCGCCGAAGAAGAGTTGCGTGACCTCAAGTCGCGCATCCAGAACCTGGGCGCCATCAATATGATGGCCCTTGAAGAACTGCAGGAAACCGAGGAACGGTTCGCCTTTCTGGAAACGCAACGACAGGACCTGCTCTCCTCTATCGCTGACACGACGCAAACCATCCGCGAGATTGACCAGGTCTCGCGTCGTCAGTTCCTTGAGGCTTTCAATGCCATCAATGGGTATTTCGCCGAGTCATTCCGAACACTTTTCGGGGGCGGGATCGGCGAGATGCGATTCAGCGACGACGCCGACCCCGAAAGCGGCCTCGACCTTGTGGCCCAGCCACCCGGCAAACGGCTGCAGAACGTTCTGCTGCTTTCGGGCGGCGAGAAGGCGCTAACGGCCCTGGCTCTGCTGATCGCTGTCTTCCGCTTCGCGCCCAGCCCCTTCTGCGTTCTGGATGAAGTCGATGCTCCACTGGACGACTCCAACGTGGAACGGTTCACCCGTATGATCCGGCGGATGAGCCGCCACACGCAATTCATCCTCATCACTCACAACAAGCGCACGATGGAGGTCTGCCAGATTCTTTACGGTGTGACCATGGAGGAACCGGGAGTCTCGAAGTTGGTCTCGGTCCGCTTTGAACAAGCAGCGGCGACCACCATTACTGAAAACCACGAGCAAGCACAAATGACAAAGGACAAATAACAAACCGCTAGCCACAGACTTTTCCGTTGACAACCAAATTCCATCGTCTAAAATGAGCAAGGCTCGGGACCGTGGTGATCCAGACAACTCAGCCGTTGGTATTGCGCGAGACGAGTCTGCCCGGCGCGAAGGTCTTTTCGCGCGGGAAGGTCCGAGACGTGTATGAGGTCTCTGACGATCAACTCCTGATTGTGGCCACGGACCGCCTCTCTGCTTTTGATGTCGTCATGGCCGAGGGGATTCCGGACAAGGGACGAGTGTTGACCCAGCTCTCCTGTTTCTGGTTCAATTTCTTACGAGAATCCGTACCCACACATTTCCTTACTGCGGACATCGAAGAGTACGCGCCGGAGTTGCGGAAGCATGCCGATCAACTGGCAGGGCGCTCGATGCTTGTCAGAAGAACCAAGCCTTTTCCGATCGAGTGCGTGGTGCGTGGATATCTGGCGGGCTCAGGCTGGAAAGACTACAGGGCGAGCGGTGCGGTGTGCGGGATCCAGCTGCCCGCCGGACTTCAGGAATCGGTTAAACTCGATCGGCCGGTATTCACCCCCTCGACCAAGGCGACGATGGGTCACGACGAGAACATCTCCTGGGAGGAGGTCGTGGAAACCGTTGGGTCTGACGCTGCCGAACAACTCCGTGACCAGAGCCTGGCAGTCTACTTCAAAGCTCGGGACTACGCGGAAGCGCGCGGGATCATCATCGCCGATACGAAGTTCGAATGGGGACTGTGGAAGGACAGGGTCATCCTCATCGATGAGGTGCTGACCCCGGATTCGTCGCGATTTTGGCCTCGAGACGGGTATGAGCCGGGCAAGTCCCAGCCTTCGTTTGACAAGCAGTTTGTGCGAGACTATCTGGAATCGATTCACTGGAACAAACAACCTCCGCCGCCCGCCTTGCCGTCTGACGTGGTGGAGAAGACAAGCGAAAAGTACCGGGAAGCATACCGTCGCTTGACGGGGAACTCGCTGAACTAAACAAAACAAGCGCTATGGGCGTGTGGAACTGGCTCGATTGGGTTCTGGCTGCAGTATTCGTGGTTTCGGTAGTGACCGCGATGATGAAGGGATTCATAACGGAACTGATTTCCCTGGCGACGGTCGTCGTGGGCTTGATCGTGGCCGCGGTCAAATATCGGCAGGCCGCAGTTTATTTCGAGGATATCACCAAGTCACAAGAAGTGGCGCTGGCTGCAGCGTTCCTGACGCTCTTTGTCAGTATTCTCATTCTTGGCGCGCTAATCTCAGTGCTGGCCCGGAAACTGATCAAGACTGCCGGGATTGACTGGTTTGACAGATTCATGGGCGGCATATTCGGCTTGGTTCGAGGCGTGCTTGTGGATTCGGTCCTGCTGATGGTTATGGTGGCCTTTGCGATCAAACCCGGCGCGGTCCAGACAGCCGTTCTGGCTCCCTACGTCACTACCGGGGCGCGGGTGATCGCGCTGGCGATGCCCAGTGAGCTGAAGGCTCAGTTCCGTGCCGGCTTTGAGCAGTTCCGGCAGGCTCTGGCTCAGAGTGACAAAGCGGCGGGGAAAAACTGATTCTTCGGCGGTAGCTACTTAGCCGTGAGGAGTGTTGTCGTGAAAGACCAGCTTGAAGCTCTTATAACCCAGATGATTGAACACGAAGTGGCCTACGAGGATGCCCTCATCGAGTTCGAGAAAAAGTTCATCAAGAAGATGATGGAAAAGAATAACAACAACCGATCAAAGGCGGCGCAGGCCCTGGGAATTCATCGCAACACACTGAGCCGAAAGATCGATGAATACCGCCTCGATCATCGACCCAGGCGGGGCCGGAAATCCACCAAGCCGAAGTCGTGAGCCTCAGATCGCCTGGAACGCGCCCACGGCACACCTACAACTCACGCCTGCTCCACCCTAAGCTAACCGGTCGTCTTCCTCTTAGGTTTGGCCGGCGCCTTTGGTTTGTTGGCCCCCGCCGCTGCCAAGTCGTCGTCGTTGATCTTGCCGTTATCCACTACGAGAACGAAGGTTGGAGTGGCTGTGTAAGACGCAATCTTACCGGCAAATCGCACGGGGTCGCCCGCCTTGAGGTTAGCCACGCCCGCCTGCGAACTGTCCTTGAGCTCAACATCGTAACTGCCCGACGCCTTAGCTTGATCCATGCTTATGCGGACGAGGTAGAGTCCGGGATCTGAACCCTTTTCCACGCTGTTGACGAATCCCGCCAGTTCAAGCGGCTGGTCCTTGAGCCCGTCCCACACCTTCTGAGCAGTGTCTCCACCCGCCTTCAAGGGGAAGACCATATCGTTGAAAGCATCCAGCATCTTGTTTCCGGTCGGCTTCGGCTTCTCCGGCGGGGCCACTTTGAACCCCGCGGGTGGAGCCGGCGAGGCCGCTGCTTGGGTCAGCACATCGTTCAGGCCCTGATCGGACCCATGGCGACTGGAGTACACTTGGTTAAAGAACTTGTCAATGTTCGCGGCGTCCGGACCCTTGGCAGCCTTGGCGAGATCATCGGCCCGAGCCAGGTACCAGATAGCGTTGTCGTAATCCGGCGGCTTGGAATAGAGGTAAGCCGTCCCCAGGCGATAATTGGCATAAATGTCGTTGGGGTTATCTTCCGCTGCCGCCTTTAAAGGCGCCACCGCATCGGCAAAGTTGCTCCGTTGCAGGGCTACAAATCCCACGGCGCCGTTCAGGATGGCCCGGCGGGCCTTGACGTTCTGATTGAACTGCTCATCGGTAGCGCCCGCAGGTTTTTGCAGTTTTTGCACTACCTCCAAGCCCTTCTTGGCATTGGCTTCTACGGCCGACAGATGAGCATCCTTCGCGGGGTCGGTCGGCTTGTACAGCAACGGGAAGAAGAAACACGAGGCGGTGATCACATCCAGCGAGTCCGGCTTCGCCTGCAGCGCCTGCTGGGTGACATCCATCAATTTCGCGAGGTCACCCAACTGCGCGTAGGACTGGATCATTGCTACATAGGCAGCTTCCTTGAAATCGCTGTCGGCATATTTCTGTAAGAAGTCCTGCGCCAGTGATATTTTCTTCTGCGGATCCGTCTCCTTCGACATCGCGGTGGCGGCATCATATTCCGCACGACTTTTATATTGGGGTCCACCCGCTGCCTGTTGCCCTCCTGCGGGCTGCTGCGCTGCGGCGGGCACCGCCACCAGCGGCAAGCCAAAACTGATCAGCAACGTAAGCGTTGAAAGCGCCAATGTTTTTTTCATCTTACCATCTACCTCAGCCATGTGAATTGTAAGCGTTATCGAACAAGCCGAAAGCGTCAAAAGAGGACCGGACATCCGCGAGCCATTAACACACCGTTCTCCACGTCCTCGTTCCGATGCTGATGTCAAATACCATGAGTGCTTCGACTTTTCAAGTGAAATCTGACCCCTGATGAGCTACACTCTCCTCGGCATCCCCTTCCACCGTGCTTCGATACGCTCGTTCGTGCTAAGTATCGCACGCTTCGTCCAAATAATCGAGCCTTGTATCTGCCGAATCTGCCGAACTTGCCGCACGGTTGGAGGAATGTCCTAAAGCCACGCGAGTCTCAACTGAAACCTTGTCCATAGGTGTAGACTGACCAGTCGCCCGGACTACAAATGGCTGGGAGTTAGTATTTCAGTCCTTCATTCTTTCAGTCGCTAATGGCCTTCGACCCTCCACTGAGGACTGAGAGACTGAGGGACTGAGGGACTGAGAGACTACATGGCTCTCCACTGGACCGACCTGCTCGTGGTCGTTGCCTACCTCTTTGGTGTCACAGTTTTCGGCGCGCATTTTCGTAAAAGCCAGCACAGTCTCCGCGACTACTTCCTTGGTGGCCGGCGCCT
>Ga0182034_10001556_pt1 | contig 11303 bp, 8 predicted proteins | sample flu12Cox44000172_FD_125972 | JGI IMG/M metagenome (GOLD analysis project Ga0182034, IMG submission 125972) | Lab enrichment of tropical soil microbial communities from Luquillo Experimental Forest, Puerto Rico - flux4day.12C.oxic.44.000.172 | ecosystem: Environmental > Terrestrial > Soil >... | reverse complement strand
GGACACGCCGTAGCTCGAAGAGCGAAGGTGGTTTCCGGCGCCAGCCGGAGAATTCCGCTGCCAGACCCTACATTGATCACAAATCCTTAGACATTTCAACGCAGCTGTTGTGACTACGGTTGATGGATTTGTGATCAATGCAGGCTGGCCGCGAAGGCATTCGCCCCGGAGAACCGCTTCCCAGGCGGCTCGCGGCGGGTCCTCGATTTAAATCGAAGTTCCCGCCGGGATCACGGCGCCTTTCGGAACCACGACCACGCCATCTCGGATGTAATAGTTTTCGCCATCTGCATTCTCCGATTTGCCCTCCGACGTAATCACTACCCCGTCCCCGATGCACGCGTTCTTGTCGATAATGGTGCCCTCAATGCGGCAATTGCGTCCGATGCCAAGCGGCGGGATGCCCGGCTTCGCTTCCCAGGTTTCAGCCTGGTAATAGTCTGCCCCCATCAGGATCGAGTTGCGGATCGTGGTGCCGCTCTGGATCACGCTCCGAATCCCGATGACCGCACGGTCGACGTGCGCGTCGCTAATGACGCAGCCATCGGTAATGATCGCCCGCTGAACCTGGGTTCCGCTGACCTTGCTTGCCGGCAGTAGACGCTGCTGGGTGTAGATTGGATTAATTTGGTCAAAAAAATTGAACGTCGGCACCGGATCGGTCAGAGCCAGGTTGGCTTCGAAAAACGCGCGTACCGTTCCAATATCTTCCCAGTATCCCTGAAAAATGTAAGCAAAGACTTTGTACTTCTGCAGCGAGGTCGGGATGATGTGCTTGCCGAAGTCGTCATAATCGTTGGCTAACGCATCGATTAAGACTTGGCGGTTAAAGACATAGATGCCCATCGAGCCTTGGTAGAGCTCGGCATCGGCAGGCTGGCCCAACTCTTTGAGCAGATCGGGCGGGATGCGCAGTTCAGCCAAGAGCTTGGGGTCCTTGGGCTTTTCCTCGAAGCGGAAAATGCGTCGCTTGGCGTCACTCTGCAGAATCCCAAAGCCCGAAGCCGCCTGGCGGTCGACCGGGGTGGTGCCCAGGGTGATGTCGGCGCCGCTTTGGAGATGCGCTTGCAGCAGGTCTCCGTAATCCATGCGGTAGAGCTGATCGCCGCTCAGGATCACGTAGTGTTCAAAAGGGCCGTCCAGAAAGTAATGGAGGTTCTGGCGCACGGCATCGGCCGTGCCCTGATACCAGCGGGAGCCCTCGGGCGTTTGTTGGGCGGCCAGAATCTCGACAAAGCTCCTGGTAAAGCTGTCGAATTTGAAGCTGGCCGCGATGTGGCGGTGCAAGGATTCGCTATTGAACTGCGTTAGTACGTAGACTTGGCGCAAACCACTGTTGAGGCAATTGCTGATCGGAATGTCCACCAAACGATATTTGCCGCCCAAGGGCACCGCGGGTTTTGCGCGTTTCTGGGTTAGGGGAAAAAGGCGGGTGCCGGCCCCGCCGCCCATTACGATTGCGAGGGTCGTATTTTGGAGCGATTTTGGGTCCATATTTTACATTAGGAATTGAGCTTTCAAAACAGTCAATCATGGAAAGATCGCATTTGCATTGCGTACAGGCCATACAATAAGAGGCTTTCTCGTTGTGCTAATGGTCGCAACTTCAACGGCGGCTATCAGCTGGGAAAGAAGCTGGCGGAACTGATCGGCGGCAAAGGGAAAGTCATCAACCTGGGAATCACCGCGGGTTCCCAGACGGGGAGGGAGAGGAACGATGGTTTTCTGATCGACGGCGCTATCCTCCCTTATGCAGCAGTGCTCCCCGTCCCATGGTTTACTAGCCCTTGATGCATCCGAGCGGTTTGAGCTGTGCAACCTTTCGTGAGATCCCCGCCAGCGCACAGGCGTCGACCACGGTGGAAGCGTCTTTGTACGCCTCGGAGATTTCCTCGTCAATGGTGCGTCGGCTTTGTGCCCGAACAATAATGCCTTTTGCTTCCATCTCGCGAATGATGTTACGGCCCGCGGCGGCTTTTTTCGCCTTTACGCGGCTCATCGCGCGCCCGGCGCCGTGGCACGTGCTGCCAAATGCCTCCAGCATCGCTTTTTCGGTCCCGGTCAGCACGTATGAATAACGGCCCATGTCACCGGGGATGAGGACCGGCTGCCCGACCGCCTGATATTCGATTGGGACTTCCTTGCAACCGGGGCCGAATGCGCGGGTGGCACCCTTGCGGTGCACGCACAAATGCATTTCGCGTCCATCTACCGTGTGCGTTTCAATCTTGGCAATATTGTGTGCAACTTCGTAAACCGTCCGCAACTCGATTTGCGCGATACTCATGCCCAGGGCTTTCCCAAACGCTTTCCGAGTATGGTGGGCAATCACTTGGCGGTTTGCAAAGGCATAGTTGATCGCGCACCGCATTGCGCCGAGATAGTTCAGGCCTTCTGGTGAATTGACGGGCGCGCAGGCCAATTGCCTGTCTGGCAGCAAAATCCCATATTTCGTCACTGCCAAGTCCATCACCTCGAGATAATCACTGCAGATTTGATAGCCAAAACCACGCGAGCCACAGTGGATAATTACGGTAACTTGGTTAGGGAAGAGACCGAGCGCACGCGCTGCTGCCTCATCATAGATTTCATTCACATAGCCGACTTCGAGAAAGTGATTGCCGGAGCCCAGCGTGCCGAGCTGTTCCCGTCCCCTTTGCCACGCGTGCTGCGAGACCTGCGCGGGATCTGCACCGATAATGCAGCCGTTTTCCTCGATATAATGAAGGTCGCTTTCGGTGCCAAAGCCGTGCTCGACCGCCCAACGGGCGCCCTGTTCGGCGACATGCCGCAACTCCTGCTCTGGCAGACTCAGTGGCCCTGCCGCACCAACACCGGTTGGTATATCGCGCAATAGTTGGTTCACGAGCTCACGCATTCGGGGCGCGATCTGTTCACCGGTGAGCTTTGCCGCCATAAGTCTGACTCCGCAATTGATGTCATAGCCGACACCTCCAGGCGAGATCATCCCGCCTTCGATGTCGAATGCCGCAACGCCGCCGATAGGGAAACCATATCCCCAGTGAATGTCCGGCATGGCAAGCGACGCCTTCACGATTCCTGGCAGATGGGCCACGTTTGCCGCTTGTTGCGGCGCGTTGTCGGCGAAGATCTGCGGCAGCATCGTTTCGGTAGCATAAAAGCGCGCTGGTACGCGCATGCCGCCGCTCTGCGGAAGCTCCCATAAGAAATCGGTTAATTTTCGGACCTCGTAGCGCATAGGGCTCTCACAGATCAAAAATAATCTGCGCCTCCCATCCCTCCTCATTATGTTTGAATCGCATGCCGTGAAACGTTACAGCTTTTATTTCTGTGAAGATCTGATGACGAGCAGGATCCAATCTTTCACCGCGAACCACGGCTACTAACGATTTCTCGTTGATGTCGATAATCTGGAATTTTCCGAACAGCCGGTGTTCTGTAACATGCTGATAGTTGAGTTTCGAGAGCCACTTGACCATGAGCGCTGAGAGATCGCCGGCCTCGACCTCAATGCCACGGGTGTCTATGTGTCGGATCGCTTGTACCTCTGTGATCAAGGAAAACATTCCCCAGGCAGCACGGGCGAACAGCTCTTTGGGGTCGGAGGCTCGTACCAGGATCCCAGCGTCTCCGGTGTGATTTACAAACTTCAACCAGTCCGGCGTCTTCCAAGGTACATCCACGTATAAGATTACCGGGCTATGGCTGATCCAACTAGAGGAAAATTGGCGCTCGCCAAGCGCTGGGCGAGTTGATTGGGATTAGCCTGCATTGATCACAAATCCTCAGCCGTAGTCACAACAGTTGCGTTGAATTGTCTAGGGATTTGTGATCAATGCAGGCTAGCGAGGCCGCGCCTCAGACCGGCAGGTTTAGGGGTATCAAGGTCGGGCTGGGAGCAGCGTCGACGTGGTAAAGCGGCCTCGCTGTAGAATCCTTGAAAAGCAAAACCACCAATGACCCATGCGAATACGAAAAAACTTGGCTCATCTACAACCAGTTTTGCTTTTCAAGGATTCTAGCCAGAGAGCCAAGTTCTTGAAGCAATGGAGAACGAGACGAGGACGATATTTAAGATTTACCGCCACAACGACCGACGCGGAGATCCGGCCTCCCTACCTCCACTCATGTTTCGGGTATTTGCGACGGAGTTCCTGTTTGATTTTGGGATACGCCTCTTTCCAGAAGGTCGAAAGGTCCTGTGTTATTTGAATGGGCCGGTGATTTGGCGCCAGGACCTGCACAACGATCGGGACGCGTCCACTACAAATGCTTAGCGATCCTTCGATGCCGTACAGATCCTGTATCCGGGCAGCCAGTACGGGAGATTGCCCTTCGGCATAATGAAGTTTGCTGCGACGGCCGTTCGGAAGTTCGAATCGCTCAGGTGCGAGTCGATCCAGGTGTTCCAGCTGCGTTTTCGAGAGCCAGGCTCGAACGACAGGCCATGCCGGGCGCTCCTTTATCTCTTTGTAGCTGAGCGCGCCGTGACATATTTGCTGAATTAGATAGAGGCGGGCTCCCTGATCAATGACCGGCAATTGCAATTCAGGCAACCACTCAGAAAGGCAGTTGACGCGGGCGATCCATTGATCAACTTCATGCGTCCATTTTACCAACGGGCACCGGCCTTCAACGACCTCCCGGGCAAGAATTTCGACGGCCTGTTCGGGCGGCGGCGTCTCAATCTTCGAGCTCTGGAGGATGAGATCGCGGAAAATCAGGTTGCGCCTTGCCTGCACGCGTCTGGTCGCCGAATCGAAGAAGACCAGACTATCCTCGCGAAAGTCGTTTGGAAACAGTTCTCGAAGCCATTCCTCGCGCACCGCTGTCGCCTGCGAGAGCAGAACAATGAGTTCGTCGCCGCGACGCTGAATTTCGCGGATTTCGCCGGCAACGAGAAGTGGGTTCTTCTGAACTACGCTTTCTCTGGCAAGAACGCCGTGCCTCCGATGAACGAGATCGCATCGGAGCGTGCCCGAATCGATCCGTTTCGCCAGGTGATCAGAGAACCCCACAAGCATGCATTTCGCAAGCGCTTCGGCATCATATTCGTCGACTCGCTTTGTTTCGGTCAACCCTTCGGCTCTGGCGATCTGAAGGAATTGTTCGAACAGTTGTGCTACTTGCTGCGCGACAGCGTAACGAATGCCGAGCCGGCGGGACTTGTCAGGGCCATGTTCCTGCGCGTAGAGCCACGCGCGAATCAAGACAAAGAAATCCGATTCCGCTTCCTTTCCGAGCAGGCGCTCTCGATCATCTTCCATCTGACTGTTCTCGCTCCGCTTGAGCAAGTGGCGCTCCTGAGTCAGCGCGGCGATCAGGGCCACTGTCGCAACGCATCCCAGTTGGTCAGCGATCAGAAGCATTCTAGCATAGCGCGGGTGGACCGGAAACGAAAGCATCCGCAATCCGATGGGAGTAATCTTCGAGCTGCTGGGTTCGAGTGCCCCAAGGTCTTCGAGCAACTCGATCGCCCGTCGCAGCGATTTTGGATCGGGTGACTCAATCCAGTGAAAGGCCTCCAGGTCGACGACTCCGGACGCCTTCAGAGTGAGAAGAACTTCCGCCAGATCGAGGCGCTTGACTTCGGGCAGGTCGTGCGTCCGCCAGCCCACGTGATCTCGCTCCGACCAAAGCCGAATACAGCGTCCCGGAGCGGTACGTCCTGCGCGGCCTGCCCGTTGATCGGCAGATGCGCGGCTTATCTTTTCAGTGATAAGAGTGTTGATGCCGCGATGAGGATCGTATTTTGGGATCTTGGCAAGCCCGGCATCGATCACCAAGGTGATGCCATCGATTGTCAGCGAGGTCTCGGCAACATTGGTGGAGACGACAACCTTGCGCTGGTCATAGGGTGCAACCGCTGCATCCTGAGCCCGCGGAGAGAGATCGCCATGAAGCGGTAGGATAACTCCATCGAATCCGGACCGTTTGATTGCCTCAATAGTGCGTGCGATCTCGTATGCCCCTGGCATGAAAATGAGGGCATCGCCTTTGTTATCTGCGGCTTGCGCAAGAGCGTCGGCAGCTAGTTCCCACGGTGGTTCATCGATCACCTCGCGTTTAAGATAATCGATATCGACGGGAAAGGTTCGGCCTTCGGAGCTAAGGACATCGCAGGGCTTCAAATACGATTCTAGCAGACCTGTGTCCAGAGTAGCTGACATCAAGACGATTTTGAGGTCCGGCCGGCTCGAACGCTGAATATCGAGAGCCCGCGCGAGCGCGATATCACTATAAAGGTGGCGTTCATGAAACTCATCGAAAATTAATACGGAAACCCCTCTCAAGGCCGGATCGCCAACCATCTGGCGGAGCAACACCCCCTCGGTGACGAACCGGATACGCGTGCTTGAGTCAGAGACGTTGTCGAGGCGGATCTGGTATCCGACTTCTTTTCCGAGATCAACATTGCGCTCCTGGGCCACTCGGGCAGCGAGCATCCGGGTCGGCAAACGGCGCGGCTGCAGAATGATGACTTGACCGTTATCAGCCAAACCCGCATCGAGGAGGATCTGAGGGACCTGAGTCGATTTACCGGACCCTGTAGGAGCCTGAAGTATCAGGCGAGGCAAGCTTCGGAGAGAGCCAATGATTCGCTGCCGGAGTACGTAGATGGGAAGGGATGAGGAGGCGTTCAACGGGAAAAGAATACAGAATTCAGAATTCGGAAAGCAGATTTTGTATTCTGTTTTCTGTATTCTCTATTCTATTCTGCTATGCGCTCCATCCTTCGCGTGCTCCGATATATCAGCCGATACCCGCTAATGGCGGCGGGTACCGTAGGGTTTGCAGTTCTCGGCACGCTGATGGTTGTGGTGTTTCCGACGGTAACGGAGCGCGTTATTGACGATGCGATTCGAGGGAACAGACCGGAGCTTATTCTGCCGCTGGTGCTTGTGGCGATTGGAGCATTTGTAGTGCAAAGCATTTCAAACGGGTTGCGGATCGTCTTAAATAACACATTCGAACAGAAGGTTATCTTCGAATTCCGGAGCGATCTTTACGATCATATCCAGAAGCTTCCCCTTTTGTGGTTCGATCGTCGGGCCACCGGGGATATCATGACGCGAGTCCTGGAGGATGTGAATTCGGTCGAGCGGGTCTTGATCGATGGGGTGGAACAGGGAACTGTTGCTTTTCTTCAGGCGCTGATTGTGGTCGTTCTGCTTTTTGTGCGGGTACCGTGGCTTGCAGCACTGGCGATGCTGCCGATTCCATTCCTGGTAGCGGGTGCGTTGACCTATACATTGACGGCCAAGTCGCGCTACAAGGTCCAGCGTCAGGCGGCTTCGGAGATGAACTCGATTTTGCACGATAATCTTTCCGGGATTCGACAGATAAAGGCCTACGTTCGGGAGAGTTCCGAGCACCGGAGATTCAACGAGGCGAGCCAGCGACTGAAGGAAGCAACCTTGGTCGTGATGAGAGCGTGGGCAATCTACACGCCATCGATGGATTTTCTCACCTCATGCGGGCTTATCCTTGTTACGGGTTTCGGAGGCGCAGCCGTTCTGGATGGGCGCATGGCGATGGGAGAACTCGTGGCATTTCTTATCCTGGTTCGATTTCTCTATGAGCCGATCGGCAGGCTGCACGCACTCAACCAGATGCTTCAGAGCGCCAGGGCTGCCGGAGACCGGGTTTTCGAAATCCTTGACGAACCCACTGAGCGCGACTTGCGCGAGGATGAGCCAATCGATCCCGCAGGACATATCGAGTATCGCAACGTGACATTTTCCTACGCTGACGGTCAGCCGGTGTTACGAAACGTTTCATTTGTGGCTGAACCGGGCCAGACTATAGCTCTTGTGGGAGAGACGGGCGCAGGCAAGTCGACACTGGTCAATCTGCTGTTGCGTTTTTATGAATTGGATCCAAGGAGCGGAGATATTCTGATTGACGGGCGGTCCATCCAGGGACTTTCTAAGCGTGCAATCCGGAGAGTGACGGGATTCGTGAGCCAGGAATGTTTCCTGTTTAATGGGACGATTCGGGAGAATCTTCTCTTCGGCCGCCCGGACGCGAGTGAGGCCGAGATCTGGAACGCGCTCAAAACGGCAAATGCGGATGGATTCGTCGTGCGCTTGCCTGAAGGCCTTGATAGCGGGGTCGGCGAGCGCGGCATTCGTCTGAGCGTCGGAGAAAAGCAGCGAATTTCGATCGCAAGAGCGATTCTGAAAGATCCGCCTATGCTTGTGCTCGACGAGGCAACGGCCAGCGTCGATACGGAGACCGAACGCCAAATCCAGGAAGCACTGGATCGGCTATTGTTCGGGCGCACCAGTTTCGTTATCGCGCATCGTCTTTCGACGGTGCGTGACGCCGACCAGATTCTGGTGCTTGAACGCGGAGAAATTGTTGAACGGGGTGACCATGAACAGCTGCTTGAGTCGGGCGGCGTGTATGCGAAACTTTGCCAGAGCGGTCTCTTCGTTGACACGGATGAGCAGGAGTTGATAACAGCAAATCCAGAGGCAGCCGGGAGTCCCTCCGTGCCCGGGACAGATCTCTGATCGAAGTGGTTCGGAAGCCGTTTCCTTGCCCTCAACAGATGGCTCGGGGATTCGCCCCGAGATCGGCCCCTCCACGTCTCCTACAGAGTCGTAAGCGCCATTCTCACGCCGGAAGTTGCGAGCAAAGGCCGATCCAGGTCCCTTAAGCGCTTCCGGGTTTTTGCTTGCTCCGAGCACGACGAGGCTTGATTAATACGCGTTGCTTTATCGGATCGGTTATTTGACGCGGCGCGCTCTCGCGTACGTGGGCAGTATATTTTGGCTTCTTCTCAATACGCTGGAGGAAGTAGGCGACAATGCGCGTCGCGGTCGGTTGCCGTTTCGATTGTCCATGCTTTTTGCCCAAACTGATCGGACCGGCGTCGGGTCTGTCCCTCTGGTTCTGATGGTTTCGTTCTTTCTTGGTCTGACGATGGCCCTGCTGACCGGTTATCAACTCGAGAAATTCGGGACGGAGCGATTGGTTCCCACACTGATCACGATTGCATTCACCCGTGAACTTGGGCCGTTGCTTACCGGCATTGTTCTGGCGGCTCGCATCGGGGCAGCCTACACCGCAGAACTCGGTACGATGCAGGTAGGGGAAGAGGTTGAAGCGATCGAAGCGATGGGTATCGGACCGCTGCGGTTTCTCGTTGCGCCGCGCCTGGTTGCGATCTCTTTTCTGATGCCATGCCTTTCTGTTGTCTCCGTTCTTGCGGCACTTGTTGGATCGGCTTTGATTTCGTGGGCCACCTTAAATCTGGTTCCGGCGGCCTACTTCGACGCGGTGATAACGAGTCTCTTCATCAGCGACATCGTGATTGGATTATTCAAGGCGATGTTTTTCGGTCTGCTGATTGGCCTGATCGCGTGTTATCAGGGTCTCACTGTGACCGGGGGAGCAGAGGGCGTTGGAAGAGCCACAACGGACAGTGTGGTAATAGCCATCACGACGGTTATCGGTTTCGATACGCTTTTTAATATTATGGTCACCAAGATCACCGGATGAGCGAGACGCCCTTAGTTCATCTCGAGAATGTTGTGTTGCGGTTTGGAGACAAGACGGTTCTCGATGGGATCGACCTCAAGGTCATGCCCAAAGATCGTCTTGTCATTCTGGGTCAAAGCGGTGGCGGCAAGAGCACCATCCTGCGGCTGATTCTAGGGATTCTCAGGCCAAGTGCCGGGTGCATCCGTTATCGACATGTCGAGGTGCAACGTTTGCGCCGCAGCAAGTTGAATTTGCTTCGGAGTCGGATCGGGATGGTATACCAGTATTCAGCCCTGATCAGTTCAATGACGGTGTGGGAAAACCTGGCGCTACCGGTTGAAGAGCTTGGTCGTAAATCCAAGAACGAGATCGAAGCACTGATTGAAGAGAACCTCGCACTTGTTGGGATGACCGGGACCGAAGACAAGTTGCCTTCCGAATTAAGTGGAGGAATGAGAAAGCGTGTTAGCCTGGCCCGTGCCTTGATGATGCAGCCGGAACTGATCCTGTTTGACGAGCCTTCCGCAGGTCTGGACCCGGTTATCAGCACGGTGATCGACGAATTAATCATCAGTCTGACACAAAAAGCGGGTGCGACCTCGGTGATCGTGACCCATGAGATGGACAGCGCGTTCCGGATCGCGAGCCGCATGACAATGCTTTACCAGGGTAAGATTATCGAAGACGGAACTCCGGACGAATTTCGCAATTCAACCAATCCGGTCGTCCACCAATTTGTGACAGGAACTACTGAAGGGCCAATTATGGAGACACCCCTGAATGCAGATTCTCCGAAGTGAAGTTCGCACCGGCGTTTTGGTCATAGTAACTCTTGGCCTCGTTGTCGGCATCGTTTTATATCTCTCGTCCCCCGGACTGTTCAGGCCCCTGAAAGCCTTCCGTGTCTATTTCGACAACGCAGCAGGCATTAAGCCGGGCGCCGCCGTGATGTTAGCCGGTCGCAAGATCGGCACCGTGGGCGAGATTCAGTCTCCCGTTCCGCTCAATGATCGACCCGAAAACAGGCTGAACTACGAGGCCATGGTTCGTGTTGATGTTTCCTACGACGCGCAAATCTATCGAGAGACCACCGTTTCCATGCGGAGCTTTGGGTTACTTGCCGAGCTTGTGATCGATTTCACCAATGGCAACCCGAGTTCGGGCTTGGCGGAGCCAAACGAGAGATTCGTGGGCGAGCGAGCGCCGGATCTGGGAGAGATCGGGCCTCTCATCATTCAAAAACTCGAGCCTGCTCTCAAGCAATCCGAGGCTACGCTGGCCGAACTCCAGAAAACATCCCGCAATTTGACCCTCCTGACAGCAAAGGACTCCGTGCTTACCAGTACGCTGAAGAACTTTCAGGATGTGGGCGCAAACCTGAAAGGGCTAACGGAAAAAGGGGGTCGCCTCGACTCGGCACTAACGCAGGTGCATGAGGTGCTGGGTGGCGCCCATGAGGTACTCGGAAACGTTCAAAATATCACGGTGCAGCTGAAAAAAGACAATAACCTGCAGAAGGCGTTGGCGAACTTCGACGCTTCATCGGAGAAGCTGAAGGTGATTCTTGATTCCCTGAACAAGACCCTGAAGTCGGCGTTGCCTCGGATCGATTTGATCGTATCGGACGTAGGCCAGTTGACAGACAAACTCAAACGTCAGCCCTGGCGCGCGATCTGGCCTTCGACGATCAAGTATCCTGCCGAAGAGCAGGCCCAGGACAGGCCCCCTCGCGTGCCGCTAAAGAAGAGGAACTAGCCCGCAAAAATCACGCGTTGTAAAAAGCGGCGCGCTCATTGCGGGCTAGAGAGCTCTTAAACAGACGCTGCGCG